>Ga0181520_10003925_pt1 | contig 25483 bp, 24 predicted proteins | sample PEATcosm2014_Bin_29_FD_132451 | JGI IMG/M metagenome (GOLD analysis project Ga0181520, IMG submission 132451) | Peatland microbial communities from MTU Mesocosm Facility, Houghton, MI, USA - PEATcosm2014_Bin02_30_metaG | ecosystem: Environmental > Terrestrial > Soil > Wetlands > Peat | place...
GAAACAGCCGTCGAAAAATTCGCGGATATTCCACCGTGAAAAACCGGACAATCTGCCGCGCCTCCAGCTTTCTGCCGGAGTACACGCGATTATGGGCTCGTGCCAGCAAAAGGTTGAGGTATTCTTCCTGCGTGCGCGACCCGCGATCCGCACGCACCGCGGAAAGATCCTGGGCAACCTGCCGGTAGAGCAGTCCCAGTTCGCGCAACTCGTCGCCGGAAAGTGACTTCAGTCCCGACGATTCCGCCCGGACCAGCAGCATATCCAGGCGCTGCCACAATCCCTGCCGTTGTTCGATCCAGCGGTTCGAAATCATGCCCGCACGCCCGCAAACACCGACGAATTCCGCCCCCCGATGAACTCCGCCATGGCCGAAACTCCCGATCAGCTTACCATCGACACTCCGGAGCAGGTCGCCGTCCGCTTCCCCATCGCAGGCATCGGCAGCCGCTTCCTCGCCATCCTCGCCGACACCATCATCCAGATCATCGCCTACGCCGCGCTCGTCCTGCTTGTCGTGCTCGTCCTCAGCGCCGCCTCCCGCGCCGGCGACTTCTTCGTCAGCCATCTTGGCGACAAGTGGCTCATCGCCCTCATCGTCTTCGCCGTATTCCTCGTGTACTGGGGCTACTTCACGCTCTTCGAAGCTTTCTGGAACGGCCAAACCCCGGGCAAGCGGCTCTGCAAACTCCGCGTCATCCGCGACTCCGGCCGCCAGATCACCTTCTTCGAATCCCTCACCCGCAATCTCATCCGCGTCATCGACGCCTTCCCCAGCTTCTATGCCATCGGCATCGTTACTATGCTGTGCAATCGCCGCAACAAACGCCTCGGTGACTTCGCCGCCGGCACCCTGGTCATCCACGAACGCGCGCCCGAGCCCGCGCTCTGGGGCGGCTCCGCTTCCCGCACCATCACTGCGGGAGCCTTCACGCCCATCGTTCCGCCCACTCCCGTCGTCGATCCCAACGCCGTCGATCTTCCTGCCGATGCCGTCGCCCGCCTCACCGCCGACGACCTCAACGTCATCGACCACTTCTTCGCCCGCGCCATCGACATCGACATTGCCCGCCGCCGCGCCCTCGCCGAACGCCTCGCCCAGCAAATGACCGCGAAGATGGGCATCGCCCAGCCCGAGGGCGTCACCCCGGAGCGCGTCCTCGAGTCCACAGCCCGCATCCTCCGCGGCATCCGCCGCTAAGGAGACTGCGGGCAGGTTCGTTCCAGTCCACCGCCCGTATCCTCCGGAGCATTCGCCGCAGGAGACTGCGGGCAGGTTCGTTCCGGTCCACCGCCCGTATCCTCCCGGAGCATTCGCCGCTAAGCGGAACGCGCACAGTTCACAGCCTGCAAAAAAAGAAGCGAAAAAACCAACCCAACCCAGCGAAGGCCCAGCTTTCACTCCGCAAGCTCTGCGAAAAAATCAACCCAACCCAGCGAAGGCCAGGTTCACCCCACAGCAAGCAGCATCATCCGCCGCCACCGCGAACGTCAATGCAAATCGGCTCCGGTTCACCCCCAAAGTAATGCCTCTTTGCCATTTTGGGAAACGCCTGCAAAAAAAGGAGCGGAAAAATCAACCCCAACCCAGCGAATGCCCAGCTTTCAGCCCGCTAAGCTCTGCGACAAAACCAACCCCAACCCAGCGAATGCCAGGTTCACCCCACAGCAAGCAGCGTCATCCGCCGCCACCGCGAACGTCAATGCAAATCGGCTCCGGTTCACCCCCAAAGTTATGCCTCTTGCCATTCCGGGAAACGCCTGCAAAAAAGGGAGCGGAAAAACCAACCCCCAACCCAGCGAAGGCCAGGTTCACCCCACAGCAAGCAGCATCATCTGCCTCCACCACGAACGTCAACGCGAATCGTTCCGGTTCACCCCCAAAGTAATGCCTCTTGCCATTCCGGGAAACGCACCCTCTCAACTCTGCAGACGGTTCCGCACCCCATAAATCCAACAAAACCAACCTCCCGGGCCCAGTCTTGCGACCCCACCGCAACACCCGCATCTAAATTTCAGGGTGAATTCTGCCCGCCGCGTGCGATACACTGAATGGCAGAGTCTTCCCCAGGAGATCCAATTTCATGGCTACCAGCACAGTTACCACCACTACCACCACGCCCACTCCCGAAGCGATGCCCGAGCCGAAGTCCACCCCTGTCCGCCTCACCGACAGCGCGGTCAGCAAGGTCCGCGAAATCATGGCGACGCAGGACCCGCTCCCCGCTGGTCTGCGCATTGGCGTGGTCGGCGGCGGCTGCTCCGGCTTCCAGTACTCCATGTCTTTCGAGAACCAGTCCGGCATGATGGACAAGGTCTACGACTTCAATGGCCTCAAGGTTTTCCTGGACGCGACCTCGCTGATGTACCTCAACGGCTGCGTCGTCGACTATGTCGAGACCATCGAAGCCGCCGGCTTCAAGTTCGAGAACCCCACCGTCAAGAGCACCTGCGGCTGCGGCTCATCGTTCCAGGTCTAAGTTTCAGATTTAGGTTTTCAGTTCAGAGAAGTAGAAAAGGCCCGCCATTAAGCGGGCCTTTTTCATTGTTGCGGCGAAGAGCCCGTCCCGCTTCCCGGCGTCGTACCCGTGCCGGTCCCCGTTCCAGTTCCCGTACCAGTTCCAGTTCCAATCCCCGTCCCGATTCCGGTCCCAATTCCGGTACCGGTTCCCGTGCCAGCGCCCCCGGACAAGCCCGACAAAGCCTGCGCCTGGTCTTCCATCGGGTCGTAATTGAATTCCCACTTGTTGTACCGAGTCTGCAGCTTGTAATCGATCAGCGACGGCTTATCCAGGGTCAGCGTGAAGCCCACAATCGGCCCGCCCCCACCAAATGTAGTCGCCGACGTTCCGCTCCCACTCGTTCCCGTCGAGGATCCGAAACCCGACGTCGGCGATGATGATCCGAACCCCGACGAGCCCTGCGATCCAAATCCCGAACTCCCCGATCCAAAACCCGATCCCGATCCAAAGCCCGACCCTGAAGATCCAGGACTCGACGACCCAAACCCCGACCCGGAACCAGAGCCTGATCCAAATCCCGAACTCGATCCAAACCCCGAGCCCGATCCAAACCCCGAGCTCGATGCCCCCGAGACCCCCCCCGCATTCGATTGATCCGGGCTCGCAATTGGAACCCCATTCGCGTCCGTCGTAGTCGAAGCCGCGGCCGCGTACATCGAGCCGCCCGCCCCCGGCATGCCCGTGGTCATCAGCGGCTGCCCAAAAAATCCCAGCGGCCGCACATGCGCCTGCCCAAACAACACCGGCTTCCAGTCAGCCTTGCCCGTCAGCGGATCGGTGTACTTCTTGCGCAGAAACCGCATCTGGTTCGTCTCCACCAGCTGATCGATCGACGTCGGATACGAGCCGAATTTCTGATAGTAGAGCTTGATCGCCCGCTTATACTGCTGCCCGCGATGAATCGTCTCCAGCTCCTTGTCCCGCTGGATCGACATCGCAATCTTCGGCGCAGCCACCGCCAGACTGATCAGCAGAATCAGCGTAAGAAAAATCACCGCCAGCAGGACGTATCCCGCTTCGCTGTCCGATTCTCGATGCTCATTCATCACCAAATCCTGCTCCCAGCTCCAGGCTCCCAGCTCCCAGCTTTCTTCAGCTCGCCGTCAACGGCAGCGTTTGCGTGTTGTTGTACAGCAGATCCGTCACCTGAATCGAAACCGGCGTGATCTTCACCACCTTGTAGTGATGATCCACCACATCACCCTCCACCGCGATGAACACATCGTCCCCGTGCAGCAAAAATGCCTTCCTCGCTCCGTTATTCGCGGAGTACCCAAAAAACTTCAAATCGATCGGCGGAGGAGGTGGTGGCCCAGGAGGCGGCGGGGGCGGCACATTAGCCACCTGCCGCACCGGCCCGATCGGCTTCGGAATCACTACCGGCGCACTCACCAAAGAAAAAATATTCCGCCCCGCCCCGCTGTACTCCAGCGCCTCCGCACCCGCCATCAGTTCCGGATGCAGTGTAGGATCCAGCTTTTCCAGCGGCGGCAGCTTCTTCGCCTCGCGCCCGCCCTCGTTGCCCTGCCCGTTCCCAGGCCCCGCGCGCTCCGTCGCCGGCGCCGCTGCTTGTTGCTGTGCAGGCGCAGGCGCGGAACTTCCCCCAAACGTGTTCCTCACGAAATACACCACCGCCCCAATCATCACAACCGCCAGCACCGCCAGGATCGCCACGTTCCGCTTGTTCTCAAGGCCGCTCTTCATTGTGGCGCCTCGCTTCCCGCAGGCTGCTGCTGCGGCCCGTTCGGCACCGCTTCGAGATTCGTATCCGTGATCGTCTGCGGCAAATCCGTCGCACCCGCGCGAATATACGCCCGCATCCGCAGCCGCAGATTCACCAGCCCGCCCGTCTGCCCGTTCAGCGTCACCCCTTCGATGATGAAAAAAACGTGATCCTTGTCGCGCTCGATTCCGTTGATAAAGCGCATCAGGTCCGCGTACGACCCGCTCAGCCCCGCATCGATGTGCAGTTCCGTCAGCCCGCCCGCCGGCGCCGCATTATACGCATACGCCGCCCGCGACAGCTTCACCTGATTCTTCGCCGCCACCCCGCCCAGTTGCGCCAGAATCGTCGACCAGTTCGGAGAAATGCGCGCGTCATAAAACTTGTCCGCATCCTTGTCCGCCGCTTCAACTTTCTTCGGAAGCTCGTTCAGGTGCTGCATCTGCGACTCCAGCTGCCCCAGCCGCGCTTCCTCCTGCACAAACTCAGCGGACTGAGTCGACCGAATCGCCCGCCACGCCAGAGCAAAGCGCACGCCGATGAAAATATCCGCCGCCACCACGATGGCCAGCACAAACAGATAGAAATTCAGCTTCGTGAAAACGCCGCGATTCATGGAGTCGCTCCTCCATCCTCATCGCCCTTCGTTTTCTCCACCGCATCTTTGGCCGCTGTATCCTGATCCTCCATCTGGAGCGGCAACGGCCGATAATCGGCCAGAATGTCAAAGTTCACCGCGCCCGCGGCCACCGTCTGCACGCCCGCCTGATTGCCCTGCGCCGTCGCCAGCGATTCCGACGCCAGCCGCGGCGACGCAAAATGTCTCGACTTCTCCAGATTCCGCACCAGCTCCAGCGCCCGCTCGCGCTCGCCCGTCACGCGCAGTCGAATAATCACGTGCCCATCCGGCGCCACGATGGGATCGATGCTCAGCACCTGCACTCCGGTCGGCAGCACCGTCTCCAGATCGGTCATCGTCGCCGTCCACGAAAACGCTTTGCGCTCGAACAGCCCGTTCAGAAAATCCGACTGTAGCAGAATCGCCGCGTCCTTCGGCTGCTGCATCATCTGCCGATACTTCTGCTGCTGATCCTGGAGATCCCGCACTTTATTCTCAACGTTGGCCACGTCAGCCTGCGCCGTCTGCGCCTGCCCGCGCTCGTTGCGATACAGGTACCACAGCGCGCCACCCAGCAGCGCGAGGATCAGAATCCATGTGCGCAGCCGGCTGTAAATCGACCGCAGATCGACATACGGATGGCTCGCGAGATTGACTGCAATCTTCATCAGCTCGCCAAAGCCCCCGTCACGCCCGCCATCACGCCCACCGGCAAGCTCGTCATCGCCGAAACGGTCTCCACCGGCCCAAGATCGGCAAGCCTCGGCGCAGGCTCAACCAGAGAAGCCCATCGCGACTGCGCCGCCGCGCTCGCGCCTCCCGGTCCGGCGTAGTACATCGTCGACGGCAATCTCTTCAGCGTGTCCTCATACCACGCCAGCGCCGTGATCACCGCCTGCGCCATCTCTTCTTCCCGCGCCATCGGCTCCGCCGGCAGGTCCATCGACCGGTGCAGCAGCATCTCCTGCCCTTGTGTAACAGCCGTGGTTACAGAAGCCGCTGCATGATTCACCATCAGCGTCGCCGCGTCGCCCTCCACAGCGGCCGCCGCAGCCAGCGTGCTCGGCAGCACCGCACCCGGCTCAAATCCGGCCTCGCGCACCGCGCTCTCGTATTCTTCCAGAACGTCGCCGGGCATCACCGTCACCAGCAGGTTCAGCTGCCCGTCCTTTTCCGCCATCACCTGATAGCTCACCGCCGCATTTTCCACGTCGAACGGCACCATCTTCCGCAGCCGGAACCGCACCACGGAAAGAGCCTCCTGCCGCTTGGCCGGCAGCGTGTCGAAATCCAGCAACAGAACGCGCGCCGCCGCATCCGGAACCACCAGCGTCACCGCGCCCGTCTTCACGTTGATGTCTGCGAGCGCCGACTCGAGCGCTTCCCGCACTGCATGCGAGTCCAGCAGATTCGGCGCCTTCAGACCCGGAGCCAGCGCGCCTTCGTGCAGCGCCGAAAACGCCACCGCCAGCTCGCCGTGCTTCGCGCCGCGCGCCGCCACCACGCCCTCCGGCCGGATCTCGCACGCCACCTTAGGACGCGCCCCCGCCACGGGCCTAAACATGTTTTCCAGTGCCACTATCTGGAAGCCTCGATGAATGTCACCTTGTTAATCTCTTTCAGCGTCGTCAGCCCGCGCCGTACGCGGTCCAGCGCCGACTCGCGCAGGAAGTGCATGCCCTCCTGCTGCGCCAGTTTACGCACTTCGGAGCTCGGCTTCTTCTCCAGAATGATTTCACGAATCGGGTCCGTCAAATCCAGCAGCTCGTGAATTGCTGTGCGCCCGCGATACCCCGTCCCCGCGCACTCAATGCACCCGCGGCCTTCGCGAAATGGAAAGCTTCTCCACTCCGCAACATCCAGCCCGCTTTCCCACAGCATCTTGTCGTCGTACCGCACTTCCTGCACGCAGTGCTCGCAGATCGTGCGCACCAGCCGCTGCGCCAAAATGCAGTTCAGCGCCGACACAAAGTTGTACGCTTCCACGCCCATGTTCAGAAAGCGCCCCAGCACGTCGACCACGTTGTTCGCGTGCACCGTCGTGAACACCAGGTGCCCCGTCAGCGCCGAGTTGATCGCGATCTGCGCCGTCTCCTGGTCGCGGATTTCTCCCACCAGAATCTTGTCCGGATCGTGCCGCAGAATCGACCGCAGGCCGCGCGCAAACGTCAGCCCCTTCTTCTCATTCACCGGAATCTGCGTGATCCCGCGAATCTGATACTCGACCGGATCCTCAATCGTGATGATCTTGTCTTCGTCGCTTTTGATTTCGTTCAACGCCGCATACAACGTTGTCGTCTTGCCCGATCCCGTCGGTCCCGTCACCAGCACCATCCCGTACGGCTCGCGTATGTACCGCCGGAAGCGCAACAGATCGTCGTCCGCAAACCCAACCACATCCAGCGTCAGCTTGCGAAACTTCTCGCTCATCGATTCCTTATCGAGCACGCGCAACACAGCATTCTCGCCATGCACCGTCGGCATAATCGACACACGAAAATCGATCAACCGCCCTTTGTAGCGAACCCGGAACCGCCCGTCCTGCGGCACCCTCCGCTCCGCGATATCCAGCTCGCTCATGATCTTGATGCGCGACAAAATCGTAGTGTGGTGCTCGCGCGCAATCGGCGCCATCGCCGGCTGCAGCACGCCGTCGATGCGGTACTTCACCAGCACCGAATCGTCGAACGTCTCGATGTGAATATCCGACGCCCGCCGTTCCAGCGCCGTAAAAATCGTCGTGTCCACCAGCCGGATAATCGGGCTGATGTCCTCCTCCGACGTCAGCTTCTCGATCGAGATGTTCTCATCGGAGTCCTCGCTCGACGTGAGCACGTCGAACGTCAACCCCTCCGACGCCTCGTCCAGCACGCGCTGGCTCTGCTCCGTCTTCTTCAGCAGATCCGTGATCTGCGAAAGCGTCGCCACCCGCGTCACAATCCGCTGCCCCAGCAGCCCGCTGATCTCGTCCAGCATCATCAGCTTGCTCGGATCGCTCACCGCGATCACCAGCCGGTCCTCTTCCTGCTCCAGCGGCACAAAGTTATACCGGAACATCATGTCCACCGGCACGCTGCGCAGCACCTCATGCCGGATGCGGAAATTCCGCAGATCGATGAACTCCGAGCGATAACGCCGCGCCAGCGCCTGCGCCTGCGCGATTTCGTCCTGCTCGGTCGGTAATACTATCGGGGGGGCCTGAGCCATTGAGAAACCTCTATTCGCCGCTCTCTTCGCTTGGTTACTACTTTCGATGTCACCCTGAGCGAGCCAATGGCGAGTCGAATGGGTCACCTACGTCCTGAAATTCTGTGCGTTGCTCATCGAAAAAATCGGCAGATACAGCGCGATCAAAATCACCACCACCACCACGCCCATCACAATCAGAATCGCCGGCTCAATCAGCGCCAGCGCCGCCGTCAGCGCGGTCTGCACATCCTCTTCAAAAAATTCCGCCACCGAGTTCAGCATCTGCGGCAGCGCGCCCGTCGACTCGCCCACCTCGATCATCTCCGTCGAAAGTTCCGGAAACACCTTCGTCGCTTCGAGGCTCTTCGCCAGTCCCTTGCCCTCGCGCACGCTGACCACTGATGAAAAGACGGCCTTGCTGATCCGTTTGCTCGTGATCGACCTGGCCGCCGTTTCCAGCGATGGCACCAGTGGAATCCCGCCGCTCAGCAAGGTCGACAGCGTCCTCGCAAACATGGCGACCTGGTACTTCAGCCAGATCTTCCCAAACAACGGCAGCGCAATCCGAATCCGGTCGATCCGATCCGCCCCCGCATCGCTGTGACTCCATCGCCACAGCAAATATCCAATCAGGGCCAGAAACGGCAGCACATATAGGATGTAATGCTGTGCCCCTTTGCCCAGCGCCAGCATCGCCAGCGTGATCGACGGCAGCGTCGTCCCAATCTGCTCGTACAGCTTCGCAAACTGCGGCACCACAAACGTGATCAGGAAAACGAACATCCCACACACCAGCGTGATCAGCACTCCCGGATAGATCAACGAAGCCACCAGCTTCTTCCGGAACGCCAGCGCAATCCGCTGGAACGACAAATACCGCCCCAGCACCTCTTCCAGATTTCCCGACCGTTCCCCAGCCAGCAGCGTCGTCGTATACATCAGCGGAAATCCGCCCTGCGCCTCGAACGCCGACGAAATCGCCTCGCCCGTTCGCACTCGCGCCGCCACATTCACCAGCTGTCCCGAGAAGTTCGGATTCTTCTGGCTCTTCGCCAGCATCTCCAGCGACCCCAGAATCGGCAGCCCCGCCCGAATCAGCGTCAAAAACTGCTGGTTGAAGATCAGGAATGTCTCCAGCTTCGTCTTGCGCGCGCCGCCCGTCAGCCCCCGCGGCTTCACCGAGTAGACAAAGTATCCCGCCTGCGAGAACCGCGTGCGCAGCTCATCGGCCGTCGCAGCCGACTGGACCTGCTCCTGCACGTGCCCGCGCTCATCCGCGAGCCTGATGACAAATTCAGCCATGGGAAAGTCCGCCGGCCCGCTCCAACCTGTCAGTCCAACCTGTCCGGTCCAACCTGCAGAACCGGCCCGTCCGGTCCGGCCAGCGATTACCTCTTCTCAAGCGTAGCAGTTCCTGCGCCTCGAAAGCCCCGGCGCAGCGGTTCGAGAACTAGACGCGCCCCTGCCCCAAACCGCTCACTTATGCAGCTGATCCAGGTTGATTTTCCCGATCTTCCCGCCCGGCCCCACCACGAACGGCAGGCTAAGCGCGTTCCAGCTCCCGTTATCCAGCGGCCGCCACGACCGCCCCCCGTCCCAGCTGATGTCCGACCCATTCGTGCCCACCGCAATCCACGCGTTCACATCGGCATCCCACGTCACCGCCGACCGGTACCCACGCGGAGGCTTCTCCGACGCGGTCCAGTGAACCCCGTCCGGCGTCCACGCTGCCGTACCCTCCGTCTCCTCCGGCTTCGCGAAATCTCCGCCCACCGCCACCGCCGCCTTCACTCCCTCATCCCACCAAACCACCCGCAGCGAAAACGCCCCGGCCGACGCGCTGTTCCCCGCCATCGGCAGCGACTGCCTCTTGAAAGTCCACGCATTCAGGCATGCTGGATCCGGCGGGTCAGTCCCATCCCCACGCACACAGCTGCTCTCCCCTTCATAGATAAACGTTCCGCCCTGTCCGCCGGTCACGAACCATACCCGTCCATCGCCCGCCAGCAACGCGTTCACCACCATCCCCGCGTCGGTCATCGCGGAATTGCTGGCCGCAAACGCCGCAATCCCCAAACCATCCGTGGTCAACCCCTGCGCCTGAATCCTCGTCCACGTCACTCCGCCGTCCGAAGTCCGCAGCAGCGGAAACGCCCCATTCACCGGATCGCCCAGCAAATACCCAACCTCGCGACTGGCAAACACCATCGCGTCGTAAAAACCCGTCTTGTCGGAATTCGTCAGCACCAGCGCCCAGTGCGAACACCCATCCGTCGTCCGATAGATCCGCGACAGCTCGCCCGGCCCGCTCGACATCACAATCGCAGTGTTGGTGTCCCACGCCCACACACCGCGAAAATCCATCCTCTCGGCCCCCTCCGGAACCGTGCAGCTCTGCCACTCATAGCCGCCGTCTTCCGTCCGCAGAACCGTGCCGTTCGTCCCGCTCGCCCACGCCACGCCCCCGCCCAGTGAATGCACTCCACGCAGTCCCGCCGTCGTCCCGCTCACCTGCAAAACCCATGGCCCCGACTTCTGGTTCAGCCCCTGTCCCGAGGCTCCGAGAACCAGCATCACTCCCACTCCAGCCACCGCACACGCACGCCTAAGCATGGCCTGATCATATGGACCGACCTCAGGTTAAAAAATCCCCCAATCCGGTCCCCACCCACACCCGAAAAGTCACCACCAAAGTTCCCATGGTTTTGCCGATGGACAAGGCGCTGAGCCTCAGCTGGTCTTGTGTGCCGTTTTGCAATTCCCTGTAGAAGTTGTCAGCCCGACCGAAGCGCACCGGAGCGGAGGGACCTGCTTTTGCATCCTTCTTGTCCGAATCCGCCGCCGCCCGTTCAATTCCGGACAGTATGTACGAATCAACCCGCCCCTGCCGTAGTCCTGTTGAGGCTCACACTCTCCGCGAGAGTCTCCGTTGCCATCTGAACGGGAGAAACCGATTGTTGTATGACAATCCATTACAGTGTAATATCCAGGTATGCCACGCAAACCCGCAAAGAAGGCCACCATGAAGCCTCGCAAATCGAAGGCATACACCATTAGCCTGCCCCCCGATCTCGCGAAACGTGCCGAAGCCATAGCCAAAAGTGAAAGCCGCACCATGAGCGAGCTCTTCCGCGACGCATTCCGCTCTTACATGTCCCAGCGCGAACAAACCCGCAAATGGCTCAATGGGGTCGCTGAATATGTGAAGACTCTCCCTCCCACCCCATATACCGAGGAGGATGTACCTCGCCTCGTCGACGAGGTCCGCGCCGGAATGCGCGCGGAACGCCAACGCCGGACGCGTATCGCGGGATGACAGTCGTTCTGGATACGAACGTTGTAGTCTCAGCCCTCCATTTCGCTGGCCGGAACGCAATTCCGGCGTTCGCGCTCGAAAGGGCCGTCAATATTGAAGTTCTCGCGACCTGCGACGAAATCGATGCAGAGATTTCGCGAATTCTGATCGAGAGATTCCGGTGGCCTCAACACAGGGTGGAGAGCGAGCTTCGCATCATGTTCCGGCGATCCATCCGCGTCACCCTCTACAACACCGTCCACCTCTGCCGCGACCCCGACGACGACAAAATCCTCGAATGCGCCGAGCGCGCCAAAGCCGATCTCATCATCACCGGTGACAAAGACCTGCTCTCCCTCCGCGTCCATCGCCGCACCCGCATCGTCACCCCTGCGGTCTATCTCCGCATGAACCCGGACCCTCCTCCACCCCGACGTTGAATGGGTGTCCCGTACCCTGTACCCCGTACCCTGCACCTACACCGGCGGCTCGCCCTCCACCACGTGCACCCCCGCCGGCGCCACAAACACAAACGCCGCGTCCGGAGCCGGAACATTCCCCGCCTCCCCGCTGAACGCAAATCGATTCGTCACCCCATCCGTCTCTTCAATCGTCATCGCCTCAATCGTCCCATCCGCCGCCGCCGTAATCTTCAGCGACGACACCCGCTGCTCCAGACCCTTCGGCACTCCGGACAGCTCACAAACCCCACCCTCGCCGCATGCCACCAGCAACCCTGTCAGCTCTTTCTCCAACTCCGTGTGCCCCAGCAAAAACCGCAGCGGCGACCGCAGATCGTCCAGCTTCTTCTGGTCCACCTTCTGCGCCTCGGTCGCCCCCGGCGAGTAGAAATACCCATCCTTCCCATCCAGCACAAACAGCTTTCCGTCCGGATCGCTGTACGTCCACCGCATCTTCCCGGGCTTCTTCAGCAGCAGCGCGCCCGACTCTTTGCGGTTCATCCCCATCCCCGTATACGTCTGGACAAAATGCACTTCCAGCGACCGCAGCGCGTTGTAGTGCCGATCCACACGAGCCGCCACCTGAGCCGCGCTTAACGGAACGCTCGATGCACCTGGCCTGGCGCCCCCGCCACCCTGCGCCCGCAAGGCGCCAGTGCCGCAAACCACCAACCCCGCCACAAGCAAAAACCGCCAGCAGGAAATCCCACACTGGCGGCCATGTTTTCTCGTCTCAGAGATCAATTCCGCTCGCTTCTCACTCGAGTCGTTCGCCCGGCTCGCCTTTAGCTAACCGCTTCCCCAGCTAACCGGACTTTAGCTAACCGGACTTTAGCTAACCGGACTTTAGCTAACCGGATTTTAGCTAACCGGACTTTAGCTAACCGGACTTTAGCTAACCGGATCTTAGCTAACCGGACTTTAGCTAACCGGATCTTAGCTAACCGGACTTTAGCTAACCCGACTTTAGCTAACCGGATTTTAGCTAACCGGACTTTAGCTAACCGGACTTTAGCTGCCCTACTGAATCGCCACTGTGCAGTTCGTCCCGCCCGCTGGATCCGACTTAATCTCACCGCTCATGTCCAGACAGAACCCGCTGTGCCCCGTCTTGCCTACCGACTGCGGCACCGCCGTCACCTCGTAGCTCACAAAGTCGTCCTGCTGGCTCCCCGGAGCCTTCTGGCAGTTTACGATGGCGAAGCTGTATCCCGCCTTCTGCCCGCTCGTCAGGTCCGACTGCAGCAGCTGTGCCGCCTGCGGAGTCGGTGGCCCCGTTGAAGCACTCCCCCCCAGCGCCGCCAGCGAGCAGGCAAACCCGTTCGCCGGGAAATTCGTCGCGTACTGATTCTCCGCAATCTGGATCGCCCGCAGCGACTGCTTCGCCGACGTCTCGTTCGCCGTCGCCTTCAGGTTCAGCATGTTCGGAATCGCAATCAGCATCAGGATCAGCATGATCGAAATCACGATCAGCAGTTCCATCAGCGTGAACCCAGCCTCGTTCCGGCGCGTGCGCCTGGCAGCGGCGCGTTCCTCGAGTCTTTCCGTAAGAAACTTCAGAGCCTTCATGACCTGTCTTCTCTCGTGGTCCCAGGCGCGCTGACCGTGCCAGGTGCGCCGATCGCGTGAGATACCCGCAATCCCCGCCTCAGAACCGATTTTAATCGTACTCCAAAATCCCCGCCCGATACCGCAATGCAGCCGCACACGATCATCGGCGGAACCATCGCTCTGCTCATCGAGCCCGCGCGCCGCACACCACCGCTCGCCGCACCCCGCAATTCAAATGGACGTGCGCCCCGCCGCTTCCGCTCGCCCCACTGCCAATCGGGAACTCCAAACTTCCGTACCGTACGACCCTCCGATTCTTCTTGATTTGACGATCCCGCATTGCTAGCCTGAAACCGTAGGGGATTGTCTGCCCAGCAGACAGTCCCCTTTGGCTTTTCAGGGGAGCCAGTGTCAATGAGATACCAGTTAACCAACGCAAAATCAGACGCCTGCCGTCGAACAACCGTGAAAATGGCACTAAGTCAATGCGGCTCAGCCAGTTGAGATCTAAGTTGCCTCGAATGAATGCGTTACGCGATCTAAAAATCTTTAAACCGAGCCGAATGAAACACTTAACGCAACCAGGGCCTGGGGGTGGGCGCACTCAGGAAACTTTCCCCCGCTTCGGATCGATTAACCTTGTCAGAAAGGAGCAACCTTGAAAGTCGTTCTCGCCGAAAAAGTCTCCCCCGCGACTCTCGCCGTTTTTCAGTCCGAAGCCGGATGGCAAGTTCTCACTCACGACCAGGTCAAAAATCTCCCTGAATCCCTGGCCGACGCCGACGCCCTCGTCGTCCGCTCCGCCGTTCAGGTTGACGACGCCCTCATGGCCGCCGCCCCCAAACTTCGCGTCATCGGCCGCGCCGGAGTCGGCGTCGACAACATCGATGCCGAAGCCGCTACCCGCCGCGGCATCGTCGTCATGAACACCCCCGGAGCCAACGCTATCGCCGTCGCCGAGCTTGCTCTCGGCCTCATGATCGCCCTCGCTCGCCAGCTGCCCAAAGCCGACTCCACCATGCACGCCGGCAAATGGGAGAAAAAATCCCTCCAGGGCTCCGAGCTTCGCGGCAAAAAACTCGGCATCCTCGGCCTCGGTCGCATCGGCCTCGAAGTCGCCCGCCGCGCTCGCCAGTTCGGCATGGAACTCATCGGCCACGACCCCTTCGTCTCTGCCTCCATCGCCCGCGAAAACGCCATCCGCCTCGTCTCCGCCGAAGAACTCTTCGCCGTCTCCGACTACATCACTCTCCACGTCGGACTCACGCCGCAGACCGAAGGCATCGTCAACGCCGCCTCCCTCGCGACCATGAAAAAGGGCGTGCGCATCGTCAACTGCGCCCGTGGCGAGCTCGTCGTCGAAGCCGACCTCGCCGAAGCCCTCAAGTCAGGACAAGTCGCCGGAGCCGCCCTCGACGTCTTCCACGAAGAGCCTCCAAAAAACTCGCCCTTCGCCGCGCTCGACAACGTCATCCTCACACCGCACATCGCCGGTTCCACCGCCGAAGCGCAGGAAGCCGTCGGCATCCAGATCGCCATCCAGGTCCGCGAGTACCTCAAATCCGGCATCGCCCAAAACGCCGTCAACATGCCATCTCTCAGCCACGAGGAATACCAGGAAATCGCCCCCTGGATGACCCTCGCCGAGCGCCTCGGCACCTTCCTCGCTCAAATCCCGCGCGGCGGCATCGACAGTATTCAGATCGCCTACCACGGCCGTCTCGCCGAGACCAAAACCGAGCTGGTGCGGAACGCCGCCATCGCCGGAGTCCTCGGCCACCTCGAACAGGTCAACCGCATTAACGCCGCCTCCGTCGCCGCTGAACGCGGCATTCGCCTCCACGAAGAAAAAAAGGAAGAGCCCGCGGGCGCAGCCGGCAGTGTGCTTCAGCTCTCGCTCCACACCAGCGAAACCAGCATCACCGCCAGCGGCGCTGTCCTTCACGGCGACGCGCCCCGCCTCCTTCACCTCGACGGCATCGACATCGAAGCTCCACTCCAGGGCACCCTCATCACGATCCGCAACAAAGACGTCCCCGGCGTCATCGGCCGCATCGGCACCATCCTCGGCCAGCACAACGTCAACATCGCCAACTTCGCATTGGGCCGCGCCAATGGCACCGGTTCGGAACCCGCATCCGCCATCGCCGTAGTCCAGGTCGACGGCAATGTCACCGACGAAGCTCTCCGCGAACTGAGAGCCGTCCCCGCCATCACCGGCGTGCGCCTGGTCACGCTATGAGCGCTGGTCAGATAAGCAGACGGAACACTCCGCGAGCTGTTCCCCGCTTTGGCCCACGCTTGGCTTTAGCTACCGGCTACAGGCTACTGCCTACCGGCTGCTTTTTCAGTGCTTCACCCAACCATGCATCCCAGCCTCAAAACTCCGCCGGTCCAACCGCGGCAGCTCACGAGCAACCCGATGCGGAAACAGCGGATAATGCCGCGCCGCAATCAGCAGCTCCGGCACGCACCAAACATCTTCCGCGGAAGTCATCCACCCTTCGCCGTCCAGCCGCGCAAGGTTCACAGGTCCCGCGTAAGCCCGCAGCGTCCGCTCGCCGCGCAGATTGTAGTAGTGCTCAAAGTAGCTCATCGCCAGCTCGCGCAGCGTGCGATACACCGGTGCCCGAAACCGCAGCCCCGCGAAGTTGCTCTTTGCTATGCCTCCCCACAGTCCGCGCTCCCGATAGAGCGCAACCACGTGGTCGTCATCGCGCACACCTTCAAGATCCATCAGCAAAGGCGGATGCCCCTGCACACGCAATGCCGCCGCAGCCACCAGCGCCCCCTCCATACAATGCCCTTTGCGCTCCCGCAGCACGCGTCGCGGAGACCACGCCGTGTTCGCGTATTGATATGTCAGCTCGTCGATGAATTTCTGGATCCGCGCCGGCGTCTTCAACCCGCGCAAGGTTCGCAGATCCCCCGCCGAAAAACCGAACCGCCTTGCCGCGATCCCCGACCCTCCGCTCTTCGACGCCCCACCGCGCTTCAAACCCAACGTCACAACTCCCCCGTGAAAGTGCGACGATTATAACGAGTGAACTTCGCAAACCGGAGCGCTGCCCCACTCGTGCTCGACGGCCTTGCCCTTTCGTCCTCTGTGCTCTCCGTGTCCTCTGTGGTGAATCGACCCGTTAAAATAGAAAGAGCATCCAGGACCCCAGAGGAACCAGTGCCCCTTTACGAATACCGCTGCAAAACCTGCGGTCATCAGTTTGAGAAACTCCAGAGCTTCAGCGCCCCGGACGAAAAGGAATGCCCCGTCTGCCACGGACCCGTCGAGCGCCTCATCTCCGCCTCTGCCGCCCACTTCAAAGGCTCCGGCTGGTACGCCACCGATTACGCCTCGAAATCGAAGCGGTCCGAGATGAAAGCCTCCGCCGACGGCGAAAGCAAATCCCCCGAGACAAAATCCGACACCAAGTCCGACACAAAATCCGACTCAAAATCTGCCGACAAACCCGCGTCCGCTTCGTCCGACTCCAGCAGTTCCTCGTCAAGCAGCACGTCGCCGTCAACAAAGAGCGAATAAGACACCGAACCGGCCGAAGGGCTAATAGCTAAGGGCTAACAGCTAAGAGCTGACCTCGATCTGCCCCTGTAGCTCCGTCGCCAGCGCTTCCCACTCGCTGTTGAGCGAAGCCTGCTGCTCCCGTAACACCGCCAGCACCTCGGACAAACGCTGCGTCTCCTCCGCGCTCACATACACGCCCAGCGCCTGTTCCGCCTCTGCCACCCAGCCATCGATTCGCGGAATCTCCGCCTCCACCGCCGCCAGCCGCTCCTGCATCCGCCGCAGCTTGATCGGATTCACCCGCCGCGCAGCCTTCTCCGCCACTTCTGTAACCGCGACCGGCACAATTTCAACCACCGGCTCAGCGGCCGCTGTCGTAGCAGCGGACAAAGCCTCAGCCCCACCCTCCTTGCGCCACAAATAATCCTCGTAGTTCCCCGGATAAACGTTCAGCCGCGACCCCCGCGCCGAATCGTCCTGGTTGCGCTCAAGGCTGCGCTCAATCTCGAACACCTTCTGCGCCAGCCCGTCGATGAAGTACCGGTCGTGCGAAACAAAAATCACCGTCCCATTGAATTTCCCAATCGCCTCCAGCAAAACATCCTTCGCCCGCAAATCCAGGTGGTTCGTCGGCTCGTCCAGCAGCAGAAAATTCGCCGGGCTCACCAGAATCCGCGCCAGCGCATACCGATTCCGCTCTCCGCCACTCAGCACCCCCAGCGTCTTGAAAACGTCATCGCCCGAAAACAAAAAGCATCCCAGCAAACTCCGCAGGTCCTTCTCCGCCACCTTCGGCGCCGTCTGCCCAATATCCTCCAGCATCCGCGCCGCCGGGTCCAGCACCTTGTACTGATCCTGCGCAAAATACTCCGCCACCACGTTGTGTCCCAGCTTCAGCGTCCCCTTGGTCGGCGACTCCTGCCCGCTCAGCAGCCGGATCAGCGTTGATTTCCCCGCGCCATTCACCCCCACCAGCGCAATCCGATCCCCCCGCTCAATCGTGAAGTTCACATTCTCGAGAACCCGCTTCTCCCCGTACTGCATCGACAGCCCCGCCACCTCCACCACCGTCCGTCCTGAAGGCGGCGGCTGCGGAAACGAAAAGTGCGGCACCGGCTCTTCCAGCGGAATCTCGATCCGCTCAATCTTCTCCAGCTCCTTGATGCGGCTCTGCACCTGCTTCGCCTTCGTCGCCTGATACCGGAACCGGTTGATGAACACTTCGAGATGCTCGATGCGATCACGCTGATTCTTGTACGCCGCATCCAGCTGTGCCCGCCGCTCCGCTTTCTGCGTCAGGTACTTCTCATAGTTCCCGTGATAAACGTGCAGCCCCTTGTTCCAGATCTCGATAATCTTGTTCACCGTCACGTCCAGAAAATACCGGTCGTGCGAGATCAAAATGTATCCGTTGGGCCACGTCCCCAGATAGTTCTCGAGCCAGTTCCGCGTTTCCAGATCGAGATGGTTGGTAGGCTCGTCCAACAGCAACAAGTCAGGCTTTTCCAGCAGCAGCTTGGCCAAAGCAATACGCATCTGCCAGCCGCCGGAAAACTCCTCCGTCCGCCGCCCCCAGTCTTCCTTTGCGAATCCCAGCCCGGTCAGCACCGTGCCCACCTGCGCATCCAGCGCATACACATCGTGGTGCCGCAGCCGCCCTTCAACGTGGCTATAACGATCCGCCACTGCCTCATACTCCCTGCTTGCCGGATTCAGGTCCGCCAGCGAGTGCGCCAGACGCTCAAACTCCTGCTCCATTTCCCGCAGCTCATCAAAAACCGTCAGGCATTCCTCAAAAACCGTCCTACCGGAAAGCGTCAGGCCATCCTGCGGCAGATAGCCCATCGTCATGCCCTTCATCCGCTGCACGCTCCCGTAATCGAGCCCATCGAGCCCGCCGAGAATCTTCATCAGCGTCGATTTGCCCGCGCCGTTCGCCCCCACCAGCGCAGTCTTCTCCGTGGGAGTGATCAGCCAATCGGCATTTTCAAAAAGGAGTCGCGGTCCAAATCGTTTCCCCGCGCCGGAAAGCTGCAGCATACCCCCATTTTATCGAAGCGCATTCGCGACCCTGGCATGCGAGTCTCCCCATCGCAGCAGCGTCCACCTCGACACCGCTACCCTACGAAAGCTTCAGCCAAACCGATTTTCCGGTTGCTCTTTCCCAGATGCACGACTAAATTGAGTCCGCCACACCAACCATCCCGCCGTGATCCTTCTTCCTCCGAACTCGCAGCTCCATCAGGAATGGCCTTCATGAAAAAGTCATCCGCAGTCGCCGCACCCGCGCGCAAAACTCCTGCCTACAAGAATCCCGCGCTCCCCTCCGTCCGACGCGTCAAAGACCTCCTCTCCCGCATGACCCTCGAAGAAAAAGCCGCGCAGATGCTCTGTGTCTGGCAGGAGAAGGCCCAAAAGCTCGTCGACGAAAAGGGCGACTTTGACCTCGCGAAAGCAAAGAGGGCCTTCCGCGATCGTCGCGGACTCGGCCAGGTCGGCCGTCCCAGTAATGCCGGCGGCGGCAAAAAAGCCCGCGCCATGGCCGAGCTCACCAACGCCATCCAGAAGTTCTTTCTCGAGAACAGCCGCCTCGGCATCCCCGTTATGTTCCACGAGGAATGCCTCCACGGCCACGCTGCCCCAGACGGCACGAGCTTCCCGCAGCCCATCGCCCTCGGCGCCTCCTTCAATCCCGACCTCGTCGAGTGCCTCTTCGCGATGACGGCTCTCGAAGCCCGTTCCCGCGGCGCCCATCACGCCCTCACGCCTGTCGTCGACGTGGCCCGTGAGCCGCGCTGGGGCCGTGTCGAAGAAACCTATGGCGAAGATCCTTTCCTCGTCTCGCGCCTCGGCATCGCCGCCGTCCGCGGCTTCCAGGGCGACCGCAATTTCCGCGATAAGCGCCACGTCCTCGCCACCCTCAAACACTTCGTCGGCCACGGCCAGCCCGAATCCGGCATGAACTGCGCCCCCGCCAACGTCTCCCTCCGCGTCCTCCGCGAGACTTTCCTCTACACCTTCAGAGAAGCGCTCCGCGAAGCCGGCGCTGTCACCATCATGGCCTCCTACAACGAAATCGACGGCGTCCCCTCGCACGCCAATAAGTGGCTCCTCCGCGACGTTCTTCGCAAGGAATTCGGCTTCAAAGGTTTCGTCGTCTCCGATTACTACGCCATCTGGGAGCTCGGCTATCGCCCCGACACCCACGGCCACTTCGTCGCGAAAGACAAGAAGGAATCCTGCAAGCTCGCCGTCGAAGCCGGCGTCAACATCGAGCTCCCCGACCCCGACTGCTACCTCTACCTCGTCGAGCTCGTGAAAAAGGGCATCCTCAAAGAGTCGCAGCTCGACGAACTCGTCGCGCCGATGCTTTTCTGGAAATTCGAAATGGGCCTCTTCGACGATCCCTGGGTCGATCCCGATGAAGCCGATCTCATCGTCGGCTGCGACGAACATCGCGACCTCGCCCTCATGGCCGCTCAGGAATCCATCACCCTTCTGAAGAACGACAACAACGTCGCCCCCCTCGACCTCGGCAAAATCAAAACCATCGCCGTCATCGGCCCCAACGCCAACCGCACGCTCCTCGGCGGATACTCGGGCGTCCCCAAACACGAAGTCACCGTCCTCGAAGGCATCAAAGCCAAAGTCGGCAAACAAGCCAAAGTCCTCTACAGCGAAGGTTGCAAGATCACCATCGGCGGCTCATGGAACGAAGACAAAGTCATCGCCAGCAATCCGGAAGAAGACCACAAACAAATCACCGAGGCGATCCGCATCGCGAGGCAGGCGGACGTCATCATCCTCGCTATTGGAGGCAACGAGCAAACTTCGCGCGAAGCCTGGAACCTGCAGCACATGGGCGATCGCACCAGCCTCGACCTCATCGGTCGTCAGGACGAGCTCGTCAAAGCCATGGCCAAGCTCGGCAAGCCGATCATCGCGTTCCTCTTCAATGGCCGCCCGCTCTCCATCAACCACCTCCTCTTGCACGTGCCCGTCATCTACGAGTGCTGGTACCTCGGGCAGGAAACCGGCCACGCCGTCGCCAGCGTCCTCTTCGGCGACTTCAACCCAGGCGCCAAGCTCCCCATCAGCTTCCCGCGTTCCGCCGGCCACCTGCCCGTTTTCTACAACTACAAACCATCGGCGCGCCGCGGCTATCTCTTCGACGACGTCTCGCCGCTCTTCGCCTTCGGCTACGGCCTCAGCTACACCACCTTCGAAATCAAAAACCCGCGCCTCACCAAAAAGAAGATCACCACGAAGGGCACGACGCAGGTCCAGGTCGACGTCACCAACACCGGCAAGCGCGAAGGAACCGAGGTCGTCCAGCTCTACATCCGCGACCTCGTCAGCTCCGTCACGCGCCCCATCAAGGAACTGAAGGGGTTCAAGAAAGTCCGCCTCCAGCCCAGCGAAACCACCACCGTCACCCTCGACATCACGCCCGATGCGCTGTCCTTCTTCGACATCAACATGAAATACACCGTCGAGCCCGGCGACTTCTCCATCATGATCGGCAACTCCTCCCGCGACGCCGACCTCCACAAACTAACCCTGCAAGTGACAAAGTAACGGAAACACAATGAGGGAGAACTTCAATGGATGAGAACCACGTTTTTTGGGGCTTCCACATCTTGGCCGGCGGAGACTCGCTCGTAAAGCAGGGATACGTTGCACTCGGCTGGCCCGAAATGGGTGATCTTCAGAAGATCGCGCCGACGCGCGAGGCGTTCAAGGCAAAATTACGTGAAACCTACGGCGATAAGCTCCACGTCGCCAACTCCGCTGGCCAACTCTTTCGGTTTGTCCACGAGATGAAGGCTGGCGACACTATCCTTTACCGTTCAAAGGTTGATCGCCAAATCCACCTCGGTAAAGTTCTAGGTCCTTATGAGTACAAGCCGACCTTGAATACGGAGTACTGCAATGTTCGGACAGTCGAGTGGATTAAAGCGGTCCCGGCTACGCTCTTTTCGCAAGGTGCGCTCTATGAACTCGGTTCAGCGCTTACGCTCTTTCAGGTTAAGAACTATGCGGCTGAATTCCAGGCTGCACTCGCCGGGGAGCCAGTAACGCCAGCAGCGGAAGAGGATGAGTCAGTCGGCATAGGCGCTGACCAAGTCCAGCTGACGACCGAGGACTTCATACTGAAACAGCTGGATCGTCAACTGAAGGGTCACCCGTTTCAAGGCTTCGTCGCGAACCTCCTAAACACAATGGGATACCGTACCCAAGTGTTCCCAAAGGGAGCAGACGAGGGGATCGACATTCTTGCCCACAAAGATGAACTCAAACTTGAACCCCCAATCATCAAGGTCCAGGTGAAAAGTGGGTCCGGGAGCATCGGTGGTCCAGACGTGAAGGCACTTTTCGGCAATCTAGGAACGAGCGAATTTGGCTTGTTCATTACCTTGGGCACGTTTTCTCCGCAAGCGTGGGGCTTTGCGAAGACGAAGCCGAATCTCCGGCTGATTGACGGTACCGGATTCGTCGAGCTTGTGCTGGAGCATTACGAAAATCTCGATCCCCGGTACAAGACAATGGTCCCGCTGCAGCGGATTTATATCCCGCAGCCTCAGGAAGAAACAGGTCAGTCATGATCCAGAAACTTACCTTCGCAGAAAAGTTCGGCTACGGCCTCGGCGACATGGCCGCCAACTTCATCTTCCAGGCCATGCTGGCCCTGCAGCTCAGCTTCTACGTCGATACCTTCGGCCTCACCGCCGCCCAGGCCGGAACCCTCTTCCTCGTCGTCGGACTCATCGCTGCCGCCTTCAACCCCATCATGGGCGTCATCGCCGACCGCACCAATACCAAATGGGGCAAGTTCCGCCCCTGGCTGCTCTGGACCGCGCTGCCCTTCGGCATCATCGGCATCCTCACCTTCACCACGCCCAACATCAGCCCCTCCGCCAAAGTCATCTACGCCTGGACCACCTACCTTCTCCTCCGCCTCATCTACGCCGTCAACAACGTTCCGTATGCGTCCCTGACAGGCGTCCTCACCGGCGATCCCGACGAGCGCACCAGCATCGCCTCCTACCGCCAGATCTTCGCCAATTCCGCAGGCTTCATCGTCCAGAGCCTCGCCATCCCCATGGTCTTCTTCTTCGGTCGTGGCAACGACGCGCGCGGCTATCAGATCACCATGGGCCTGCTCTCCGTCCTCAGCGTTCTCTTCTTCATCATCGCCTTCGCCACCACCAAAGAACGCATCCAGCCGGACCCACAGCAAAAAACCGACCTCGCCCAGGACCTCAAAGACCTCTTCAGCAATCGTCCCTGGGTCGTCCTCTTCCTCGCCACCACCTTCTACTTCGCCGCACTTGCCATGCGCGGTAGCGTCATGCTGCCCTACTTCAAATACGTTGCCGGCAACGAGAAGCTCTTCAGCTGGTTCAACGGATTCGGCCTCGCCGCCCTCATCTTCGGCGTCGCCGTCTCCACGCCCATCTCCGTCCGTCTCGGCAAGCGCCCGCTCTTCATCCTCAGCATGGCGCTGACGGGCGTCTTCTGCCTGGCCGTGCTCGTCCTTCCGCCGCATGCCACCAACGCCATCGTGGTGTCGGAGGTCCTCCGCCAGTTCTTCTTCGGAACCTCCGGCCCGCTGCTCTGGGCCATGATGGGCGACGTCGCCGACTACGGCGAATGGAAGACCGGCCGCCGCGCAACAGGAACTGTAACAGCCGCTGTAGTATTTGCGCTCTGGTTGGGCCTCGCCCTCGGCGGCGCCATCGCCGGCTGGCTTTTCTCCTTCTTTGGATACGCAGCCAACGCCGTCCAGACGCGGCGCGCCCTCGACGGCATCCGCCTCACCGCGGGCCTCTACTCCGGCCTCTTCTTCTTCGCCACCGCAATCTGCCTCTTCTTCTATCCAATCTCGCGCAAGATCAACAAAAACATCTCCGATGAACTCGCCGGCCGCCGCCTCAACTTCGGTCCGCCAGCAACTTCATCGGCCCAAAAGTAGGAGGGCCTCGCTCGTGCATCTTCGCTCGGCAGCGCTAACAGCTTCTCTCGCATTCGGCCTCGCCGCCACCGCCCAGGCCCCCACCTCGCTCAAAGACGCCTACCACGGCGATTTCTACATCGGCGCCGCCATCAACACTGCGCAAATCACCGGCCTGGACACGCGCGGTGACGCTCTCATCGCCGCCCAGTTCAACTCCATCTCGCCCGAAAACTGCCTCAAGTGGGAAAACGTCCACCCGCAGCCGGACAGATACGACTTCACCATCCCCGACCAGTACGTCGCTTTCGGCGAAAAGCACCACATGTTCATCGTGGGCCACAATCTGGTCTGGCATAACCAGGTGCCCGCCTGGGTCTTCCACGACGACAAGGGCAATCTACTCACCCGCGACGCGCTCCTCGCCCGCATGCGCGACCACATCCGCACCGTCGTCGGCCGCTACAAAGGCCGCATTCAAAGTTGGGACGTCGTCAACGAAGCGCTCAACGAAGACGGAACCCTGCGCCAATCCATGTGGGAAAAAATCATCGGCGACGACTACATCGCTAAGGCCTTCGAGTACGCCCACGAAGCCGACCCGCAAGCCCAGCTCAATTACAACGACTACAACATCGAGAATGACCCCAAGCGCGCCGGCGCCATCGCCCTCATCACCAAACTCAAATCCAAGGGCGTGCCCATCGCCACGGTCGGCATCCAGGGCCACGACAACCTCACCACACCCAGCATCGAACAGCAAGACGCAGCCATCGAAGCCTTCGCCAAACTCGGTGTCAAAGTCGCCATCACCGAGCTCGACATCGACGTCCTGCCGAAGGCCACGCAACAACAAACCGCCGACGCCACGCTGCGCATCGCGCAGAATCTCGCGCTCAATCCCTACGTCAACGGCCTGCCCGACGCCGTGCAGCAACAGCTAGCTAGGCGCTACGCCGACCTCTTCGCCGTCTTCCTCAAGCACCGCGACGTCGTCAACCGCGTCACCCTCTGGGGCGTTACCGATGCCGATTCCTGGCGCAACGACTGGCCCGTCAAAGGACGCACCAGCTACCCGCTTCTCTTCGACCGCGCCGGCCAGCCCAAACCAGCCTTCAACGCAGTCGTTCAGGTCGCAGCCGCCCGCTCATCGCGATAGCGGCGGTCGCGGCAATGATGGGGTCCGGCCTCCCGCCGTCCATCCGAAAGGCAAGGTGACGGTGAATCGGCTCGTCCTTCCACGATTACAATCGTAGCTGGCACGCACATTCACTTTCCCCGAAAGGCGCGCAGTGGCCCAGACCGCGGACATCTTCGAACAGGCGATTGACGAACACCTGAAAGTCATTCGATCGCTGCACGACCAGGTTCCGCTCCTCCATCGAATCGCCTCCCGCATGAGCAGGACCATCCTCGACGGTGGCACCATTCTCTGGTGCGGCAATGGCGGCAGCGCCGCCGACGCTCAGCATCTGGCTGCCGAGCTCGTCGGACGCTTCCTCCGTGAACGCCGCGGTCTGCCTTCCATCGCCCTCACCACCGATACCTCCGCCTTAACTTCAATTGCCAACGACTACGGTTACGAACATGTCTTCCGCCGCCAGGTCGAGGCGCTCTGCGTGTCCGGCGACGTCGTTGTCGGCCTCTC
>Ga0181520_10003927_pt1 | contig 25469 bp, 22 predicted proteins | sample PEATcosm2014_Bin_29_FD_132451 | JGI IMG/M metagenome (GOLD analysis project Ga0181520, IMG submission 132451) | Peatland microbial communities from MTU Mesocosm Facility, Houghton, MI, USA - PEATcosm2014_Bin02_30_metaG | ecosystem: Environmental > Terrestrial > Soil > Wetlands > Peat | place...
ACCGTCACCACGGCTACCTTGAGCACGCTCCACAAAATGAATTGCAAAATCGTCACTGGTCCTTAGCCTCTTCTTACAACACCTTCAGTCCGCCAAATCGCGCCTGATGCTTTTTCAATTCCTTGAGTGTCGCGCTGTGTTCGCCCAATCTTCCCGATGTAAACAATCCATCGTGAGTTGGCGCGAATTCTCCCTGCTCAGTCGATGCGCTCTCCGATGCAAAACCAATCTCCGTATGCGCATCATTGCCGCTCAGCAGATTCGCGCGATCCACGGCATAGCCCGGAACCAGCCGCGTAATTTCGTCCAGTACCGTCAGCGGATCAAAGGGACTCGTCTTCCACTCCAAACCATTCGCAGCCAACCACACCGCATGGCGATCGGCTTCTCCGGCCTGCGCGCCACGCGATTGACCTAGATCAGCCATAACACTGCTTTTGCCAAAAGGAACAAGCGTCTTCACGTCCACGCCCATCGCACCGGCCAGCCGCACCAGAATCTCAAACTCCGGCTTGACGCCAGCGCGGTCTGCTGCCTTCTTCACAAGTTGCAGATCACCGAAGGTATTCGTTACCGTGCCGCTCTTCTCATAGAGGCTGGCCGCGGGCAGCACCACATCGGCAAGCGCGGTCGTTTGCGTCGGAAAGATATCCAACGCAATCACAAAAGATTTTTTCAATGCCTCCGGCGTCACGCCGAGCTTTGCCACAGGATCAGCGCCTACTACCAGCAACGCACCCAACTCGCCTTTGCCCGCGGCTTCCATCATCTCCTTGAGCGTCTTGCCTGGTGTCGCGGGCAGGCCTACATACTCAGGAAATGCACCGGGGGCCGTAACCGGCACATAGCCGGGAAGAAGATCAGGTAAGAGTCCCATCTCCGCCGCACCGCGCGAGTTTGCGTAATCGCCGAGAAAAGCAAACCGCACATTGCCACGCTTCAATCCCCACGCCACTAACTCCGTCACCTGCGCGCCGCTGTATTCCGTGCCGAAGATCACAAGCAACGATTCCTCAGCCAACAGTGCTTTGCTGAACTCTGAGTCGTTGTTTTCCAAAGCTGTAACCAGCTCCGCGTAACCGTTCGTCAGCCGCAGAGTAGCCTTAGCCATACGCTCCAATTTGATTGCCTTCGCATTGGCCACATAAAGCCGCGCGCGGTTCAGCCGCACATTCGTCCGCAGATTCCACGCCAGCAGCGGATGCTCTTCGGTAGGATTGCCGCCGATGAGCAGAATAGCCGGCGCACTCGCGGTATCGCGCAGGCTGGCGGCCTTGCCATGCTCCCCGGCCAATGCCTGCGCAAAAGCCGCATAATCCGCCGTGCGTTCGTGGTCGATGTGATTCGTCTTCAAAACCGTGCGCGCAAACTTCTGCAAAAGATAATTTTCTTCATTGGTCGTCTGATTCGAGCCGATAACACCGATGGCCGCGCCGCCCTTACTCTCGCGCACGTCTTTCAATTTACTTGCGGCCAGCCGTAGCGCAGCCTCCCATGTAGCCGGCTCCAGCTTGCCATCGCTCGAGCGCACCAGCGGCTTGGTCAGTCGATCCTCACTCGCTACAAAATCAAATCCAAATCGTCCTTTGGCGCAGAGAAAGTCGCCGTTGATGCCGCTCATGTCGCGGTTGCTCGCGCGCACAATTTCGGAGCCGTCCGTTGTCTGCCGCACCCCCAGCGTCACCTTGCAGCCGTCCGCGCAATGCGTACAAACCGTCGCCACGTGGTTCATCTCCCACGGCCGCGTTTTATAGCGATAACTCCCACTGGTCAGCGCGCCCACCGGGCAGATGTCGATGCACATTCCGCACTGTTCGCAGTCCAGATGATCGCCGCCATTGGGCGCAATCACGGAATTCACGCCGCGATTCTGCACACCCAGCGCCCACACATCCATGCCCTCGCCGCAAACGCGCACACAGCGGTAGCAGAGAATGCAGCGCGGACGGTCATAGAAAACGGCCGGCGACCATTGCTGTTCCTCTCGATGACTTTTCGCCTCCTCATAGAGGCTCTCGCCCGCGCCGTACTTGAACGTCATGTCCTGCAACTCGCATTCACCGCCCTTGTCGCAGACCGGGCAGTCCAGCGGATGATTGCCGAGCAGCAATTCAATCGTAGCCTTGCGCGCCTGCGCAATCTCCGCTGACTCAGTAATAAAAACCTGTCCCTCGGCGACCTGTGTCGTGCAGGCAGTTTGCAGCTTGGGAACTTTTTCCTGGCGCACCACGCACATCCGGCAGGCGGCTTGAAGCGAAAGCCCCGGATAGTAACAGAACGCCGGAATCTCAATCCCCGCATTGCGGCAAGCGTCGATCAGCAGCGTCCCAGCCGGAGCCGTCAGCTTCTTTCCATCGACAATGAAGGTTACGTCTGCCATTCGTCTCCAGCGTCCTTAAACTACCGCCAACTCCATGTGCTTCGAGAACGGACAAGCTTTCCCGTTCAAATGCTCTTCAAACTCCTTGCGGAATTTCTTTACGAATCCCAGCATCGGCATCGCCGCCGCATCGCCCAGCGGACAAAATGTTCGGCCCAGCATATTCTCCGCGAGATACTGAATGTTGTCGATGTCCTTCGCTTCGCCAAAGCCCGCGTGCAGCCGAGTCATCGATTTCTTCAGCCAGTCCGTTCCTTCGCGGCAGGGAATGCACCAGCCGCAACTCTCGTGCTGATAAAACTTGATCGTCCGCAGCGCAAACTCAACAATGCAAGTCTGGTCGTCGATCACCACCACGCCCGCCGAGCCAAGCATTGATCCCGCCTTACCAACCTGGTCAAAGTCCATCCCGATGTCGATCTCATCCGGCAGCAGCACCGGCGTAGACGACCCGCCGGGAACGACCGCCTTCAATCCGCGCCCACCCCTCACGCCGCCTGCAACCTCATAGATTATTTTTTTAAGGCTGTAGCCCATCGGCAGTTCATAAACGCCCGGGCGCTCCACATGGCCGCTGATGCCAAATAAGCGCGTCCCGCCATTGCGCGGCGTTCCTACCGCTGCATAAGCCGCGCCGCCCATCGAAATCACGTGCGGCACTGTCGCAATCGTCTCGGCATTATTGATGACCGTCGGTCCGCCGTAGAGTCCCACGACCGCCGGAAACGGAGGCTTGATTCTCGGCACGCCGCGCTTGCCTTCCAGCGACTCCATCAGCGCCGACTCTTCGCCCACCTCATACGCGCCCGCGCCGGTCTGCGTGATGATTTGAAATTCAGTATCGCTGCCGAAGATGTGAGTGCCAAGAAAGCCGCGCGCGTAAGCGTCGGCCACAGCCTTCTCCATCATCTCCAGCAAGTAGCGGTATTCGCCGCGCAGATAAATGAATCCCATCTTTGCGCCGACGGCCAGTCCCGCAATAATCGTGCCTTCAATCACAGAGTGCGGATCATGCAAGAAAATCAGATGGTCTTTGCAGGTCCCAGGCTCGCTTTCATCGCCATTGACCAGAATGTACTTCGGCTTCGCAGACTGCTTGGGCACAAACGACCACTTCAAGCCTGTCGGAAATCCCGCGCCGCCGCGCCCGCGCAGATTGCTGACCTTCATCTCATCGATGATCCAATCGGAGCCTTGCGCAATGCACTTCTTCGCTGACTCATAGCCGCCGAGTTCGATGTACTTATCAATCTCCGCCGCTCCCTGCCCAAAACGCTTTGTAACAATCTTCACCTCATCGGGATGAGAGACCAGTTGAGGCAGAGCAGCCTTCGTTTGATTTTGTCTATAGCCGGCCAGAATTCCCGGCACTTTTTCCGGCGTCAACTCTTTGTGAAAGTCGTAGTTCACCTGAATCGCCGGAGCCCAGGAGCAGGCTCCGATGCACTCGACCTCTTCGAGAGAAAAAACTCCGTCGGCAGTGACGCCTTTGTGCCCGATGCCCAACTCCTGCTGGAAGCGTTCGTAAATCTCATTGCCGCCGCGCAGCATACAACTGATATTCGTGCAGACCTGCACGTTGTATTTTCCCGCAGGCTTGAAGCGCAGCATCGAATAGTAACTCGCCACGTTGCAAACTTCCAACTCCGTAATGCCGATGCGCTCCGCAACTTCGCCGATCACCGCATCCGACAAATAGCCAACTTCATCTTGCGCATAGAGCAGCATGGGAATCAGCGCCGAGCGCTTCAGCGGGTACTTCGCCACCAGCGCATCCAGGCGCGCTGCCAGCTTGGGAGAGAACAGGCTCATGGTTTCATTGCTCATCGATCAATCTCCCCCAGCACAATATCAATCGATCCCACCACGGCAATCACATCCGCCAGCATTCGCCCGCGCAGCATCGTGTCGAGTGCTTGTAATGTCGCAAACGACGGATTGCGGAAGTGAACGCGATAAGGCTTGGCCGTACCATCGGAGACGATATAGTAGCCCATCTGTCCGCGCGGCGATTCAATCCCCTGATAGACCTCGCCCGCCGGAACCGCGAATCCCTCCGTCACAATCTTGAAGTGATGGATCAACGCCTCCATCTGCGTCTTCATCTTCTCGCGGTCGGGCAGCACGATCTTCGGCGCGTCGGCCTTGATCGGGCCGTGCGGCATTCCATCCAGAGCCTGCTGAATAATCCCGACGCTCTCGCGCATCTCCTGAAGCCGGATTACGTACCGCGCCCAGCAGTCGCCCTCGGTCGCAATCGGCACCTTGAACTGAAACTTCTCATAGCCGCAGTAGGGCATATCGCGGCGCAGATCGAAATCCACGCCCGACCCGCGCATATTCGGCCCTGTCACTCCCAGCGCAATCGCATCCGCCGCCGACAAAATCCCCACGCCCTGCAAGCGCCCCTTGAAGATCGGATTGCCCGTCAGCAGATTCGAGTACTCGTCAATCTTCTCCGGAAACGCGCGAATGAATCCCTGTACGCGCGCATAAAAATCCAGCGGCGGCTCCATCGCGAGCCCGCCAATGCGAAAGTAGCTGGTCATCATCCGCTGTCCGGCCAGCCCCTCGAAGATTCTCAAAATCTCTTCGCGCTCGCGAAATGTGTACAGGAAAACCGTCAGCGCACCAATATCCATCGCGTGCGTGCCCAGCCAGATCAGATGCGAATTCAGCCGCGTCAACTCTGCCAGTAGTACGCGCAGCCACACGGCCCGCTCAGGAATCTCCAGCGCAAGCAGCCGCTCGACCGCAAGGCAGTAACAGAGATTGTTGGCCATCGGGCTAAGGTAATCCAGCCGGTCGGTCAGCGGAACAACTTGTTGGTAAAACTTGGCCTCGCAGGTCTTCTCGATGCCGGTGTGCAGATAGCCGATCTCCGGATAGATGCGCACCACAATCTCGCCGTCGATCTCCGCCACCAGGCGCAGAACGCCGTGCATCGCCGGATGCTGCGGACCCATATTCAGAATCATGTGCTGGTCGCGCGCGCCCGTGGCCGCCGGGACTTCGAGGATGGGGGTACTTCGATTCATCAGCGATACCCCTCCACCGGATAGTCCTTGCGCAGCGGATGTCCCTTCCAATCGTCAGGCATCATGATGCGGAGCAGATTGGGATGTCCCTCAAAAATAATTCCAAAGAGATCGAAAACCTCGCGCTCGTAAAAATTCGCCGCCGGCCAAATCGCTGTGATCGACTCCACCGCCGGCTCATCGCCCTCCACCATCACCCGCAGCCGGATGCGCTCCTTATATATGTGCGAAAGAATGTGGTAGCTCAACTGAAAGCGCGGCGAAGCAGGAAACCAATCCACCGCGGTCACATCCTCAAAGAAGTTGTAGCCCGCCGCCTGCACTGTTGCCGCCGCCACGCGAATCTCGCCGGCTGCAATCGTCAGCGTCAGTTCATTCCGGTCAAACTTCGCGTCTGCCAAAGCCTCCGGCCTCCAAGCCAGGATCGCCTTGACCGCCGGATGCTCGGCAAGCCCTTCCAACACTGCTGTCTTGCCGATAAAAGTCTTGGTCTCCAGCATCCTATAGGTCCGCCTTTAGGTCCGCCTTGTCCTGGCTCCAGTTCAGGATGCCCTTGCGCACAATGTAAAAAAGTCCCACGGCCACAAAGCCCAGATAGACGATCATCTCCCAGAAGCCGAAGAAGCGCGAGCAGCCGGGAATGTACCTTAAATTGCGGTAGACCACCGCCCACGGCATAATGAAGACCGCTTCCACGTCAAACAAAATAAACAGCATCGCCACCATGTAAAAGCGCACGCTGAATCGTCCCCGCGCATCGCCCACGGCTTCTATTCCGCACTCATAAGCAGCCAGCTTCACTTTTGTGTTGCGATGCCGACCCACCAGCCACGAGGCCGTCACCATGATCAGCCCAAGCCCAAAGGCCGCAAGAATTTGCAGCAACAGCGCGAGATATTGCCAGTCATAAGGAGGATTCATTGCCGCCAGTTTCTGGGAAAGTTTGCATCCGGCTCGCCGAAGCTGCTCACTGCTTCGTCGTGACAGACCGCTCCTTTGAGCTTAGGTTTTCAGCTTGATTCCGTCAAGGCTTTCGCGCGCAGCACCAGTAGAATGCGCACGAACAGCACGTTTGCGTGACCTATATCACTCAATTCCAAAATAGGCACACGGAAATCAAATCTTTCCTTCTTGGGAAACGGTACGTTTGTCATCTGAAAAATCGTCGCACCAAGCCGAAAAACTGAGTGAGGATGAATTCATGGCAGCCACCACGACCACCGGCTTTTCGATCCCTGCTCCAGCGCAGACCCTCCGCGTAACCAGCCTTCCACGCCGGCGCCGCATCACGCCGCAGGCCGGACGCGCCTTAGAGATCCTCGGCCACGCAATCGAATACCTCACCGACGAGTTCGTGCATGAAGGCCATGCCTTCACCGCAAAGAACAGCCAGTTGCAAGCCGTGCAAATGCTCATGGCACTCAACCGCCAGGTCTACTTCGAGTGCCCGGAGATTCCAACCTTCGGCGAGCGCTGCCGCTCCCTGCTGCATAGCCATTCATGAATCTTCTTTTGGATTATCTTTGTATGAAGCAAGATTTACGCGGGCTTTCTGTATAAGGCCAAAAGATCAAGTCAGAACTGGCATAGCAACCAGGATGATCCTTGATAACCCGCTTTGGTGAGTTATCAAGGATCATCCTGGTTGGCGCCGCGTCAAGGCACCGTCAACAATTGATCTGTTTGCAAGTCACTTCACCGGTATTCAAGTTCATGCGCAATTCAGACCAGGACAGGTAGTTGATTCCGTTTTTCGAGCCTGTCCACTGCCGTGGGGCATTCCATGCAGCGCCGGGAGAGGGGTCCGGCAACGACGAGCCTGCCTCGTGGTAGTAGCCTAGCATCGCTTGTTGCTGCATCTGATTGTAGCGAGCATCCAGATCAAAGCTGATGTCCGTGTTTTGCACGAGCTGAACCGCCGCCGCAATACCCGCCGCCACCAATTTCTGGGCCGCTGTGCTGTCTGTCGTGTTCTGCGAATTGTACTGCGCCATCGACGGCAGCAACTGGCATATTGACCGGATGTACGTTGTGATTCGGTTGGTCAACGTCTGTCCTTGGTAGGCGCTCTTCGCCTTGTTAGCAGCCGCCAGCCACGGTCGCCACTCGTCGCGAAGATTAGCCAGAGCCTGCCGGATATCCTGCAAATCGTAACCGATATGACGGTGCCCCACCAGCAGCAGATGAGTGTTGTCCAGTAACTTGGAGATATTGCTCCACGGCACAGGCTCCGGATTATCCGACACGGGCACGCCGATATCATTCCATAACGAGCCGGTAACATTATTCGAGAAGTTCGGATTGTTCAGCCGCGCGGCGCACAATGTAGTTAGTTGATTTGCCGGCGGAAGACTTCCAAAATCCACTCCTGAGATGAGTGCGAGAATGCCCACTGCCGTGGCCTCGTTGTTGCTCAAAAGATTTCTACACCAGTAATTGACCCAGTAATGAAGCCCCACGATGGATAACGCCCCGCATTGATTGGCGCGGTACTGCCAGCCGTTCCAACTGTTATACGTGGGCGTATCGACATATCCATGTGCCAGCCGCAGATACTTGTTATGCATGAAGAACTTCGTGTCAATCTCGAGAAGTTCCGTCTCAGCAATCGTCAAGCCAATGCCGGGAATCGGATTATCGTCCATATTTGTTCGGTCCATTGCATTGGGTGGATTAGGGTTCCTGTCTTGCCCATCCACCAGAATGAACTCCAGATCGAAGGCCGCTCCCTTGTCCTTCCAACTCTCCGTGTAGCCGCCGCCATACATATACTCCGCGAAGGCGTTGAAGTTCTTCACCGCATCCTGCGTGTAGGTAGAGCCTGAAACCAGATGGGGCGAGCTGCCGCGCGAGGTGGCAAATGCTATCAGCTCATCCTTTTCTCCTGCTGCCCAAGTAAATCCGTTCACGATCCAGTTGATCGAATCTAGGTCCACCGCATCGCTGTAATCGTGATTTCCCGGCGTCACCAACACGGTGTAGCCGTTTTGCTTCAGCGTCTGCAAAAGCGCTAACGCCTGCGCCACAAATTGGGTGGCGTCCTTGCCCGACGCGTAATCGACAATATCTCCGGTAACCATCACGACAGGCTTCAGCGCAAGGCTGGCGTAAGTCTTCAGAATCGAGTTCACGATCTGTTGCGCCTGATTCAACGCAGTTCCGCTCATCCCCGGATCATTATCATTTGCTCCAATATGCAGATCGCTCAAATGAAGTATCACGCGTTCCAGGTGCGCTCCAATCGCACAGCTTGCCTGCTTAACCGCGAAGCCGCTGGTGAAGGTCGCCGTCAGTTGAGAGTTTCCAGGCGGAGTACTCCCGCTGGCGGTCAGTGTGACGCTTTGCGAATATTGCCCCGGACTCAATGTGAATGAAGAAGGAGTAGCGACAATTCCAGGCGGCACACTGAGCACAACCGTTGTCGGCTGATCGAGTTTCTGCCCCATTCCGACCGTAATCTGCTGGCCCAGGCCGCTTTGCGGAATATTGATCGTGCTTGGCGTAATCGTGCAATCCCACGGCGTAACCGTCACCGGTATATCCAGGCTTTGAGTACTCTGTTGAACCGGCTGCCCCGGCGCTGAAACAACACCTGTCGCCGTGAAATGAATATCAACATTGGTCGTGGGCGCATTCGGCGCAACGTGAATCTGAAAGGCCTGTACGTTCGAGGTCGCGCCAACCGGAGGCAATGGCGCGGGAGTCACTATAACCCCGCTGCCGCTCACACTGCAGCTCAGAGTCACCTGGTTCTGGAGGCTGGCGCCGGAGCGATCTATGATCAGCGCGCTATTCGCAGTTGCCCCCTGCATCAGCGAGTATTGATAAGGCTGCTCCATCGACAAAACAAAGTTGCCGCTCGCAGGCCGCACCACCAGACTCGCTGTATACTTCGTCGGAACCGCCTTTGGAGGCCAGGGTCCTTTCCAGTTCGGCGGACGCCCATCGTCCGGGTCAGGAATATTCGCTAGGTCGGTCGCAGTATAGCTGACTGAATAAGTGCCGAATGAAGGTGTAGCAGAGGCAACAAGAAGTACTTGCTGGCCCACTGTTTTCGTGCTGACTCCGTTGGGCAGGCCGCTGATCCCGCTCATGGTGCCGGGACCTTGAAAGAGCACGCATGACTTGTTTGGCTCCAGTGTGAGCGTTGACATCTTCCACTCTCCTTTTGAATGTTGTGCATGAATTTCTGTCGTTCGTGGGTTGTTGGTGCTGTCATATCACCCACACAGTCGAGGCAGGACTTGCTATATGCTCTTAGAAAGCGCCGGGGAATTCCCGCGGCCAAGGGAGGTATCTATGGATAAACCGACCCTAAAATAGCGTGATAACACCTCGGTAGAAATATAGGTATGCTCATTTCATTTGTCAACACATTTCCTGATGGAATCACATGGGCCGCGCCCTCGGAACTTGCTTCCGAGACCTGCCCTTCGCTATCCCACCGCCTGCACCGTCCCGCGCCCCACTAACTCCTCCACTCTCTCCACCCATCCGCGATCCGCCGCCACGCTCATTCCCTCCGGCTCCAAAATCACCACATACTCGCCCTTCTTTTCCAGATTCAGCATCACCTTGCCCGGCCCCGGCGCGTCATCCGCTGCGTTTTTCAATCTGGCAAAGATCTCCTCCGTCGCGCGATCAAGATTGATGCGAATCCGCACTCCCGTCGGCAGCTTCACCTGCACATCTTCCAGCGACTGAATCCCGCTGACTGCAATCTTCGGCGCCGCATCCTCGTCGCCCTGTAATACACCGCGCACCAGCACCGGAGCCTCCATCTTCAATTGACCCGATAGTTTTTCGTAATCTCGCGGAAAACAGACTAACTCGATCTTCCCAGTCGCATCTTCAAGAGATGCCGTTGCGTATAGCTTCTGGTCCTTCTTTGTCTTCTTTACCTGTAGCCCTAAAATCATTCCCGCCACCTGTATCTCGTCCGCCGGCTCCTGCTGCCTGCCCCAACTCCTCTCCGGCGGCTTGCGCTCCAGCGCATCGGCCGCGGGGATAACTCCTGCCAAATTACGCAACTTATCCGCGTACTTATCCAGTGGATGCCCCGACACAAAGAATCCCAGTACCTCTTTTTCATTGGCCAGCCGCTCGCCCTCCTCCCAATCGGCCACCTTCGGTAAATCGTCTCCCTGCGCCTTCTTCGGCCCTTCATCAAAAAGTCCGAACAACCCGCTTTGCCCTTGCGCCGCATCCCGCTGTGTCTTCTGCGATCGTTCCATCGCCTTGTCCACGGCAGCCATCAGCGGCGCTCTCTTGCCCAGCTCATCAAGCGCACCAGCCTTGATCAGCGACTCAATCACGCGTTTATTCATCACGCGCAAATCGACCTTCTCGCAAAACTCCCAAAAGCTTTTGAAGCTCCCGCCTGATTCCGCGCGCGCCTTCATGATCGACTCAATCGCATTGCCGCCGACGTTTTTCACCGCCGCTAAACCAAAGCGTATCGCCTCACCATGCGGCGTAAATTGCGCCCCTGAAACCTGCACATCCGGCGGCTCCACGCTGATGCCCATCTCCTTGCATTCGCCGATATACTTCACTACGTTCTCAGGCTTTGAAGTCTCTGAAGTTAGCAGTGAAGCCATAAATTCCATCGGATAATGTGTCTTTAAGTAAGCAGTCTGATAAGCCAAAAGCGCATAAGCCGCCGAGTGCGACTTATTGAATCCATACCCGGCAAACTTCTCCATCTGGTCGAAGATATCGCCCGCCGTCGCCTTCGGATGACCCGCTGCATTCGCGCCCTCCATGAAGCGATCCCGCTGCTCGGCCATCGCCTCGGCATTCTTCTTTCCCATTGAACGGCGCAGCAGATCCGCTTCGCCCAGCGAGTAACTCGCCAGCACATTCGCGATCTGCATCACCTGTTCCTGATAAACAATTACACCCAGCGTCTCTTTAAGAATTCCCTCAAGCTCAGGCAGCGCGTACTCCACACTGCGCCGTCCCAGCTTGCGCTCGATGAAGTCATCAATCATTCCGCCCTGAATCGGCCCCGGCCTGTACAACGCATTCAGCGCCGTCAAATCTTCCACTGAGTCTGGCCTGTATCTGCGCAGCACATCCCTCATTCCGCTTGACTCAAACTGAAAAACTCCCGAAGTCAGCGCCGAATGAAATACCTTTTGATAAGTCTCCGCATCGTCCAGCGGGATAGCTTCTATATCCACCTTCTCGCCACGCGTGCCTTCAATCAACTTCAGGCAGTCATCAATCACCGTCAGTGTCGTCAGGCCGAGAAAGTCCATCTTCAACAAGCCCAGCTTTTCCACGGCCTTCATATCATACGCAGTTACAATTTCGTCGTTCTTAGTCTTCGCCACCGGCACTAACTCCGTCAGCGGCCGCGGCGCAATCACCACCGCCGACGCATGAACTCCCGACCCGCGCACCAGACCTTCGAGTTTTTTCGCCGTATCAATCAGCTCGCGTATCTGCGCGTCAGTCTTATACGCCTTGCTTAGGTCGGGAACCTCCTTCAGCGCCGTATCAATCGTCATGCCAATCGTCGCCGGAATCAGCTTGGCAATTCGATCCACATCGCCATAGGGCATATCCATTGCACGTCCGCAATCCTTGATCGCCGCCTTCGCAGCCATGGTATTGAATGTGATAATCTGCGCCACCTGCTCGCGCCCATACTTGAGAGTTACGTACTCGATAACTTCGCCGCGCCGGTTCATGCAGAAATCCACGTCAATATCAGGCATGGAAACGCGCTCAGGATTCAAAAACCTTTCAAATAACAATGAGTTCTGCAATGGGTCAATGTTCGTAATCTCCATCGCATAAGCTACCAGCGACCCAGCAGCCGATCCGCGCCCCGGACCCACGGGAATCCCATGATCTCGCGCATATTTAATAAAATCCCACACAATCAGGAAGTATCCGGAGTACTTCATCTGCTTGATGATTCCTATCTCCCGCTCCAGCCGCGCTTCATACTCACTTAGCTTTGAGCGCAGCACTCCCCGCGCCTCTAACTGCCTGACTCCCGTCTCCAGCCTCTTCTTGAAACCCTCCCGGCAAACTAACTCGAAGTAACTATCAATACTATGTCCCTCCGGCACGGCAAACTCCGGAAATGGATTCTCCACCTTATTCAGTTTCAGATTGCATCGCTCGGCAATCTCCATCGTTCGCTGCAAAGTCATTGGAGAATCTTTGAAGATAACTCCCATCTCGTCCGCGCTCTTTACAAAAAACTGATCCGAATCAAAACGAAATCGTTCTTTATCGTGAATCTTGGCTCCCGTTTGCACGCACAGCATTACGTCGTGCGCATGAGAGTCCTCACCGCAGAGATAGTGCGAGTCGTTGGTCGCCACCATCGGAATACTTAGTTCTTTTTCCAGCCGGAAGAGAGCCTCGTGGATCTGCCGCTCCTGCTCCAATCCCTGATCCTGAATCTCTAAATAAAAATTTCCTTTGCCGAATATATCTTGATACTGTGCCGCCACTCCGCGCGCCTTCTCATAACGGCCAGCCATCAACTCTTCGCATAGCTCGCCGCTCAGGCAGCCGGAAAATCCAATCAACCCTTTGCAATTCTCCGCAAGATACTTCTTGCTCACACGCGGCTTGCGATAGAAGCCATAGAGCGAAGCCTCTGATGTAATCCGCACCAAGTTGCGGTATCCCTCCTCATCCTGCGCCAACACCAGCAAATGATTGTTCTCGTCTCCGTCACCCGGAGCGCGATGGTCCTCGTTCTTGCAGATATAAAGCTCGCAGCCCAGAATCGGTTTGACGCCCGCGTGCTTGGCCGCCTCAAAAAAATGCACCGCGCCGTAGATATTTCCGTGGTCGGTCATGGCGACAGACTTCTGCCCCAGCGCCGCCACGCGGTCCACCAGCTTGGTCAAGTCGCACGCGCCGTCCAGCAGCGAGTATTCGGTGTGCAAATGCAGATGGGTAAATTCGCTCATAGCTGCTTCGATTCTAGTTTGAGTTGCGGAAGGCCTCAGAGGAAAACCCGCCCGCAATTCCGGCATCGCATAGCCTTCATTTCCCGACCAAAGCGAGAGCTGCGCTGCAAAGATGACGTTTGGAGCGCATAACAGGGCGAAAGAACTGTTTTATTGCAAGAGAGAATGTGTGCATATAAATACATCGATTTGAGGGATAATTGGCAGAAAGGGATGAAAAAGGACGCTTGCGGATTTGAATTTATTCATTAGTTATTTGCTTTGAATGAGATACGTCTTTTTGGAAGGTGAGCGCGGTGTACAAATTTGAATGGTTTGGAGGGGAATCATGCAGAGTGAGAGACAAGAAGAGTTGCGGGAGAGATTGGACGAGGCATTGCTGGCCTTCCGGTTGGCGAGGAAGACGGGAGAGGAAGCGGAGGGGTGGCTACGCGTTGTGCGGCAAGCGGTGGGGATACCAGTCGACGAAGTTGCGCGGCGGCTGGGAGTGAGTCGGCGCGAGATTCACCGGATGGAGATTGCGGAGAACGAGTCGCGGATTCAACTGGGGACGCTGCGGACGGCTGCGGCGGCTCTGGAGTGCGAACTGGTCTACGCACTGACGCCCCGGAGAGGAACTCTGAAAGATCTGGCCGAGTTGCAAAGGGTAGCACAGGAGAACGCGCGCGAGGCGAAGTTGGAACGGACGGCGAAGATTCTGGAGAGAGTGGGATGGAGGACGGCCATGCTGAAATCGCTGCGCCGCGCTCTGCGCAAGGCGGGAATGAAGGTGAGGTAGCGCAAAGAGGCTTATCTGTTGCCGAAGGCATTCCCGCGCTTCAAGACCCTGTGCGAGACTCCTGGATCGATAGACAGTTCGATTACGGCGACGAGCGTATCGCCACGAAGCGGTAGCAGGCTTGCTGGGCGAAGCAGCCTGACCGAAGCCCGGTTGCCTGTGAGCAGGTGCTTATAAGTATTCTCTTTACTGTGCGTCCGCCAGATTCGCCGGAAGCTCAATGGAAACGAGCGTACCGCGACCGGGATTGCTGACCACGCTGAAGCGCGCCTGATTGCCGTAGAGAACTTCCAGCCGCTCGCGCACATTCTTCATGCCGATGCCCGCGCCCGGACGGCGCAGCGCCGAGGCCGGACGATTGCTGATGCCCACGCCATCGTCGGCGACTTCAATGAGCACACGGTCGCCGTCGAGGCGGCTGCTCAGCGTAACGGTTCCACCCTTCAGGCGCGGCTCCAGACCGTGCTTGATGCTGTTCTCAATCAGCGGCTGGAGGAGAATGCTGGGCACTAAAACGCCCAGCGTTTGCGGGTCGATTTCTTTTTTGACGCGCAGCTTGTCAGCGCCGAAGCGGACAACCTCGATGTCCAGATAGTCGTCAGTAAACTTCAGCTCCTCGCTGAGCGGCACGTGGCTGTCGTGCTCCTGGAGGAGCGCGCGCAGAATGTTGCCCAGCTTGACGATCATCTCTCGAGCCAGCTCCGGCTTCATGCGCACCAGCGAGGAAATCGAGTTGAGAGTATTAAAAAGGAAATGGGGATTGATCTGGCGCTGCAGGGCGTCGAGGCGAGCTTCGAGCAGCAGGCGCTTCTGCTCTTCTAGCTTGAGTTCGATGCGCAGGGTATTCCAGACCTTGAGCGCGATGCCGACGTTGATGGGCGCGCTGAGGACGACCAACGCTTGCAGCCACCACTGACCGGTGACGAGCGCGAAGAGGCGATGCGGATAGAAGCGAGCGATGACCTCGCGGGCCAGTTCCATCGCGGCAATGAGAAAGAGCATCAAAATCTGACGGTCAATGCGCGGCTTGATGAGGTTGCGGCGAATCCAGCGGTAGAGGCTGAGGTCAATGAAGGGGGTGAAGGACCAGATCTCTTCCGGCTCGACGAACCGGCCCAGCAGGCCCGCAGCAAGGCCCAGCGCGGCATTGAAAGGCAGCGCGAGAAATTCGTGGTGGTAGACGGCGGGAGCCGCAAGCGCCGCGCCGCCCAGCACAGCCCACTCCGGCCCCAGCAGCAGACCGAGCAGAATGGTTGTCTCGAAGGAGATGTCGGCGGCGAGAAAATTGGGCACCCAGATGCGAATCCACACGCCCAGCGTCAGCGGGATCAGGAAGAACGCCAGCAGCGCCAGGGTTTGGCGTCGGCATCGCCGCTCGGCAAAGAAGAGACGGCGGAAGGTGGTTACGCGGGCCAGCACGCTGGCCACCGCAGCCACCACGCCCAGCTTCACCAGCAGCGTAATCAGGATGAGATTGCCGCTCACCGCATTGCGTCCCGATGCAGCGCCTTGACCTGATAGCCGGCGCTCTGCAACGCGGCAGTGATCTCCTCGACCATCATCACGCTGCGGTGCTGGCCGCCGGTGCATCCGAAGGCCACGGTCAGGTAGCTCTTACCCTCCGCAACATAATGCGGCAGCAGATAAAGCAACAGCTTCGTCACACGTCTGAGAAACTCCGCGGACTGAGGAAAGCCGCGCACATACGCTGCCACTTTGGGATCGAGGCCCGTGAGCTTGCGAAACTCCGGAACAAAGTGCGGATTGGGCAGGAAGCGCACATCGAAGACCATGTCGGCATCAAGAGGCACACCGTTCTTGAATCCAAAGCTGAGGCAGCTCACCAGCAGGCGCTTGACCTCATCCTCGTGGCCAAAGCGGGCCTGAATGTGGGCGCGCAGCTCATGCACGTTGAAGCTGGAGGTGTCGATCAGCGTGTCGGCGACATTGCGAATGGGGTCGAGCAGTTGCCGCTCCTCGACGATGGAGCGGGAGACGGTCTCCTTGCGGCCCAGCGGATGCGGTCGCCGCGTCTCGGAGTAGCGCCGCACCAGCACCGCGTCCTCCGCATCCAGAAAGACGACGCGCGTGCGCAGCAGCTTTTTTACCTGTTTGAGAATCTCAGGGAGCCGGTCCAGCGTCTGACCCTCGCGAACATCGACGACGATGGCGGCGCGCTCCACTTCAGTGGATTTTTCCACCAGGGCAGCGAATGCGGGCAGCAGTTCCAGAGGCAAATTGTCCACGCAATGGAAGCCCAAATCCTCAAAATCTCTAAGCGCGGAGGCCTTGCCGGAGCCAGAGATTCCTGTCACGATGACCAGTTCCTTTGCAGGCTTGCCAGCGGCCTTTTTGGCTTTGGCAACCGCGCGCGCTTTGGTCGCATTGGGCAGTCGCTTTGAAGAAGTCGTCATGGCCACATCCTACACTGAAACCATTCATTTGCGGTCAATTTATCCAATGCCGGGATGAGGCATGAAGATTCGGATCACTCTTCGGGCGCAATTCGGCACGAACCTTGCTCGACAATCCGATTCGCCTCAGCCGGCTCCAGGGCAGGCGAAAACAGCGTTCCCTGGCCCAGTTCGCAGCCCAAGCGGTTGAGCGCTTCCAACTGTTGCACGGTTTCGATTCCCTGCGCCACCACCTGTACACCCAGCTTAAGCCCCAGCTCAATCAGCGAAGCAAGAACCGCTACTTGGCGACCGGACTGGGTTGCGGCCTGAGTCAGCCGCGGGTCGAGCTTCAACACGTCGATGGGCAGCCGGACCAGATGATTGAGCGGCGCCAGGCTGGAGCCGAAATCGTCCACCGCAAGTCGCACATCGCAGCGCAGCAGCCGCTCCATGACAGCGAAGGCCGCGTCCGTATTCTCATTCAGCGCGGACTCGCCGACCTCAAAGAGAAGCCGCGCTGGATTGGCCCCGCTGGCCGCCAGTATGCGCTTTACCTGCGCTATCAGATCGGGATGATAGAACTGCCGCTCGGTGAGATTGATGCTCAGAGTCAGCTCATTTTGCGGCCGGTCAACTCTCCAGATTCGCAACTGCTTGCTGACGGACTCCATCGTCTCTCGGCCCAGGCTGATCGAAAGCCCCGTCTCTTCAGCTACCGATAGCAAATCATTGAAACCTGCCACCGATCCATCCATCCGCCGCCAGCAAAGCAACGCTTCAAAGCCTTCCAGTTTTACGGTCATGGAAGCATCTGTTCTCAGCCCGCAGATGGGTTGATACCAGACCTCGAACTGACGATTGTCCAGCACACGGCGCAGTTCCAACTCGCGCTCCTGCAAACTGGCGGCGGCAATCTCCAGCCGCTTGTCGAAGACCTCAAAGCGTCCACCGCCTGCCTGCTTGGCGCGATACATGGCAAAGTCGGCATCGCGGATAAGCATCTCGGGCGCGGTATGATCCGGCCCTGCTATTGCCACACCCATCGAAGCGCTGGCGCGGAGGGCGCGGCCGGCCGCTTGGAATTCGTTTTCCAGCGCGCGCTGAACGCGCGCGGCAACATTTTCCATGTCAGCGACAGAGAGAATATTCTCGACAAGAATGGCAAACTCGTCGCCGCCGAGGCGGGCTGCCGTATCCTGAGGACGCAGCGCTCCGCGCAGCCTTTCCGCAACCCCGATCAGCAACTCATCGCCCGCCGCGTGGCCTAGCGAATCGTTGATCTCCTTGAAGCGGTCCATGTCCAGAAAGAGCACGCCGCAATTATGACCGCGGCGCCGCGACCGATGCGCGAATGCCTGCTTCAAGCGGTCGAGAAAGAGCGCGCGATTGGGCAGACCGGTCAGCGTGTCGTGCAGGGCGTCATGCTGCAACCGTGCTTCCATCAGCTTGCGTTCGGCAATTTCGCGGAAGCTGAAGATCAGACCGGCTTCTTCTTCATTCACCCGCAAAGGCCGCAGATCAAAGGCCACATCAATTAACTCGCCGGCCTTGTTTTTGCGCACAGTATCGAGCGAAATAGAACCACGCTCGGCTAAATCCTTCTCAACCTGTGTGCACTCATTCTGCCGCGACTCCGGCACAATAAATTCTCGCAATCTGCAGCCGGCCATCTCCTCCGCCGTATAGCCGAAGATACGCGTGAAGGCTGCATTCAAGTAGATCACGCGATTGCCGCGCTCGACGGCCACGGCATCGGGAAGGCATGCAAGCACCTCCTCCATTAGCCGCGACACGCCGATGTTCGAGTTGTCGAGAAGCTTCACGAGCGCGTTCCTTTATTGATCCGGCCCATATAGTGTTGAGGCGCCCCACCCAAGCCACAAAACGCAGCGAAGGCGGGGCACCCGGTTTCTTACACTTTCTATGAAAATACAGTTAAGTTAACTCCACTAGCTCCATCTGACCGTTTCGGCGGCGATGGAGCACGAACATATCTCCCGAGGGATTGCGAAAAATCAGCAGGTCGCGGTCGCGGAACTCGGCCTCCTTGACCGCCTCCTCGATGGTCATCGCCCGCATGGCAATGGCCTCGCCGCTGGAGACAATGTGCGGCTCGACGACTGTTTTGCCGACTGGAAAAGAATGCACGGCAATCGCGGTGCTGGCCTTCTTGCGCGCGCGAACGGGAGTGGCATCCACCTCTTGCTGCGCGGCGCGAGCCTTGGGCCGAGCCACCGGCAGCGCGGTGAGCGTTTTCTCTTCTTTGGGCAGCCGCTTGCTCTCAATCCTCCGGTCGCGGTGGCGTCGCGCCTGGTGTTCGGCGTGTTCCAGCGCCTGACGCAACGCCGACTCCAACGTGTCACCCTTGCCTGTTGCAGCTATGGTCTGCAGCCGGGCCTGAATCGTCAGCTCGACAAAATGCAGACGCTTCTGCGCGCCAAATACAACACTGGCGCGCGCGCTTTTGCCCAAAATCCGGGCAATCCGTTCCATTCCTTCCTCAGCCTGCATACGCAGCGCTTTGGAGATCTTCACCTGTCTGGCGGTGTACTCCACTTCCATGGTCAGCCTCCGCTCGATTTTTCTCGCACACGATTTTTTGTGTGGAGTCTTCGGATTCTATAGCATTTGCCGCGCCGGTGCACGTCGAAAAAAAGAAGAGCATGGACTAGCCCTCCCGCTGCCTCCTCTGATGCGTGGAAGGAATATTCATATCCTCGCGGTACTTGGCCACGGTGCGGCGGGTCAACTGAATGCCTTGAGACTGTAGCGTGGCGGCCAACTGATCGTCGGTCTGGGGATGGCGAGGATCCTCTTCCTCAATCAATTTGCGGACCTTGCGCTTGAGTACCACGAGCGGCGTGTCAGCGCCCTCCGGCCCACTCGAGCCTTCTGAGAAAAAGAAGCGCAGTTCGATGACCCCCTGCGGCGTGTGCGCATACTTGTTGGAGACCGCGCGGCTCACCGTCGAAGGGTGAACGCCGATCTCCTCAGCCACTTCCTTGATCATCATGGGCCGCAGAGCCTCGATGCCAATCTCGAGAAAATCCTGCTGGCGGCGAACGATCACCTCGCAGGTTCTCAGGATCGTGCTCTTGCGCTGCGCGATGTTGCGCATCAGTTGCAACGCCGAGCGGAAGCGCTCCTTCACGTATTCCTTGACTTCTTTCTCAGTGCCTTCGGCGGTCAGCATCTGCCGGTAGCGCCTACTGAGGCGCAGGCTAGGCAAGTCCTCTTCGTTCATGGAGACCACCCACTCGCCGCCGCGCTTGATGAAGACCACATCCGGCTCGATCAGCCGGGACTGCTCGCGGTTGTACTGGCGTCCGGGCCGCGGGTCCAAAGAACGGATAAACTCGATCCCTGAGTGCGCCTCGACGGGCGTAATTTGAGCCGTCCGCGCGAGATCCTTCACATCTCGCTTTTGCAACAAGTGCAGATGCCTGTCAACGATCAGCGCCGCCACTTCCATGCTGCGCCTCCGCTCCTCAAGCTGCGCCTCGGCCTCGGCGCGAAAGCCGCGATGAACATCCTCGCTCAACTCGTCCAATTCAATCGGCTCGTCCGAGTTTTCCGGATAGTCTTGGCCTTGCTCGGTGTGATTGAATGGCTCGGCTTTATGGCGTTTGAACAGTTGAGCAAACTCACGTTGTTGAGCCGCAATCTGTATCAGCAGGCACTCGCGCAGATCGCGCGCGCCTACGCCGGCCGGGTCAAGCTGCTGCACCAGTCCGATGCCGCGGCGAAGCAGTTCCATCGCCTCGCCATTTTCCCGCCCGCCGAGAGCGCTGCTGAAAGCTGCCGCCAGCTCGTCCCCGCTGCCGACCAAGTAGCCATCCTCGTCCAGATTTCCAATGATGAACTCGACCGCCTGACGCAGCAACGGCTCTAGAGTCAAATCTCCCAACTGCCACGCCAGGTGATCGGCGAGAGTTGTAGGCTGAGAGAGGAAGTTTTCGAACGAGGGTTTGTCGCTCTCCTCATACTCCTGCTGCGTGCGATAGCCGGGGTCGAGATAATCCTGGAAGTACGATCCGAAGTCAACCTCGTTGAAGGGATCCTTGGGCGGAGCCGCGGGCTCCTCGGCGCTGGCGCAGATGCGATCTTCGATGCCGCGCTCCATCCGTTCCTCGCGGCCCGCGACCTCATCGAGCATCGGCACCGTCTCGTCAATCTCTTCCAGGACAGGATTCTCGACCATCTCGGCATCGATCATCTCCTTCAGCTCCAGCTTGTTGAGCGCGAGCACGCTCACCATCTGCATCAGGCCCGGAGTCAGGATCTGCCGCTGCGAGATCTTCAAACTCAATTTGGGTTGCAACAGCGCCATAGAAGAGACCCGATTCCCGATTCGACTCACCGCCAGTGTACTTGGGTGAGAAAAAAACTAAAGGCAAAAATGCCGCGTTTCAAGACAACTGTTCCGGTTTGGGCAATGCACAATCGGAAAATCTCTCTCTGAACCGATTTGCACAGCGGCAACCCTCATGCGTGACGAATATCACATTATCGTCAACTGGCCGTCAATCCGCAAGATTACGCTTCAACCCAGCGTGAATCCCTCGCCCAGATACACCCGACGCACCTCGACGTCGTTGCCCAGCTCGTGCGGCGTTCCGGCGCGGAAGATCTTCCCTTCGGCGATGATATAGGCACGGTCGGTTACGCTCAAGGTCTCGCGGACGTTGTGGTCGGTGATCAGCACTCCGATGCCGCTGGCCTTGAGGTCAAAGATAATCTTTTGCAGTTCCAGCACGGCGATGGGATCAATGCCGCTGAAAGGCTCGTCGAGCAGAATGAATTTGGGCTGAATGCAGAGCGAGCGCGCAATCTCCACCCTGCGCCGTTCGCCGCCGGAGAGCGCGTAGCCCCGCGTGGTGCGGATATGGCCGAGATTCAACTGATGAATCAGCCGCTCGGTGCGCGTCCGCCGCTCGCGCCGTCCCAAAGGCTGCGCCTCCAGAACTGCAAGAATGTTTTCCTCGACGGTCAGCTTGCGAAAGACCGAAGGCTCCTGGGGAAGATAGCTGATGCCGAAATTGCGCGCGCGCAGATACATCGGCAGTTGCGTGATCTCATCCTCGCCGACCAGCACGCGCCCGCTCTCCGGCTGCACAAGACCCACGATCATGTAAAAGCAGGTAGTTTTGCCCGCGCCATTCGGTCCCAGCAGGCCCACCACTTCGCCGCGGCTGATCTTCAGATCGACCCCGCGCACTACCTGCCGTCCCTTGTAGCTCTTGCCGATTCCCTCGGCAATCAGAGTTTCCATCGATTCGGTCATTCCACCTACTCGCTAACAGACAAATCTATCATCCAGGGCATAGGAACGCATGGCAAGCCAATCACGTCGCATGGATTCAGACCATTTGCCTCAAGCCGACAGCTTATTCATCAGGTCGATGCGCACAGCCCCCTCAGGAAAAAGCGCGCGAATCTCCAGCACTCCGCCCATTGCCTCGATGTAGCTGCGCAGTGTGCTTAGGTACATATCGGTGCGCTGCTCCAGCTTGGAGACGTTGCCCTGATCCATCTCCAGCAATTCGGCCAGGCGGGTTTGTGTCATTTCGCGGGCGTTGCGGAGCTGTTGCAAAGGCATCTGCTCGATTATTTTTTTGGCGCGGGCGCGGGAGGCGGCTACCCGCTCCGGCCCCATTTTGCCTTCCAGTTCAGACCACTTGTGAGCCATGTTATTACCTCCTATTTCTTCTCGATTTCGCTCAAGTGATGGGTATAGATGGCGTCGGCCTTCGGCACGAACTCTTCATACCAGTGGTTGTTTCCTGTCTTGTCCCCACCTATAAGCAGCACACCGACTCGGCGCGGGTTGAAGACGTAGAGAACTCGGTACGGACGGCCCTGATGCTGGATTCGAAGCTCCCGCATATTGGGATGCTTGGAGCCGTGAATCGTGTCTGCCTGCGGACGGGTTAGTGCTGGCCCGGATTCTTGCAATACGTAAACGCTATCGGCAATGCTGTTCTGCTCATCGGCAGTCAATCCGTCCCACCAATCGCCAAATTCATCCGTGAATTCGATCTCCCACGCCATGTATCTACTATGTCATTATTTACATATATCGTCAAGGGAATAATCTAAAGAATCGCTCTTGCCACGGAATGGATAGGTAGAATCTTGTCCACGCCACCCAGTTTGATGGCCTCTTTCGGCATGCCAAAGACCACGCAGGTAGCCTCGTCCTGGGCGATGGTCATGGCGCCGGCCTGCTTCATCTCCAGCATTCCGCGCGCGCCGTCATCGCCCATTCCGGTGAGGATGACGCCGACGGCATTCCGTCCGGCATAGCGAGCGGCAGAGCGGAAGAGCACATCGACCGATGGCCGGTGGCGGCAGACCAGCGGCCCGTCCTTGATCTCGACGTAATAGCGCGCTCCGCTGCGCTTGAGCAGCAGATGATGGTTTCCCGGCGCAATCAGCGCGCGGCCGCGAATCACGGTGTCATTGGTCTCGGCCTCTTTGACGGTAATGGCGCAAAGGCCATCGAGCCGCTGCGCGAAGGCTCGCGTAAACAGCTCCGGCATATGCTGCACGATAACGATGCCGGGAGTATCGGCGGGCAGCATTTCGAGCACCGTCTTCAACGCTTCCGTGCCGCCGGTCGACGCTCCAATCGCTACTACTTTCTCCGTGGTTTCGGCCATGGCGTGGGTCGCGGGCGAAAGAATGCAGTCGGCGTTGAGTTTTGGCTCGACCGTGTGGCTCGGAGTGAGCGAACGCAGCCGTGCGCCCGCCGCGGCTTTCACCGCATTGCAGATTTCGATGCGCGAGTCTTCAAGAAACTGCTTGGTGCCCAGCTTCGGCTTGGTGATAATCTCCACCGCGCCATACTCCAGCGCTCGCAAGGTGCTCTGCGCGCCCTCGTCGGCCAGGCTCGAGCAGATCACCACTGGAATCGGATGCTGGCTCATCAGCTTCTTGAGAAAGGTAAGCCCGTCCATGCGGGGCATCTCGATGTCCAGCGTGATGACGTCTGGAGCCTGTTCGGCAATCCGGTCGGCGGCCACAAAGGGATCGCCCGCCGTGGCGATTACTTCAATCTCCGGATCGGACTCTAGCACTTCGCGCAGAGTCTGGCGAACCACGGCGGAGTCGTCGACAATCAGAACGCGAATTTTTTGTGTACTCATCGTTGCATCCTCTGTTGAGCTTCCAGCCGTTTGCTCTCAGCTATCAGCTCTCAGCCAATCGCTGGAGTAACTCACTATTTTGCTTCATTCCGTCATTTGAAAAACATACTTTGGCTCAAACCATCGGAAACTGATAGCTGATAGCTAAAAGCTGTCTAACAGAGCCGCTTTAACAGCACCTCGCCGGTTTGCGTATTGAAGATGATAGTCACGCCGCAATTTCCGCCCAGCGAAGAGGCAACCACATTGAAACCCTCCTCTTCAAGCAGCTTCAGCGCGACAACGATATTCAGGCTTCCCACCGTGGGCCGCGATGCATCATTGGTCACCAGCAGCACATCTCCGCCACCGAAGATTTTGACCTCAACCTCGTTTCGCCGCGCGCCCAGCGCATCAAACTGCCGGGCCAGATCGCGAATCGCGAAGTCCACATAACGGCAGCCGGCGCTTCGTTTCAAGGGCACTGGCGGCTTGAGCGGAAAGTGCGGCAGCATCGGATGGCAGAGCGCGCCCAAACCTAGCCGCGGAGCACGAAAGGCAATGCCGACACAGGAGCCCAGCAAGGTGCGCAGGATCGTCGGTTCCTTGACCAGGCGCGACTCACCCGGCTGCAAATAAATCTCAGGCAACCCTGCATTATCCTCTGCCATCGACCCTCCTGTAGAGAGCGGGAGCCACGGGCGCGAGCGGCAAATTCATATCATGCAGCGTCTCGGCGTGGCCGACAAACATATATCCGCTCGAAGACAGGCAATTGGCAAGCTTCTGAAGAATCCGCTCCTGCGTGGGACGGTCGAAGTAAATAATTACGTTGCGGCAGAAGATGGCGTCAACCTTTTCGGCGACGCCGTAATCGGCATCCATGAAATTCAGGCGGCGAAACTCTATGCTTCGCCGCAACTCCGGCACCACGCGCAGCTTCCGGGAGCCTGGGGCGCGGCTGCGCATGAAGTATTTGCGCTGGAGCGCCGTCGCCACGGGTGCGACTACATCGCCGGTAAACACACCCAATTCTGCCTTTGCCAAAACGATATTCGAGATGTCGGTAGCCAGAATGCGAAAGCGAAAGCCGGGGTGCGTCAGCGCATACTCGCTCAGCACAATCGCCATTGTGTACGGCTCCTCGCCGGTCGAGCAGCCCGCGCTCCAGATCGTGAAAGTCCGTCCGGCAAGACGCTCGGCCAACTCCGGCAGCGCCTTTTCCACTAGATAATCGAAGTGCCCTGACTCGCGGAAAAAGTCAGTTTTGTTGGTCGTCACCACATCGATCAGATGAATCAGTTCGTCCTTGAGTCCTTCATGCCCGAAGAGGTAATCGCAGTATTCGCCATAGGAGTGCAGATCGAGAGCTTTGAGGCGGCGCTTGATGCGCACCTCCAGCATGATCTTGCGTTCCGTGCCCAGGTGAATGCCCGCCTCCGCGTAGATCAGCTCGCAAAGCCGCGCATAGTCTCTACCGGAAATTGATTCGTCGCGAGCACTCATTGTGTGAACGGGGCGGAGTAACCCGCCCCATTCCCTCCCTTATGCAGCTGCGCCCACAAGCTGCCTGCCTGCTTTTTGTTTTTCTTGCTTTTCCGCTGGCGGCTTGACGGATTCCTGTTTGACCGCTTCCGGCTTGACGGCATCAGGCGCGCGAACCGCGGCCAGCTCCTCAGCTGAAAAGACGCGATCGATGTCCAGAATCATGATGAACTGCGTGTCGCGCTTCCCCATCCCCTTGATGAAGTCGGTTCGTATCTGGGTTCCGATGCGCGGCGCCGGCTGAATCTGCTCCGGCTCCAGG
>Ga0181520_10003928_pt1 | contig 25463 bp, 17 predicted proteins | sample PEATcosm2014_Bin_29_FD_132451 | JGI IMG/M metagenome (GOLD analysis project Ga0181520, IMG submission 132451) | Peatland microbial communities from MTU Mesocosm Facility, Houghton, MI, USA - PEATcosm2014_Bin02_30_metaG | ecosystem: Environmental > Terrestrial > Soil > Wetlands > Peat | place...
ATGAACCTCTGGAAATGACCTGCCACCGTCAAGGTGGCTCAACTCAACCGGGGCCGCGTTAGCGACCCCGCTCAAGCCGCTTTGAGCGGCTCACATCGTAAAGCCCCCGGCTCTGCCGGGGGACACTTACTTTTTTCTAGCTCGTCGCAGAGCGAATTTATTGCGGCCCAGATTCGTGCTTTGACTTGGGAAATATCCACCGCGCCCTTAACTGCTGCAAGAACCGCAATTACCGGTGAGAACAGGCCGCCCGCTTGAAGCAGAGAACCTAGCAGTTCACTATCATCCTCATTTGCAATGTTCCGGACCTTTTCGATCGCGTTGTCAATGGCCATCGTCGCCCCTCCTAGCGGGACCCCGCTCCCTGTCGCAGCCAACCAACTTTTTCATCCTATCTTTGCGGGGCATTCACTATAGCACGAGACCTTGGACGCAAAGTCAGGATTTGCTGGCGTGCCGGCTCGCTAACTCCGCTGCTTCTTCACATCAACCGCAGCGCGTCCACATCCACCACCAGGTTGCGCCGCGGCACACCAGCTTGCTCGGCGTGCGCCAGCATTCCGCGCAATGCCGCGTTCAGCGCTTTTCTTGATGCCGCTTTCAAAATCATGTGAAACCGGTACGTCCCCTTGATGCGCGCAATCGGCGCGGTGCACGGTCCCAGCACGCGCACGCCCTCGGGCGCGGCTTTCTGGAACCACTTGCCCAGAACCGCCGACCACCCCGCCGCCTCTTCGAGTTTTGCCGACTGCACCAGCACGTTGGCCAGCACGCCGAAGGGCGGGTAGTGCATCCAGCGCCGGTATTTCAGCTCCCGGTCCACAAAGCTCGCGTAATCGTGGGTGCTGGCGGCCACCACGGCATAGTGGTCCGGATAATACGTCTGCACCACCACGCGCCCCGGCAATTCTCCCCGTCCTGCGCGCCCTGAAACCTGGGTCATCAGTTGGAAAACCCGTTCCGCGGAGCGGAAGTCGGGCATCGAAAGCGCGTGGTCGCAGCCCACCACCCCCACCAGCGTCACGCCGTGGATGTCGTGGCCCTTGGCGATCATCTGAGTGCCCACCAGCAAGTTGATTTCGCCCGAGTGCAGACGGGCCAGCAGCCGTTCCAGATCATAGCGCCCGCGCACCGTGTCGCGGTCCATGCGCCCGATCCGCGCGCCGGGAAAGATTTCTCCCAGCCGCTCTTCGCCCTGTTCCGAACCGGCGCCCAGGTAGTAGAGGTGTTCACTGTCGCACTTGGGGCAGCGGGCCGGTACCGTGCGCCGGTATCCGCAATAGTGGCATTCCAGCCGCTGGCCCTCCCGCGCCACGCCGGCGTCTTCTGCCGGTGGCTTGTGGTGCGTCAGCGAAATGGCGCAGTTCTCGCATTCCAGCTTCTCGCCGCAGGCGCGGCAGATCACGGCAAACGAGTAGCCGCGGCGGTTCAGCAGGATGAGCGCCTGCTCCCCGCGATCCAGCGCCTCGCGCGTCTGCTCCACCAGGGCCCGCGAAAAGAGCTGCTCCTGGCCGGTCTCCTGGAACTCCTTCCGCATGTCGATCAGTTCCACTTCGGGCAAGGGCCGGTTCATCACCCGGTCTGGCATTTCGATGCGCTGGTATTTGCCCAGCGCCGAGTTCTGCCAGCTTTCCAAAGACGGCGTAGCCGAGCCCAGCACCACCACGGCTTTTTCCAGCTTCGCGCGCATCACGGCCACGTCGCGCGCGTTGTAGCGGGGACTTTCCTCCTGCTTGTAGCTCTGGTCATGCTCCTCATCTACCAGGATCAATCCCAGGTTCGGTACCGGAGCAAAGATCGCCGACCGGGTACCGACCACAATCGGCGCCTCGCCCCGCCGGATGCGCCGCCACTGGTCGCTGCGCTCTTCCGGCGTCAGTGCGGAGTGGAGCAGCGCGACCTTTTGCCCGAAAGCCTCGTCCAGCAGCCCCGCGGTCTGCGGCGTCAATCCAATCTCCGGAACCAGCAGAATGGACGCCAGCCCTTTTTCCAGCGCCCGCTGCATGGCCGCCAGATACACAGCCGTCTTCCCCGACCCCGTCACTCCGTGCAGCAAAAAGGGATGGAACCCCCCAAGAGCCGTCGCCAGGCTGGCCAGCGCGTCAATCTGCGGCTCATTCAGCCGGATCGGCCCGCCATCCGACACCAGCCCCCCCAGGCGGAAGGCCGCGGGCCGCTCCTCGATGCGGACCAGTCCGCGCCGCACCAGGGTTTGCAGCGTGGAAGAGGGCAGATTCTTGCGGCGCAGTTCGGCCAGGGGCAACTCGCCGCCGCTGGCCGCAAGTTCCGCCAGAATCGCCTGCTGTTTCTGCGTCAGAGCGGGCAGGCGCGTCTCCGGAATCAGCACGGCGAAGCGTTCCATGCGCCGGGCATCGTGCTCCACGGCTGCCGTTTCGCGTGCAATCCATTTCTTGCGCACCATCCCCGCCAGCACCGGCAGCGTGGCCGCGGTGGCCGTGCGCAAGGTCGAAACCTTCACCGGCTCGCCATCGGCCAGCCGCGCGAGCACGCGCCGCTCCAGGTTCTGCTCTTCGGCCGAAAGCTTCCCCTTGCGCTTCGCGCCGCCCTTGCCCTTCGCGCCGCCGCCGGCCCCCACTCGCAAGGAAAAAGACGGGGGCGTTGCAGAAAAAGACGGGCGTGTTTCAGAAGGTGAAAACATCTCTTGGTTCGTGTTCGAAGCTGGGGAAAGACCTTGCTCTGTAACAGGGCACGACTTCAGTCGTGCCGTAAACGCCGCTAAATCATCCTGGGCTTTAGCCCCTGCGGTACGCTCTTTAGGAAACTCATCGGGTGCCCCCGGTCTCGATTCCGAGACCGGGGAATCCCAGAATCGATCGGGTGCCCCAGGTCTCGTCTTTGAGACCTGGGAATCCACACCCCCGTCATCCACGCAGTTCGCCAGCACGTCCCGCCCCAGGTCGGTAATCCGGTAGTAGACGGTTCTGCGCACCTCGGCCATCAGCGGCAACATCCCCCGCAGCACCTCGCCCAGCGGCGCAAGGTAGTATTGCGCCATCCACTCGGCCAGCTCCAGCAGCGACGCGCTCAGCAGCGGCTCGTCGTCCAAGACCGCTTCCAGATACCGGACCTCGAACTCCGCCGGCGTTTTGCAGTTGACTTCCGTTACCACCCCGATGAGCTTTTCATTGCGGAACGGCACGATCACCCGCGCCCCACGGAGCGGCAGTTGCCCCTCGCGCACCGCATAGGTAAACGTGCGGTCCAGCGGAACGGGCAACGCGACTTCGCAGCAAGCGGGCATGGGGGTCAAGCACCAGTGTAGGGGATGGGGCGACGCCGGAACTCCTTCCGTGACCATCGATTCCAATCGCAAGTTGCAAAGCGGGCCGCAGGCAGTACAATTCCTGCTGATGACACCCAACAGCTCCAAGGCCGCCGCACCCGCCCCCGCCGCTTCATCCGCAGCCGCCCGTCCCGTCACATTGTCCATCGATATTGGCGGCTCGGGGCTGAAAGCCATGCTGCTCGACCGGGCCGGCAAGCCGGTCAGCGAGCGCCAGCGGGTGGTCACCCCGGCCGTGCCCACGCCGGACTTGGTGCTGGAAGGGCTGGACGAGCTCCGGGAACAGCTGCCGGATTTCGATCGCGTCTCGGTGGGCTTTCCCGGGGTGGTCAAGCACGGATCCACCTTGGAAGCCTTCAACCTCCATCCCGACTGGGCCGGATTCCCGCTCCAGGCGGAACTGGAAAAGCGCTGGAAGAAGCCCGTCCGCGTGGGCAACGACGCCGATGTCGCCGGCTATGGAGCCATCGAGGGCCACGGCGTGGAGTTGGTCATCACCCTCGGTACCGGCATGGGCGGGGCGCTCTTCACCAACGGCCACCTCTGCCCCGGCCTTGAGCTAGGCCACCACATCTGGCGGAAAAAGGGCATGACCTATGAGGACTACCTCGGCCGGCGCGGCCTGGACAAGTTCGGCAAGAAGGAGTGGAATAAGCTGCTCAAAGAAGCCATCATGGACATCGAAAAGCTCTTCAATTACGACAAGCTTTACCTGGGCGGCGGCAACACCAAGAAGATCGACTTCCAACTGCCCCCCAACGTGGAGACCGTCTCCAACGAAAGCGGCCTGCTGGGCGGCGTAGTCCTGTGGCGCGATCAGGGGTAGACGGGCATCGGGCGCGCCAGGAAACGATGAGGGAACCCCGAACAGCTTTCCGCAGCGCAGCTATTCGCGAGTCGTGCATCCCGCGACGGAGCTTCGCTCCAGGTTATCTCCAAAGGCTCTATTGCGGAGCCAGAGTGGCTGCACCTGGAGGCATAACGCCGAGTGGCCTCTTCCCCAAGAAGAAGCCGCCTCGAATACTCTCAACTGGGGCATGACTACGCTGGTTTCGCTCTAGGTCTGTGACCGCTTGAAGATGTTTTTGTCGGGAGTGTGGCGCCGGTCTCCAGACCGGCCGTAGTGCGGGCGTCCACGCCCGCATTTGCCCTGGGGATGAGCAAAAATCATGTGGTCAGAGACTTAGGGACCAGCGGATCGGGTTCGATTTCGTTTTATTTCTGGAGCATCTTTCAAGAACGGGTTTTGTCGGGGCACCACTTTCCGGCCGTCCGCCCAGTCCGAGCGCAACGTCAAGAGAGTGGCGCTTTGTATCAGGGCACGACTTCAGTCGTGCCGAAGATCGCAATAAAAAGAGGGGTTTTAACCCCGGCGGGATGCGTACCAGATATGCTGAGCCATTCTTGATTCGCGCAGTCGGGACGAGCAGGTTGGCGGGTGGAGCGAGATTGGATTGGGGGCCGGACGATGATCGACACGATTTATCGATGTGAAATTTGCGGTACCGAGACCGAGAATCCGGTGCGGTGGATTGTGATCCACTGCAACAACGCACAACTGACGGTTTTCAAGTGGACGAACGAAGCTGCCGGTGCGCCCCACGCACGGCACTACTGCGGCGAGGCCCACGCGCAGGTCTACATCAGCCGCTGGTTTGAATCGTTCTGCGGCTAAAGCGAAACCTGAGTGGCTCTGCCTGAAGGCATGACGCCGAGTGGCTTCTTCTCCAGGAAGAAGACCCCTCGAATGCCCTCAACTGGGGTATAACTACTCTGGTTTCGCTTTAGCCTTGCGTCCTACCGTCTGGCCGGTGCCGGTCCCGTTGACTCGCGGACAATCAATTCCGGCGCCATGACGATCTCTGTGGGGTACTGGCGTTCGCGGTTGGCGATGCGTTCCAGCAGCACCTGCGCGCCGCGCTTGCCCATTTCCATCAGTGGCTGGCTGACAGTGGTCAGCGATGGGGTTGTGTAAGCGGCCGACTGAATATCGTCGAAACCGACCACGGAGACATCGCCCGGCACCGAGAGCCCCGCGTCCTTCAGTGCGCGAATGGCGCCGATGGCGGCGATATCGTTGAAGCAGAAGACGGCGGTAAAGTCGTGGGTCTTCTCCAGCAGGGCCTGCATGGGCTTGTGGCCGATCTCCGGGGCCATGGGGTGGTATCCGGTCTTCATCGACCATCCGGCCGAGTCGATGCGGACCACCAGCGCGGGGTCGAGCTTGAGGCCGATTTCGCGAGCCACCTGCTGGATAGCCTCCCAGCGGAATTCCGAGTCGGGAATGGCGCGCGGACCGCGCATGATAGCAATGCGGCGATGGCCGAGCGCATAGAGATGGGTCAGAGCCAGTTCGACCGCGCGATGGTGGTCAAGCACGATGTTGGTGACGTTCTCGATCACACTGTGAGCGGAGATGGCGACCACGGGCACCGGTACCGCGATGTGGTCCGCCGGAGTGTTCAGCAGTAGAAATCCGTCCACGGCGCGCTCCACCAGCATGCGCGGGTACTGCTCAATCAACTCCCGCTTCCAGTCGTGGCAGGCGGTGAAGTAGAAGTAGTGGGCGCTGCTCAGTTCCTGGACTACGCCGTTCATTACGCGGGTAAAGTAGCCTTCGCTGAGGTCGGGAGCCAGCACCCCCACACTCATCGAGCGGCTTTGCCTGAGCGAGCGGGCAAAGTAGTTGGGCCGGTAGTTGAGCCGCTGGGCGGCTTCCAACACCCGGTCCCTGGTGTCCTGGGGAATGGACTTGGCTGAGGGAGAGTTGTTCAGGACCAGAGAGACTGTGGTCTGCGAAAGTTCCAGATGCTCGGCGAGCATTCTGAGGTTGACGTGCCCATTTGGTGGAGAGGTCTTTCCCTTTGCCATGATGTAGGAGTTGTAACACGATTCCCGTAAGTGGGGAAACACTGTTTCTCGTGGAATACATCGATTTTCCTGCTACGGCCGGAAGAATCCGGCGCAAAGCAGAGATGATTGCGTCCGATAGCGCCGCAACCCCGGCGGCCATGCTGCGTTGCCCGGGGCTGGAGAAACTTCGCTGGCCCATCCAGGCTGGCTCTACCGTGCTTGGATTTTGTTTACCCCCGCCTGAAGCGGCCAGTTCTTCCCGTTGAAGAGGAACGTGCCGGTGAGCTTGCCGGGCAGGGTAATGGTGGCGTCCAGACCCGCTCCCTGGCGGCGATACTCCACCTTGATTTCACCCTCCGGGTGCGGATAAGTGGCCTTGAGTGAGGGCAGCGTGCCCAGGTGGGGCGCAATGCGGACGGTGGCAAAGCCGGGACTCGCGGGCTCAATGCCGGCCACCAGCGTCAGCAGGTCGTAGATGGGGTGCGCGCTCCAGGCGTGGGAGTCGGAACGGGTGTCGCCGGGGACCTCGGGCCAGGTGCTGAAGTGCAGTGGCAGCATCTTGCGCCAGGGGTCGAGGGAGCCGAGATATTCATCCGCCAGGCCGGCATGATCCAGCGCGCGGGCCAGATAAAAGCGGAAGTAGTAGGAGGCGCTGAGCATCCCGTCGGGGGTTGTGCCGGGTTCCACGGCCAGCATCCGGTGCAGCACTTCCTGCTGGCGGTCTTTGGGGACGGCGTCGTAAAGAACGGCCAGGATGTTGGCCTGCTGGCTGAAAATCTTCTGCTCCGGCGTGTCCGCGATCAGCCCGCGGGAGGCGGACCAGCACTTGCTCAGGAGCCCTGAGCGGACGTGGGCGGCGCGAGCCAGGTAGCGCTCGGCGAGCTGCGGATCGCCAAGGCCCTTTTCCAGATCGGCGGCGTCATTCAGGGCGCCCAGGTAATCCAGTGTGGTGACGCAGGACTCGCCGTGGGCGTCGTAAGTGGGGATTTCGCCTTTCGAAACCCAGTCGATGAAGCTCCACCAGGGAACTTCGTGCAGCAGGCCGTCGGGCTGCTGATAGCCGGCGAACCACTCCAGAACCGCCCGCGTTCCCACCAGCGAAGAGCGCGCCGGCTCGGGGTCGGGCCGGTAGAGCCAGGAATCGTGTACCATGCCGATCCAGAGCAGGGAAAAGGTGGGGATGGTCTGCGGCTGCGAGCTGGGATAACGGCTGCGCGTCAGCCCATCCGGCGAGCGCGACTGGTCAAAGGCTGCCAGAGCTTGGCGAGCCAGCCGGTCGTCGTTGGCTACGGCATAGGAAATCAGAGCCTGGACGCGGGTATCGCCTACGTATTGGAGCTGCTCGTAATAGGGCGTGTCCATGTAGGTTTCGTGGGCGTCGAGCCGCGCGGTGCGCCAACTCACCTCCCAGATCTTGTCAAGGTCCGGCTGCCCTGACTGGAATGTGGCGCGCTCTTCAAAGGGATAGGCAGTGAAGGAAGCCCTCAGCGACTCCAATGTGAGCGGCTCGGCCGCGGTCTGGATGTCGAGGTCGAGATAGCGCCAGGTACGCCACCAGAGGGGCTCAAACGAGCGGTGTGGGCCGCCGTCGGGCAGAAACGTGTCTGACAGGCCGATGGCGGTCCGATCGCCGACCTCGTCGCGGTCGCCCTTGTGCAGCTTTTTGTCGTAGAGAGCTTCGGCGTAGGTGAGACGGATGTGTGCGCCTTTGCCGCCGGAGACGGTGAGCAGGGGATAGGCGGTGGTGAGCGTCTTGCGGTCCAGCAGCAGGTGAATGTGGATTCCCGGGGGCAGCGTCACCGGTGCGCCAGGAAAGGCGCTCAGGCCGGGCTGTTCTGCGCCGATCATATCGATCCGCACAATGGCGCCCGGGCTGGTCGGCGCGTATTCCCGGGCCGGCAGCGTGTCCGGAACCAGGTCCCATGGATCGTCGCCCGTGGTATCGGCGGAGTGAGCTTTGCTCACATCGGGAAAGACGCTTTCGCGAATGGGCGAGGCGGCCGGGACCCACGCGGCTCCCGCGGCTGCGGGGTCGCTCCATGCCCAGTCGTAGCGGGCGGCGTCGATCTCTTCACCGGCGCCAGCGGCGGTGTACTCCCACAGGTCGTTCGCGACGGGCGGAAGCGGCCGATGGCCCTGCTCCTGCTCCACCATCCAGCCCTGGGGAGTGCTGATGGAACTGGCTCCGGTGGCCTCGCTCTCCAGCAAAAAGGCGGTCCGGTCGCTCATCTGCGCGATAGGCGCATAGACGCCGAAGTTCCACACGGTGGCGGAGATCAGATTTTGCCCGGCGTGCAGCAGCGGGGCCAGGTCAAAGCGCTCATAGCGCCAATGGGCCAGGTCGCCGCGCGCCGGTCCGTCGCCGACCCGGTGGCCGTTCACCCACAGCACGAACCGATTGTCGGCGCTGACGCGGACCGTGTAGGCAGCGGGAACGGCGGCCAGGGTCAGCGAGCGGCGGAAGTGGAGCACCACGGACTCCCGCAGCGGGGCTGTCGGGTGGGTGATCCAGGCGGCCTGCCAGGTGCGGTGCGGCGGATCGGGCTGCGGGCCGTTCTGGGCGGGAAGAACAAGGGAGGCGAGAGCGACTACGAACGCGGTCAAAGCTGTGCGCATAGAATCGACCTTGGGGTTTTCCGCTTCCCAGCTTAACGGAAAAGGAAAACCAATGGGGAATATCTTTCCGTTTTGCCCCCTGGTGCTTCAGCCAGTTTCCGTTCGGAAGCTGGTCTTCCGCCACCGGCCGGGGCGCATTCAGGGCTCAATCGGGGTTGGATTTCACGGTTGTATGCGCTTGATTTTGCGGCATTGTAACCTCCTATTCATATTGGCCCGGTAGCCTGATCTAGGTGATAGCCCAAGTGCCAGAGATACGAATCTCCCAAGCGCAAGTTCAGCCAGAACCTGGCCCTTCAGACGGGCAGCGGGCGGCGGAAGCGGCCCCGCACGAGGCTTCGGCGATTCGCAAGTTCCTCCTGTCGCGGGGCAATTCGGCAGTTGCGGACCGAGGATTTCACTGGCTGATGGTGCTGTGCGCGTTGAGCATCTTTGGCATCGTGGTGCTGATTGCTGTTGAACTTGTGGTGCGCTCCCAGTTGGCCTGGGGCAAGTTCGGCCTGGACTTCTTCTATAAAGCCTTCATCGACACCTATACCGGCCAGACCCTCTATTGGGACCCGGTGAACGGGCATTTCAGCGCCCTGCCGTTCCTGTATGGCACGCTGGTGTCGTCGTTCCTGGCCCTGCTGCTGGCGGTTCCGTTGGCCATCGGCGTTGCGGTCTTTTTGACGGAGATGTGCCCCCGCGGGCTGCGTGCGCCTTTGGCCTTCACCACTGAACTGCTGGCGGCCATTCCCAGCGTGATCTACGGGCTGTGGGCGGTGTTTGTGCTGGTGCCGCTGCTCCGCGAGCATGTGAACCCCTGGCTGATCAAGCTGTTGGGCTGGACGGGCTTTTTCGCCGAAGACAACCCCACCGGGCTGGGCTTTGTGTCGGCGGGCGTGATTCTGGCCATCATGATTCTGCCCATCATCTCTTCGCTTACGCGCGAGGTAATGACGGCGGTTCCTGGTTCGCAGCGCGAGGCGGTGCTGGCCTTGGGCGCCACGCGCTGGGAGATGATCCGCATGGGCGTCCTGCGCAATGCGCGCATCGGGATTGTGGGCGCCGTGATCTTGGGCCTGGGCCGCGCCTTGGGCGAGACCATGGCCGTGACCATGGTGATCGGCAACAGCCCTGAGATTCACCGCTCGCTGCTGGCCAATGGCAGTTCGATGGCGTCGGTGATTGCCAATGAGTTTGCCGAAGCCTCCGGCGACCTGCACCTGAGCGCGCTGATGGAACTGGGGTTGGCACTGTTTATTGTGACCATTATCGTCAATGCATTTGCCCGTCTGCTGGTGTGGGCGGTGACGCGCGGAGCACCGGCGTCGACGCATTGAGAAGAACAGGGAACGGGGACTAGGGATCAGGGAACAGGGACTAGGGAACAGGGAACAGGGACTAGGGAACTGGAGCCAGGGATTAGGGCGCGTTTCACGGGGCACTCTGTAACAGGGCACGACTTTAGTCGTGCCGAAACTGCAGCAAAATCGACGCGGGCTTTAGCCCCTGCGGGAATCGAACCATTAGCTTCTGAATCACCCGCGCAAAACGCTCCAGGAAAAGAACGGGAGAACGCAAGCTGAAGACGGAACAAAATCTGCGGGCCCGGATACGGGCGGGGATCGATGGCGCGGCCACTGGACTTGCGGTCCTGTCGACCGCTCTCGTTGTGGCGCCGCTGGTGGCCATCTTCATCTACCTCATTTACAAGGGCGCCAGTTCGCTGAATCTGGCCCTCTTCACCGAGATTCCCAAGCCGGTGGGCGAAGTGGGCGGCGGCATGGCCAACGCCATTGCCGGATCGGCGATCCTGCTGGGCGTGGGCAGCCTGATCGGCATTCCCATCGGCATCAGCGGCGGCATCTTCCTGGCCGAGTTCGGCCGTGGAACCAGGCTGGCAAATGCCATTCGCTTTACCGCCGATGTTCTGAACGGCGTGCCTTCGATCGTGATGGGCATTGCCGTCTATTCCCTGATCGTGGTACCGCAGGGACATTTTTCCGCTTTCTCCGGCGGAGTGGCGCTGGGCATCATGATGATTCCCACCGTGTGCCGCACCACCGAGGAGATGCTGCTGATGGTGCCCAATGCGGTGCGCGAGGCGGCTCTGGCCTTGGGCGTGCCCAACTGGCGGTCGGTGTTGTCGATCACCGTGAGAACCGCCTCGCCGGGCATCATTACCGGCTGCATGTTGGCCTTTGCGCGCGTGGCGGGCGAGACCGCTCCCTTGATTTTTACGGCTTTCGGCAACGCGGGCTGGAGTTCGAGACTCAATGAGCCGATCGCCGCGCTGCCGTTGCAGATTTATGTCTATGCGCTCTCTCCCTACGATGATTGGCACCGGCTGGCGTGGGCGGGGTCGCTGGTTTTGATCGTGTTGATCGTGCTTGCGGTTTCGCTGGTGCGTTATGTCACCAGCCGCGGCGTTTTGAAAGGGGCAAGTTAAGTGGGCGTCGGCATTGAGGTAACCAACCTGAACGCGTGGTACGGCACCAATCACACGCTGCAGGACATCAATCTGAATATTCCGGCCAACCATGCGACGGCTCTGATCGGCCCCTCGGGCTGCGGCAAAAGCACCTTTGTCCGCTGCATCAATCGCATGCACGAAACCAATCCCATTGCCCGCGTTACCGGCTCGGTGCGCATCGGCGACCTGGACATTTACGCGGACGCGAAACCGGTCGAGATTCGCCGCCGCGTAGGCATGGTTTTCCAGCGGCCCAATCCGTTTCCCACCATGTCCATCTATGACAACGTGGCCGCGGGATTGAAACTGAACGGCTACAGCAACCGCCGTGTCCTCGACGAGATTGTGGAGCGGTCGCTCAAAAATTCGGCCTTGTGGGACGAGGTAAAAGACGACCTGCGCAAGAAATCCGGCGCCAGTCTTTCCGGTGGCCAGCAGCAGCGTTTGTGCATTGCGCGCGCGCTCGCTGTCGATCCCGAGGTCCTGCTGATGGACGAGCCGGCCTCGGCCCTGGACCCGGTGTCCACTTCAAAAATTGAAGACCTGATCTTTCAGTTGAAGTCGCAGTACACTATTGTGATTGTGACCCACAACATGCAGCAGGCAGCCCGCGTCGCCGAGAAGACGGGCTTCTTCTTGAACGGCCGGATGGTCGAGTTCGATTCCACGCACAAGATCTTCACCAACCCCAGCGACAAGCGCACTGAGGATTACATCACGGGCAGGTTCGGATGACGCGTATACGGTTTCAACAAAGCCTGGAGGACCTCAAGGAGCAGTTGCTGGTCATGGCGGGGTTGGCTGAGCAGGCCATCCAGCGCGCCATTGAGGCTTATCGCGTCCACGACCTGTCGATCTGCGACCTGGTGAGCCGCAGCGAGATCGCCATCAACCGGCTGGAGCGCGACATTGACCAGGCCGCCCTCGACCTGCTGGCGATGGAGCAGCCTATGGCCAGCGATCTCCGCTTCATTTTGAGCGTGATCAAGATCAACGCGGATCTCGAGCGCGTAGGCGACTCGGCCAAGAGCATCAGTGACCGTGTGCGCTACATGGAACGGATGGCCGTCGTCGATCTGCCGGTGGATATTCCGAGGATGGCGTCGCTGGCCGCGGAGATGGTGCGCAAGAGCCTGCAGTCGTTCATCGAAGCCGACGCCGAAATGGCCCACATCGTCCTCACCATGGACGACGCCGTGGATGCCATGAATCGCGCGGCATACAAGACCCTGACCGGGGTGATGGCCGAGCAGAGTCCCATTGCGCCGCAAGCCCTGAATGCGCTGATGATCTGCCGTGCACTGGAACGGGTGGCCGACCACGCCACCAACATCGCCGAGGATGTGATCTTCTGGGTGCAGGGCGACGACGTGCGCCACCACAAAAGCCTCAAGACAGCTCCCGACCCGCACGCCATGGGCGAAGCCTGACCTGGGCGCCCTCCCCGCCGCTGACGCGATACTCTTGAGTGGAGACAGCGGAGTCAGGAATGGATCGTAGTTCGGCAAAACTCAGCGGGGACTCGCCCGCCGAGGTATATTCCCATCGATTGCAAGAGCTCTTCCGGGTGCAGAACGCCCAGCAGCGGCAAGAGAAGCTGCTGGGGCTCTCCAAGCTCGCGGTGGCCGCGAGCACATTGATCGCCGCTGTCGTTCTGCTTCGGCACCTGGCGGCGATCGAGTTTCTGCTGGCTCCTGTCGTTCTCTTCGTTCTCCTGGCCGTGTTGCAGGAGAAGCTGATCCGGCAATTGCGGGTGCGCGCGCGGGCCATTCAGTTTTACGAGCGCGGGCTGGCAAGACTGGAAAATCGCTGGGCCGGGACCGGCGAGACAGGCGAGCGATTCCTCGATTCATTGCATCCGTATGCGCGCGACCTCGACCTGTTCGGCAAAGCGTCATTGTTCGAACTGCTGTGCACGGCGCGCACGCGGGCCGGGGAAGAGACGCTTGCCGGCTGGCTGCTGGCCGCCGCGCCTGTCGATGAAATACGCGCACGCCACGATGCCATCCGCGATCTCAGGGACCGAGTAACCTTCCGGGAGAATCTGTTTTTGCTCGGCGAGACGGTGCGCCTGGGCGTGCAGCCGGAGACGCTTGCCGCCTGGGGAGAGCGCAAGCCATTCTTCGCCAAGCGCGCAACTCGCATCGTTACAACGGTTCTGGCCATCCTCTGGATTGCGAGCCTCGTGTGTTGGGGCGTCTGGGGTCTGGGCTCCATTGCCGCTGCCGTGACGGTTCTGAATCTTGCCTGGGCTCACCGGCTCTATGCGCGCTTGGACGAAGCGGCTGACGCGGTGGAGAAAGCGACTGAAGACCTGGAACTGCTGGCCGGCGTTCTCTCACTTCTCGAACGGGAGAGTTTTTCGTCTCCCAGGCTGGCGCAGATTCAAGCCTCCCTCAAGCGCGATGGGTTTTCGCCTTCGGCGGCCATTCAGAAACTCGCGCGCATTGTCGAATATCTCAAGTCGCGGCGCAATCCATTCGCGCGGCTGCTGGACGTGTTCACCTTCTGGACCGCGCAAGTGATCTTTGCGGCCGAACGCTGGCAGCAGGAATTCGGTCCGCAAATTCGCGCCTGGCTGGCAGCGGTCGGCGAGTTCGAGGCGCTTGCCGCACTCTCTGGCTATGCGTACGAACATCCGGCGGATGTGTTTCCGGAATTTGCCGAAGGGAAACCCGCGGGGGAAGCCCCGGTCTTTGAAGCCGAGGGTCTTGCCCACCCGCTGTTGCCTGCGGCCAAGGCCGTGCGCAACGACGTGAAGCTGGGAGACGGATTGCAACTGATCATTCTGAGCGGTCCGAATATGGCCGGCAAAAGCACGTTCATTCGCAGCGTGGGTGTGAATGCCGCCCTGGCGCAGTGTGGCGCGCCGGTGCGTGCCGCGCGGTTGCGGCTTTCCCCGCTCACGGTTGCGGCGTCGATCTGCATTCTCGATTCACTGTCGGGAGGCGTCTCGCGGTTCTATGCGGAGATTCACCGTATCAAGCTGGTTTCGGATCTTACGGACGGGCCGGTCCCGGTGCTGTTTCTGCTGGACGAGTTACTGTCGGGCACGAACTCGCACGACCGGCTGGCGGGGACCGAGTTCATTGTGCGCAACCTGGTGGAGCGAAACGCCATCGGCATCGTGAGCACGCACGACCTGGCCCTGGCCGCGATTCCCGAAACGATGGGCGAGCGCGCCGCCAACTGTCACTTCGAGGACCGGTTTGAAGGCGGCCAGTTGATCTTCGACTACAAATTGAAGCCAGGAATCGTGAAGACCAGCAATGCGCTGCAACTGATGCGCTCCATAGGGTTGGGCGTCAGCAGCACTATTGATCCGGCCCTGAAATAGATGCACCGTGCCCCATCCATTTCGCAGGTTTCATCGCGAAATGGGTGGGAAGGCATGACAGTATTTAGGGGCCGGATCGATAAGCTATAACTCCCACCAATCCAGCATTAGCATTCTCGGATAATAAAGTCCGGCGCGGATTTTCTCTTCCTTGCCGTGCAGATTGCGCAGGAATGCCGCGTAGGTTTCAAGCTGAGGCGAGAAGAGCGCGCGCAACTCCGGCAAGCCTCGAGCCGGGTCAACGTCGTCGGCGTGGGCTGTCTTGTAGTCGACAATCCACCAGCAATCGTCTCCGTCTTCTTGAGGCGCGGGACCGGCCCGGAAGACGCGGTCCACGCGGACAGTGCGAATGATTCCGGCGGCGACTCCTGCCCAACTGATCTCGCTGGCAGCGCCGGCATGCGGCGAGAGGATCCACGAGCCTATGGGATCGAGAGATGCGTTGAGCGCCATTTGGAGCGCCCGTGCGGCGATGTGCGCGGCCTGCGTCTGGTCCAGACCTGCGGCGCGCACCTGGACGGCGATGCGCGGCTCGACGTGTTGAAGGGCTTCGCGGGCGGAATCCCAATCGAGGCTCATGCGCACGCGGGCCAACTCCTCCAGCAGCGCGTGGACGGCTGTGCCCAGAGCACGGGAGAGCGGGCCGCCTTCGTGACGGTTGTAAAGCAGAGAAGGGCCGATTCCCGAGGCGACCGGCTCTGCGGGAGTTCGCGAAAAGACATCGCCCCGCGCGGGCTGGTAGTCCGGCGGCAAGCGGCGCAGCAACGTGGGACGTGTCAGGGCTGGCATCACCAGCAGGTTGCTCTCGCTGGAGGCGGCGATGGATTCAATCTCCTGCTCTTCGCGGGTCTCTGAGCCTGCTTTGGTGGCTTTCCAGTCTTCAAAGCGCGCACGGACTTCCTCTTCCAGCGCCGGCCAGGCTGTGGCCAAAAGACTGTTGGTGGGTTCAACCAGCGTGAAGCTGCCGTCTTCCTCCTTGCAGGCCGGGCGGGCGAACAGGTGCAACTCCTCGCGGGCGCGAGTGGCGGCTACGTAAAGAATGCGCCGCGTCTCCTGCGATTCCCGCTCGCGGTAGACGCGATCAACCCAGGCCTTGGCCTTTCCCCGGTCGGCGCCCTTGGGTTGGAGTGGCGCAATCAGGAACTCGGTGATCTCCCCGGAATCCCCGGGCTCGGGCAAGCCTCGCTCCAGCCCACGTTCGAGCCAGGACAGCATCTTTCTGCTGCCTCGTCCGCCCGTGGCCTGCAACTCGGGCAGGATCACCACTTCAAACTCCAGTCCCTTTGACTTGTGAATGGTCATCAACTGCACGCCGCAATCCGTGCCGGCCTCCGGGTCAGGCAGGGCGGTGAGCTTGTCGAGAGCCGCGTCCAGAGCAGGGCCAAGCAGGTCTTCCGCACCGCCGGGCAGGCGATCCAGGCAACTCCACAGGAGGTCAAGATTAGCGCGCGCGGTCGAGTCCACGCAGTCCTCGCCGCCGAGCAGCAGCCAGGCCTGTTCGAGCCAGGTCCCCAGCGACAAGGCCGGTTGTGCGGCCCTCAGCGCGGACGCCGCGGCCAGCGCTTGCAGAACACGAGCGGCAGCGGGTCGGCTGGCTTCGCTGAGCAATGGAAGCCGTTCGGCCAGCAGTTCGGGAACAGGACGGGTTGTCTGCTCCGGATCGCCGGCCAGCGCATGAAGGTCGTCGAGCGAGAGCCCGCACCAGGGCGCGCGCAAAACGCCCAGCCAGGCCACGCGGTCCTGGGGATTGAGCAGGGCGCGGGCGACGGCGAGCGCGTCCAGCACCTCGGGACGGGCTGCGAGTTTTTCAAGCTCGACGGCGCGGAAAGGAATTCCGGCCTCGCGCAGCGCCTGGGCGATGGGCGCCAGGGCGCTGCGGGCGCGGCCCAGGACGGCAATGCGGAATTTCCTGTCTTCGCCGCGCTCGCGGGCCTGGCGGGCTTCGTCGATGGAGCGTTGATGGGTCCGGATGAGGGCGACAATTTCTTCGATCTGCTCTGTGCGGGCGGCTTCTTTTTGGCGCGCGTCTTCGGGGTCGGCGGATCGGCCGCGCCCGGCCTGCGGCACGAAGCGGAGATGCAATGAAAAAGCAGTCCCGGCGCTCGGCGTGGCTTCCAGGGCCGGCTCAGCCGAAGAGAAAGTCACTCCGCTGCCGTCGTTTGCGGCAAATACTTCAACAAAAATCTCATTGAGCCGCTTCACCAGCTCAGGCGCAGTGCGGAAGTTGGCCTTGAGCGGAACAAAGTCGAAAAGGAGCGGTTCGACGCTGAACGGGTCGGGGCCGGCCGGGTCGGAGCCGGAGATTTCCAGGCCGGCCTCTTTTACGCGCGGGAACAGTTCGGCGTCGGCGTCGCGAAAAAAGTAGATGGACTGCATGGGGTCGCCCACGGCAAAGCAGGTGCGTTCGGTGCGTTCGGGCCATGCGGCAATGAGGCTGGCGAGCAACTGGTGCTGGCGGCGGCTGGTGTCCTGGAATTCGTCGACCAGCAGGTGGCGAATGCCGTCGGAGACGGCCAGTGCTGCGTCGGTGGGGAAATTGTCTTCGTCTTTGAGCACGCGCTGGGCAATCTGCGCCACTTCAATGAAGTCCACTTTGCCGGCCTCGGCAAAGGCGATTTGCAGTTCGCCCGCGGCCTGCCGCAGCAGGGTGAAGCAGGCACGCACGATCTGCCAGTCCTCCTCGGTGTAGCGGGCCGGCGGCAAAGTGCAGACAGCGGCCAGGGCGGATTCGAGGCCGGGTACGGCGGCGAGCGCGGCGATCAGGTCGAGGATGCGGCCCTTCTCGCGCTTGCGGTCGGCAGGGAAGCCGAGGCGCTTGTCGACCTGCTTGCGGAAGGAGCCGTCCAAGGTGAGCAACAGAGCGGCAAGGCAGACGTAGGCTTGGCGCGCCTCCTCAACGCCGGCGCTCCCGGAGAACGGAGCGGAGGGAATCTCAGCCAGTTCGGCGAGTTCTTGGTGAAGCTGGCCGCCGCTCAGTTGGCACGCAAACCGCGCCAGTTCCATGGCTTCTGCGCGTGCTCCGGCAGCCTGGTCGAGTAGCTGGCTGACTCGCGTGAGCGCGTCGCGGACGGCGTGCGCGAAAGGCCGTTCCAGCCGCTCGCGGAGCGCGTCCCAATCCGGCTCGCGCTCGAGGACAAAACCGCGCATCCAGCGGTCGCGGCTTTTCAGCATCTCGACCAGCAGTTCTTCCATCTCCTGCCAGCCGTTATCGCGCCACAGCAGCAGTTCTTCGATGGCCGCGGCCAGCGCTGAGCCGGTCTGGTCAATTTTCTCAAGGGCCCGCCGGGCGGCTCGGCGGTAGAGTTCGGCGGGCTGTTCGGCGATGTCGATGCCGCCGCCGAAGCCGGAGAGCAGCGGCTGTTGCAAGGCTAGGTCGCGGCAAAACGAGTCAATGGTGCAGATGCGCAGTTGGGCTGGCAAATCGAGCAGCTTCCAGCCGAGCCGGTGGGAGTGTTCGAGTGCGCGATTGGCCAGGCCATCCATTGAGAATTCGTCGGCCTCGGCGGCGGGGCTGGCAGCGGCTTTTTCCAGTTCGGCCAGGATGCGCTGGCGCATTTCAGCAGCGGCGGCGTTGGTAAAGGTAATGGCGACCACCTGGCCGGGCTCTTCAACTTCGGCCAGCAGGCGAAGAAAGCGGCGCGTGAGCAGGTCGGTCTTGCCGGAGCCGGCCGGTGCCTGCACCAGAATTGAGCAGCCGGGATCGAGGGCGCGCTCGCGTTCAAGCTGATCGGGCGGGGGAGATTTTGCCGCTGGCTTACTCATCTCACTCATCCGGGGCCTCCGTGCTTTCGGCGTCGCTCTCGGCCTCGAGCTCGGCTTGATGCTCCTGAATCCGGCAAAGAGCTTGCAGGCCGCAGTACTCGCATGTTTTTGGATACTCGCGCGGGTCTACCTCCGCGCGGCCAGCGATGAAGTCTCTTGCAAGCTGCTCGATCGAATCGCGCCAGTCGAGAAGCTGTTCGGCGGTGAGCGGGTTCTTCACCAGGGGGTTGCCGCCTTTGAGTCCAGAGAAGAGCGTGCCCGCCGCATCGCCCACGCGGCCGGCGAAGGTCAGTTCGCCGGTGCGCACCTTGGCGAAGACCAGTCCGCCGAGCACTTCATCGGGGTCGAGGGCGAATCCAGCATAGAGCGGCAGCTGCACGTCGTCGGGGCGGGGCAAATCCCAGGATGTGGGCGAGACGTTGCCGGATTTGTAATCGATCACCAATTCGGAGCCGTCCTTCAACCGATCGACGCGGTCCAGGCGCAGGTCGAGGGTGAGTCCGGCGACGGGGACCGTACGCTTGACTTCGGTTGCGGCGACCTCGAAATCGATGCGGGTGGCTTCGTATTCAAGCCATTCGGTGACCAGGCGAGTCAGCCGCTGCTCTTCCAGCTCCAGATAGCGGCGCGGCATGAGCTCGCGAAGGTGGGGCCGCAGCTCCTGTTGCAACGCCCGCTGGACGTGGCCGGCCACGAATGAAGAGCGGTCGATGAGTCTTTGCAGTTCGGCGAGCGTCCGGATGCCGTCCGGCGGGCCGGCCCAAACGGCGTGCAGGACGGCGTGAAGCAGGTTGCCGCGCTGGGATGCGGTCAATCCGGCCTCGGCAGGGTTCCAATCCAGTGCGGCCAGGCGTGCCGTGGCGAACGCCTTGAACGGGCACTGCGACTGCGCGGTGAGCACGCTGGATCCGCCCGCGACCTTGCCGGGCGGGAAGGGAATCCGGCTGAAATCTTCGAATGGAACGGTGAGCGGGGCAGGCGCGGGCGGGACCGCAAATTCAGGCGGAAGAGGCTGCGGAGATCGGGCAAGCTGGACAATCAAGCGCGATGGGCGGGCCTCTGCGGCCTCGCTTTGCTTTGCATAACTGAAGTGGACCTCGGGCGCCGAGGCCAGAAGCCGGTTGGTGATTGTTTCTGCCAGTTCCCAGTCGAGCTGGGGGGCAGCGTGGGGCATGGCGGCTTCCCGTTGCACCTCGAGGGGCAGCAGCGGGTGAGTGGCGCCGCCGGCGGGCCAGGCGCCTTCGTCCGCACCCAGGGACCAGACGGCATCAGCGGTGAGGCCTGCCGATTCCGCGGGACCGGCGATCAAAATGGGCGCGTTGTGAGATTCGGGCGCAAAGAGAGTTTCCGCCAAGGCCCGGTCGAGTTGGGACAGGAATTCTCTCCAACGCATGTGGCGTCCGTCGAAGCCCAGCGAGCCGCAGGTTTCAATGGCCTGCTGCCAGCGGTTCAAGGCCTGGTACTCGGCGCTCGTGAGCGGTCGTGCACCGGCAAAGTGAAGGCCTTCCAGCAGCCGTGGAACCAGTTCCGCCCAGTCGAGCGGGCTTTGTGTGCGGTGCGTCCGTTCGGCCAGGCTGCGCTGGGCTTCGATCATGCGTTCGACCCACGGCGTAGGCAACGGGTTGGTCGCGGACCGCTGGTTGACGAAGGCGGCCAGGCTCCATTGCGTCCGTTCCAGCCCACGGCGGCGCAGTGCGCGCATAAACGCTTCGAGCGCCGCGGATTCCTGCACATCGGCCGCGATATAGCCGGTGGAAAGCAGCCAGTCGAGTTCCTGCTCCTGAAGCGAAGTCGAAAGCCAGCGCAGCAGCAGGTAAGCAGCGCGCGCCAGCGCCACCTGGCTGAGCGGAACTCCCAGCGAGAACTCGAAGAGCGGAGCTGCGGCGGGCCCGGTGTGCTCAAGGAACGCGCGTTCGATTTCGCCCCGCCGTGCGCTGGCAGCCTGGGCAATCACCAGCAGGCGCTCATTCGGGTTGGCGGCAAGCTTGCGGCCGCACCACAATGCGCACGCGGCAAGTTCGGCCTGTGCGTCGCTTGCGGCGTAGAAGCGAACGGCTGTGGCCGGTTCGCTCAAAGAAACCTCGCGCCACGCGCCCCAGGCATCGAATAGTTTGCGCTGGACGGGAAGAATGCGATCAAAGCCTGCCAGAAGCAACGACGGGCGCTCTCCCCGGCCTGCATTCAGCAGCGGCGTCAGTTCCAGCGGCAGGCGGCTGGGGCTCAGCAGGTTGCCCGCGCGACAGGTTTCGTCGAAAGCAGAAAGCCAGGCGCTGAACGCCGCCGCGTCCTGCTGCCAACCGGCGCGCGCTTGAGGGCGCAGGAACCGGGGTGCATGGGAGCAGAGCAATTCGTGGGCTTCCATGGCCAGGGCTGCCACGCGAAAACGCGGGCCTTCCAGCAGCGTCGCCAGAGAATGGTCCGCCCCTGCGATATCTACCCACAGCGCCTGTTCCTGGGCCGGACTTAGCAGCAGGCGCGCGTCGGATGTTTGGGAGGAAGCCCGCTCCAGCCAGGCCGTACGGGCAAAGCTGCGCCAGTCTTGGATTTTGGGCGCGGGCCAGGCAGTCAGGCCCTCGGCTTGGCGCGCGCGGTGGAAGGCGGCGACGAGTGCGCGCGCGGCGCGGTCGCTGGCCGTAACCACCAAGCCGCCCTCGCGGAGCCATGCATCGATCTCGCTGGCCGCCAAGGCTCCCATTCCAGCGTTATACTCCGCCCGGCCGGGGCTGTGCCATTCCAGCTCAAAGGCCGGGCCGCGGCCGGTTGTACACTGAGCCTGTGAACCGTCGATTGTTTGCTTCCTCCTTGTTCGCTTTTCTCCTGCTCACCGGGTGCCACTCCGGTCCCAAAGCGCCCATCCAGCAAGGCTCCAGCCAGAACTTCAAGGTGTACAAATTGCGCGGCAAGGTGGTCTCGACCAATGCCGCCAAGGGCGAAGTGACGCTGAACCACGAGGCCATTCCAGGCTTCATGGAAGCCATGACCATGCCCTACAAACTGAAGGACGCAAGCATCCTCAGCGAGCTGCACCCGGGTGACGTGATTACCGCCGACGTGCTGGTTTCGCAGGATCCGGACGCAGAAGTGCTGCTCGACCATATTGTTGTAGTGGCGCAGGCCAAGCCGGATTACCGGCCCGCGGTCAGCTACCATGTGCCCGCGCCGGGCGACCCGGTGCCGGATTTCAGGCTGCGCAATCAGGATGGGCGGACGATCCACCTGGGCCAGTTCCGGGGCAAGGCGCTGCTGGTCACCTTCATCTACACGCGCTGCCCGTCGCCCGATTTCTGCCCGCGGGTGACGCGCAACTTCGCCACGGTGGAGAAGCAACTGGCCGTGGACCCCGCGCTTTACCGCAAAACGCATCTGATGTGCATCAGCTTCGACCCGGAGCACGACACGCCGGCGCGGCTGCGAGCCTACGGAGCAACCTATATCGGCAGCGACGCCAAGAATGCGTTTGCGCATTGGGACTTTGCCGTTCCAGAAAAGCCGGTGCTTGCCGAAATGGCGAAATTCTTCGACCTCGGAATGACCGGCGAAGCGGACTCCACCATCACGCACACGCTTTCGACCACGCTGATCGGGCCGGACGGCAAGGTGGTGCGCTTTTATCCCGGCAATGAGTGGACCGCGGAGCAGCTTACGGCGGATATGCGAAAGCGGATGAGGAGTTGACGGCTTTGATCGTCGTGGTGATGGGGGTGAGCGGGTCGGGCAAGTCCACCTTGGCTGAAAGGCTGGTGGAGCGGACGGGCTGGGCCTTTGCCGAGGGCGACGATTACCATCCCCAGGCCAACAAGGCCAAAATGGCGGCGGGAATTGCGCTCACCGATGAAGACCGGCTGCCCTGGCTGGACAAGCTCCATTCGGTTCTGGCCGGGTGGCGGCATGAAGGCCGTAACGGCATTCTCACCTGCTCGGCGCTCAAAGAGAGCTATCGCGAACGGCTCGCCGCGGGCATCGAAGGCTTGCGCTTTGTTTGGCTGGACCCGCCGCGGGCGCTACTGCAGGAGCGGCTTGCCCATCGCACGGGCCACTACATGAATCCCAACCTGCTGGGAAGCCAGTTGGCGACTCTCGAACCGCCCCAGGGCGCGGACGTGCTGCACCTGGCCGGTGGAGAGAGCCCCGAGCAGGCTACGGCCGCAGTGCTTGACTGGATCGGGTCCTGAATCGCAGCAGGCCGGCGCGCATCCATTCAATTAGACTCAGATTCGATCAGTTCCCGAGAGGTCTCGCATGGCAAGAGTGACACTGGTTTTCGCGGCTCTTTTAGTAGCGTTGGGCCTGGTTGGCTTCCTGGGCACCGGCAGCGCGCACCCTACAGCGCTGATTCCCACCTGGATCGGCCTCGCCCTGGGGCTCTTCGGATTTCTGGCTATCAGCCCCAACGAGAGTCGCCGCAAGCTGTTCATGCACGTCAACGTGACCATCGGCCTGCTGGGTTTTCTGGGCGGTGCGGCGGAGGCCGTGCGCGGTTATGTTCATGCCACCGCGGCCCAGGTTCCACCGGACATGATCGCCCTCGCCTCCAAGGCCACTCTGGCAGGGCTGATGTTGATCTACGTCCTTCTCTGCATTCGATCGTTCATCGCCGCGCGGCGCACAGGGAAGGTCTAGCCCATGGGCGGCATGAGGGGCCCCGCAATGGGCATGGGCGGTTCGCGCACAGAGCGGTCTCCGCGCGGCGGCGGCGCGCGCGCCGGGCAGGCCGACCTGCCCAAGCGCAAGCCCAGCCTGAAAAAGCTGTGGCCGCAGATCAAGGCGCTGGTCGCTCCGCGACTGGGGCTTCTGCTGGCTGGCATGGGCCTGATGGTTATCAACCGCGTCGCCGGGCTGGTTCTCCCCTACACCTCCAAGCCGCTTATGGATACCGTGCTTTCCCCCCAGCACGCGCATCCTGAGTTGCTGCCGCGCATCATCGCGGTGGTCTTTACGGCCATGGTGGTGCAGGCCATCACTTCGTTCTCGCTGACGCAACTGCTCTCCAAAGCCGGCCAGCGGCTCATTGCCGAGATGCGCCGCCAGGTCCAGAGGCACGTTGGGCTGCTTTCCGTCTCCTACTACGACGAGAATCGCACCGGCACGCTGGTTGCGCGCATCATGACCGATGTCGAGGGCGTGCGCAACCTGGTTGGCACGGGCCTGGTGGAATTTGTCGGAGGCCTGTTGACCGCCGTGCTCGCGTTCCTCTACCTGATGCATCGCAGCGCCACGGTCACGCTCACGGTCTTCATTGTGATGGGCGCATTCGTCTTCGTCTTGCAGTACGGCTTCAAGGTGATTCGCCCCATCTTCCGCGAACGGGCCAAAATCAACGCCGAAGTCACCGGTCGCCTCACTGAATCGCTGGGTGGCGTGCGCGTCATCAAGGGTTACCACGCCGAGGAGCGCGAAGCTGGCGTCTTTGGGGCGGGTGTCGACCGCTTGCTGGCCAACGTCATGAAGTCGCTCACCATGACCAGCTCGCTTTCCGCCGCTTCCACCACCGTGCTTGGCCTGGTCTCGGCGCTGGTCATGTGGCTGGGCGGCCATCGCGTCCTTGCCGGCACCTGGACCGTCGGCGACTACTTCAGCTACAACATGTTTCTGGCCTTCATGATCGCCCCGGTCTTCCAGATCGTGAACATCGGCACGCAACTGACCGAGGCTTTTGCCGGACTCGACCGCACCAGCGAAATCATGTCCGAGCTTGAGGAGAACAAGAGCCCAGGCCGTACCGAGAAGATGCCGCCCATCCAGGGCACGGTGCGTTTTGAGGATGTGGAGTTTGCCTACGATCCTGAAAAGCCGGTGCTGCACGGCGTCAGCTTCGTGGCCGAGCCGGGCACTGTGACCGCGTTAGTGGGCTCCTCGGGCTCGGGCAAGTCCACCATGATCAGCCTGCTCTGCGCCTTCCACACGCCCTCCAAGGGCCGCGTGCTGGTGGACAACGTGGACCTTGCGCACGTGGACCTGAACACCTTCCGCTCGCAACTGGGCGTTGTCCTGCAGGATTCGTTCCTCTTCGACGGCACCATTCGCGAGAACATCCGGTTTTCGCGTCCGGACGCCACCGAGGAGCAGTTTCTGTTTGCCTGCCGCACAGCCCGCGTTGACGAGTTTGCCGAGCGCTTCCCCGACGTTTACGACACCATCGTGGGCGAGCGCGGCGTCAAGCTCTCCGGCGGGCAGCGCCAGCGGCTTTCAATTGCGCGCGCTCTCCTGGCCGAGCCGCGCATCCTCATCCTCGACGAGGCCACCAGTTCGCTCGATTCCGAGTCCGAAGCCATGATCCAGGCCGGCCTGAATCAGCTCATGCAGGGGCGCACCACGTTCGTCATCGCCCACCGCCTGTCGACCATCCGCCGCGCCGACCAGATATTGGTGGTCGAGCAGGGGCGCATCGTGGAGCGCGGCAATCACGCGGAGTTGTTCGCCATGGGCGGCCGCTACTACGACCTCTACACGCGCCAGCACGGTCTCGAAGAAAACCTGTTTCTTGCGCCGGGCGAGGGAGATGTTGTGGAAGCGTGATGCGCGGGCTCGCAGCCGACCGTCAATACAGCCGGAAGTTTACTTCCACAGAGATGCGCACAGGGACCGGCGATCCGTCCCTGGTAGCCGGATCAGAGCGATACTGCTCTACCGCCCTGACGGCCTGCCCGTCTAGTCCGTATCCGGCGGGTTTTTTCACGCAAACGTTTTGTGGATTGCCTTCCGCGTCAACGATCAGGGTGATCAGGCTTATCGCCTCAAACGGCTTGAGATGCATCTTCTTGATCGTCTTTCTGGCTTCGTCTGAGAACTCTGCCGCAACCTGGCTGGTTGGCCGCGGCGGCTTAACGGCCCCGCCGACTTTGTATGTGCCCTCAGCCGCCGGGTTGGCGCCGGTTCCTGCCGGGCAGGCCAGACCTTCGTCCTTTTCTGACAGATGCGGCGCCTTGTCCGTCAGAACCTGAGCGTTCTTTGTCTTGTCTCGTGCGGGTTGCGCCGCAGCGGTGTTTTGTTGTGCCCAAGCATAGGTTGGGCCTAACCCGCATTTCTCACAAGCGCGTTGTTGATTGCGGTGCCAGCAGATAGAAAAAGAACTTGGAAAGGCCGTCTTTTCATGGCATAACTGCGTTGTCGAGACGTAAGTTGTGCCGTGTGGA
>Ga0181520_10003929_pt1 | contig 25451 bp, 30 predicted proteins | sample PEATcosm2014_Bin_29_FD_132451 | JGI IMG/M metagenome (GOLD analysis project Ga0181520, IMG submission 132451) | Peatland microbial communities from MTU Mesocosm Facility, Houghton, MI, USA - PEATcosm2014_Bin02_30_metaG | ecosystem: Environmental > Terrestrial > Soil > Wetlands > Peat | place...
GGCGATGGGCGGGAAGAAGAGGCCGAGGCCCCGCGCCTCGTCCTCGTTCCAGGCGGCGCCGATGCCGAGCATGGCCCGGCCGCCGGAGAGGACGTCGAGGGTGGTGACCATCTTGGCGAGCAGCCCCGGTGAGCGGTACACGACGCCGGTGACCAGGGTGAGCAGCTTGATCCGGGAGGTCTGACCCGCCAGGAAGCCGAGGGTCGTGTACGCCTCCAGCATCTCGTGCTCGGGCGGGCCCACACCGCGGATCTGCCACAGGTGGTCCATGACGCTGAGGCGGTCGAACCCGGCCGCGTCGGCGGCCCGGCCCACCGCGGCGAGGTCCTCACCCAGATGGCGCGGCCCGCCCGGCCAGGTGAAATCCGGAACGTGGACACCCAGCTTCACGATCGTTGCCCTCCAGCGGCGCCTCCGGCGGCGGCTCGCGGGCCTCGATCGCCCGCGCCGCCCCCCGCCGACAAGCATCGCCGATCGGGCGCCGCCGACGTCGGGAGAACCACCCCGGCCGAGTGCCGGGTCAGCCGGGACGGCCGAGCAGACGAACCGCCAGGGAGGGGTCGACGTTGCCGCCGCTCAGCACCAGCACGGCGCGGGGACCCGCCGCGGTGGCGGGGAGGCGGCCGGCGAGGAGCGCCGCCAGGGGCACGGCGCCGGACGGCTCGACCACCAGGTGGAGGCGGGTCCAGGCGGCGAGCACCGCCGATTCGATCTCGGCCTCGCTGACGGTGACGATGTCGTCGACCTGGCCCCGCTCGACGATCACCTCGAAGCCACGCTCGCCGATAGCCAGGCTGCGCAACCCGTCGGCGAGAGTCGCCGGGGCGTGCTCCAGGTGCTGCCGCTGCCCGGTGCGCCTCGAGGCCGCGGCGTCGGCGGCGAGCTCCGGCTCGACCCCGACCACCCTGACCGCGGGCCGGGCCGCCTTCACGGCGATGGCACAGCCGGAGATGAGGCCGCCGCCGCCCACCGGGGTGACCAGCATGCCCAGGTCGGCACAGTCGGCGAGCACCTCGAGGCCGATCGTCCCCTGGCCGTGGATGGTGTCCCACGCGTCGAACGGATGGATCAGGTCCAGCCCGGTCCCCGCCATCACCTCGAGGACCCGCTGCTCGCGGTTCTCGCCGGTGACGCCCTCGCTCACCACCTCGGCGCCGAGCGCCGCCACCGCCGCGACCTTCACCGGGTTCGACCCCTGCGGCATGACGACGATGCAGCGCAGGCCGAGCCGGGCCGCCGCCAGGGCCACCGCCTGGCCGTGGTTGCCGGAGCTGACGGTGATGAGACCGGGGCTGTCCGGGGACCGCTCCAGCAGGGCGAGGGCGGCATTGAAGGCGCCCCGCACCTTGAACGAGCCGGTCGGCTGCAGCAGCTCCGGCTTGAGCAGGACTGCCTCGCCGGCCGGCCCAACGTCGGTGGCGTCCAGCAGCGGGGTGTGGCGGACGTGGCCGGCGATGCGCGAGGCGGCGGCACGGATCGCGGCCGCGTGGTCGGTCAGGAAGGCGTCGGTGTCCATGGGGACGAATTGTGGACCCTCGCCCGGAGCGCAGCCGCCCGGCGACCCGCCCCGCGGGTACCATCCGCGCCGTGCACCGCACTGCCGGCACGTCGAGGCCCCGCCTGCCCGGCCCCCTGCGCGCGGGCGTCCTCGGGGAACCGCGCACGGCGGCAGTCCTGACCGTCGCCCTGCTGCTCGCGGCGTATGCCGTCAGCCTCCTCTACGAGCCGCTCAACCACGGGCCCAACCGGATCTTCCTGCGCACCCCGCTGGACCGTGACATCCCGCTGGTGCCGGTCTTCGTCATCCCCTACCTCTCGCTGACCCCCCTCCTCGTCGCTAGCCTGCTCGGCTTCCTGGCCTTCCGCGCCCGCCTCGCCCGCTCCGCCGCCCTCGCCCTGATCATCGCCTGGCTGGTCAGCTTCGCCTTCTATCTCCTGCTGCAGTCCTATGTCGCGCGCCCATCCCTGAGCGGCAACGGCCTCCTCACCGGATGGCTGCGCGACGTGTACGCCGGTGACCGCCCGTACAACGACTTCCCCAGCCTGCACACGTCGCTGTCCACCATCGTCGCCGTCCACTGGTGGCGCTGGGACCGCCGCATCGGCGTCCCCGTCGCGGTGTGGACGCTGCTCATCGTCGCCTCGACGGTGCTCGTCCACCAGCACTACCTGGCCGACGTCGCCGGCGGGCTGGTGCTCGCCGCCATCGCCTGCGGCGTGGGATGGCGCGTCTTCGGTCGCGATGCCGCGCCTGGCGCGGTGCTGGAGACGCCGGGTTACAGGGCCGACCAGGTCCTCAGCTGAGGCGTCGTCGGTCGCCCCGTGACAGCCTCTGACGCGATGCGTGCGGCCTGCGGCTTGGTGGCCGGCACCTTCCTCTTCTCCTTGATGGCGAGGACGTCACGGATGACGGTCCACACGTAGTAGGCGACCAGCATCGCGCTGAGGGCGAAGATCACGCCGAGGACGGATTCGAACAGGGTTGTGGACTGGATGTCCGTCAGGAAGAGGAACATGGTGACGAGCTGCCCGTACACGGCCCAGACGGTGAGCAGGACGGCGAGCAGGAAGCCGACGGCATTCCCCTGGTACTGAATGTCGTCGAGGCCGTCCTTGTCGATCACGTCGCTGGTCGTACTCAGCGCGCGGTAGACGAACGGTGCCACGACGACGAGGATGCCGAAGAAGAGGCTGAGCGCGGCGTAGCTGGATGCCGTCAGGTGGGGCGTCTTGGAGGTGACGATGCCCTTCGCGGCGAGGATGGTGGTGAGCAGGGCGCCGAGGGCGGTGATCGTGGAGGCGAAGCTCTTGGAGAAATCGAAGTTCACCGGGCCGACGGCGGACCGCAGGCCGAGCCTGTCGTTCGTGCGCCAGCACACGAACAGTCCGCGCGGGACCACGAGCACGATGGCGACGGCAATCGTGCCGCCGATGACCCAATCCTGGTTCACGTTCCAGCCCTCCCCAGAACGGCCGCCTGGAGGGACACGATACTCGCCGCGGACGCCCCTGCAGGGGTCCGCCGGGGCTCGGGTGGGTCAGCGGGCGGGCGGGACGGACGGTGCCTCCACCGGCCACGCACAGCCGGCGCCGCTGAGCTCCGCCGCGGGCTCCAGGGCCTCCAGGCGCAGCTCTCGCGGCGGGTGGGTGGCGGCGATCGTCTGGTCCCAGCCGGAACGTCCCGGTTCGAACTCGCCGAGGAAGGTGAGCGCCTGGTGCAGGGCCGGACCCCGGCCGGTGGCGGCGACCGCCGCGTCGGCCCCGTACTCCTGGCGGCGCGTGCCGGCGGCCATGACCGGCCGGATGACGAGGCGGACGAGCACCCAGGCCGGCCAGAGCACCGTCCAGCCCACGGCGGCGACCAGGCCGCCGCCGCGTCGCGACAGCCACGCACCCGCCTCGTACAGCAGGATGAGCGGCAGGCCGCAGGCGAGGACCAGACGGCCGCCCACCGCATCGCCCGCGGCCCAGTGCCACAGGCCATGCGTGATCACGGCACCGAGAGGCTCATCGCCGATCTCGTCGCAGAGGGCGCGGCTGACGACGAGGTGGCGGCAGTGCGCGGTGATCGCGGTCAGCGATCCGCCGTCGTCCATCAGCACCGCGGGCACGGCGCCGAGGCGAAGGTCGCGGGCCGCACCGTCCAGCAGGGGCACGATCCGCACCGCCTCCCGCCGGCTCATGCGGCGGTATCCGCGAACCCGGAGCAGCCAGGGCTCGAGGCCGATCATCGCGCCCAGCAGCGCGAGGGAGATCGCCACTCCCAGCGCCAGGGCCGTGGCGAGCTGGAGGGGGTCGTCGGTGAACACGGCGGCGAGCGCGGTGACCAGCGCCCCGATCACCCCGGAGAGCACGCCGCCGGCGGCGGAGACGGCGCCGCCGCCGGGGCTGGAGCTGATCGCGCCCCCGGTCAGGGCCAGTCCGGTGAAGGTGAGCAGGGCGTCGAGGATGGCGGTGACCGCCACCAGCCACACCGCCAGCCACAGCCCCGACCAGGTGCAGAAGAGCGTCACCAGGGCGGAGCCCCATCGCCTCCGCATGCCGGCGAGCAGCCAGTCCACGTTGAGGGGGATCCCCGCCGGCCGGCCGGTGGCGGCTGGTGGCCGGATCACGCCGCGTCCGCCGCGGACGGCCGCAGCACGGTGATGACGGCGGCCCGGCGCTCTCCGGCGGCGCACAGCACGACGGCCTCGCCGCTTCTCAGCTGCTTCATGCGGTTGGGGTCGACGATGTGGCGGTCCACGGCCCGCACCGTCCGGCGCCCGGTGTCGTGGCCGGAGTCGACGGTGCGGGTGACCTGCACCGCGGGCTCGACCCCGATCACGCGGGCGACGGCCTCGGCGTCGTCGTGACCGACGCGATGGGCGATCAGAACGCCGGCGCCGAGCAGGGCGCCGCGCAGGGCGTGGGCCGTGCGCGGGTCGGGAAGCTGTTGCGTGCTGACCACGGTGCAGACACGCGCCTCGCGGGCCTGGCGGAGGAGGTCGTTGATCTGCGCCGGGTCGCCCAGGGCGGCGAACTCGTCGAGCACGAGCATCGCCGGAGGAGAACCCGGGACCTGCAGCCGCTGGAAGGCGGCCTGCTTGAGGTCCTGGATCAACACCCTCGCCATCAGCGCCGTGTCCTGGCTGACCGCCAGCGCCGGCAGGCTGACGTAGGTGACGCCGGGCAGGGAGAGCGCGGTGGGCAGGTCGAGGCACTCGCCGTCGCGGTCGACGATCTCCCCGTACTCGCCGTGGAGGAGGGCGCCGAGACGCGCCCGCATGCCCTCCAGGGCGTCCGCCGTCACTCCGCCGCGCTTGGCCAGGTCCACCAGGTCGTCGGCGAGGTCCGGGGTGACGTCGCGCGCCCGGTGCGCCAGGCCGGGCATCCGGGTGCGGTCCAGCTCCCGCCGCAGGCGGCGGATGGTGACGGGTTCACCGAGGGCACGGAGGATGCCGGCAAGGATGGAGACGGCCTCGGAGGCGATGTTGCGGTAGATCTCCGCGCTCGGCCCGTGGGTGAAGGCGGAGACGAGCTTGTCGGCGACCTGCGCCCGCGACCCCAGGGCACAGGGGTTGTAGCCGAGCGTCCCCGGCGCGCCGGGGACCACCTCCCGGTGGGGGAGGCCGTGGGCGGCGGCGAGGCGCCTCGCCCGGTCGCGCAGGCCGGCTCCCTTGGCGTCGATGACCACGAGGGGGACGCCGGAGGCGACGGCGCCTTCGGCCAGGCGTTCGGCGGTCGTCGTCTTCCCGGTGCCGGTGAGGCCGAGGAGGGTGACGTGCTGCACGATCCCCTCCGGCACGGTGATGTCGAAGAACCGGTTGCGCAGCGTGTCGACGCCGAGCCGGATGAGGCCCGGCGGGTGCGCCGCGGGGTTGGCGGGCGGGACCGGCGGAGTCCGGGCTGCCTGAGGAGGCGGGGATCGGAAGCCGGGAAGTGGCATCGGCGCGAGATCCTGCCACAGAGGTCAGCCGCTCGGAAAGCCGGGCCGGCCGGTTCGGCTGGCCGTCCCCGGCCTGGTCAGCCGAGCAGGGCGACGGGGGTCGGCTCGCCGACCGCGGCGCGGCGGGTGCGGGCCGGGCCCTGAACCCGGGACGCGGCCGTGCCGAGCAGTTCGGCGTGGAGACCCGCACGGGCCACCAGGGCGGAGCCTCCGTCGATGCGGAGGGCGCCGCGCAGGTCCGTCACCGCCCCGCCCGCCTCGGTGAGGATCGCGCCCAGAGCGGCCAGCTCCCAGGGGCGAGCGTCGAGGCGCAGGTCGATGTCGGCCGACCCGTCGGCGACGGCGAGCTCCGGCCAGGGGAGTGGCGAGGTGACCACCCGCAGCCCGCCCAGGTGCCGGGTGAGGGGATGCGCCGGACCCAGCCGCACCAGCTCGCGGCTCGCCCTCGCCGTGAGGCGTGCCGCCGCGACGCCGCTGCCCCAGCGGCGGTGCATCGGCCGGCCGTCGGCGAAAGCTCCCATCCCCCGAGCCGCCCACCAGCACCGGCCGAGGGCGGGGGCCGCCACGACACCCGCCTCGAGACGGCCGCCGACCTCAAGGGCGACCATCACCGCCCAGCGCGGGTCGCCACGCACCAGGTTGTGGGTGCCGCAGATGGGATCGATGACCCACCGGTTGCGCCGGTTGCCGGTGACGCCGAACTCCTCGCCGATGACACCGTCGTCGGGCCTCTCCAGCTCGAGCCGGGCCCGGATCTCGTGCTCGACGGCCATGTCGACGTCGGACACCAGCGCCCCGTCCGGCTTCAGCGAGACGTGGAGCCGGCCCTGGTCGAATCGCCTCCTGGCCAGCCGCGCGCCCGTCTCGGCCAGGGCCAGGGCCAGTTCCAGGTCCGCGCCCGTGGCGCGTCTCGACCGGTGGTGGTCGGAGAGCAGCACCCCCAGAGTGTCCGCCGCCATCGGTTATGGCAGGGGGAAGGCCCGGTCATCGCCTGGTTGGCGGGGCCGCGCCGCTCGGCGGGCGCGATGATCGGGGGGCGGCGCCCGGGCGCCGGGTGCCGAGCCACCCGCAGCGACCGCCAGGAGGATCCGGCGTGACCGATGAAACGCCTCAGGAGAGGGTCGGGGAGCCCGAGCGCTGGCACGGCATCCCCCACGACACGAGGCGGCCCACCGTGGCGAGGAACCAGGCCCGCTACTGGAACCCCGACGAGCCCCGGTTCTTCACCCCCAAGGTGTTCGGCGCCGGGTGGACGGTCAACGCGTACTGGGTCATCCACCCGGTCCGGTACGTCCGGAACCGCGGGAGGGGCCGGCCCGGGTGAGGGCGATTCGCAGGGAGGAATGAGATGCGCAGTGTCGGTCTGCTCACCACCCGGTCGGTGCTCGGCGGGTATCTCGCCGTCCACGGAGCCCAGAAGCTGTTCGGCTCCTTCGGTGGCCCGGGCCTGGAGGCGACGGTGGCCGTTTCGAGAGGCTGGGCACGCGTCCCGCCAGGGCGATGGCGGTGCTCGCCGGCGCGAGCGAACTCGCCGGGGGGGTGCTGACGGCGACCGGCATCGCCGACCCGCTGGGGCCGGTGGCGATCGCGGGCGCGATGAGCGTGGCCACCGCCGTGCACCGCAGGCAGGGGTCGATGTCGTAGAAGGGCGGCTTCGAGCTTCCCCTCACCAACCTGGCGCTGGCGGTCGGGTTGATGAGCTCGGGGCCGGGGCGCCTCGTGCTGGGCCCGCGCCTGCCGAGGCCGCTCGCCAGGCTGTCGTTTGCAGCCGGAGCGGTCGTCGCCGCGGTCTCGCTCTCACAGCTTCTCCAGGGGGCGCCGCCCGCCCCGTCCCGTGCCGCCGACCATGGCGGGGAGGCAGATCCACCGGCAGTGTGAGGCGGCGCTGTCCTCAGGGCGAGGGAGGGTAGGGGACCGTGCCGGCATTCTGGTGGCGGCACTCCTCCGCTACCATCTGCGCAGCACTCCGGCCCGGCCCAAGTAGCTCAGAGGTAGAGCAACGCCTTGGTAAGGCGTAGGCCGTGGGTTCGATTCCCACCTTGGGCTCCAGTGTCTTGTCTCAGGCAGCCGGCGGGTCCAGTAGACGGGGGCCACACCAGGTGGGCCAGCAAACGGGGTCGGGTCCGGGGGCTCGAGACGGGGGAGGGGAGAGCGTGGGATCGACCGATCTCGGCCCGGCCCGCGTGACGGTCGTCGGTGCCGACGACGGCGCCTTTGCCTCCCGGCACCCCGTCGCCGCCGTGGCCGCCGTCGCAGCGCTGGGCGGCGCCTCCTTCTGCTTCGTCACCGGCGAGAGCCTGCCGGTGGGGCTGCTGCCCCAGCTCTCGGCGGGCCTGCGCGTCTCCCTCTCCGCCGTCGGCCTGCTCGTGACGATCTACGCGCTGGTGGTGGTCGCCGTCTCGGCGCCGCTCACCCACCTGACCCGGGACGTCCCCCGGCGTCCGCTCCTGAGCGGCCTGCTGGTCACCTTCGTGATGGCAACCCTGGCGGCCGCAGCGGCTCCGAGCTACGGCTGGCTGATGGCGGCGCGGGTTGTGATCGCCCTCGCCCAGGCTCTCTTCTGGTCCATCGTCGCGGTGGTCGCGGTCGGTCTCTTTCCGCCGCGTGCACGGGGACGGGCGGTCGCCGCCGTCTTCGCCGGCAGCTCGATCGCATTGATCCTGGGTGTTCCTGCCGGGACGTTGATCGGCCAGCTGGCCGGCTGGCGGGTGGCCTTCGCGGGTCTGAGCGGCGCGGGGCTGCTCGATCTCGCCGCCCTGGCCGTGCTCCTGCCCTCGATGCGAGCGGGTGAGGGGCACGCCGCCGTCGGCACCCGCCCGGACCCCCGTCGCTACCGGTTGACGGTGCTCGCCACCATCCTCTGCGTGGGCGGTTCCTTCACCGCCTACACCTACGTGACCGCCTTCCTGACCCGCGTGAGCGGCCTGGCGCTCCGAGCGGTGCCGCCGGTGCTCCTGGTCACCGGCGTCACCGCGGCGGTGGGGATCGTGGTCACCGGGTTGCTGCTCGACCGCCACCCCACGCTGGCGCGGGTCGGGCCGGTGGCCCTGCTCGCGGCCGCTCTGCTCGCGCTCTTCGCCCTGGGAACCTCGGGCGCCGCCACCATCGTCCTCGAGGGCTGTGCCGGCATGGGTCTGTCCGGCGTGGCCATCGCCAACCAGAGCCACGTCCTGGTGGTGGCGCCGCGGCGCACCGACATCGCCTCGGCGTGGTACTCGGCATCCTTCAACGTCGGCATCGCGGGGGGCCCGGTGATCGGAGGCGTCGTGCTCTCCACCCTGGGGCTGCGCTGCACACCGCTCGTCGGGGGGATGCTGGCGCTGCTGGGTCTGGCTGCCGTCCTGGTGGAGACCTGCGTCCCCTCGCCCTGCTGAACCGCGTCCGTTGCTGCCACCCGAGGGGGTGAGCGGCCGCCGGTTCGCCGGTCCACCTGAGGGACCGGTTCTGGGGGGCAGGTTGCCGGCCTCCGCCGCGATGCGGTGAGAAGGACCTTGGGTCTCATGGTGCGAAAGACCCTGGTTTGCGCGAGGGCATCCTCAGAGAATCCCCCGTATGCGACCCTCCCTGTCCCGCCGCTTCATGGCGGTGGCTCCCATCGTGCTGCTGGCCACCCTGGTCTCCCTGTCCGCGTGTTCGAGCAGCCACACGGCGACGGCAGCGTCCACCGGCACGAAGGTGGCGCTGGGGACGAACAACCCGGCCCAAGGCGACTGCACCACGAACACCAGCGAGACGGCGACCTCGGTCGGGTATGCGGTGCTGACCCTCACGCCCAACGCGTTCCAGGCGGAGATCCAGCTGCAGGCGGGACCGCCGAACACGACGTACGGGGTGTTCATGCAGCAGGTCCCCGGTTCGTGCCCCCAACCGCAGGCGAATGGTGGCACGCTGGTCACCGGCTCGACCGGCCGTGGCCAGGCGTCCACGACAGTGGAGCGCGTGCCAGGCGCGACCACCTTCTACGTGCAGCTCGTCCCGACCGGCCAGGGTCCACCTGACTACACCAGCGACCGCATCTCAGCCGCGGCGTAGAGCGTCCGCCAGCTGCGGGGCGGCGAGGACCCTCGGGCCCGAAGCTGAGGGAGCCCGCACCACCCGAAGGCCGTTGCGGCCACCCCCGAGCAGGCGCATAGTCGGCGCATGGCCGGAAGCGATCCATCCGAACAGGTCGATCGCCGGGTCGCCGAGGGGCCTGCGTACATGGGTCCGACGACGTTCTGCCGCGTCCCCCTGCTGACGCGCGCGGATGAGCTCGATGCCGTCCACCCGGATGTCGCCATCGTCGGCGCCCCATGGGACGACGGCGTCACGTACCGCCCCGGTGCCCGCTTCGGGCCGCGCGCCATCCGCACCGCCTCGTACCAGGCTGCCGACTGGCACCTCGAGCTCGAGGTGGCGCCGCTCCAGGTGCTGCGGGTGATCGACTTCGGCGACGCCGCAGTCGCGCCGGGCATGGCGGAGGCGTCGCACGCCGCCATCCGCGAGCGGGTCGGTGAGGTCGCGTCGCGGAAGATCGTCCCCATGGTCCTGGGGGGGGACCACTCGGTCACCTGGCCGTCGGCGACGGCGGTGGCCGCGGCGCATCCTCCGGGCAGCGTCGGCATCGTCCACTTCGATGCGCATGCCGACACCGGCACCAGCTCCTGGGGGAACCTCTACTCGCACGGATCTCCCATGCGCCGGCTCATCGAGTCGGGTGCCATCCCGGGGCGCAACTTCGTCCAGGTGGGTCTCCGGGGGTACTGGCCGCCACCCGAGGTGTTCCGGTGGATGCGCGACCAGGGCATGCGCTGGCACCTGATGGGCGAGCTCCGTGACCGGGGCGTGAACCCGGTCATCGACGATGCCATCGCCGAGGCGCTCGACGGACCGCAGCACATCTACCTCTCGGTGGACATCGACGTCCTCGATCCGGGGTTCGCTCCGGGGACGGGGACGCCCGAGCCGGGCGGCATGCAGCCGATCGACCTTCTCCACGCGATCCGGAAGGTGGTGCTGCAGACCGAGGTCGTGGCCATGGACGTCGTCGAGGTCTCGCCCCCGTACGACTGGGCGGAGATCACGGCGCAGAACGCCCATCGCTGCCTGCTGGAAGCCATCTCGGCGCTCGCCGTCAAACGCCGCAACGGGGTCTGGTGAGCCCCGGATCACCGGGCTCGCTGCACCGTCACCTCCGACCCGCTACTCTCGCCTGGTTCACGGCCGGTGTGCCGCACCGGCCCCGGGACGTGCCGGGGAGAACCCGGAAGGGGATGAAGGATGGCGCGGGCGACGGCCGACGAGACCCGGTACCGGGCCAACCGTCAGGGTGAGATCGACTCTGCGGTGGTGTATCGAGCCATGGCCAGGGCGGAAGCCGACCAGAGGCTCGCCTCCGTCTATCTCCGCCTCGCCGACGTCGAGGAGCGCCACCTGGGCTTCTGGGAGGACCAGATCAGGGCCCTGGGGAGCGATCCGGGACGGCGCCGCCCGTCGTGGCGTGCCCGCGCCATGCGCCTCCTGGCTCGACGGTTCGGCGCCGCGCTGGTGCTGCCGACCGTCGCCACCCTGGAGCAGGTGGACCAGGAGGCGTACGACGACCAGCCGGAGTCGAAGGACACCGGGATGCCGGCGGACGAGCGCTCACATGCCCGCGTGCTCCGCTGCATCGCCGGGGGCTCGCCGCAGGGCATCGCCGGGGAGACGCTGGCCCGGCTGGAGGGGCGTCACCGGGCCCCGGGGGGCAACGCGCTGCGGGCCGCGGTGCTCGGAGCCAACGACGGGCTGACCTCGAACCTCGCCCTGGTGATGGGCATCGCCGGCTCCGGGGTGGCCGGTCGGGTGGTCCTCATCGGGGGGTTCACCGGTCTGATGGCGGGGGCCTTCTCCATGGCCATCGGCGAGTGGGTATCCGTCCAGAGCGCCCGGGAGCTGTACCGGCGCCAGGTGAGGACGGAGTCGGCGGAGATCCGACTCGTCCCCGACGAGGAGAGGGAGGAGCTCGCCCTCATCTACGAGTCCAAGGGGCTCGGCCCGGAGGAGGCCGCCGAGGTGGCGGAGCGGCTCATGGCCGATCACCAGACGGCGCTGGACACGCTGGTGCGCGAGGAGCTGGGCCTGGACCCCTCGCAGCTGGGCGGCTCGCCGAGGACCGCGGCCGGCTCTTCCTTCGTGCTGTTCTCGATCGGCGCCGTGCTCCCCGTCATCCCGTGGCTGTTCGTCAGCGGGGGCGTCGCCATGGGGGCATCCGCCGTCCTCGCCGCGCTCGGCCTGTTCGCCATCGGCGGCCTGATCACGCTGCTGACGGGCCGCAGCGTCCTCTTCTCGGGGAGCCGGCAGCTCGCCTTCGGCGCGCTGGCGGCGGGGATCACCTTCGGCCTGGGCCGGCTGATCGGCGCCGCGGTCGGGACCTGAGTCCGCGTGCCAGGGACGCCCAGGTGAGCACCGTCCTCACCGAGATCCGGCGGACGATCGTTCCCGGGCCCGAAGGCCGGGACGGCCCGCTTCCGCCGATGCTCGTCGCCATGACCGTCGTGACCGGTCTCGTCGACGCCTTCAGCTACCTGGTCCTCGGGCACGTGTTCGTCGCCAACATGACGGGCAACGTCGTCTTCCTCGGCTTCGCCCTGGCCGGGGCGCCGGGGTTCTCATTCCCCGTCTTCCTCGCCGCCCTGGCGTCATTCGGCGCCGGCGCCCTGGTCGGGGGTCAGCTCGGCTCGCGGCTGGGCCGGCAGCGGGGCAGGCTGCTCAGCACCGCCGCCTCCATCCAGGCCGTCGTCCTGCTGGCGGCGGTGGTGCTCACCGCCGTGGCCCGATCTCCCGGTTCGGGCGCATCCCGCTACGCGCTGGTCGCCCTCCTTGCCATCGCCATGGGAATCCAGAACGCGGCCGCCCGGAGGCTCGCCGTCCCCGACCTCACCACCACCGTGCTGACGCTGACCATCACCGGTATCGCCGCCGACAGCGTTGCGGCCGGAGGCGGGCGATCGGCGGCCGGGCGGCGCGTCATCGCGGTGGTGGCCATGCTCGCCGGCGCCCTGGTCGGCGCGGTCCTGGTCATCCGACATGAGCTTGTCGCCCCGCTCGTCATCGCCGTGGTCGCCATCTCGCTCGTGGCCGGGACCAGCCGATGGCTGGCAAGGTCGGACCCCGCCTGGACGCGACCCGCGGGAGGCTGATGGCGGTTCCCTCCGCGCTGGCCTCCCGGCGGCTTCGGGTCGGCGTTCGGCTCGCCGCCTCCGGGCCGGCCGCCGAACTCGCCGCGGTCGCACCACGCCGGCGGCCGGGGATGATGGGAGGATGGCGCGAGCGGGTGCGAGGGGACGTCAGAGGCCGGGTGATGCGGCGGGGGAGGAGCCGTCGCATGCGGCAACCGGCCTGCCGTCTCGGCTGAGCGAGGCCGACGCGCTGCACCCCGTCCGGAATCTCCGCCAGGCCATCATCGGATCCTCCGGCGGGCCGCCGCAGGGATGGTTGCCGCTCGAACCGCCCGCGGAGGGGGGAGGCGGCACGGACGCCGGCTCCGGGTTGGGACCGGCGGACCCCGGGGCCGGCCATGGCGCCGGCGAGAGCCGCGTCCGCCTGGCGCGCGCGCCATGGGGCACGCGGACCAACCTGATGGCGGTGCTCTGCCTTGCCGCCGCGGTCGCAGCGGCGGCCACCGGGGTGGCCCTTCTCGGGAACGGACATCCCCCGGCCCGGACCGTGCCGTCGGCGATCCCCGCCATGACCTCCGCCGACGGCATCGGCGCCCTGCGCATGTTCAGCACCAGCACGGGATGGGCGCAGCGGCTCAGCGACGGCGCCATCCTGCACACGACCCAGGGGGTCACCCACTGGACGGTGGTCTCACCTCCGGCGGACGGCCGCATCCTGGCCGTCGCCGAGGTCGACGCGCGGACCGCCCGATCGCTCACGGTGCCACGCGACGCCAGGGCCCAGGCGACGATCCAGACGTGGGCCACCGGGGACGGCGGAGCTGTGTGGAACCCGGAGGGGACCATCAGCGTCCAGGGCTACGACCCGTCGGTCGGGGGGTCGCTGGACTTCACCGACGCGGAGCACGGCTGGCTCTCGCAGTTCGAGGCGGCGCCGGGGCTGGCGGGAACGGTCTTGTACCGCACCGTGGACGGCGGCGCCGACTGGACCGAGGTGGCGGCGACCGGCGGGGGGCCGGGGGCCGGAACGGGGCAGGCCGCCGCCGGCGTGATCCCGGGCGGCTGCGATGCGCTGACGGCCAGCTTCGCCAGCGACTCCACCGGCTGGGTCACCGGCACTTGCAACACCGGCCCCCCGCCCCTGTACCTCAGCCGGGACGGCGGGGTGACGTGGACCGCCGAACGGCTCGCGCCACTCCCGACCACGTCCGACGGCGAGACGTCCTTCCCGCCCACATTCACCTCGGCCCAGAACGGCACGCTGCTCACCGAGCTCGCGGAGCCGGCCGGGATCAGCACCAGCCTCTTCGCCACCACCGACGGAGGCATCACCTGGCACCTGAGGGCGACCCGCGCGGGGGCGCCGCTGACCGTCGACTTCCTCGACTCCGACCACGGCTGGCTGGTGACCGACGGTGACGGTTCCGGCGGGGCGCCGGCCCTCTACGCCACCCGAGACGGAGGCAGCGATTGGACGCACCTCAACGCCTTCCCCTACGTCGGCCTCAGCCTGGACTTCGTGACCCCGCAGGTGGGATGGGCGGCCGCCGATCTCGATGAGCTGGACGGCGGACCGCGCTACCTGGTCGAGACCGACGACGGTGGTCGCATCTGGACGGCGGTGCAGCCGCACGTCGCCGGCCCGTCACCGCCGGTCTGACGCGCCCCTCCATCCGGAGCGATCCGGTCAGATCCGCACCGCCCCGTCGTCATCCAGCGTCCAGCCGGGGTTGTGGGCCACCTCCCACACGTAGCCGTCCGGATCTGCGAAGGCGCCGGAGGTGCCGCCCCAGTCCGCGATCGCGGCCGGGCGCACGATCGTCGCCCCCGCCCGTTCCGCCTCGGCGAGAAGAGCCCCGACCTCCTCGGGCGAGCGGACGTTGTGGGCGAGCTCGACGCCCGGCGCGCCGTGGCCGCCAAGAGCGGTCCACAGGCCGAACACCATGGAGCCGGCCTGGAAGAAGCAGACCTCGTCATCGGGCTGCTGGGCACCCCGCCAGCCGAGCGCCTCATAGAAGGCGCGGGCGCGGGCCAGATCGGTGACCCCCAGGGTCACGAGGCTGATCCGCTCGTCCATGGCGCCAGGATGGCACGCCACCGGTTCGCGGTCCACCCCCGGGAGCCCGGGCTCTCCGCTCTGCCGGCGGCCGAGCTCCAGGCGGCGCAGCCGGTCGGGGACGGCGGTCACGTCGACGCCGGCGATGCTCCCTCGCGCCGCGGAGGGGCCGGGGGCGACACGCCGTCGCCCGCCGGGGACCCGGCGAAGCCCTGCCGCGCGCGGGCGGCGATGGCCTGGGTCAGGTGCTCCCTGGCGGGCAGATCCCGCACCACGTCGGGGAGGCTCCGCCGGCCGACGCAGACCGCCCAGCAATCCAGGACCAGTGGGCGCGTCAGCATGGCGGAGGCCAGCCGTTCCAGCTCGCCCGCCTCGGGCAGGAGATGGCGGCGGTAGTGGGAGACGGCGGCGTCGACCAGTCGCAGGTCGCGGACACCGGCGGCCCAGAGCAGGAAGGCCAGCGACCAGAGCCTGGGGCCGCGTCCGGCACCGGTCCAGTCCACCATCACCAGGCGTCCCTCCGCCGTCTGGACGGCGTTGACGGGGACGAAGTCGGGGTGGAGGAGCGCCTGCGGCAGGTCTTCGCAGTCGTCGGAGCGCAGGAGCTCGTCGCGGAGTGCCGCGACCAGGGGGGCGTGCTCCCCCGGCAGGCGGTCTCGTGCCGCGTCGAGCAGCGCGACGGCGGCGGCGATCTCGTCGCGCGGCCCGTCCGCCGGGCAGAGGTGGTGCCACGCTCCGCCGCGGCGCATCGGCACGGCGACTGTCGCGCTCCTCGCATGCAGCGCGCCGAGAAGGGCGCCGAGCACCCCGAAGGTGTGTCCCCGCCCCTCGGCCCGCTCCCCCGCGACCCATTCGGTGACCAGCACACCCTGGCCCTCGTGCACCGACACCGGGTGCGGGGACGCGCAGCGTTCGGCGGGAAAACCCTGGCGCTGCAGTGCACTCAGGATCCTGGCGTCGCCCTCGACCGCCTCGAGCGGCCGGTCCGCCGGGAACACGCGGGCGACCCAGGAGGGTCCGTCCTGCCGGTCGACGCGGACCACGCCGACGTCGAGCTCGGTCACCCCGGAGACCTGGATGCCGTACTCGCGCTCGAGGTGCGCCGGGAGGGTGCCGGCGCCCAGGCGCCGGAGGGTCCGCGCCATGTAGCCGTCGAGGCCGCCGGCCCACGCCGGCGCGTCGGAGGTCTCGCCGTCGGCGGGCGGAGCCATCGTCAGGTGCGCTGTGCGGTGACGAGATGCGCCAGCAGGCGGCCGGTCGTCGCGGAGATCTCCGCCACCGCGGCGTCGAAGGCCTCCTGGTTCCGCTGGGAGGGGCTCCGGTACCCGCTGATCTTGCGGACGAACTGCAGGGCCGCCGCGTCGACCTCAGCGGCGGAGGGCGGTGGGTCGGTCCCACGCAGGGTCTTGATGCTGCGACACATGCGAGGAGCGTAGCGCGCGTGCCCGGAAGCGCCGGCGCCCCGATCTGCGACGCCGTGCCCCGAGCCCTCGCTCAGATCCCCCGGTCCGCGCGTTGCGGCTGCGACCCGGCCTCGGCGGCGATCATCTCGAGCGTCCCGATGTCTCCGGCGAAGGGCTCGTCGAGCCTGGGCCAGGGCACGGCGACGTCCGTGAAGCCGAGTTCGCCGAGCCGGCCGGCCGCCTCGCGGAACGCCTCCGGCGACACCGCGGCGGCGGTGACGCGGGACCCGCTGAAGAGGAGCCGTCCCAGGGTCGCCGGATCGCGCCCCTGCTCCTCACAGGCGGCCTCGATGCGGTCCATCTCGGCGCGGAGAGCGGGGACCGCCGCCTCGACGCCGGTGCCGGCACCGTCGGGCAGGGGCGGGTCCTGGGTCACCCACGTCGCCCCGAAGCGCGCGGTGAGGCGCATGCCCCGGGGTCCGGTGGCGGCGATGGCGAACGGGAGACGCGGTGTCTGGACGCATCCGGGGTGCATGCGGGCTCCGAACGCGTGGTAGAAGCGGCCCTCACGGGTCGTGACCCGGTCGGTCAGCAGGCCGTCCAGGAGCGTGACGAACTCCTCGAAGCGGTCGGCTCGCTCGAGGGGGCTCCATGGCACCCGCCGCATCGTGGTGGCGTCGAATCCCGTCCCACCGGCTCCGATCCCCAGGGTGAAGCGACCGCCGGAGACGTGGTCCAGCGTCATCAGATCCTTGGCGAAGGGGACGGGGTGGCGGAAGTTGGGCGACGCCACCAGGGTGCCGAGCCGGATGCGGGAGGTCACCGCCGCCGCGGCCGCCAGCGTCGGAACCGCTCCGAACCAGGCGGATTCGCGCAGCGACCGCCAGGCGAGGTGGTCGAAGGTCCAGGCGTCGTCGAAGCCGAGCGCCTCGGCGCGCTGCCACATGGAGCGCTGCTCGGCCCACGCCGTCTCGGGGAGGATGACGACGCCGACACGCATGGCGCGGAGCTTAGAACGGGGCCTGCGGGTGCCGTCGCGTCACCGGCGGCCTCGGCCGCCCCGGTCAGGCGAGGGAGAGGAAGACCCGCTCCAGCCGCTCCTCGTCCATCGGCGCGGTGGCACCGCCCTGGCGGGCGCTGGCGCACTGCCGCAATCCGCTGGCGACGAGGCGGAACCCGGCGCGGTCGATGGCCCGCGACGCAGCGGCGAGCTGGGTGACGACGTCGGCGCAGCCGCAGCCCTCCTCGAGCATGCGGATGACTCCCCGGAGCTGGCCGTCGGCCCGCCGCAGCCGCGTCACCACGTCGGCGACGCAGGGCTCGTCGCGCTGTGCGCTGTCGCCGGTCACGCCGTCCGGGCGGCGGTCTCGCCGGCCGCCATCTCCCTGCGGACCGCGGCCATGTCGAGGTCGCGGATGGCGGCGATCAGCTTGGTCAGCGCAGGCGCGGGCAGCGCTCCCGGCTGGGAGAACACCTGGACGCCGTCGCGGAAGGCCATCAGGGTGGGGATGGACAGGATGTCGAGCGACCCCGCGAGGACCGGCTCGGCGTCGGTGTCCACCTTGCCGAAGACGATGTCGGGGTTTGTCTCGGAGGCCGCCTCGAACACCGGGCCGAAGGCGCGGCAGGGCGGGCACCAGGTGGCCCAGAAGTCCACCAGGACGATGCCGTCCCGGGTGACGGTCTGGGCGTAGCTCTCTGCGTTCAGCGTGATCGTGGACATGTCCACCTCGAATGAATACCCACAGGGGTATGCCTGCAACGCTGCGAGTATATACCCATAGGGGTATCGGATCAAGCCCGGCTGGCCCGGGGCCGGCCGGGTGCGGCGGACGGCCCGGCCCGGGTGGCCGGCGGCGTCCCGCCGGTTCGACCGAGGCGCCCGGCGATCTGGCAAGCTGGAAGCGTGGAACCGCAGCCGAGTGACGCCCTGGGACTCGCCAGGACCGCCCACCGGAGACTCTTCGTCACCGCCGCCGGGATCGACGACGAGACCGGGCGCCGCCCCAGCCGGCTTCCCGGGTGGACCGTCGGCCATGTGCTCACCCATCTGGCGCGCAACGCGGACGGGCACGTCCGGCGCCTCGCGGGGGCGCTGGAGGGGCGCGAGGTCCCCCGCTACGAGGGAGGCGACGAGCAGCGGGACGGCGAGATCGCGGCCGGAGCGGGCCGCTCCAAGGACGAGCTCTTCCGCGATGTCACCGAGTCGGCGCGGCGCCTGGAGCGCATCTGGGTGCTGTCGCAGGAGGCGGGCTGGCCCAACGCCGGGCTGCTCGCGGGAGACCACTTCCCGACGACGGGGAGCCCCTTCCGCCGCCTCCGCGAGGTGGAGATGCACCACGTCGATCTCGGTCTCGGGTACGAGCTGGCGGACTGGCCCGAGGAGTACGTCGCCTGGGAGCTGAGCGCCTCGCTCGAGCGCCTTCCGGAACGCCTGGTCGAGCGCGGGGACGACCGCCGCTTCCTCGCCTGGCTGACCGGTCGCGGCGGCTGGCCGCAGGGGCTGCGGCTCAGGCCCTGGCTCTGACGCGGAGATGGACCCCTCGCTCCACATCGCGGCGTTGCGGGAGGAGGGAGGCCGGCTGTCCGGCGCCGCCGCCGCCGCCGGTCTCGACGCGCCGGTGCCCACCTGTCCCGGCTGGTCGGTCCGCGACCTTGTCCAGCATCTCGGTGGGGTGCACCGCTGGGCGACCTGGCATGTCACGTCGGGCGAGTCCCGCGAGACGACGGCGGCGGAGGACGCCCGCTTCTTCGCCAGGGTCCCCGACGCCGACCTTCTCGCCTGGTTTCTCGACGGGCACGCGTCGCTCCTCGCCGCGCTCACCGGCGCGGATCCGTCGCTGCACTGCTGGACCTTCCTGGCGGCGCCCTCGGCGCTCGCCTTCTGGGCACGCCGGCAGGCGCATGAGACGGCCATCCACCGGGTCGACGCCGAGGCGGCGGCCGGGGGTCCCTCCACCTGCGAGGCGGGATTCGCCGCGGACGGCATCGACGAACTGCTGAACGGCTTCCTCAGCCGCCCTCGAGGAGGCCTGGTCTCCGACCCGGCGATTGCGCTGGGGATCCGGGCAGCGGACACCGGCGACGCGTGGACGATCCGCATCGAGCCCGACCGGCGCACCGTCACGTCCGGCCTGTCGCCGGCCGACTGCACCATCCGGGGGGCGGCGAGCGACCTCTACCTCTTCCTGTGGAACCGGCTGCCGGCGGGGACCCCGGCGGTTCTGGTCAGTGGCGACAGGGCCGTCCTCGGCCTCTGGCGCGATCGCGCCACCATCCGCTGGGGCTGAGGTCTGGCACGCCCGGGCCGGCGCGGCGCCGGCCTCGGGGAGGTTCGGTCGCGGGAGGCTCAGGCGGCCGTCTCGTCGGCGACGGCGAAGTCGGCGCGGCGGTGGAAGAGCCGTGACGGCCACCACGTCCAGCGTCCCACCAGCACCACGGCGGCGGGCACCATGATGGTGCGGACGAAGAACGTGTCCATGAGGATGCCGGCGGCGATGCCGAAGCCGACCTGCTGCACCTCGCCCGACTGCGGCGTGCCCCCGGAGGCGAAGCCGAGCACGGCGAAGGTGCCGCCGAGCACCAGGCCGGCGGTGGTCACCGTGGTCCCGGTGACCCCGATGGCGGTCCGCACCGCCTGTCGCAGCGGCAGGCGGTGCGCCTCCTCACGGATCCTCGTCATGACCAGCACGTTGTAGTCCGACCCCAGCGCCATGAGGAAGACGAACATGAGGAACGGCATGATGAATTGCACGCCGCTCTGGCCGCCGAAATGGACGAAGACGAGGCCCACGAGGCCGAGGGCGGCGAGGTAGGAGAGGACGACGCTGGGGACGAGGAACAGCGATGCGGTGGCGCTGCGCAGCACGATGGCGAGCAGGATGGCGATGATGATCGCCACCGTCGGGATGATGTGCATCAGGTCGTTCTGCGAGATGTTCTCGACGTCGTAGGCGAAGGCGTCGAGGCTGAAGATGCCGCTGTCGGAGGCTCCCGCGCCGGTGGCCGCGGTGGTGGTGTCGGCGCGCAGCGCCGGGATGTTGGCGCTGGCCACGGCGCTGCCCGCCGGTCCGATGGTGGGGATGACGGCAAAGACGACGGTCCGCGCGTCGGCGCTGATGAAGCTCACCAGCGCGCCGTACTCCTGGGCCACGGCGGGGGTGACGGTCGCCGCGGCGCCGGGGGTGAACGGCCAGCCGAGCTGCTGGTGCAGGGCGGTGATCTGGGCCGCCGTCAGGGTGACGCCGGTGGGCCCGTCCGGATCCAGGGGTCCGATCACGCTCTTGAAGCCCGGCGACATCTCGAGCCTGTCCTGCGCCGCGACCAGGGCGGTGGGGTTGTCGAACACCGAGGTGGGGAAGCGCATCACCACCTCCGTCGAGGTGATCGTCCCCGCCGAGGGGAAGTGCTGGTTGAGGACCGCCTGGCCGATCGCCGAATCGCTGCCCGACGGCCCCGCGGCCTCGTCGGCGAACCCGGCGGTGGTCGTGCCCAGGGATCCCATGGCCAGGGCGGCGAAGATCCCCACACCGGCGATCGCCGTCACCAGCGGGCGGTGGACGAAGGCGGCGGCGACCCGGCCCCAGAAGCCGACCTGGGGCGTCTCCCGGACGGTGAGGTTGCTGGGCCAGAAGACCGCCCGGCCGAGGATGGCGAGCAGTGCCGGGAGCAGGGTGAGGCCGGCGAGGAGCATGAGGCCGATGCCGATGGCGAGCGCCGGGCCGAGCCCCTGGTAGAAGCCGAACTGGGCGATGACCAGGCTGAGCAGGGCGCCGATGACGATGAGGGCGGAGAAGGTGATGGATTCGCCGACCGTCTCGACCGACCGGACCACGGCGTCGCGGGGGGCCAGGCCGCGGCGGATCTCCTCGCGGACGCGGAAGACGAGGAAGAGGCCGTAGTCGGTGCCGGCGCCGAGGACGAGGACCACGAGGATCAGCTCCGTGATGATCGACACCTGGACGCCGATGTGGGAGGCGGCGGCGATCACCGGGCCGGCCAGCGCCAGCACCAGGCCGGCGGGCAGCAGCGTCACCAGTGGCGCCAGGAGCGCTCGGAAGGCGAACAGCAGCAGGACGATGATGAAGAGCACGGAGAGCAGCTGGGTGGTGTTCTGGGAGTGCGCCGACGCGGTGTCGGCGTCGCTGGCGATGGCCAGCTGGCCGGTCAGGTTGAACTGCAGGCCAGCCGGCGCCCCCACCCCGGTGAAGTCGGCGCGGATGGCGTCGACGAGCGTGGTGCCGGCTCCGCCGCCGTACTGGGGGACGTTGGCCTGGACCAGCGCCTGCAGAGCCTCGCCGTCGCTCGACGTCCCCAGGGCTCGGACGCTGACCACGTTGGGGAGGGCCTTGACCTTCGCCAGCAGTGCGCTGATGGCGGTCTGATCCTGGGCGGTGAGGCCGGTGCCGCCGCGCGATGCCACCAGCGTCGCGGTGGCGAGCGTCGAGTTCTCGAAGGGGTCGAGGAGCTGCGCCGCGTGCATGCTCGGCGAGTTCGCCGGCAGGAAGCCGCTCTCCGTGTCCTTGGCCACCGAGCCGAGCCCGGGGAGGGTGCGGACGCAGACCACGGTGACCACCACCCAGAAGGCGACGATGAGGTAGCGGAAGCGGACGTCGAACCGGCCCAGGGAGGAGTAGAGGCGCCTCATCCGGCGTCCCCCGTGGCGGCGGGCTGGCTGATCCTGGAGAGCAGCTCGACGAGGCTCGCGAGCTCCCCGTCGGTGAGCGTCCCGGTGAGGATGGCCAGGGCGCGGAGGTGGAGGTGGAGCGTCTCCTCGAAGCGCTGGCGGGCGGCGTCCGACAGCTGGACGCGGACCAGGCGCCGGTCCTCGTCCTCGCGGAGGCGTCCGACGAGGCCCATCCGCACCAGGCGGTCGACCAGCTGGGTGGCCGAGCTCGGGGTGACGGACAGCGCCTGGGCCAGCTCGTGCATGGAGAGGCCGGCGTCGCTCCCGTGGAGGAGCATCAGCGCCTCCATCTGGGCGCCGGTGACGTCGTTCATGGTCTCCTGCACCCGCAGGCGGTCCTCCGCCGGGAGCGTCGCCCGGAAGCGGTGCCGCAGCGCCGGCTGCAGGCCGATGAAGCGGTTGAGGAGGATCTCCCTCTCGGTCAGAGGGGGCGCCGGGTTGGCCATTCGTTAACCCCACAGATACTCAGGTACCCAAAGTATGCAGCCGGCGAAGCTTGCGGCGTCAAGGGGTGTCTGGCGACCTGTGACAGGGGAGGGGAGGAGGGGGCCCCGGTTGGCGCCTCCGGGCTGGCTCGGCCGGCGGGGTCTGTGCTACCATCCTGGTGACCTAGCGCGGCTAGGTCTTATTTGTGTTGGGGCTTTATCGTGGCTTCGGCGAAGGGCGGCGCGTCCGTCATCACCCTGCAGTGCCCGGACTGCAAGGAGCGCAATTACACGACGGTCAAGAACAAGCGCAACGATCCGGACCGGATCGAGCTGCGCAAGTTCTGCCCGCGTTGCCGCGCGCACACCCGGCACCGCGAGACGAAGTAGCGGCCCGGGCCGCGGAGATTGCGAGGAATGTGGACAGGGCGGTCGGCCCTCACGGTTGCCGGCGGGCCACAGGGGCGTAGCTCAGTTGGTAGAGCATCGGTCTCCAAAACCGAGGGTCGCGAGTTCGAATCTTGCCGCCCCTGCCATGTCCGCCGCCCCGGCATGACCGGCTAGATTGCTCAGGGCATCGGAGGTCCAGGAAGACAGTGGCGAAGGCGCCAGGCAGGCCCCGGCAGGGGACGGGCCCGGGAGGCTCCGCTCCACGTGGAGCGGCGCGGCTCGGCTACTTCAAGAGCGTCTGGGAAGAGCTCAAGAAGGTGATCTGGCCAACCCGCGACGAGCTGTGGCGGATGACCGGCGTGGTCGTCGCCACCGTCGTCCTCTTCGGCCTTCTGATCGGCGGAACCGACTTCGGGCTGAGCCTCGTGGTCAAGCCCCTCTACCCGCCCACCACATCGACCGCCTCCTCTATAGGCGCCACCCCGGGCACCGTGGTGGTGACCCCGGAGCCCACCGCCAACGCGACCCCCACCCCAACCGCCACCCCCAGCTCCTGACGTCGAGGGAATTCTGCCGTCACTGACACCATGAACGAGACCGTGAGCCAGATCGGCGATGCCCGCTGGTACGTCGTCCATGCCTATTCCGGGCACGAGGAGAAGGTCAAGAACAACCTCCTCAAGCGCGTGGACTCCATGGACATGCACGACAAGATCTTCGAGGTCCTCGTCCCCACCGAGGAGGTCATGGAGATCAAGGACGGCCAGCGCCGCCGCGTCTCCAAGCGCATCTACCCGGGCTACATCCTGGTCAACATGGTCATGACCGACGAGTCCTGGTACGTCGTCCGCAACACGCCGGGCGTCACCTCCTTCGTCGGCTCGGGCAACAAGCCCGTGCCCCTGGCCGAGAGCGAGATCCGGGGCATCCAGAAGCAGGTCAAGGCGGAGGCCCCCACCAAGGTCTCGGTCGAGTACCAGATCGACGAGAACGTCCGCGTCGTCGACGGGCCGTTCACGGACTTCCATGGCAAGGTCACCGAGATCAATCCCGAGAAGGGCAAGCTCAAGGTTCTCGTCAACATGTTCGGCCGGGAGACCCCGGTGGAGCTCGACCTGCTGCAGGTCGAGCGACTTCGCTAGGAGGGGCGCAGAGCAGCGTGGGCAAGAAGAAGGTCAAGACCGTCATCCGCCTGCAGATCCAGGCGGGCAAGGCCACCCCGGCACCGCCGGTGGGCACCGCCTTGGGCCCGCACGGGCTCAACATCATGGAGTTCTGCAAGTCCTACAACGAGCGCACCGCCGGGCAGGTGGGGAGCGTCATCCCCGCCGAGGTCACCGTCTATGAGGACCGCAGCTTCACCTTCATCACCAAGACCCCTCCCGCCGGCGACCTCCTCAAGAAGGCGGCGGGGGTGGAGAAGGGATCCGCGAATCCCAGCCGGGACAAGGTCGGCACCGTGACCCGGGCGCAGGTCCGCGAGATCGCCGAGCTCAAGCTGGCCGACCTCAACGCCTTCTCCGTCGAGCAGGCGATGCACACCATCGAAGGAACGGCCCGCTCCATGGGCCTGACCGTCCAACCGTAAGCACCAGGAGACCGGCAGGCCACCGTCTGCGCAGCAAGTGGGAGGGCCCCCAACCGGCCCGCCAGGACCACAGGAGAACGCTGATGCCCCATCGATTCGGAAAGAACTACCGCATGGCTGCGGAGAAGGTCGAGATCGGACGCCTCTACCCGCCCCGGGAGGCGGTGGAGCTGGTCCGTGAGACCTCCATGACCAAGTTCGACCCCACCGTCGAGGCCCACCTGCGGCTGGGCATCGACCCCCGCCACGCCGACCAGGCCGTGCGCACCACCGTCGTGCTCCCCCACGGCACCGGGAAGACGCGGCGCATCGCCGTCTTCGCCACCGGGGAGAAGGCGCGCGAGGCGATGGACGCCGGCGCCGACCTGGTCGGCGGCGAGGACCTGGTCAAGCAGGTCCAGGGCGGCCAGATCGACTTCGACGTCGCCCTCGCCACCCCCGATGTCATGGGCCTCGTCGGCCGCATCGGCAAGATCCTCGGACCCCGCGGCCTGATGCCCAACCCCAAGGCGGGCACGGTCACCTTCGACATCGCCAGGGCGGTCAAGGAGGTCCAGGGCGGGCGCATCGAGGTCCGCAACGACCGCCTCGGCAATCTCCATGCGGTGATCGGCAAGGCCTCCTTCGACGACACCCGGCTGGGGGAGAACTTCGCCGCCCTGATGGACGCGGTGATCCGCGCCAAGCCGTCGGCGGCGAAGGGCACCTACGTGAAGACGGTGACGCTCTGCACCACGCACGGCCCCGCCGTCAAGGTCGATCCCGGACAGGCCTCGAAGCTGCAAGTGGCGTAATTCCCCTTGCCCGTGCAGCCCATCCGCCTGCTCATCGTCGACGACATCCAGTCGACGCGGGACAACCTTCGCAAGCTGCTCAGCTTCGAAGACGACATCCAGGTGGTGGGCGCGGCCGGCGACGGCAAGGAGGGCGTCGAGGAGGCCCACCGGCTGCAGCCGGACATCGTCCTCACCGACGTGAACATGCCGCTGATGGACGGCATCCAGCTGACCGAGCAGCTCACCCAGGACCTGCCCGGGAGCCCCGTCATCATCATGAGCGTGCAGGGGGAGCGCGACTACCTGCGCCGCGCCATGCAGGCGGGCGCGCGCGAGTTCCTCATCAAACCCTTCAGCCACGACGAGCTGGTGGCGGCGATCCGGCGGGTGTACGCCCTGGAGCAGAAGAAGGGGACGTTCCTCGCCAAGACCGCCGAGGTGCAGCCCCCGGTGGCGACCTCGGGCCGCACCGGCCCGGGCGACGTCTTCATCGTGTATTCCGGCAAGGGCGGCGTCGGCAAGTCCATCATCGCGGCCAACCTGGCGGTGGCACTCGCCCGCGAGAC
>Ga0181520_10003932_pt1 | contig 25443 bp, 22 predicted proteins | sample PEATcosm2014_Bin_29_FD_132451 | JGI IMG/M metagenome (GOLD analysis project Ga0181520, IMG submission 132451) | Peatland microbial communities from MTU Mesocosm Facility, Houghton, MI, USA - PEATcosm2014_Bin02_30_metaG | ecosystem: Environmental > Terrestrial > Soil > Wetlands > Peat | place...
AGCCGGCGTACGCGCCGGAGTCGCCCTCCCCGGAGATCGTTCCGTCCGGCGCGAGATACTCCGCGTACGTCTCGCCGTCCTCGACGCCGGTGATGGTGTTGCCGATGAGCCGGGCTTGAATCTCGGCGCCGCTCAGCGCCGTCGCGACGCTTGCGCGCGCCGTCGCGCTGGAGGCGAGCCTGACCGGGCGGTCCAACGAACCGCCTGAGCTCTTGGACGGCGCCGAAACTACGAAGACGACCGCGGTTGCGGCGAGGTATGCGAACGCCGTGTTCATGTCGTCGCCCTCCCGTAAGACGCGCGCCGCGACCCGCTCGGCGCGCAATCGACGGAGTGCGTCTAATACAGGAACGTCCCCGTTGTCACAAGTCGTTATGACCTGTCCTAACCGCGGTCGGACGTATCCCGGCCGGCGCTCCGTCGCTGGAGAATGTCTCAGTCGCCGGATCGACTCCCGTCATCCCAACATAGCGAAGGCGTCTGTGAAATTTTTTTTGCGGCGCGGCGCTGTTGATACTTTGTTGTACGCGAATTATAAATTTCAATTGTCATGGTCAAATTGCGAAGACCACAATCTTAATGAAATAGTAATCATCGCGCCGACAGTGCGGACGCGGCGAGGCCGGCGTTGATGCGGCTGAATGTCACACCTTTGCGCCGCCGATTCCTGTGTGCAAATCACCTCTTCCCACAGGAAGCCTATCCACGCGGCGGAGTCGGGTGCCGCCCGCCCGCCGTCGCTAGCGATTATACTGTCGTATTGCTTAGTTCGCCCCCGCTGAAGGAAAGCATACGGCGCTCGAGGCCTCGTTGACAGGCGTTTAGAAATGTTCCACAGTTTTATTCAAGGTGCGACAAACGGGGGCGCAAGGCCGATCGTGCGCCGCCAAGCAGCGTATGGCGATCTGTGGAGGGCGTATATGAGTACCTGTCCTGCATAAGCAGCAGTTAGGCCTGTCATCGGCCTAATCGTATCCCAACAATTTGGCGCGATGAACGACGTCATTGCCTATCGCAACGACGATAGGACGGACGTTGGCGAGGTAGCAACGTCACGCGTGCGCCTATACTTACATACGACGGCGCATTCTGCGTAGTCGCGCAATTATCTTTGTCGTCGCATTTGTCAAGAGGTCTGTCATGCGTGAAGTTCAGGATCGTTTCGCGGCGGCCGCGCCGCCGTTGGCCAACAACGCGCCGCTGCGCGTCGCCATCGTCGGCGGCGGCCCGGGAGGGATGTTCTCGGCCTGGCAACTCGCCGCTAAAACCGGCGCCGCCTGCCACATCGCCATTTACGAGGCGAGCGCTCGCCTCGGCGGCAAGGTCGTCACCGGCAGCTTCGCCGGCGCCGGTCTCTATGAGGCCGGCGTCGCCGAGATCTACGACTATTCCGAGCTCGGCCCCGACCCGCTGCGCGAGCTGATCGAAAAAGACCTCGGCCTGGAGATCCGCCACATTCAGGGGGGCGCCTGCGTCCTCGACGGCCACGCGATCGCCGATGTCGACGAGCTCGCCCCGCGCTTCGGCGGCGCCGCGCGCGACCAGGCCGTCGCCTTCCGCGCCCGCTGCGCCGAGCTGCTCAGCCCCTCCGCCTTCTACAAGTCCGCGCGCGACGCCGACAACGCCCATCCGTGGTTCCGCAGGTCGGGCGAGGAAATCCTCGAAAGCGAGATCTCCGACGCCGCGGCCCGCCGCTACATCCGCGTCATGAGCCACAGCGACGTGGCCGCCCCGCCCCATCTCACCAGCGGCCTCAACTTCCTGAAAAACGTGCTGATGGACGTCGACGGCTACATGAAGGTGTTCTCCGTCGTCGGCGGCAACGAAGAGATCGTCCGGCGGCTCGCCGACGAGCTCGACGCCGAGGTGCGCCTCAACACCGCCATCCGCTCGGTCGAGCCGCTCGCCGACGGGACCTACCGGCTGATGGCCGGCGTCAACGGCTCGTCGGAGACGATCATCGCCGACTACGTCATCCTCGCCCTGCCGCTGACCGCGCTGTCGATCATCGAATGGCGGTCGCCGGCGTTGCACCACGCGATCGTCGACCACGTCCGCCACTTCGATCGGCCGGGACACTACCTGCGCGCCAGCCTGCTGTTCCAGCGCCCGTTCTGGCGCGAACACCTGCAGGGCGCCTGGTGGATGCTCGACGCCTTCGACGGCTGCTGCGTCTACGATGAGGGCGCGCGCCACGATCTCGGCCCCTGGGGCGTGCTCAACTTCCTCATCCCCGGCAACGCCGCCCTCGGGCTCGCCAACATGCCCGACGAAGAGATCGAGCGGCTGTGCATCGAAGCGCTGCCGCACGACCTCGGCGACGCCAAGAGCCTGCTGGTCGACCGCCGCGTTCATCGTTGGATGGCGTCGGTCAACGCCGTCCCTGGCGGCCAGCCGGTGCGCGGCCTGCGCGAGAACCACCAGCCAGATCCGCTCCGCCTGCCGGGCGTCTTCGTCGTCGGCGACTACATCTTCGACGCGACGCTAAACGGCGTGCTCGACTCCGCCGACGCGGCGACCGACATGCTGGTCGCCGACGCGTTGCAGCGCCGCCGCCATCCCGCCGAAGCGGTTCGCGAGGACAGCGAGCCGGCCGATGCGCTGTGGCGGCTCTTCGCCCCGAACTTCCTCGTCGACATGATGCGCGCGGTGTGGGGCGTCGAGCCCGGCGCCAAGGCGCTGGTGACGGGGTCGGGAGCGGGCGAGACGGTCGCGGCGCTGCGCGCGCTCGGCTTCGACGCCTACGGCTTCGAGGCCGACGCCGGCCGGCACGCGCTGACGCCGATCGACCTGCGGCCGTTCAACCTCACCGGCGACGCCGCCCGCCTGCCGTTCGCCGACGGCGGCTTCGAGGTCGCGATCGAGGCGTCGCTGTGCCAAACGCCGCGCGCCCGCCTCGACCTCGCGCTCGCCGAATTGCGCCGGGTCGTCCGCGGCGGCGTCTTGCTCGCCTCGGTGGCGAGCGACCTCGCGATTGACCTGATCGAGCGCCACGGCCTGCTCGATCGCGTCGAGACGCTGATTTCGCGCTGGGAGTGGTCGGAGCTGCTGATGGCCCACGGCTTCGACCTCGCCTTGTCCGGGCCGGAGAAGCTCGAGGCCGCTTGGCGGCGCGCCGCCGAGGCCGGCGCCGGCCCGGGCCAGTGGTGCGAGGACGCCGAGGGCCTGCTCTATTGCTTCTATGTCGCCGCCGGCGAGGCGGGGGCGGCCGAAACCCGCGCCGCCGCAAGCGACCGCGCCGCCGTTTCCGGCTAATGCCCCTCTTCGAGTTTCGAGTTGAAAGGAACCGTTTCATGGACATGCCTGTGGACCAAATGAAAGCGTGGCGCGTCGTCTTCGCCGCCAAGGAGGCGGCCCCCGTTCCCCAGGGCGAGGCGTCGGTCCTCGTTTTCGACGAGCCGCGCGAGACGATCGCCGTGTTCGACCCGATCGCGCTCGCCGACGCCGGCGGCGACCGGCCGGCGGGCGCGCTCGACCTGGTCTGGCTGCCGCCGAGCGCCGGCCCCACCCTCGACCTCGAAAAGCGGCTGGAGGCGGAATCGGCGGACGTCGACGGCCGCCGGACGCCGCCGATGCGGGCCAGCCTGCGCTCGGTGCGCGTCGTGTGGAGCGATTCCTGCGCGCTGATCGCCGCCCCGGCTGACCAGCTCGACGAGTCGATCGACGCGGTCGTCCGCTTCACCCTCGCCGAGCGCGCCATGGCGAAGATCGAGCGCGAGATGGCGGCGCTGTGGCCCGAGATCGACGCGACCAAGGCGTTGACCCACTCCGTGTCGCGCCGCCAGCTCGCCGAGCGGCGCAAGCTCGACGCGCGGACCGAGCGCGCGACCGACCTCAATGTGATGTGCATGAAGCTCGAGAAGGCGATCGAGCAGCTCGACCCGCGCCTCGCCGGGGGCTCGAAGCGCCTCTACGCCGAGCTGGTGCTGCAAGCGGGGATCTACGATCGCTTGGAGGTCCTCGCCGACCCGATCGACTACGCCGACGAAATCTGCGAGCGCGCCAACAGCCGCCTGACGGAGACGCGCCACGCCTGGACCGGCTTCTATCTCGAGGCGCTGATCGTCGTCGTCCTGGTGGCGGAGGTCCTCGCCCTCGTCCTGGCGAAACTGTGAGCCGCGGCGAAAGGCGGCGGACGCCGGCGTGCCGGCGCGGGCTCGCATTTCGCCGCTCAGGCGCAGTGACGCGCCAGTAGTTTCTGAGCGCCTTCGGTCGGTTTGTTGCGGCGTTTGTACTGTTTCGCGATCGACCGAGGCGCCTCGGCGGGCCATCGCCTTCGCAGGTGGGCCACCCCACCGGCGAGGCGATGGCTTCGCATCGGCCGCTTCCCGCGCGAGGGCGACGCGATCGTCCCCTCATCCTCCTTTATCCGCCAGGCCAAGCCGCAGCGAGCGCAAGAGCTTGACGCGACGCCGGGCCGTCATGAGCGCGGCGCGCCGCTTGCAGCGCCCCTGGTCGCGCCCGGCGCTCTGCAAGTCCCTGATATCCCTTATGCTATTGAGCGGCAATGGCTTTTCATTGGTAGTGGTGCGGACGGCGGGGGTCCGGTTCTTACCGCTCAGCGCTTTGATACTTCAGAGGTTTTCGGAGCGCCTTCGGCGCGTTTTGTAGCGGGTTTTGTAGCGGCAAGCAACCGGTCAGCACACCGCGTCGGGCCGCCCCGCGCGCTCATAGACCACCCTTGCGAACGGGAGAGGTCCGCGCGCTCGACGCCCTGAGCGATGATGACGAGGGGTTCGTCCTTTCGTCATCACCCCGCCCTGCCCCTCAGGCAAACCCCGCGGCTCTCTCCAGGCGAGCCCGGTCGTGTAGACGTCTTGCGAGGCGTGTCGCGGCCATGAGTTGACCCGGAGATGCGCTTTCATCCTGCGCATCGTCGCGCGGCCCCGGGTCTCGCCTCAGGTTGAGCCGCGGGTCGTCGTCGAGAAGCTGTCGAGGTGGTTGATCCCCATCATCGTCGCCGCTCTTGGCTGTGCATCGTGCAGGACATGGGGCCGGCTGCGTTCGCTCTGTGCGCGGAGTCGGGGCGCACGGTGTCGCGCTTGGCCCATGCGTGGCCTGCAAGTCGATCACCGCGCAGACAGTGGTCTGAGCCCCGTGACGGCCGCGTGCTGAGCTGGACCGAATGTCTGCCCTGCGGGGAGGTGGTGGGAGGATATCCCTTCATCATCGTCCGCCCGAGGCTCCGCCTGCAAGCCGTCCTCCGAGCATCACCGTCGAGTGTGACGATGAGGAGAGGAACCACGGCCCGCCTGATGCCCTTTAGGGAAGGCGTAAGCGCTGTTCTCCCCGGATTTCCTCGCCAAAATCGATCTTGAGCTTGCCGCCGGAAACGCCGGTCGCCGCCGTAAACGCGTCCATCATCGCGCGCTTTGCCGCGTCGGCCTCCGACCGCGCGACCAGAACGGAATCGTGAAGCGGCAGCGCCGCGATCCCTTGGCCGTACAGCGTGCCGAGCGCTTCAATGAGAATGCAGCTTTCCGCAAACATCAGCCCGTAGCCGACGCCTGTGCCGAACAGCCTCGCGATCGGTGCGTGCGCGTCGCTGATCAAGCGCACCGCGTCTCTCAGCTTCGTCCCTTCGGGGAAAAGCTCCGCCGTTTCCGCTGGCCAGTTTCTCAGCGGACGATAAAAGAGCGAGTTGAAAAGCTTCTTCAGACCGTCTCGGGGCAAGCCGCCGCCGATCAAGTCGTAAAGGTCGTCGTCCGGCGGCGTCGCCTTCACGCGCCAGTAGGCGAGCCTGGGGAAGAGCTGGCTGAAATCCACATTGGCGATCGGCTCGCCCTCCGGATGCGCCGCCGAACGAATCCTCAGCAGCCGGAACCGGTCCTCTCGGCGCATCGACTCCCAAAAGCCATCGAACAGACGGCCGCCTTCGCGCCAAGAGCCGTTGTTGAAGATGCGGCGAACCGTGCGGCGCAACGGATCGATCGGCTGGCCATCCTTTCCGTCGGCCGGGGGTTCGCCGTCGGCGACCATCAGGACAGGCGCGCGCTCAAGGGCGCTGTTGATGCGCTGAACCTCCTTGCGTAACCGCCGCGTCTCTCGCGTGTTGGCGTAGTCGATGATCTTGCCGTGTTCGGCGTCGCCCTCCTTCGCCGCCTTCAAGATGAGGACTTCCGGTTCGGTTGCCCGATCGATGGCGTCCCAGCCGGCAAGCGACGGCGGGAAGCGTTCGGCGAACGCGGTCGTCGGAACGATCGTCGTATTCTGCTTGCCGACGCCTTCGATGCGATAGCCGCGCGTCAGCACGGCGATGAGATTGACTTCGTCGTGCGCCATCACATCGATCGCGTCGAGGAAATGCTGTCCGTAGACCGGATTTCCGTATCGCTTGTTCCTCCACATCGCCGTGGCCTTGCGAGGAACCGCAAGCGGCCGGTCCTTCGCCATCAGCGGCAGCGTGATCAGATTGCAGGCGATGGCTTCGACCGCGAGCCGGAAGTGTCGCCAGTCGGCGGCTTTGCGAGCCCGTTTGCGCGGCCTCAACTCTTCCTCGCGCTGCTCAAGGAAGGCGGCCAGCGCTTTGATCGCCGCGCGAAGCTCGCTGCTGCGCGCTCGGCGTTGCGGATCGAAGCGAACGGAAGGCGGACCGGAAGGTTTCATTTGTCTGTGCGCGGAGTGATCGGGTTCGTGGTCCAACATGTGCTTATGCGATTGCGGCCCCTCGACCAGCCTCGCGAACGCCCGCCCTCACTTGCGTGTCACCGCCGCCGCGACCTCGCGCGGTTGTGCCCAGACGGGTTTCCATCCGGGCAGGTGAGAAGGGTGAGGGCCGAATTTCGCCTCGCGCGCGGCAATCAGCTCTTGAACAGCGGTCTCGGCGACGCCTCCGCATACCTCGTCAATCTCCTTGCCGATGACGCGCAGGACGATCCCCGAGGATCGCGGATAGGCGTGAAATTCGAGCGGTCGCGTCGTGCCATCGTCCATCGGCCAATCCCAGCGCCGATGCGTTCCCGAGGCGAGCCGATGGACGGCCTTGGCGGTCTGCACAAGGCGAAACTCCTCGACGCGATGGCTGCCCCGGTCGTCTTCGATGAGGGCGGCGACGGCCATGTGGATCGCCAGAAGCCGCTCGGCTCCGATGCCCGCTTCCCGGAGTCTAGCGAAGGCTGCACGCGCCTTCTGAGCCGCGGTAAGCCGCTTGATGTCCTGCGCCGGCAACGCCCGCCCAGCGCCATCCATGAGTCCCTGGAGCCCCGTCAGCGCGTAAGCGACTGGCGGGTCCGCGCGGCGCTGTTCGATCCAATCGACGGCGACGGCGAGGTACGGCTTCAGCTCGGCTGCGCTGTAGGTCGGATGCCAGTGCGAGCCGTGTCGGGCCTTGAACTGGACGTGATATCGGCAGTGCATCTCGGCGTGGCCGACGCCGGCGGAGCGCATCGCGGGGCGACCGCAGCCGGGGATGGAGCAAAGCTGCACCAACTCCGACGCCGCAAGATGAGCTAAATCGCGGTTCCGGGTCCGCCGGGGAGCAGTCACGGTCACTTTTCTCGGTAGTAGGGACCGTACTTGGAGCGGCAGAACTCCTCAAAGGCGCTGGAAGCCTCGACAATTGTGTCAAAGTTGCCAAGCGATTTCTTTCGACCGTCAATCGTCACTTGCGCCCGATATCGGATCCCTGCCTTTGTCTTGTACGCGTAAACGCCTCGCGGGACGGTCGGGTCTTTCCTCTTCGGCGGCTTGCGGTTTCGGTTGTTCTCTTGGCTCGTGGCCTCACGGAGATTGTCAAGCCGATTGTTTTGCCGATCGCCATCGGCGTGATCAACTTGATCAGTAGGGAACCGATCATTCTGCAATGCAAATTTGAGTCGATAGAACTTCTCTTTGTAACCGGAGTCAACATTGACCACTTGGCTAGCATTCTTTGGCGTATCTTCCTCTCGAATATCTTGTTGCGTGCCCTTAATAACCACGCCGTCTGTACCATCAGGAAAGCGAACAATAACGTAGACTGCTTTAATGCGCGCCAGTTTCTCTTCTTCTGACTTGGGTGGTTTATTGACGTCATAATTGTGCGGTGTTGTCTCGATTATGGGCATTTCTCCCCCTCCGCGGCACAGCTCGACTTTACTCCTGCCTCCCAGCTGCTTAGCTATTTCGGGCGCGGTGTGACCCGCGTTGAATAGTCGCACCATGTCACAGGCTGCAACGAGAGGTGTCGGTTTCGACCCCGCTTGGTTCAAAATGGGTATGCCTCAACGAAACCAGATCGGAGCCGGTTCAGAAAGAGGCGTTTGACAATCCAAACTGAACCGATTAGAGGAAACCATCCTAACTGAACCGGAAGGATTTCCATCATGCTGGCGCGAGCCTACCTCAGAGCCTCCACTTCGGAGCAAGACGCCACGCGAGCGAGGGCGCAAATTGAGGCCTTCGCCGCCGAGCGCGGACTCAACATCGTCGGCACTTATTGTGAGAACGAGAGCGGCGCGAAGCTCGCCCGGCCGGAACTGTTCCGGTTGATCGCGGACAGCAAGGCCGGCGATGCGCTCTTGATCGAACAGGTCGACCGCCTGTCGCGCCTGACCGAAGCGGACTGGCGGAAGCTGAGAGCCGAACTGGACGCGAAACAGGTCCGCGTCGTCGCCCTCGACCTCCCGACCTCTTGGATCATGACGAGCGCCGACGAGTTCACCAACCGGATGTTCGCCGCGGTCAACGGCATGAGGCTGGACGTGCTCGCGGCTGTAGCCCGCAAGGATTATGAGGATCGCCGCCGCCGCCAAGAGCAAGGACAAGCCAAGGCGAAGGCGGAGGGTAAATACAAGGGCCGCAAAGAGGATGCGGACCGCAACAAGGGCATTGCTGCAATGCTGACGAGCGGCGAGTCGTGGTCCGCTGTGCAAGCCGCCTTCAAGTGCTCCCGCGCCACCGTCGCCAAGATCGCCAAGCGGCTCAACGGCGCTACGGCTTCCGCGTGAGGCGCGGCGCAGCGCTGTGACGAAAGCCCGAACTTCAGGCCGGGGGCTTCGCGGTTCAGAAACAGCCCGTCGTCAGCGGAGGTGAGCGGCCACTCGGTGGTGTTGGGAAGCGCCAGGCGCGTCGCGGCTCTCTGTCGCGCGGAAGCCGCGAGGGCTGGACTTTCTCGCCGTATGGAAATCCCTGGCAGGATCGATGGGGGGAACCACCGCCGCGAAACCGCGCGTTGGCCTGTCGAATGTGTGACCCCTCGTCGTGCGTCGGGTCCTGTGTGTCCAAAATTTCTACGGCCACGGGCAGCAAGCGCCCAAAACTGATCACCACCCTGATGGACGCGCATTGCAGGACACGCCGACCCGTCCAAATGGGCGGGGGCTAATGGACATTCGCGCCGTGCCATGTCGCGAGCGATTGAATGGCGGCAAGGCGAGCGGGGCGGCTTCAGATTGGAATCGCTGAGTGGGATCGGCCGCAGTGTCTCTTTGGCCAGCGGTTTACAGGATGCCATAGGAACCGATGGGGGGACATTTGGCGTCAGCCGTGCGTGCCGACCTCTCAAATGGTAGCCCCCCTGCTTGCTCTGAGGGTTCGCGAACAAGTCTGGGCGATAGGTGTATGTACGCCGACTTTATCTTTGAAGCATTGGTTCAAGAATGCCGAGCGTCAAGTCGTTCCATTAACTCGCTCCATTCACGCTGAGAGAGTCCGACGTCGCTAGGTATCACTTTCTCGCCTCGAAGCATTTGCCGAACTGCTTGCAGCGCTCCGCGAGAAAGTTCAAAAGAGTCTTGCCGATAATCAATAAATGCCTCGTAAGTATGGGGTACCCAAACAGCTACGATCTTCAAAATCTCTTCTGCATAAGCGCGAATTTCGAGCTGAGCGTGCGGATGTGCTCGGAGCGAAAGGAAGCCCAATAGGTTGTGCAGGTTGATCTTCCAATACCACTGTGTGTAGAAGGAGAGTGGCAGGTTAATTCGGGCGAGTTCTCGGGCAACACCCGTCCTTTCGGCAGATAGCGTGTTTCCCTCCCTATCCTGGTTTAATAGCTCAAGATAGCGATCATATGCGCGCTCCGCGTCGGACCTGAAGGTGTCGGCTATAAGCTGGGCTTCAGCCGGATCGAAATCAATGCTTCGCCCCTGGCGATTTGAAGCGCTTTGTCCGCCAACCGCGTCAACCTTTGGTACGTAAAATTCTCGGTCGAGAACCGAATACCGAGCCGAATACTCGTTCACGCTGGCAGTGCGGTGTCGGATCCACTGACGCGCGACAAAAATTGGAAGGCGTACGTGAAGTTTGATTTCCGCCATCTCGAAAGGGGTCGTGTGGCGGTTGCGCATCAAGTATCGAATTAGCGCCCGGTCGTCGCTCACGGCCTTGGTACCTCGTCCATAGGAAACTCGTGCCGCCTGAACGATCGCGTCGTCGTTGCCCATGTAATCTATGAGGCGTATGAAACCGTGATCGAGAACCGGGATCTCCTTGCCAAGCAGGGCGTCCATCGCGGGGCTGTGGGGGCGTTCAATCACTGACATTATGGAAATCACCGGGGAGTTGGCGCACCGGTTGGCAGTAGCGCGTCTCCGCGCAAGCGGCAACTCGCTCCGGCCGCTCCTAGACGATCATGCGGAGGACGACGGCGGTCCGATTCGAGAGGAAGCGGCAGGTCCGCGCGAGATAGTCGAGGCGGCGAAGTCGGCTCCAGTTCCGAATCTGAGCCATGCGCGGTGGCGGACCACGAGCCTATTCAGCGGCTGTGGTGGCCTGGACCTTGGATTCCATTGGGAGGGCTTCCGCACGGAGCGTGCATACGACTTTAACCGGACAGCCAACCTGACGTTTAACCGCAACGTTGCGCCCGTCGCACGCCTTGCTGACCTTTCAATCTGCGCTCCGCCGGTCGACGGGTCTGACGTCCTACTCGCGGGAGCGCCCTGCCAAGGATTCTCAACGGCAGGCAAGCGTGACCTCGACGATCCTCGGAACGCGCTGCTCATGCGAGCCGCAAATCTTGCGCTCACCTCGCGACCGAGGGTGGTCGTGATGGAGAACGTCCCAGCGGCCATGTCCGGCCAGCATGGTCGCTTGTGGTTGACAGTTGAGGACATGCTGCGCTGGTATGGATATAACGTGCGCCGCTTCGTAGCTGTTGGACACGAGAGCGGCATCGCTCAGCGCCGGAGCAGGCTCTTTATGATTTGCTGGTACGGCAGCGATTGTGTTCGGATAGAGCCCGATCCGTTACCGCCACCTACGCTGCGGCAGGTCTTGGATGGGGTAGCTTCTACTCTGGACCACGATCCTGCGCCGCTTCGTTCTGGTAGCCGTGAACTGGCGATCGCTTCGCGCATCCCACCGGGCGCAAAGCTCTGCAACGTCCGGATTAGCGAGCGGTCGGTGCATACCTGGGACGTGCCCGAGGTCTTCGGTGCCGTCACCGATCGCGAGCGCGAGGTTCTCGTTGCCATCGTTCGGTTGCGCCGCCGCGCCCGACGCCGCGATTATGGTGATGGTGACCCTGTGCTTCCATCCGCCGTGGCGGAGCACTTGGGCCGGAACGTGACACGCGACCTCTCTCGGCTTGTAGAAGCGAAGTATGTGCGACGAATTCCTCCTTACGTCGAACTCACGCACACTTATAACGGGAAGTTCCGCCGCCTCGACTGGGACGCGCCGTCACCGACTGTCGACACGCACTTTGGCGATCCCGCTCTGTTCCTTCACCCAGACGAAGACCGAGGACTGACACCGCGCGAGGCAGCCAGGATTCAAGGATTTCCCGACGACTTTTCCTTCCAGGGGTCTCGTCGCGATCGCTTCCGCCTCATCGGCAACGCTGTGCCGCCGCCGATGGCGGCGCGGCTGGGACGCTTCGTACGCGAGGCATTGCTGTGAGGTCGCGATGACAGCGCTTCTGGAAGCGGTCCGTCCGTGGCTCGACAGCGAGGACGGCGGGCGCATTGCCGAGCTGATGGCTCAGATCGAGTGGCTCGGGCGCAAACTCTATCAGGATTATGAGCCGAGCGCCTACGAAAGCTTCGACGAGCGCTTCGGTAAATGGATCGCGAACGTCACCGAGGAGCAGGACCGAAAGAGCCTCTTTGACTTGCTCGATCATATCTTTTTTGTTGGAAGGAGAGAATTCGAGGCGCTGTGCCGCGCCGCCTACAACAGGCATGTTATTCGTTGGCTTCTTGATCTAGACAACGTGTCAATTGCGGACCCGGAACTCGATCGTTCGATCGCGGCAGCTGTAGCTCGTACTTGGTTCTGTCCGATCACTGATAGCATGCGGATCAACGCCTTCCTCAAGGTGAACCAACTCAAAGGCCAGTCCCACAGACCCGACTGGCGTTCGCTCGCTCGCTTTGCCGCCATCGATAAGATCCGCCGCTTCATGGGTACAAATCAACTCAATCGGATCGTGCTCCTCGAAGACTTCGTTGGAAGTGGGACCCAGATGAAGGGCGCGGTGCAGTTCGCAAGCAAGGTCTCGGCGGAAATCCCGATCCTCGTTGCGCCGCTTATTTGTTGCCCGAAGGGAGCGGAGGAGGGGGAAGCGCTCGCGGCGGCGCACGCAAATATCAAGTTTGCGCCGGTGTTACTGATTAGCGACAATCTGCTTCTCAAGGAGGAAGCTCGGGAGAAGGAGCCGCCCGTATTCAGGTCGGTTCGTGACCTTACCAACCGGTTCCGTGAACGCTTCGATGAACGCAACCGAGCGGAGCCCTTTGGCTTCAAAAGCACCGGCGCGCTTGTCGTCATGTATTCAAACTGCCCTAACAATACGCTCGCGGCGCTGCACAACGAGTCGGTGGGCTGGCGGGCTCTGTTTCCTCGCACTCCGAGGAGCACGAATTGATCAACCCATTCCACGAGCTGTACGTTGGAGAGCGCATTTCGAGCCGGGAGTTCGTCTCAATCTTCAGCACGGCGTTGGTCGAACACGCGGCACCGCTGTTTATCCCAGGCAATGTGGTGCTCGCAGGCGTCCAAGGCAGCGGCAAGAGCATGCTGTTCAAACTCCTGCATCCGGAGGTACGGCAGGAGTATGCCAACGCTCGTGAACCATTCCCTGTGCCACACGCAACGAGTCGGTTCATTGGGGCGGGTATCAACCTCAACACCTCGGAAGCCACCCAGTTCGGGCTTCGGAGTTGGCCGAATGACCCTGTCCAGCGCGGCCTCCTCTTCGGCGATTTCTTCAATTACGTGATCGCGGTGGACCTCCTGAAAACCGTCGAGACGCTTGCGAACGGGCCGATAGAGGTCGCGGAGGAGTTGGGCATCCGACTCGACGAAGGTCGGAAGGCGGCACTTGCCGAGGCGCTTGCCAGTGACGACGTCTGGTACGGCTATCTGAGCGCCGCGACTTGCTTCGACGATCTGCGGTCGCGAATGACGCGCCGCCTAGCTTACTATCGACAGTTCATGCACGGCAACCGAGATGCGCTCGACGAGTCAATCTCGCAAACTAAGACAGGCGTCGGCGAGCCCATCTCTGCCGTCGCGAGGACTTTGAAGAGCTGTGGTGTTGTGCCTAACGATGTCAACGTGTTCATTCATGTCGACCAATATGAAGAGATCGGAACGATCAGTACGGGTGCCGAGGAACTCGACTACAGGTCGGTGGTCAACCGGGCGATAAACCGGCGCGACCCGGCTGTATCTTACCGCATCGGCACGCGCGCCTACGCATGGCACCAACACGCGCGAATCTTCGGCACGAGCGCCAAGCTTGAGCAGGAGCGCGATTACAAGTTTATCGATCTGGACGAGAAGCTGCGCCGTCACGAGGACAGGGCGTCGTGGATATTCCCCGCCTTTGCACGCGATGTGTTCACGCGTCGCGTCCGTCAGACTGGCATAACAAACTTCGACGCCGACAACAGCAATCCTTTGCTCCAGGTTCTTGGGCAATCAATCTCGGCGGAGCTGAAGGCCAAGGAGTATGCGGGCAAGAATCCCGAACGTGTCTTGCGGATCCCGCGGGGGTGGCCAGACAAAGTGGCAGACCGATTGCGGACTATTGCACGCGCCGATCCGCTCTCGGCTCGCCTCGGCGAGGCCTGGATCCGTCAGAAGGGTGTCGAAGGCACTGACGCTGAGCAACCTCCGTGGGAGACTAGAAAGGCACAGTGGTGGAAGAAGGAGCGGATCGAACTCGCGCTGGCGCAGATCGCAAGTTCGACCCAGCAGAGGCCAATCTGGTCCGGTGAAGACGATGTGATCGGTCTCAGCGGAGGCAACATTCTTGCGTTCTTGAGCATCTGTCAGTTGATATGGGATTTGGCGTGCCAGACAGGAAAGACCGCCGATGCGGCCCCAGAGTTCCCGATAAGATCAGGAATCCAGTCGATCGGTATACTCAAGGCAAGCGAGTACTGGCTCAACAAAATTCTGCAGGAATTCGGCAATAGCGGCGACCGGTTCAAGCTCGTTCGGCACCTCGGGAAAGAGTTCTCCAGGGAGATGCTAAACGACCGAAAAATGAGCTATCCGGGCCACAACGGGTTCTCGGTCAAGGACGCTGAGCTTGAGTCTAATGAACCGGTTCACGCTCTTCTCGTCGCGGCGGGAGAGTTCGGGAACCTGCTGATGCTTCCGCACACAACGAAGGAACGGGACAGGGCACCGCGAACAAAATGGTACCTGAGTCCGATCTATTGCCCGTACTTCCGCCTGCCCTTTAACCGGACGAAAGAGCCGATCTACGCGGGGATCTCGGAAGTCGAGGACTGGATGATCGACGCGGGTATCTTCAAAGGCGACGGCAAGCGGAGGAGAAAGCCGCAGAAGCGGATCGCCGAAGCGCCGCTCTTCGAGGGGTTCGATGACTGATGTCCGCTAGCTGGCGTCCCTGGGGTCCCCTCGATTGGATGATCGGTAAAATGCCTGACGTGCGATGGGGCGTCATTGGGAGCTTTAACACTGAGGACCGCTGCTCGGCGACCTTGTCCTCCCTCGCCGCCGACAGGGTGCACCACCGGCGCTTCCTCCGCATTCTGGATCCCGATATGCCGATCACTGAGCCGTTCGCGAAGCGGCAGGCGGCGATGCGTAGAGCTTTGGTAGAGGCCGGCTGTGACGACGATGCGTTCGTCGACGCTCGTCTCCTAGCGCCGATCGACGTGATGCGGGCGCAACTCGATGGGTTCTTGGAAGCGTCCGGGGAAAATGTAATTCTGGACATCACGGCTATGCCGAAGCGTTGGTTCTTTCTCCTAGTGAAGCTGCTGTCTCGGAACGCGGGCGTACGCAACCTCCTCGCCACGTATGCTTCGGCCGAGAGCTACGGTCGGACGCTTTCGTCCAATCCGGAGCCACTGCGTGCCCTTCCAGGATTCGGATCCGACGACGCGCGGCTGGAGCACGAGACTGCGATCGTAGGCGTTGGCTTCGAACCGCTTGGGCTCAACGATCTATACAGCCAGCACAAGATCGATAAAGTTCGATACCTCTTCCCCTTCCCGCCCGGTCCACCAGGATTCCACCGCAACTGGCGCTTCGTGCGATCGCTGGAGCGACTAATCCTCAACCGCGACGCTGTCCAGGACGATCGGTGGCACATCGACATGTACGACTGCTCCGCCACTTTCGAGGCGCTCCTCAAGGTGACGCGGAACGGAGAGGCTACTTCGGTTTTAGCCCCCTATGGGCCGAAGACAACGTCGCTCGCAATGTGCCTTTTTGCGAACGCAGTAGAAGTTGCCGGGCATCCGCAGGTACCCGTCTATTATGCACAACCGAAACGTTACGATATCGGCTACTCGACCGGCGTGAAGACTGTAGGGGGTCGCGCTGACATCCAATCCTACTGCATCAAGATCGACGGGAGGACTCTTTACGGCGTTAACTGAGGCGAGGTGAATCAGGCACGATCGACTGTCGTCTCCACGTTTTGACGCCATCAGAACCTCCTGTCAGCTAGTACCGACTTGCCGATTGGTCGGGGGTTCGAACACGACCGTCACGTTTCGACTTCCGCAAGCCGGACACATGAGCCGCGACTCCAGTCGGGGAAGAGGAAAGTTCGGTCCCCGGGGGGAAACTAGTGTGTCGAGGTCGAGCTGCTTCCGATAGATGGTAAGCGCTGTTTTCAGGCCACGGCCTTGAGCGGCTGTGGGCCGACGTGGGTCCATGGCAGGAGATCGTCGATGGCGCTATTCGGATGCTTGCTGCTCTTCTGGCTGATCAGGTCGAGCTTCTCGCGTAGCCACGGCTCGAGTTCGGCGAGGATGGGGCGGGAGCGTTCCTGTCGAGCGGCGCGACGTTCGTCTGGGCTGCGGCCGCGGATGTCCTTTTCGATCGCATAGAGCCGGGCGATGCGTTGCAGCGTCTCGGGTCGCGATCGGCGAGGCGTCGGCGGTGGAGAACTCATAGAGGCGACGCTGCACGTGCGCCCAACAGAAGGCGAGACTGACTTCGCCCTTTTCGGCGAGCGCCCGATAGCCGACGTAGCCGTCGACCTGAAGCACGCCTTTGAAGCCGGCCAAATGGGCGATCGGCTGCAACCCTTTTCGATCCGGCGCGTAGACGTAGGCGACCGCCGGCGGGTCGGCGCCGCCCCAGGGACGGTCATCCCTGGCGTAAGCCCAGAGCTGTCCGGTCTTCGTCCGCCCACGCCCGGGATCGAGGACAGGGGCGGTCGTCTCGTCGGCGAACAGCTTCGTCGAGGACCGCAGGCAGGCGAGAATGCGCTCGTAGATCGGCCGCAGGTGGAAGGCGGCGCGGCCGACCCAGTCGGCGAGCGTCGAACGATCGAGCCGAAGCGAATTGAACTGGCACAGAAGCGCCGGGAGGCCCGGCGAAAACCGAAGTCGGGGATCTAACATCTCGCCGGAAGTTGCCTGGGGTGCTCGATTGGGATACAAAGGCGTGCGCCTCACGACAACAGCAGCGTAATATCAATCACTTAGCGCGTCGCCGCCGCAGTCCTTTCCTGGGCACCGCTTTGGCGACGATGCGCGGAGGCCGGTTTGCACGCGCGGCCTCGTAATGAGCCGCCGCTAAACCTCATACCGCGGAAACTTCTTCATCGCTTCCGCCAGTTCCCCCACCTCCATCGGCGCGTAGTCGTCCCCCTCGTCGCTATCCGCGTGGCCACACATGGCGAACCGGACGCTGCGATCGAGCCCGGCCGCGCGCGCCCTGTAGACGAACGTATGTCGCCAAGCGTGCGTCGGGCTTAGCCCCGTGAGATCGAGACCGAGCGTGTTGGTCCAATCGGCGAGCTTTTGTCTGGCCGTCACGTAGGGGGGACGTTTGGGGTTCGTCGGGTCCGTATCCTCTTTGCGCTGCGCTTGTGGGTCGTAAAACAGCGGCCCCCTGCGCCTCGATTTCACGAATTCGGCGAAGCCCTGTTGAACGAGATCGTCGTGCAGCGGAACCTCTCGCACTTCGTCGTCTTTCACCGTCCCCGCGTCCGGCGTGATCCTCATCGCCCAGACGCCGGCGGCGTCCTGATAGACATCCTCAGCCCTGAGCTGGCAGGCTTCGCCGGGCCGGCTCCCCGTATAGGCGCAAATCCAGGGAACCCAGCGTCGAGCCGCGGCGTTGTGCGCGGCCAGCCGCGGCGGCGGTGGCTCCAACGTGGCGCGAAGGATGGTGCGCCATTCGTCGTCTCGGAAGTGCTTGCGGCGCGGCACCCCCCGTTTCTTGGGAACAGGCATGGACGCGCCGGCGAAGGGACTGGCGTCGAGGCGTTTCTTTTTCACCGCCCAGGCGAACACGGTGCGGGCCGCGCGCAACCAAATCTCTTGGACCGTGTGCGGCGAACGCTCCTCGTTCGGAAGTCCATCGATCCAACCTTGCGCCTCTTCGGCGGTGATGGTCGCGATGTCGCGCTCGCCGAACTGCTCGCGAAGCCCGACGAACACGGCTCGCCAGCGGTTCACGCTTGACGCCGCCGGCTTCCGCGTCTCGATCCACAGCTCGAAGGCCGCCCACGCGGTGAGCCCTGAGGTCTTGCTCCCTCCCGTTGATCCCTCAGCGACGGGGAAAGTTGCAGGCCTGGGGTCCGGCGCATAGTCGCCTTCCGCTCGCCGCCTCAGCAGCTTCAGTGCTGCGATGAAGTCCGCCTCCAGGGCGTCGAGGAATATCCGCGTCGCGCCTTCGCTGAGGCTCCGCCCTTTCGCGTACAGGAAAGCGGCGACGTTCGCCTTCGCGGCGACGAACTCGCGGACGGCTCTCTGAGCGCGGGGCGAGCGTGGCTCAGCCTCTTGCAAAGGGTCGCTGTCTTGATGTCGCGGGCTGAACCTCAGGCACACGTCTTCGTGCTCGTCGGCCATCACCTCCCACTGCTCGGGTGTGCCGGGGTCGGCATCATATTGAGCGACAAACCAGTTGTACCATTCGCCGGCAAGCGCGTGTGCTTGGCGCGGCAACAGCATCGGCTCGCCGTCGCCTCTCGCCTGTGCTCTGAGCTGACTGATGCGCGAAGTTATCTCGGCGTCCCAATCCCGAAGCTCTTGCTTGGCGGTATCGAGCGGCACCGACGGGGGCCGCCTGAACAATTCCTCTCGGCGTGGTCCGTAAACGGCCCCGTAAGCCTCCCGCAGTTCCGCCGGGATACCCTTGCGAGTGAACCAGTCGCCGTTCTTCGCGCGGCCAAGAGTGACCATTCGAATATGAACCATTTGTAGCGCCCTTTGTAGCGATGGGCGCTCTACAACCTCTTGATATCCCTTATGCTATTGAGCGGCAATGGCTTTTCATTTGTAGTGGTGCGGACGGCGGGGGTCGAACCCGCACGGCTAGGGGCCGAAGGATTTTAAGTCCTTGCTGTCTGCACACATCTATCTGATATTATTGAATTTTTAGTCTTAGAAAGTGCGTATGTGTAAGAAACTGTGTAAATTTCGGCGAATTTCGGCATTCTCTCTCATAGGCCGAAAAGCTAGTACAAAAGGCCACAAATTGCTAGTGAAATATGTCTCCTCGATGAATGCGCCTTTTGGCTCACAGTATCTGCGACTACCCTCGCCCGCTGTCCACGCGGCAATGATGCCGCCGCGGGCGGACGGCATTGTCAGAAAATCCCGCGCCCTCCGCCTGCGCTAACCGCATGATCGGTGTCGGCGTGATCGCGGAAATTCACTTCCTGGCCGTCGCCTTCGCGCTCGCGTTTCGCGGCTTTCGCGGCGGCGCGAAGATCGGCTGCGAATGAATCCGGTTCGCCCGACGCCTCGCCCGGAGCATCCTCACCTGCGCGCGCGGCGCGCTCTGCGTTTTGACGTTTCGCGCTTTCCTCGTTGGCGCGCAGGGTCGCTTGTTCGCGCTCCGGATCGTCCTCGCGGGCGTAAGCTTCGGCGGCTGCGAGATCGGCCTCGAATTCATCAACGGGGGAGCGCGACGCGTCGTCCTGCGTCGTCGTCACTTCAATCGCCGAGCGTTCGCGCGACGGCTCTTGGCGCTCCTCGCGCGGCGCTCCTGCAAGATCGGATTCTATGTATGGGCGGGCGGGAAAGTCTTCGCTCTTCATCGTCGTTCGGACTTCGAGGCCAGCCGGCCCGGCAACCACGTCAGGCCTGATGTTCAGGCTGTGCGTGGCGTTGGCGGGATTCATACCTCCGCCGCCACGTCCGACGCGCCGGCGTTCTTCCTCGTCGGCGTCGTCGCGGCTCGCGCGCGAGGCATCCGAATTGGAGACGGAGTCCGTTGGTGGTATTTGCTGTCGCGCAGTTGGATCGTTGCCATCGACTTGCACAGCGTCAACCCCTCTCGCCGTTACGCGACCGTCACAAGGACGGCTGGACGTAACACCCGTGCCTCTCCGGCCGGAATGTTGCGATAGCACGAACTGCTGAACACTGAGCCCGCGACAAAGTGACTGACTTTATCGTGGCACGTCGTGATGCGCATGTCTTGCGAGTGCAATACCATCACAATCGGGGCGAACTCCGACAAGCAATCGAAAGAAACCCACGATGAGTGAGGGGCGAACGGAACGCGAAGCCTTGCTGGAGGCCCGCGTGAAGGAACTGGAGGACGCGGCACGAACGTCGACCGCAAAAGCCGCGCAAGGAGGCATATTCGAGGAAATCTGGCAGGCGACAAACAAGATCGTTCCGCCATGGCTCGCGGTCATCGCGCTCGCGGTATTCCTCGGCCATCATGCGTTCGGGTACTACGTTGGCGCGCAAGTCGCTCAAGCCGAAACCGAACTGAAGCAGGCCAAGGCGGATGTCGAGAAAGCCAAAGCGGATGCACTCAATTCGCCCGTTGGGCGGGCATCAGTGCGCCTCGCGGAACTGAAAGCTGAATTGGGCGTCCTGCAAAATCAAGCGTCGCTCGCTCGCATCAAGGCGGATGCGGCGGGCGCGAGGTTCGGATTGCAAAGCCTCGAACAAAGGCTCGTGCAGGCGAAGCTCATGGAGCAAAAGTTCGCAGTGATTGACTCGCGCGTAAACACTTTGACGACGACAGCTTTGACCAATACCCCCAGCGACCTCACGCATATGTATGCGGTCGCGGTGCAGGCGGAGTGCGAAAACAATCAATTTGCGGAGTTGATTGATTGTCCGGCCCAGTACGTCCGGCAAGCGCAACAAGCCCCACAGCCGGAATCGGAAAATACTCCCGGCGAGGTCGCGACCGCCGAGTTGCCGTCCGCTGCCGCCGCGCAACCCGCACCTACACTACGCAAGCCTACGTCGTTCGATTGCTCACGGGCGTCGATGGGTGCGGATTTCGTGATCTGCGCCAGCGACACATTGCTGGACGCAGAAGCGCGGCTCGAAGACGCCTATACGGCGGCCCACGCCGCTCGCGGAGATAGCGTACGAAGCGAACAATTCGCTTGGATAAAGAGCTACGGTCGTGATTGCGGCTTACCGTTCCGGGGACGGCCCGCGCCGCAGCTCATCGAGGGAGCACGTCAGTGCGTCCTCGACGCGATGACGAAGCGAATAAGCGAACTGCAAGCGGAACAATAGACAGCAAGACGCCCAAGCGAATTTGTGGGAGCGCGACGATGGCGGACGAGCCGAACAAGCGGGAGCTGGCGTTAGCCGCTCGGGTCAACGAATTGGAGGATGCGGACGCCGCGCCAACGGTTGCGGGCGTCGGCATGTTTTCGCTCGCGGTCAACTTTCTCATGCGTCGTGTGACAAAGGAGATCATGACGATCGCCCTTCTCATGTTCATCGCCTACCACGGTTGGGCGGCGTTCAACGACTCGCAACAGTCGACGGCGGACTTGCAAACGAAACGCGCGGAAGCCGGACAAATGGAAGCGGAAGCTGCGGCCATCAACTCGAACGCGGGCGGCGGCTCCATGCAACTCGAAACGTTGCTTGCGCAAATCAGCAAGACTCAAGCCGAGGCGGATCAAGCCAAGGCCGACGCCGAAGCGCAAAACCAGATGATTGACGGGACGCCCGCTGCGGTCGCGCAAAAGAAGGCGGAGGTCGAGACCGAGGAACAAAACGTTCGCAAGGTACTCGCGGATCACCGGTACATTGTCCACGTAGCAAAGTGTTATCAGCAGGGCATAGGAAGCGCTCTGATGGGCTGCAAGTGACAGGGCGAACAATGGCAACCCGGCTAAAGATAATCTTTGTAAATGCCGTGATCGTCGCGGGATCGCTGGCGATTATCTGGGTGCAGTGGCCCGAAGCGATGAAGCCTCACGGCTACGGCAACGCGGCGTATGAGCCAGGTCTCGCCTCACGGGTGTTTCTCGCCGTGCTGCTCACCGGCATTCCGGTGTTGCTGTACGCCGTCGCCGTTCACGTCGCCTTGGGACATTTTCTGTTCAAGCCAGGTGAATTGACGCTCCATCGGGCGCGGAAGCTCGTCGAAAGCATCGACGGGAAGGACGCGACCGACGGAACCCGAGCGCCACACGATGACACCGCGCACAATTCCTTGAACTAGACGGCGCGACTCGAATCGAGAGCGGAGCGACCATGGCGGCGAGCGCGTCGGTCTGGACGAAGAATGGCGGCATCTATTTCGGCCTCACGACCGCGGCGCACGGCAATCCCGAAAGACCGCTCGAAGGCAAGGAAGCGGAAGCCTCGGTAGCGCCGGGCGTCAAGATCAAAACGACGTGGAGCAACGCCGGCGGCGAACATCGCTACTCGTCGGATCGCCACGTCGTGACGATCGGGCCGAACGGCTCGGGCAAGACGCGCAAGCTTCTTATGCCGAATTTGTTGCGCCTCGGCGATTGGTCGTGCGTCGTCATCGATCCCAAGGGTGAACTCGCGGCGCATACCGCCGTGTGGCGCGCGGCGCAGCGCGGCCACGAGGTCGTGGTGATCGATCCGTTCGGCGTGGTTGAGGCCAACTATCCGCGACTGTTCGCCAAACACAGCGACTTGCTGAAAAGCCACGGCTTTAATCCGCTGGCGACGCTCGATCCCGACAGCCCGTCGTTTGTCGACGACGCGAAAGCGCTGGCGGTTGCGCTGATCAAGACCGACCAATCGCGCGAACCCTATTGGCCGATGGCGGCGCAAGCCTTGGTGAAAGGCCTGCTCATGGCGCTGCGCGTGAAGTATCGGGCTTTGGCCTCCCTGGGGCGCTTGCGCGACGTTCTGGCGTTGACCCCGGCCGCGCTGGCGCGGTTCAACAAACAACGCCTCGCCGAACTGGGCAAAAAGTTCCCGGCGATTGCCGCCAGCCTGAGCGAGTTCGCGACCTACAGCCCTGACGATCGCGAGTTGAACGCGATCCGCCGCACCGCGAAGGTGCAGACGGACTGGCTCGATAGCCCCGCCATGAAAAGGGATTTGAATGGTCCGGCGATCGACTTCGCGGCGATCAAGGAACAACCGACGACAATCTATCTGGTGTTGCCGCCGGAGAGGCTCGCAACACATGGCGTCTGGCTGCGCCTCATGGTGACGTCGATCCTGCTGCCGCTCCTGCGATCGGTCGAGAGCGCGCCGGTGCCGGTGCTTTTCATGCTCGATGAATTCGCGCAACTCGGCCACATGGAAGTGGTGCAAGACAACTACGCCTTGATGCGCGGCTTCGGCGTCAAGCTGTGGACGATCTGGCAAGACCTGACGCAGGCCCAACGGCTTTACCGCGAGCAATGGGAGTCGTTCATTTCAAACGCGGGCATTGTCCACGCCTTTGCGCCGCAAGACCTGACGACGCGCGAATATCTCTCGAAGCTGTCGGGCGAGCGGATCATCTGGCATCCGAAAACGAGCACGTCCGACAATTTCTCGCGTGGCGGCCTGAGCGTCGGCTCGTCGCAAAGCGACGTTCATATCGTCGAACGGGTGATGAAGCCGCACGAACTGGCGGCGCTCGATCAAGACGAAGCCGTCTTGTTCACGCGGCGCGGATTGATGCACCTCGCGATCTTGCCGCAGCCTGAATTTCTGCCCGGCGTCAGCGAGGCGCTGCAAGCGGCGCGGCAGGAGATTGAGGGCGCGGGTGAGGTGTTGGCCTAACGACCGCGACCCTTCCCGCGATCGTTCGTCTTGCTCGGCGCGTCGTCGTGCTTCGCGCTTTCGTCGGCGACGCGCAAGTCGTCGGTGAGCCGGTCATCGGGGCTGGTCTCCTCGCCAGCGCCTTGCGAGCCGCGCGCAATGTTCTCGCCGCGCGACGCGTACGCCGCGGCCGTCACGGTAAATGTCTCGCCGCGCTCGGGACGTGGTTCGGGCAAGTCGGAAATTCTGCCGAAAAGAATCTCAGTCTGGGTGCGCCCCATGAACTGATCGCCGGCGGTGCCGGCAAAAACAAGCTGGACGGTGTGGCCAGGGGTGAGTGTCGCGACGTAGCGATCATTCCAATCGAACTTCAGCCCCTCCAATCCCGCAATGGATTCGCGCAGCAATGCGGTGCGCGCGGGATCGCTGATTTCGTCGAACATGCGGCGCAACATCGAGGGGTCGCCTTGCTCGTTGGCGACAACGCTCGCCTGTATCATGCGCTCCTTGGAAACGACGGTAAAATCAAGCGTATGCCCTGCTGAATGGGCCAACTGCTCCATGAACACGCGTTGCGTCCGCCCATTTCCCTCGCGGAATGGGTGAACGGCATTGAGTTCCGCCATGACGTCGGCGGCGCGCTCGGCGAACTCCTCACACCGCAAGTCGCGCAAATAATCGGCTTGGCGCAGCTTCGCCCCGATGTCGTCAAGCGCGGCAGGAATGGCGGGGCCAATAAGGAAAGGTTGCGCTCCGGCCTTTCTCATCGTCGGTTCTGTCGCAATCGTACCGTCGGACAGAGCGACGGGCTCGTCGCGCGTATGGCCTGCCCATTCGAAAACATCCTGAAACAGATGCCTGTGAAGGGCTTTCAGGTGCGCGGCGTCGAAATTGCCTTTGGGGCCAAATCCGAGTTCAATTTCAATCCGGCGGGGAATGACGTAATCCGCCTCGATGCGCTCAAGTTCTTCATGACTGGTCGCGCCGAGCTTGTTCTTGACGGTGATGCCGTCTGGAAGGGTGTAATTGGACACGCGCTACAGGCGATGATGAAGGGCTTTCACGCGCGGCACGATCTCGTGAAGCTCAATCTCGCCTCTGACGAAGGCAGCAAAAATCGGCTCGCTTTCCGGGGTGCGGGCGAGACCTTCGATACGGTGATCAGCGTCCGCGCGGCGCAGCGCCTCGCGGCGGCGCTCCATCTCTTCAGCGCTGATCTTGGCCTTGGGCTTTTTTGGCGAAATGACGTTCATGAATCTCCTCTCAAATTAGTGTAGCACAATCCTGCCGAAAACGCACGATTCCGGTCGAATCAACGACTTTCGGATAAAGTAAGGCAACGCGGCGACGTTCTTGAATTTGCTTCGCGCAAATGCCTGACCTGAAGCGCGAGGGCCTCGGCACGGCTCAAATGGCCCGCGCGCTGAAGGGCGATCAAAAGCAGCTCGATTTCGTCGAGTTGCACGTCATCACCGGCGAGCCGCGTAACGTGATGAGCCCAAACATCGGTTGCAGACTGAACATAGGCAGCGCGATGCCGATCCGCCAAAGCGCGGATCGCGGTCGCTGTATGGTAGTCGTGGGCCTTGTGCATACTGTGAGTATAGCGAAGATCAGTCAGAAACACACGAAAATGCACAGCCTCCGTGGCTCCGCGCCTCGGGCAAAGGCCATGAATTGCGGCCCATTACCACCCCTTTATCGAGGCTGATTGCGACGCGCGGCACTCCCACGGCCTCCTTGTGAAGGACGATCCGGCGCGGGCGCGTCGGGGCTCCCCAGCATCAAGCGCATCACCATGTTTCGGCCCGCTCTGACAAACGCCTGAAGCCCGAACCATCGGCGCGCATAGGTCGCCGCTGCGGCCTTAAAGGCTTGCGAAATTAGCACCGTATTTGTCGAAAATTCCGTCTTTTCGTCCTCTGCTTCGCCCGCGCTGTTTCGCGCGGGCCTCTCGTTGTCTCGCCTCGTCGGGGATGGCCCTGCCCCGACGCGGCTAAAGAGACCGCCCTCCGCCTCGGTCGCGGTTGCGTTTCTTCTCCGCGTCCTCTGCCCTGGCGGCGTCGTCTCTGCCCGCAATCTGACCACCTTGGGGCTCGAACGCTTCCTGCTTCGCCCTCGC
>Ga0181520_10003934_pt1 | contig 25436 bp, 23 predicted proteins | sample PEATcosm2014_Bin_29_FD_132451 | JGI IMG/M metagenome (GOLD analysis project Ga0181520, IMG submission 132451) | Peatland microbial communities from MTU Mesocosm Facility, Houghton, MI, USA - PEATcosm2014_Bin02_30_metaG | ecosystem: Environmental > Terrestrial > Soil > Wetlands > Peat | place...
AGGTGTGATGGTTGGTGTACGGCCGGGCCGCGGTGCATCTTTCTCCAAGCCGGCCAAACCCATTTTCAAGAACCGCTTCCTCCAGCGGGCTGCTTTCTGGTTGCTGATGCCGATCTCCGCGGCAATCTCCAGATCCTGCTTGCCAGCTGCCGCCAACAAGACGACGCGCGCACGTTCGACTTGGCGTGCAGGCAGCGACCGGCCCCGTGCCCACTGCTGCAAGGCGCGCTCTTGGTCTTCGGTCAATTCAACAGGGGGTGCAACACGCATGCGCTAGTCTCCTGATTATAGAGACGCTGCGATGTGGTTAGTGGTTACTACTTAAGCCGCACTACACTAGATTAAGCGCCTCACCTGCCCTAATCAACTCGGAACAGAGGGTCTCTCGGCGGTAACGGCACGCCTCCCAGGTCACGTTTACAATTATGTTCTCTATCTCTACCTTAGAAGTTGGAACCCATGATTCCGGCTCTCCCCTCATCGGCGGGCGACCGCGCAACGGCATAATTGACGGACCTTGAAACTGATCGTCGACATCGACGCTTTGCCCGGGCTCCCGAATAGCGTTAATACCGAACCAACACCCTTCGGGTCCGTCATCCACGAACACCTCGTGATCATTACTGGCCAAACAAAGTGCCTCCGCTGCCCTCACCAGTTCAGGGGACAAGTTGCCCGTACACCTGCGATACGCGCCCCGCACGAATTCAAGGATGATCGCCCCAATCTCTGCTTCAGATACTGGCCTCCAGGATTTCGGCTCTGGCGACAACGGCGGATTACCAAGTAATGGCATAAGAACCTACCTTCAATGATTCAAACCAGCGCCCTTGCTCAATTCACAGGTCGCCTGTTTCACCGCGCAGTAGTTCGCATCCAGCGCCGGGCCCATAAGCAGGATGGCCGCGATCCGCCGCGCAATGTCCGTCACGGACCGCGCCTCCTCGACGGTGAGCGACCGGCCCAGGAGTTCCTTCTCGCGATAGCTCAGCCACTTTTTGATGACCTGGTAGCCGCCGAGCGTGTACTCCCAGACCGGCAGCGGGATGTTGCGCCAGTACGCGCGCCCGTTCAGCCACACGTCGCAGGTCTCGACGCCCAGGATTCCGATGGCGCCCTCCGGCAGAGCTTCCTGCTCGCCTGGCGTCATCTCCCGCGTCGTGATCCTGCCCTTGGCTGGCATGGTGACGCCGCCCTTGCCCGCGTGGCCCCAGCCTACTGTGATTTCCAAGTCGCCCGCGTCGGGGTCGAGGCGGCCCTCGGCGGCTGTGATCGTGGCGATGGTCTTCACGCACTTGCCTGACTTAGGCAACGGACCTTCCGGATCGAGGAGGGCGGCGACTTCACGACCGAGCGTTGCCGAGGCGACGAGGGCGTCCTTCGTGGCGGGCAGCGGTATGCGGGGCCAGTCCTGCTTCAGTGCACCCTGATTTTCGCTTCTGTATACGGGCGAGTGCAGGATGGCGGCAACATGGTAAAAGAGGTGGTAGAACTTCCCGCCGATGTTCGCGAGGTAACCGTCCGCCTCTCTGCTCACGTTCGGATGAGGTCCAGCTTCCGTGATCAGGTTTTCAGAGGCCTGAATCCGGAGCGGAAAGAAGTTTGAAAACCCGTTGCCGAAGTTATCCGCGAGCGTCGCCGTCACGTAGCCGCGATCAAACACGTCCATCGGCTGGCGCTGCCGAGCTTCAATGCACGGATTATCCGGTGCGGCGATGGCAAAGTAGTCCGGTGATCGCCTGCCGAGCAGCCCCTGCTCTGGCTCCCAGTAGATCCACCGCAAGTCGAAGGGACGATAGCAGTACCGAACGACGTACTCCGGCTTGAACCCACGCTTAATCAGGGCTGCGCGAGCTGCTGGCGCATCAAATGCCTGAGTGCTCTCCAATGCTCTGGGGCACAGCCTGCGCATCTCTTCGTTGGACGTCTCCGGATCGAAGTAACGCTTCATCCGCTTAACGAGAACCTCGCGGTCGATATCGACGACCACTTCGTCCCTTTTGGATTGCACGCCGGGGAACGAACTCGGGAGCAGGTCTGGCAGCAGCGGCCACGAGACGTAATGCGCTTCTACCTGGGCTGGCGCGAACGGCAGCCCGAGGGGGATGGACGGTCGCACCGCCTCGTACTTGGGGGTGCTCTCGCCCAACGCATACGCCAGTAGGCTGTCCCGTTTGTCCTTGCCCCACAGATGCCGGAACTGGACTGCACTGGCGCCGCAGACGGCGACGTCCGGGCGAGCAGCGTAATCGCTGTGCCGACCTGGATGCCCTCCCGGTTGAACTCGGTCGAGAAGATGCTCGGGTCCGGCTTGCCCTCCGGGGTGAGTTTCCCAGTCTTGTACTTGTCGCCGTTCAGGCAGTCGATCCAGATATGATCGAACACCTCCAGGTAGCGCTCGCGCATCCCGGTGAACGACAGGCCATCGAGCCAGGAGTAGTTGGAGATGAACGACACGATGCCCTTGCCGGTCTTCTCCACGATGCGCCGGTCGGCCATGCGAAAGAAGCGGACGTACAGATCGTTCAGGCCCTGCCCCTGTGGCGCGGGCGCGGCCTTGGTGGTGCGATAGGCCTCCGAGAGGCCGCGCTCCTCGTCCATGTTGGCGATCCCGGCGAAGCTGTTGTAGGGCGGGTTGCCCAGGATCACCAAGATCGGCGTGTCACGCTTCACGTGATCGGCGGCCTCGCGCTCCTCTTCCATCTCACGGAACATGAGCTGCTTCGGATGCTTCACGGGTTCCCATCCCGTGAGCGCATTCGTCAGGAAGACGCGGGCGCGTTCGTGCCTGGCTTCGGACAGCGGCGCCCCGAGCGATTGCAGCAGCAGGCCCAACTGGAGGTGCGCGACCACGAACGGCGCGGGGAGAATCTCGAAGCCGAACACGCGTTCCAGCGCCGCTTCCTTGAGATCGTGACCGGCGAGGGCGTCGCCACCGTTCTCGCGTAGCGTCTCGGCGATCTTGCGCAGCACCTCGACCAAGTAAGCTCCGGTGCCGCAGCACGGGTCCAGGATAAAAACGTTCGGATCGGCCAGCCCGTCCGTGACGCCGAGCGTGTTGCGCAACTCCGCGTCCACGCGCGCCACCATGTACTTCACCACTTCCACCGGCGTGTACCAGACGCCCAGGTCCTTACGCAGTTCCGGATCGAAGGCTTCCAGGAAGGGCTCGTAGAAGTACTGAACCGCGTGGCCCTCCTCGAAATTGGCGAAGAACGAGGCGCGGTCCACCCGGTTCAGCGCCGCGCCGGCCCAATCGAGCACCTCGGGCAGATCCATGGATTCCAACTGGCCGGGTTCGGCGACCTCGTGGAATAGCTTGCGGAGAATAGGGACGCGCAGATACCGCGCCGCCATGCCCCACTCGAACCTGCTCTTCCTGTCGGTGGGCGGGTGGTCCTTGGCCCACAGCACCCAAGCCGAAAAGATGCCATAGAATAATGTCTGTATGAGCGCGGAGCGGAAGAAGTGATCGCCGCGCGCGCCCTCGAACTTGAGGCCGAGGGCCTCTTCCATCGCCGCGCGGATTCCGGCCAGCGCAGGCAGTTCACCGGCCTCGATCCTGAACTTGGCCTCCCGCGCATACGACGCCAGGAACCACGCGAGGTCGCGCGGCGTGGCCAGGGATGCCTGGTACAGCATCACGCGCTTGAGGAACCCTTCGAAGCTCTCACCCTGCTGATCGGCCGCCGCCCGCGGATGCGCCGCCTTCTGCCAGAACTCGTGCTCGTCGCGCGCTAGGCGATACGTCTCCAGCACGGCGCGGTTACCCTCTGCGTCGGCGCCTACCAGCAGGAAGTCGCGGTAGTTGGTCACGAGGACCTGCCGATAGCGGCTCCAATAGTCCTTGACCTGCTTCGATTCGGCCACCCGCCAGGCGTCCGCGACCGTTCCCTTCGCCTCGACCGCTCCCCGCGCCGGGATCGCGCCAGCGAGCAGGTCGCTGGTGTCGTTGCGGGTCTGCTCCTCGGTGAACAAGCCGCCGTCCGGAATCCCCGCGCCGGTGTCCTGGAGGTGGATGATGCACTTCACCTTGGGCTTGAGCGTCTTGCCGATCTCGTTAAGCAGGTTTGACAACGCAGGGTAGTACGAGGTCTCCTTAACGGCTGCGCCGGAGGAGCGCACGGCCCTGAGTTCTTGAAGGTATGTCTCCAACGGGTGCATGGGCGAATCTTGATTTGTACCACGGGGCGTAGGGACGCGATTTAGGCAGGAGCGGAGTGGATGTCTGTGGCGTTCGGCCCGGTATGGCCGCGCGGGCGGGGGCGGTAATTACAGCGCTACGGATGCCGATCGATTACGCTTGGTGAGAGGCTTTACGTTATAATCTGCGAATCGTGAAGACCACTGACCAAATCAGGGCTGACGTGGAAGCTTTCTACAGCCAGCACGCGCCACAAGGGGCGATTCCGGATGCATTTGTGCCTTGGTGGCTGACGCGAAAGTTCGGTATCTCCGCTCAAGAGGCCATAGCGAAGGCACCGGGCGGATCGCATGATTACGGTCTGGATGGCTTCCATATCGAAGCGGATGCAGACCCACCTGTGCTGCACCTGATTCAGGGAAAGTACTCACCAAGTCCAACTTTCGTGAAGAAGGCTTTCGTCGAGTTTGGCCGAACTATGCCGCTCGTCCGGCAGATGCTCAGTGGGGAGGAGACCGCCATACCACAAGCAAATTCCGTACTTGTAAGGCTGGCTGCTCACATCCAGAAGCACCAAGATATCGCGCCGAAGCTGCGCCTTTTCTTCGAGGTCATCCATCTATGCGATGACGCGGAGGATGTCATGAACCACGCCTTGGTGGCCGCGTTCGACAAATTCGAGGAGATGGTCCAGTACCATCTTCCAGATCATGCATCCTCACCGCTGGCTATCTATCCGCCACACGTTCTTTCTGCCATCAAGGTCATTCCACCGACACTTAAGCACTCAATCCGTTTTGAAGGCGTGCCGTTGAGCGCGGGTGATGGACTTGCATATTACGTGGGATTTGGTTACTTAGCCGATTTGGTCGGACTATATGAAACTTACGACTACGCCCTGTTCGCGAAGAACGTTCGCTCGTTCCTGCTGAGGAAGGCATCGAAGGGACCAGCGAAATACATTCACGAGAGCCTCAAGCGGACGTGCATCCCTTCCCCACAGTGGAGTTCGCCAGATCCCGGCGTATTCGCAGTGCTTCATAACGGCGTGACTCTCCACGCGAAGGACGCGGAGCTGAACGGTGGTGCCATAACATTGCGGCAACCGGGCGTGTTGAATGGGTGCCAAACAGTTAAGACCGCTTATCTCTTTCTTCATAGCCCTTTTCTGAAGGATCGAATCGATAAGACTCGTTGGGATCAGATTCGAGTTCCGCTACGCGTAGTTGTGAGTACAGATGACAAGTTCGTCACGGAAGTTGCGGTCGGAAACAACCGCCAGACGGAGCTTCGGCCATCCGCTTTCCGTGCGAACGAGCCAGTGCAGCTTTTGCTTGCGGCGCGCCTTGAAAAGGAACACATCTACTATGAGCGCCAGGAAGAGGCATTCGAGAATTTGCGGCAGTCTGATGCTCAGCTCGTCGAAGAGAAGTACGGTAAGAGCTTCAATAAGCCGCTCAAAATAGAGGAATTGGCCCAGGTCATCGCGGCAGCGTCCGATAAGCCGAGCCTGCGGGAGGCAGCGAGAGTTAGCGAACTGTTCGATGATCCCCACTATCAACGAGTTTTCAACGATTCGAAACTGGCGGACCTGCAACTGTTGATCTTTCTACGAAACCTTTTCATCGTGACGCCACTGGTACTCAAGGATCTCAAAGATCAGTCGCAGAAATTGAAGGAGCTCCCGATCGGCCAGTTTCGCTATCCGGCATTCCGGTTCCTTGCACGGTACATCTGGAAGCACGAACCAGCGCTAATCGACACCTACTCAGACGAGATCATCGCCGGCTTCGGTACGAGCCACCCTCTGCGCATTGACGTCCGCAAGCTCTGCGCATGGCAAAACAGCGGGCTGCAACAGATACTGCCTGACGTATGGTCCGATGCGGAGCGGCTCGGTAAGTGGCTACCCGCAGTGGACCCGGACTGCATCAGCAAGGCACTGAAACTCAAAAAGCTCCATGAGGTGGACGTGTTTCAGCCCAGAGCGATGTCGAAATCGGTCTAGCATCCGTGTCTGCGTGACATGCTGCGGGCTGTGCGGCCGGTCATTGAGCATTAGCCAAAACCGCCACGGCGAATATCACGAATAAGATCTTCGAACAATCGATTTTGGCTTGCTTTCCGGTGCGACGGGAGTGATGAATCGTGGGGCGCGGAACGCGCAGAAAGGAAAGAAGATGAACAGCACAGAGACCAATGCCACCACGACCGCCGCCCTTGCGACACAGGGCGCTCACGTTGGGCCGAAGAAGGCCACCGAGGCCAAGGCTGCCAGCCGGAAGGGCGCGGCCAAGGCCAAAACGGGCGGCAAGGTGGCGGGCACGAAGAAGTCGGCGGCAAAGGTCACCGCGAAGGCATCCAGCGCCAAGGTAAGCGGCAAAGGCCGGGCCAACAGCAAAAAGGTGGCGGTCCTGGACCTGCTGCGCCGGAAGGACGGAGCCACGTTGGGCGAGATCGCGAAGGCGACCGGCTGGCAGAACCACAGCATCAGGGGCTTCATCAGCGGCACGGTTGGGAAGCGAATGGGGCTGAAAGTCGAATCCGCCAAGAACGACGGCGGGGAGCGGACGTATAAGATCGCCGGGAAGTAGATCGAGCCGATCATGACGCCGCCAGCCGCGAGGTTGGCGGCGTTTGTCGTTTCTGATGGCTGTACTCTTTGAGATCCGGACGGACGCCTCAGCGGTATATTGGGCTGGTCGTGACTCGAACAAATACCGTCGCCTCCGCAGCAGGGAGCAAACTGCAGATTCGAACTCTGATCAACGAGAACCCTGACCGCATTCAGCGCCAACTCCGCGAGACGATCCCTGGTTGGCAGACCGCGGCTTTTGAGTGGCGCTCTCCCCTCGCCATCGAGCAATATCGGGAGTACAGAGATCGAGATTTCATGACCGCTCTCGGTCTAGATCCATATGCAGATCGACTCGTCGGGCGGTTTTGGCCACCTCGTGGGCCGGATTGGGACGCCCTTGCTAAGGTTAATCTTTCCAGATCCACTGCTGTCCTGCTCGTAGAGGCGAAGAGCCACCGGTCGGAGATGGCGAGCTTCTGCCGTGCGGGCAAGGACTCGATCCAGCTGATCGAAGCGGCGTTCGGCAGGACCCGGCAGTGGATCGGAGCGCGGAAATACCGCGATTGGAAGTCGCCGTTTTACCAGTTCGCGAACCGCTTGGCGCATCTATTTTTCCTACGCGAGGAGTGTGGGCTGGAAGCATGGCTCGCCAATATCTACTTCATCGGCGACCCCTATTACCCGACGAACCGCGGACAGTGGGACGACTGGCTCCAGGAGGTGCGGTTTGAACTCGGCATTGGAGACTGTGCCATCGATGGACTAGTCGAATTGTTCGTACCGGTGAAAGGAATTGAAAAATGAGCGACGGAAGCCTTTATTGTGGTCTGGAACGGATCTGGCTGTCGGGAACCGCGGGAGTGGAGATCGATGGTCCGGCACTCATACAGGAGATTGCCGATCAAATCGCCGAAAACTACGGTCGCCTAAATTCGATTGGATGCGCCGGTTCAAGCGCCACAAATTGGCGATGGTTTGCGAACGCGGAATATGATCGCGCGAGGAACACCTCTGCCGAGACAATCGTCGAGCGTGAAATCATCCGACTGACGCAGGGACTCGGGACCTGGGCGAACCAGATTCCAACGAACAGCAACATGTGCGAGGGTAATAACTCGCCTGGACATATCGACCTGGGACATCGATGCACCGATCGCAGCTTCGAGCTGATCGAACTGAAGGTCGCTAGTAACGACCCCTACGAAGCGGCGCTACAGATCATCCGTTATGGACTCACGTACGCACTATTCCGCCGCATCCCCGCGCTGACACGGTCGAACCATCAGACGACCAGGAAGCTGTTTGAGGCTACGGCGATACACTTGCGCGTCCTGGCTCCCGCGCGCTACTACTACCAATTTGGCAAACTCGCCACACTCGAATCCGCTGTGAGTGAAGGACTCGATTACTTGCTGGAGGGAGAGCGGTGGAAAATGGATTTCGCGTACCTCCAGTTTCCGGAGTGGTTCTGGCCTGCCAATAAGATTGAGAGCGAGTTGCTCGAACGGGCATTGGTCGGACGCGCGCCGTTACATCATCTAACAGCATCGGCTGCAACTACCGATTGACTGACACCACGCCGTCCGCTGGCGGCACCGCCACCGCGCCACAAAAACGTACGCGCACTTTTTGTCCGCCGCTTCACCATGCGCCGCCGCCAAATCTCGCGCTCGATGGCGGCGCGCGGCACATCCGGATCGCGTCTCAGCGCGACCAACTCCTCGAAGTCCAGATCGGCGAACGACGCGCCTTCATACTTGCCAGCATTGATGATCGTCGGCGCGTCATCAGCCGCAACAGGGCTGATCGAACCGTCCATCATCCCCGTACCTTTCCATAGAAAGAATCCGCGCGGGGCGCGGTCGGGATGCCGATGCGCGGCGGCACCGGCCTGGCGACCTGCTTCGGTGCGTCGGCATGGTGCTCCACGTGACCGCCGCCTCCAGAGACGAATCCGGCACCGGTGATCGAGGGCGCGGGCGGCACTGCCCTCGGGATCTGCAGCCCGCCCGGATCGAAACGGAACCTGACCCGCCCGCGACGGCCCTGTGGCTTGTCGAGGCAGACCCAGCCTTCGCGACGGCTCCATTCGTGGATATCGAACTGCGGCGGCTCGGGCTTCTTTGCAGCCCAACCGCGGAACATGCGCCGGACAATGTCGTTGATCACTTAAGACTCCAATCTGGGCGGCGTGTGGAATGAGGAGGACACTCCATGGGAGCCGCCCGCGCTAGTGCCGCAACCCAGCGACCAGCCCCAATCACCGCGAGCGCGGGCCGAATCGCGCCTGCGGCAAGCTCAATTAGTGGGTGCTACCGCGCCAAACGAATTCCCGCCGCTTCAAGCGTGGCCACGAGGCCCCTGGCGTTGTGGGCAGCGCGGTAGGCCGCATACGCCTCCGGCTGCTCCTCCAGCATCGCCGCATACGCCCGCTCCTTCGTCACGCGCGCCTCGCTTCCGGACACGTACAACGCCCGCGTCACCTGCCCGCGATTCTGGCGTGCGTACGACGTGGCCAGCGACTCCAACGCCGCCATTTCCTGCTTCGACTTTTCCATTTCAATTCTCCCTTCTGGTTCCTGAACCAAACTAGGCAGCCGTGCCGCCCAGATCCGTCTGCTCGCCGATGCGCATGAGCCTCCGCGCCTCGGCAATCGCCGTTTTGGCACCCCGCTGAATGGCGGCGCACTCCTGCACGACCGTCATCATGGCCGGGTTTTCGCGCCATGCCCGAATCTGCCAGCAGGCATTGCGGCCAGCAGCATCGAGAGCCGGGACCTGCGACGACTTGGCCGCGAACGTCAGGCGCGGATCTGCGAGCGCGATGCCCACCGCGCACGGCCCCGTGACGTCGTTGATGAAGCGCTCCGTTGCGTCCTGGAACGCCTTGCGTGCCTCTTCGGTCCTGACGGCAGACCACGTATCAAGGGCATCGCTCACGGCGCTCATCGCGGCATCGACTTCCGCGGCGGCGCTCCGCTCGCGGGTGTGAAGACCGACAAGCCGCGCGTCGTGCGTCAACAGAGCGCGCTGGTGCTGCTCGGCTTTCCTCCGCAGGCGGTCGTCGGGCACGGCTCCGTCCAGGGCGGCGTTGGCCTCGGCTTCCGCGAGGGTGGCGAATGCCGCGTTGTAATCGCGATCCGCCTCCACGCGATCACGGTCGGCCTGCTCGATCATCGCCCTGATCCGCACGAGGTTTGCCTCGGCCGCGTCCAGCCGGCCGATGGCGTCCTGAATCCTCGGCGGCAACGCGCCGGTGTTGGGTTCGGTGGCCACCGTGGTCACCGGCTTCTCCACAAGTCCTTCATCCATCTGACCTTCTTCTCCTTTCGAAGGTGACCACCATGGCCACCTCTTGAAACTCGAATCACTAAATAACGCGGGCAATTTAAACAACGGCGCGCGCCGCCGGCCGAGGGAGGACCCATCGAAGCATTAAGGGCCGACCCGTCGCTCCCTGGCTCCATACCCACACGCCGTGGGTATCGAAGCGGCGCTCACCCGCCTGCTCCTACACCGGCCTCAAACCGTCGCTCTTTGTTTTCACAGACTTCGTGGTTCATGAACTTCGATTCAAGGCGGTGCGTTTGTGAGTGTCGCCTGTGGATACCCGTCCATACCCGTTTCATACCCAACGCCGTACCCAATCGTATGTTGATGAAAACAAGAGATTAAGAACCATATACCCGAATTACCAGCCGAAACGAAATTGCTTTTCACGTTTGCAACATGTGTTGCAATCGAGAAAACAAAATCCATTCCGGTATAGGGAGCGCGGGTATCGTGGGTGAGGTGGTCATCACTGGACCATCGGGCGCATCGCCCGCTCCTTCGCTTCGAGATCCGCAAGATCGTCCGGCCGCAAGAACTGGTGCTCATCGACAGCGGCATCGGCAAGAGGACCGCGCCATACGCGCCGGAGCCGAACGCCAGCTTCGATGCCCGTATCGGTGTACCTGAAGCCCGCGTCGACGAGCCTGTGATTCATCTCATCAATCTCGAACTTCCGCTCCTTGTACTTCCGCAGCCAATCGAAGAAGTGCGGGCCACGGAACACGACCCGCGCGGTTGCCCCCGCATCACTTCCGCGACACTCCAGACTGGCCTCGCCGTTGGATTCCACAAAATACACGCCGGGCACCGAGTGCCGATCCCGCTGCCGCAGAGCCATCAGCGAGAGGGCAATGCGGTACTCGGCGTCCGAGGTTGCGCGGACGAGGCAACCCTGCCATCCCGTAAACGACCCGCCACTCGGCGGCGGCCCGTTCGGATACTCGTCCACCGGATACTTCTCGAACAGCGAGTCGGAGGCGGTGGCGAAGTACTCCCCCAGGTCGGTGATCATCAACTCCACGGTGCCCACGCCGGTGTCCTCGACCTCGATCAGCTTGCCGAAAGCCGTCCGGACCTCCCGCCACCTGTTCTTTGCCTTGGGCGGCAGCGGCGTGCCCGTGTACCGCCAAACGTATCGGTCGAGCGCCACGAAGCTGTTCATCGCGGCGAGCGACGGAATCTCGATCACACGCTCGCCACCGGCGTCCTTCAGCACGATCTTGTACGCCGGGTCGGTGTCCATCCCGACCTGCACAATGCGCTGGACGGGCAAGTTCAGCACCTTGACGAGGAAGGCGCGGGCTACATCCTGGTCACCCTTTTGAATCGCATCCACATTGCGCTGCTCGGTGGCTTCCTGCTCGGCGGCCTCCTTCTTCTTCGCCTCCTGCTCTTCCCGCGTCCGCTCGCGCTCCCTTTGCTCTGCCGCCCACTTGCGCGCCTTGGGGATGGTGTACTTCATGTACCACGCCAGCGGCTTGGGGTTCTGCTTGCCGGGATCGCCGTGCTCGCGGCGGTGCTTGGTGAGAATGTTAATAATCTCCTGGTCGGAGAAGCGCATCGGCGGACCGGAAGGCGCGTCGGCGGGTTCGTCCCCAGCAATGGCGTCGGCGGGTTCGTCGGCAGCAACCGCGTCGACGTATGCGAGGGTGTTGGCAATCGACTGGGCGTACCCGCTCCAGGACTTGTCCTTGGGCATCCGCTTCTCGCGGTTCCACACCTGCGCGAAGTCGGAGATGTTTTTCAGCAGCAAATCGAGTTTTTCCTGCGTTTCGGGCGGGAGTTGACCACGCGGGTCGAGCCGCAGATCGCCGTATTCAACGTGGCCCTGCTCGTCCGTGCTTTTGATCTCAATCTCGGGCACGCCAAAGGTGTCGAGGACACTTTCCAGATCGGAGGGGTTGTACCGCTGGCCGGTGTTCCTGATGACATGCACAGGACGGGGGTCGCCGGGCACCTTGCTATTCGTGCTGCCAGGCAGCCGCAGAACGCGCGCCAGGTCATGCACCGCATCAATGGTGTAGCCGAGACGCTTTGCTTCCCCCGCGAGGTACGTGTGCCATCTCTGCGACAGCGCGGCGGCGCGATCCCGCTCATCCTGGGAGTCGAGATCCCACCGCTCCTTGCACAGCCACACCGCCTGAATGCCATGGCCGGTGTCCCACACCAGCGTCGGCTGGAAGCGCTCCGGCAGAATACGCAGTGCCTCGTCGATGCTCGGTGGCAGGCCAGGCTTCTCGTGGACACCGGCACAGTAGACGTCGATGTCGCACACCACGCCGGGCACCGCCGCGACCTCTTGCGACCGGCAGCGGCGGTGCGGGCCGAGATTCGTGGGCGCCAGGCCGACGCCGAAGTACACCGCGTCGGCGGCGGTAGCGCTCGCGAACGATGCGGCGCTCTCGATGGTGGGGAACCAATGGGAGATCTTCTTCTCGCCCTCGACCGTCCAAATGAGCAGGTGGTACGGCGGCAGTCCCTCCGGGTGCAGTTCGCGCAGGAAGTCGTAAGCGGCGCACATATCTACGCCGCCGCCTGACCGGCATCACCGCGCCACGTCACGCTGACGCTCCCACAATACGAGGCGTCGATGGTGACTACGCCCTCGCGCGCCAGATCATCAATCGCGGCGAGCACCACGGGGCCGACGATCTCAGGATACTGACCGAGGATCGTGTCGAGGCCGATCGACCCTTTCTGCCGAAGAGAAGCTGCGATACCCTGGCGCACGCCGCCCAGCAGCGGCGAATGGACGGCGCTTTCATTTCGTGTTACTTTCGAGTTGTTCAATTTTTTTCACCACCAGCGGCGCGTTGCCTGCTAGCGACGCGCCGCTTTCCTTTCTTAGTTCTTCTCGAACAGGAGTCTGACGATCCTTCCGCCCTGGCCGGTGCGAGCCCGCGTGGGTTGCGGCTGCCACAGCTTCGCGCCCCGGCCCTGCGGGTTGAGGTGAACGGGGTCGAGCCGAGAATCGTGCTCTACGACATGCTGTTGGACGACAGCCTTGACGTCGGACTTACGCTGCCGCGCGTTGGCCACGGTGATGTCGCAGGGTTTCACGAAGCGGATGCGCCTGCGGTTGCCGACGCCGACCATGTCGTCGGCCAGCATCCTGGCGGCGACCGGGCCGGGCATGGTGCGGCTCGCGCCGGTCATGTCGATTACCAATACCGGCTCGGTCTGGTGAAGCAGAATGCCGTGAAGGTTCGTTCCCTCGAACTGCATACACACGTCTCCCCTGATCAGCTTCCGGTATTGATTGAGCCCCCAGAACTGGGCCGATGACCGCTCAGTTGGCCGGAGGGTGGTGACTCCGGCCAAGCGGTCGAGGGCGCTCCTACTTTTCGGCGGACACCGGCACGATCAGGCAACCTCCTTCTGGCGCACAGCGCCCGATCCCGCCGTGCGCTCCCAAAACTCGTAGGCGTGGCGCGTCACGATCCACCGCTTTCCCAGACGGATACCGGGGATGATGCCGCGCTCCAGCATCGAATAGACCGCCAGGCGGCCGATGGCCAGCCGTTGCGCGATCTCGGGGACTGTTATCCGCGACGAGGGCTCCATGCTACGCAACGAGTCCTTCCCCATGCCCGTTGCTGACCAAGTTGTCGATGAGGCCGAACAGGCTCGGCCCGTGGACACGCATGGTCCGCCCGAACTGAATCGCCTTGACCTCACCCCTCTTGATCCGCAGGTAGATATTGGCACGCGATTCGCCAAGCACCAAAGCAGCCTCCGAGATCCTCAACAGTTCCCGCCGCCGCAACTCCTCACGATTGACGCACGTTTTCATTTCGGACTCCAAGCTCGCAATCTATATTGATCTTGCCGGGATTCAACGCCGCTGTCCAGAGTTTTTGCCCTCCGACAGCCGTGCAAAAAATGCCGTTAAAACGACCGGTCGTCAGTCTTGGAAAGCTGTGTCAACAGGTGGTAAGGTCGTTCTGTACCCGTTGGAAAATGCAGGCTCTGATGATGTGCGGAAGGACGGAAAGCATGAAAAAAACGACCGATCAAAGAAAGAGTCGGAAGGCGACCGGTAAGTGGGCAGACGTTGTGCGCGAGCTCCGCGAGCATCTCGCACATTTCATGAACGAGCCCGTTACCCAAGCCGACTTCGCGTCCTTCTTCGACGTCGCCGAAGTGACCGTACGCAGGTGGGAATCTGGCAGGCAGGACCCGCCGCGTCCGAAGCTCGAACACCTTTTGGTGGCGGCTCACAACCTCGGGCGTCCGGATCTGGCGGTGGCGCTACGTTCGGAGAGCGACCCTGACCGGTCGCTGGACAAAAGGGAACGATCCCTGGTGATGCTGTTCACTTGCTTGTTCCAGTTTCGGCAGGTGGCAGGCCGTCAGCACGCTAAAGCGATCCACGCCGCGGCCCAGGTCGTATTCGACGCCGCACACCATATCGTACTCGATGTGCAAGAAGGCGGTGTTAAGCAAGGGGCAGGCGAAGCGTTCCTGCTCCGGAGAATGGAGAGTTGCCTGAAGGAAATCTATGACTGGGAGCAGGGGATCTGGGGCCTCCTGCACCGGAAAGCCAACGCACCGATGTACACCGCAGCGAGCACGCAGAAGACACCCAAAGAGCAAAGAGAGTAATCTTATGCCAGTCCACAAACGCAAGCGCAACGGCAAGGTCACGTGGTACTACAAGTTCGACTTGCCGGGCTCGACACGCGATGACCGCAGGATGGTGCGGGAGTTCGGATTCGCCACGATGAAGGAGGCCACGGACGCCGAGGCGAAGCGCCGGACCGAGGAGCAGGAGAAATTGGAACGCGTGGAGGCGGGAAGTCCCGTTGTGGCCCCGCTGCCGAAGACGCTCAAGATGCTGCTCGATGAGTTCTTCGAGCAGCACGTTGATAAGAAGTTGGCGCCCAAGACCCGCGAGCGCTACCACGATCAGGCCGCGATGCTCGATCTCGGCCTGCTCGGCATGGCCGTCGATCAGATCAAGCCCATGCACCTGAACCGGGAGTGGAACCGGTTGCTGGAGCGCGGCGGCCACCACAGGAAGACGAAGCAGCCCCGCCCGCTCTCGAAGAAGACCGTCCGGAACATCGCTGGCGTGGTCTCCAGCGCCTTCAAGTACGCGCTGAAGTCCGACCTCGTGACGCGGAACCCGGTGATGGGCAGCGATCCGCCCGTTCCCAAGAAGCCCAAGGGCATCGGGCTGGGCGTCGCGCAGAAGGACCTGTTGATCGCGGCAGCAAGTGGCCCGTGGTGCATGTCGATGTTCCTGGAGATGGCCGTGGGTTTGGGTGCCCGCCGTGGTGAAGTGCTCGCCCTTCGCTGGCCCGACATCGTGGACGGGCGCGCCATGATCTCGCGGTCGTTGTCGCAGACCAAAGCAGAGGGGCTGATCTTCAAGCCGCTCAAAGGCCACGAGGACACCGAGGAGTCTCGCGTGGTCGGCATCCCCGCGGAGACGCTCGTGAAACTCGAAGCTCACCGCAAGCGCCAGGAGGAGTTCAAAAAGAAGTTCGGCCCGACGTATCGCCACGACCTCGACCTGATATTCGCCAATCCCGATGGGACGCCGTTGAAACCGAACTCGATCAGCGCCACTGTTTCGGCATTGTTCAAGAAGCTTAAGATGCCGAAGCCGAAGGGCGGCGCGCTGCACCTGTTGCGCCACACCCTGGCCTCACAGATGCTCGATTCCGGCGTACCGTTGCCTGCGGTATCTGCGCGCCTCGGGCACTCCAGCATCAGGACGACCGCCGAGATCTACAGCCACGCCATCCACGGGTCCGACGACGAAGCGACCAAGAGGTGGGAAGAATACCAGCAGCAGCAGCGCCAGCGCGTGGCGGCCGAAGCCACCAAGAGCGTGCAGTAAGGCTCAGCAGAGTTGGGCGGGATTGCCGGGCGACCATGCGGTTGTGTGGTCGCCTTTTTGTTGGCGCGGAATTGGTGGTCTCCCGTGGTCACCCAATCCGTGTAACTCTATGAAAACATGGTAGCGCTAACGGGAATCGAACCCGTATTTGAGCCTTGAGAGGGCTCCGTCCTAACCGTTAGACGATAGCGCCGCAACGAATCGTTTCTATTCTATCAAAAAGCGGCTCTCGCCCCCAGGCATGTGTTGCGGCATGTGCTGCGCCGGTTGCCCGGCAGTCGAAAGCAAAAGACGTGAGATTCCGAATTCCCACCCGTAGCCAGGCGAATTCCCTTACAGGCGAGCAGCGAGAGCCGGTGACGCCATTGCTCGAAGCCACCGGGCGGTGATCCTGGCCGTCGATTACGAAGCCACGGCAATGAGCGGACCGGGTTCGGCAAGGATATCGGGGCAAAACTTGCCGCCCTGCGATCGGAAGGGAAAGGTCTGAGTCTCGAACGGCTGGTCGGTCGTCCAATTGATTTGGCGGTCGGTTCTGTCGATCGCCATCCGGCTTTTCTGGCTCTGCTTGATGGGCCCTCGGCCCCCCGATGTCCCGCCTGCGCGGGTTTCTGACTGGCTGTTTCGGCGCCTGCCCACGCGCCTTGGGAAGCGAGCGAGTCCCGCCGGCCACAGTAACGCTGGACCTGCTGAAGGGGTTGAGTCGACTCTACGTGGAAGCGTCCCCCCTGGAGGGATTGCATATGGTCGGGAGTACAAATTGTGCTGCGTTCCTATCTGGCGGCGTGGCTGAAACAAGGCCGTTGAGGCAAACCAGCGTGAATCTTCGCTCTTGCGCCATTCTCTGGCTCGCGGCTCTGCCGGGATTGCTGCTCGAAGGATGTTCGAGCAGCTCGGCGAGCGTCGCGCTGCCTCCCCCGGCGCCCGAGGTCCTGGTGACCCCGGTTGTACGGAAAGACGTGCCGATCTATGGGGATTGGGTCGCCACCACCGATGGTTATGTCAACGCGAATATCCAGCCGCAAGTGAGCGGCTATCTCGTCGAACAAAAGTATCGCGAAGGCTCTCTCGTACATCAGGGCGATATCCTGTTTCAAATCGATCCGCGGCCGTTTCAGGCGGCGCTCGATCAGGCGCGCGGACAGCTTGCGCAAGCCCGCGGACAGTTAGCGCAGGCGCAGGCGCAACTCGGCCTGGCGATCATCAATGTGAGGCGGGATACGCCGCTGGCCGCGGCGCGAGCGATCGCACAGAGTCAGTTGGATAACGATATCCAGGCGCAGGCACAGTTCGAGGCGCAAGAGAAGTCGGCCGAGGCAAATATTCAAGCCTACGAGGCGGCTGTGGAACAGACGGAACTTAATCTCGGGTTCACGCTCGTACGCTCGCTCATCGGCGGCGTCGCGGGTATGGCAACCACGCAGATGGGTAACCTGGTCGGCCCTAACACCATACTCACAACCATCTCGCAGGTCGACCCCATCAAAGTTTACTTTTCGATCGCCGAGCAGGAGTATCTGGCGCTCGCCGGCAGGATTGGGACGGATGGTGGACCCGACCTGCTGCGCGCCAACAGCACCGTCCCCCTGCAACTCACTCTGAGCAATGAAACGATATATCCACGCCAGGGCCGAATCGTGTTTGCCGACCGCCAGGTGAACAGCCAGACAGGGACCATTCGCATCGTCGGGGCATTTCCGAATCCGGGCAATATCCTCCGCCCGGGACAGTTCGGCCGCATACGCGCCGTCACCGCCATGAAGAGGGGCGCCCTGCTCGTCCCGCAGCGCGCCGTAACGGAGTTGCAGGGCCGCTATCAGGTTGCCGTGGTGGGGCCGGGGAATCGCGTCAGCATCCGCACGGTGCAGGCCGGCGACCGGGTCGGATCGATGTGGATCGTCGGCACCGGCTTGCAGGAGGCCGAGCGAGTCGTTTCAGAAGGCACCTCGAAGGTGCGCGAAGGAACCGTGGTGACACCGAGGCCCGACACCGGCGCGGACAGCTCCCAAGAGCGTTAAACAATGTCCAAGTTCTTTATCCGGCGGCCCATTGTCGCCATAGTGATCGCCATCGTCATGGTGGTGGTGGGGCTGGTTTCCCTTGCCACGCTGCCCGTGGCACAGTTCCCTAGTATCGTTCCGCCGGAAATCCAGATACAGGCGACTTACCCCGGAGCGGATGCGCAGACACTCGAAGAATCGGTCGCCGCGCCGCTCGAAGAGCAAATCACCGGCGTCGACAACATGAACTTCATGTATTCGGTGAACGCCAACAACGGGCAAACGCAGATCACCGTGGATTTCGACGTCAAGACCGACCCTAACATCGACCAGGTTTTGACGCAAATGCGCTCCTCGCAGGCGCAGTCCCAACTGCCGCCGCAGGTCAACACGGCGGGATTGATTATCCGCAAATCTCCTACGGCCCCGATGATGCTGGTGGCTCTCTACTCGCCCCACGGCACTTATGACAGCGTGTTTCTGGCCAATTACGCCTACATTAACCTGGTCGATGAGCTGACGCGCGTTCCGGGCATCTCGCAGATCAACGTTTTTGGAGCCGGGCAGTACGCCATGCGCTGCTGGGTAAAGCCCGATCAATTAGCCAAGTTACAGATCACCGTACCGCAGATCATTCAAGCTCTCCAGGCCCAGAACAATGTGAACCCCGCCGGACAAATCGGAGGCGAGCCGGTACCTGGCGGACAGCAGTTCACTTACACCGTGCGCACGCAGGGGCGCCTCATTTCGCCCGAGGAATTCGGAAACATCATCCTGCGCGCCAATCCGGACGGTTCCATCCTGCGCCTGAAAGACGTCGCCCGTCTCGAACTGGGGTCGCAGTTTTATAACATGGTGGGCCGGTACAACGGCAAGCCTTCCGCCGTTCTCGCCTGCTATCAGCTTCCGGGATCGAACGCGGTGGATGCGGCCAAAGCTCTGCGAGCGCGAATTGCCCAGCTCAGCCGCACGTTCCCCAGCGACCTGGCCTACACCGTCAGCCTCGACACCACGGCGTCGGTGACCGCCGGCATGAAGGAAATTCTGGTGACGCTGCTCGAAGCGCTGGGGCTGGTGGTGCTGGTTGTCTACCTCTTTTTGCAAGGTTGGCGCGCCACGTTGATTCCGCTGTTGGCCGTGCCCGTGTCGTTGATTGGCACGTTCGCCGTCTTTCCCCTGCTCGGGTTTTCGATCAATACGCTGTCGCTGTTCGGACTCGTGCTGGCCATCGGCCTGGTGGTGGACGATGCCATTGTGGTCGTCGAGGCCGTGGAGCGCCATATCGAAGAGGGCATGAGCCCGCGGGACGCCTCAGTCAAAGCCATGGAGGAGGTAGCCGGGCCGGTGACCGCGGTCGCGCTCATTCTGGCCGCCGTGTTTATTCCGACGGTTTTCATCGGCGGCATCACCGGGCGCCTGTACCAGCAGTTCGCCATTACCATCGCGATTTCCGTCATGCTTTCGGCCTTCAACGCGCTGTCCCTCAGCCCGGCGCTCTCGGCCCTATTGCTGAAGCCGAAAGACACCAGGAAGAAGCCCGGCCTGCTGGGACGCTTCTTCGCCTGGTTCAACCGCGCTTTCGCGCGCGCCACGGAAGGCTACGTGGGGGTTTCCGCGGCCCTGATCCGCAAGGCGGCGCTCGCCCTGGTATTGCTGGCGGTGATATCGACGGCTGCCGTACTGATCGGACGCCGGCTGCCGAGCTCCTTCCTGCCGGAGGAGGATTACGGCTACATCTACGTGAACGTGCAATTGCCCTACGCTGCCTCTTTGCAGCGGACCGCGGACGCCGCGCGCCAGGTCGAGAATATCGTTCTGCACACGCCCGGCGTGCAGGGGTGCACCTCGGTGATCGGCTTCAGCCTTCTCAGCCGCGTGCAGAATACGTACAGCGCATTCTTCTTCGTCACGGAGAAGCCCTGGGACGAACGCAAGAAGCCCGAGGAGCAGTTCGATGCTATCCGCAACCATATCACCGCGGAATTGGGCAAGATGCCCGACGGAATAGGATTCGCGTTTTCGCCTCCGGCCATCCCCGGCGTCGGCACTTCCGGCGGAGTGACGTTCATGCTCGAGGACAGGTCCGGCGCCGATCTGTCGTTTCTCACCGCTAATGTGAATAACTTCGTGGCCGCGGCTCGCAAACGCCCCGAGCTGACCGGTATCGCGACTTCCTATCTTCCCGACATACCGCAGGACTATGTGGCGGTAGATCGCGCCAAGGTCGAGCGCCAGCAGGTCAACATCGCCGACGTGTACCAAACCATGGGCGCGTTCCTGGGTGGATATCTGGTGAACTACTTCAACCGTTTCGGGCGGCAGTGGCAGGTCTATGTCGAAGCGGAAGGCGACTACCGGACGCGCATCGAAAACCTCGGCCAGTTCTATGTCGCCAATAGCAGCGGAAGCATGGTCCCGTTGAGCGCTGTAACTAATGTTACGAGTATTACCGGTCCCGAATTCACCATGCGCTACAACGAGTATCATGCCGCCCAGATCAATGCCACGGCGGCTCCGGGCTACAGTTCCGGCCAAGCCATGCAGGCGCTCGAACAGACTTTCGCGGCCACCATGCCGCGCGAGATGGGCTTCGATTATTCCGGCATGTCGTTTCAGGAGCAGAAGGCGGCCGAGGGCGTCTCGACGGGGCAGGTGTTCGGATTGTCTCTCTTGTTCGTCTTCCTGATTCTGGCGGCGCAGTATGAAAGCTGGTCGCTGCCGTTCAGCGTGCTGCTGGGAACCCCGGTCGCCGTTTTCGGCGCCTATCTGTTTCTGTGGGGCCGCCATTATGAGAACGACGTGTATGCCCAGATCGGCCTGGTGATGCTCATCGGCCTGGCCGCCAAGAACGCCATCCTGATCGTCGAATTTGCCAAGCACGAATACGAATCGGGCAGGAGCGCGGCGGAAGCGGCGCTCATCGGAGGCCGCATCCGGTTGCGGCCTATTCTCATGACGGCGTTTGCTTTCATCCTGGGCTGCATTCCGCTGTGGACCGCCAGCGGTTCGGGGGCGGTCTCCCGGCGCGTCCTCGGGACCGCGGTCATCGGCGGCATGCTGGCGGCCTCGCTGCTGGCCATCTTTCTCATTCCGGTCACGTTCGATGTGGTCGAATCGATTACCGCCCGGGTCACGCGCTCGCGCAGGGCCGGCGACGAGCCGGCGCCAGAGGAGACGCCGGCGTGAGAGGTCTTGCTCGCACATTCCTGCCGCTCTTATCTTTGTTCCTGGCCGGCTGCACGGTGGGACCTGACTATAAACGCCCGCCCGTAGACGTTCCCCAGACTTACTACAACTCGTCGCAAGAGACGCCCGACGCGGCCTCGCTGGGCGACGAAAAGTGGTGGGCGCTGTTTCAGGATCCGCAGCTTCAGAAGCTCATTCGAGCGGGTTTGCAGGGCAACTTCGACGTCCGGATCGCCGCCAGCCGAATCCTTCAGGCGCAGGCCCAGGCGGGCATCGCCCGCGCGGACCAGTACCCCAACATCGGCGCCGGGCCGGCATTTTCGAGCGAACGTATTCCCGGTTTTACGTTCAGCTATTTCCAGATCCAGGCGCTGATCTCCTGGAACGTCGATTTCTGGGGCCGCTATCGCCGCGCCACGGAGGCGGCCCGCGACAACCTGCTGGCGGCCGAATGGAACCGGCGGCAGGTGGTCGCCACTCTGGTTTCGAACATCGCCATCGCGTATTTCGGGATGCGCGAGCTCGACAGCGAACTCGCAATTTCCCACAGCACGCTGGAATCGCGCCGGCAATCGCTGGAACTCACCGAGACGCTTGTGAATGGGGGCGCGGCTGCGCTGGTCGACCAACGCCAGGCCGAGCAACTCGTGGAAACCGCCGCCGAGACCATCCCCGATACGGAGCGCCAGATCGGCTTGCAGGAAGACCTCATCAGCACATTGACCGGCGACAACCCGCATGCCATTCCGCGCGGCGGCGCATTCACCGATCAACCTGCGCCACCGGAGGTCCCGGCAGGTCTGCCTTCGCGCCTGCTGGAGCGGCGGCCGGACATTCGCGCAGCCGAGCAGCAACTGGCGGCCGCCACGGCCAACATCGGAGTGGCGCGCGCGGCCTTCTTTCCCAGCCTGCCGCTGACCGGAGGCGCCGGCATCCTGAGCACCAAGCTGGGGGACCTGTTCGCCGCACCGGGGGCGGGATGGGATTTCAGCGAGCCGCTCACGCAACCCATATTCGAGGCCGGCCGGCTGCGGGCGAACCTGCGGCTCTCCCAAGCCCAACAGCAAGAGGCGCTGCTCACTTACCGGCAGACCATCCAGACGGCCTTCCGGCAGGTTTCCGACGCGCTGATCGCTTACCGGAAATATCGCGATTTTCGCGCGCACCAGGAGCTTCTGACCGCGGCGGCGGAGGACGCGGCGCGCCTTTCGGATATGCGTTACCGGGGCGGTGCAACCAGCTATCTGGAAGTGTTGAGCAGCCAGACAAACTGGTTCGACGCGCGACTGAACCTGGCGCGCGCCCGCCTGAATGAACGTCTGTCCCTCGTCCAGCTCTACACCGCGCTGGGCGGCGGTTGGGAGCAGTAGCACGCACGGCGCCGTCTCCGGGTTGCGCTTCGCCGCACAATTCAGCAGACTGAAGGCTTGGCGTCCGTGAACGAATCCCGGCCCGCGCCGGAATCTCCCGAAGACAAGATTCTCGTCGTAACGAATCTGTGCAAGTCCTATCGCGAAGTCGTCGCGGTGGACTGCATTTCCTTCCACGTGGGCCGAGGCGAGATCGTCGGACTGCTCGGTCCCAACGGGGCCGGTAAGAGCACCACCATCAATATGATTCTGGGCGTCCTCGAACCGGATTCGGGCAGCATTCGAATCGAGGGCCTGGACGTCGCCACGCACCGCTCGCGAGCGCTGGCGCGCACCAACTTCGCGGCCGTGTACGCTCCCTTGCCGGGCAATCTGACGGTATATCAGAACCTGCGAATCTTCGGCCTGATCTACGGTGTGGGGAATCTCTCCGAACGCATTGCCGCCCTGCTCGAGCAGTTCGATCTCGAACGCTTCCGGGACGTCCGCTGCGGCGCGCTTTCCTCCGGCGAGCAGACCCGCGTGAGCCTCGCCAAGGCTATGTTGAACCGGCCGCGCCTCCTGCTGCTGGACGAACCCACGGCGTCGCTCGACCCCGCCGCGGCGCGCGACATGCGTGACGACATTCGCGAGTTCGCCACCCAGGGCGAGCGCGGCGTGCTGTGGACCTCTCACAACATGTATGAGACCGAGGCCGTCTGCGACCGCGTGCTGTTCCTCTCGCGCGGCAAGATCCTGCTCGAAGGCCGCCCGCGCGAGCTGCTGCGCGAGCACGGCAAGGCGACTCTGGAAGAGCTCTTCATCGCCGTAGCGCGCGAGCCGCTGACCCTGGAGGGCCGCTGAACGATGCACTGGCGACGCATGTCGGCCATCGTCTTGCGCTACTTCTACCTGCTGCGCGGCAGCCCCGCGCGCATTGTGCCCCTGTTCGCCTGGGCGGGCATCGATATCGTCCTGTGGGGCTTCATCAGCCGGTACTTGAACAGCGTAGCCTCGGCCGGCTTCAATTTCGTCCCCGCCCTGCTCGGCGCCGTGCTCCTGTGGGATTTTCTGATCCGCATCATGCAAGGGGTGACCATGGCGTTCTTCGAAGATGTCTGGTCGCGCAATTTTCTGAACATCTTCGCCACGCCGCTTTCGATATCGGAATACCTGGGCGGCCTGGTACTTTCGAGCATCTCCACCAGCGTCGTCGGGCTGGTGGTGATGTTGCTCCTGGCCACCACGGTTTTCGGCCTGTCTTTCCTCGGCTACGGCCTGGCGCTGGTTCAGTTTCTCCTCACGCTCTTTCTATTCGGGATCGCCCTGGGCGTCTTCGCCAGCGCGATCGTGCTTCGTCTGGGCCCCGCCGCCGAGTGGTTCATCTGGCCGATTCCGGCGCTGCTCTCGCCCTTCGCCGGAGTTTTCTACCCGCTCTCCACGCTTCCGAAATGGATGCAGCTTGTTTCCCGCGTGCTGCCGCCCGCGTACGTATTCGAAGGCGTGCGGCGCATCGTCGCTGGGGGCGCGGCTTCCGGCGCGGCTCTGGCGTGGGCCACCGTTCTCGCGGTGGTCTATCTGGTTCTGGCATGCTGGTTTTTTGCGAGCGTCTACCGCTATGCCGTGCGGACCGGCCTCATCGTCCGCTACAGTGCCGAGAGCTTGAGCTGAGAGGCGAGCCGCGGCGCGGGCAGCGAACGATCGCTGAGAGCTATCATCCAATCATGAAACCCCCGGTTGTTCCTCTTGAGAAAATTACTGCGCTGGAGCCGGTCTGCCTGCGATTAACCATTCCCGAAACCTACCGCGACGAAAACGGCCACATGAATATGCGATGGTATCTCGCCATTTATGATGACGCGGGCGAGGTCCTGCACGAGCGGCTGGGGTTGACGCCCGAGTACCATCGTGCACACCGGACGGGAACGGTTGACCTGGAGCACCACATCCATTTTCTCAGCGAGGTGATGCCGCTCGATCGCGTGGCGGTTTATGGCCGTTCGGTGGCATGTTCGCCCAAGCGGCTGCAATATCTCCTGTTCATGGTTAATGAAACCCGGGGCAGGCTGGCATCGATTTTCGAGTGCATCAACGCGTTTATGAACGCTGCCGAAAGGAAGACGGCACCGTTTCCTCCCGAGATCGCGGAAAGAATTGCGGAGGCGGTGGCGGCCAGCGCACGCCTGGATTGGCCCGCTCCGGTATGCGGCGTCATGCGGCCGTAGGCGCCCCGACCGTCGGGAACTGGAAAACGATGTCGCTCCGGATCGACGTACGCCCCTCCGGCTTCTTCACCGAGGACTCCTCCGGAGCTTTCGCGAACGGACCGGTCGGTTGGCCAGTCTATCCATAGACGCCTCGCATCCAACCCGCGACTAGAGAATCGGAATCACGCCACCCCGAGCCGCCTGCGGAGCCGAAAGCATGGGTATCCGGGCACTTGTTTGACTGGCATATTGCCTGCACCGGTACTCACGTGCGCCGGATCGCAATCCCGCCCTGCGGGCGAAATCCCCGTTCAAAAGGTCCTTTCGCAGCCGCGGAGAGTGCGTCCGAAAAGGCGGCATAGGAAATCGTCACCTTGCCGGGTTCGCAGGCTCGGCGCGAGCGAAGTGAGGGAGGAGTTGACAAATGAGATTAGCACTTGCCAGAAACTGGTGGTCTCTTGTGATCCGCGGAGTTCTGGGGATCCTGGTCGGAATACTAACGTTCGTTTGGCCCGGCATTACGCTGGCGGAGTTGGTCTTCCTGTTTGCGGGCTATGCGCTCGTGGATGGCGCCGTGAGCCTAACGGGCGCACTGCGCGCGGTTGCGGCTCACGAACGCTGGGGCGCGTTGCTGGTAGAAGGCATCGTCGGGATTGCGGCCGCCGTCATCACCGTCATGTGGCCGGCAATAACCGCGCTCAGCCTGGTATGGGTTATTGCGGCGTGGGCCATCATTACGGGTATCGTCGAAATTGCAGCCGCGGTGCGTCTGCGGAGACATGTCTCGGGTG
>Ga0181520_10003935_pt1 | contig 25434 bp, 24 predicted proteins | sample PEATcosm2014_Bin_29_FD_132451 | JGI IMG/M metagenome (GOLD analysis project Ga0181520, IMG submission 132451) | Peatland microbial communities from MTU Mesocosm Facility, Houghton, MI, USA - PEATcosm2014_Bin02_30_metaG | ecosystem: Environmental > Terrestrial > Soil > Wetlands > Peat | place...
CCCCGCCAAATCAAGAATGCAAGGAGTGTTTTTCTTTCGGGGTTGCCGAGGCTCTGCGAGGCAGTGGCGGAACGATTCATTCTCGCTCAAAAAAAGTTCGAGCAAATGATATAATGACACCACCAAACGAAACATTGTCGGAATTAAGAAAACGGAGCGATTTTGCGGGAGCCAAAATCGCGCTATCATTTTTTTCAAAACCCTTTCCGCCTACGGCGGAAGCCGTGAATTCCCAAAGCTCCCCCCAATTGCATGAATGAACTCAAACCAAAATATTTTCTCTACGCGAGGAAATCAACAGAGGACGATGACCACCAAATAATGTCTATCGAGGCACAGCTTTTTGAATTGCACGAATACGCGCGTAGAGAAAATCTTGAAATTCTTCAGGAATTTCAAGAGTCGAAAAGCGCAAAGAAACCGGGTCGTGAATTGTTTAACGAAATGATGGCCCGCATTGATAATATGGACGGCGTAGGTATTCTCGCGTGGCATCCCGATAGACTTGCTCGCAATAGTGTGGACGGCGGGCGCATCATTTACGCAGTAGACACGACCAAAATAGTTTCTTTGCGATTTCCGACATTTTGGTTTGAGCCAACTCCGCAAGGCAAATTCATGTTGCAGGTGGCGTTCGGACAGAGTAAATATTATTCTGATAATCTCGTTGAGAATATTAATCGTGGTATCCGCCAAAAAGTCCGTCGAGGCGAGTGGTTGGTGCGCGCTCCCTTTGGCTATGTGAATAATCCGAAAACGAGGAATATTGAACCTCATCCGACTAAATCGCGTATCGTGGTGAAAGCGTTTGAAGAATACGCCAAAGGGACGCACACCCTCGGCACCATCGCCGACTTTTTGGCGGATCACGGCGTGAGTACCAAAGGAACGCCACCCGCCAAAGCTTCCGTCGCTCGTATGCTTAGCAATCGTGTCTATCTCGGCTTTACATATCACAAAGGTGAATATTACGACGGAAGCTTTGCGCCAATTATTTCTCCGACACTGTTTGAAGCAGTCCAAAAAATGCTTGCGAAAAAATCTCGTCCTCGTGTGCAAAAAGTGCCAAACCATTTTCCATTTGCCCAATTTGCTCGGTGTGGTGAGTGCGGAAGTATGATTACGGCTCAATATGCGACAAATCGTTTTGGTACTAAATATACTTACTATCGCTGTACCAAAAAGAAAGGTGTTTGTCGTCAGCCGTATCTATCTTCTTCCGCACTCATTACGCAAGCAAAAAATCTGCTTCAATCAGTGTCGCTTCCTCTTTCAGAAATTGAGAACATGGAAAAGCAAATTGATGTATGGGAAAAAGAAACAATTTCCGAAAGAGGAAGTGTTGCCCAAAACCTTAAAACCAAACTTTCCGAAACGAAGGAGAAGCTGGACAAGCTTGTTTCCATTTATCTCGACGGCGACATTGAACGCGATATTTATTTACAACGAAAAGACCTTCTCCTTCGTCAGAAAGCAAAGTTTGAGGAGAGTTTTAAAGATTTTGGGCAACAGAGAAAAAATTGGGTCGAACCCTTGCGGAGTTTCGTTTTGTCTTTGAGAGAAGCCGTTATTTTGGAAAAAGGCGAAAACTATTTCGCGTGGAAAGAGTTTTTCCAAAAAATCGGCTCGAACCCTGTTCTCAAAGACAAAACGCTTTCATGCAATTGGGGGGAGCTTTGGGAATTCACCGCTTCCGCCGTAGGCGGAAAAGGTTTTGAAAAAAATGACAGCGCGATTTTGGCTCCCGCAAAATCGCTCCATTTTCTTAATTCCGACAATGTTTCGTTTGGTGGACCCTACGGGACTTGAACCCGCATCGCCGGATTAGCAAAAGCGGCATCCTACCGTTGGAAGAAGGGCCCATATCGCGGGCCATGCCAACATAACAAATTAATGATTAAATGTTTCTAAAATGAAAATAGCCCGTTTGGGGCCTATTTTCATGCTAATCCAGAGATTGTTCATCCTATCGTGGCAGGATGCCGCTTCGCAACTCATAGTACGTCACTTCAAAGCAAAGTCAAATTTCAGTTAATGATTTTTTAATCTTCTGAACTTGGATTCTGGCTTTGGTTTGACCACGCTCCTTCGACCCTGCTCAAGACGAGTCATCACGAGTCGCCGGAATGATAGAAAAGATCCTTCGCAAAGCTCAGGATGACCAAAAAAACTGGGTATCATTTGCCCAGTTTTTTCGTCAGTTCCTTGATCTCGTCCCTGAGAATTGCGGCGAGCTCGAAGTCGAGGCGTTTGGAAGCATCTTTCATCTCGCGTTCTTTCTCGGCAATGAGCGCCTTGAGCGCCGTTTTTGATTTGGGTACGGGCTTGGTTTCGAGCTTCAGAATCTTATCGATATCCACTTCGGGCAAAATATCCGTGATCGCTTTTACAATCGTCGTCGGGGTAATGCCGTGCTCCTTATTATAGGCAACCTGGATCTTGCGGCGGCGATCGGTCTCCTTGATGGCTCGCTCTATAGAACCGGTTATGTTATCGGCGTACATGAGGACTTCTCCTTCCGAATTGCGCGCCGCCCGGCCGATGGTTTGAATGAGCGAAACCTCGCTACGGAGAAATCCTTCTTTGTCTGCGTCGAGGATCGCGACGAGCGAAACCTCGGGCAGGTCAAGACCTTCGCGCAAGAGATTCACGCCGACGAGCACTTCAATTTTTCCTCTTCGCAGATCGGTCAAGATTTTGATACGGTCAAGCGTTTTTACGTCGCTGTGCAAATAATTCACCTTCACTTTTTTTTCTTCGAGGTATGCGCTTAGATCCTCGGCCATCCGCTTCGTAAGTGTCGTCACAAGAACACGCTCGTGCTTTTGAACCCGCTCTTCGATACGCGGAATAAGGTCATCCACCTGTCCGCGCGCCGGACGGATCGTTATTTTCGGATCGACCAATCCTGTCGGGCGGATGATCTGTTCGACGACCCCTCGGCTCGGCTCGGGGCAGGCCTGTCCCGCTTTTTCTATTTCGTACATGCCCGGCGTTGCGGACGTATAAATTACCTGTCCGATGCGCTTTTCAAACTCATTGAAACGTAACGGCCGATTATCGGCGGCCGACGGCAAGCGGAATCCGAATTCGATGAGTGTCTTCTTGCGTGCGGCATCGCCGTTAAACATGCCCTGGATCTGCGGCACGGTCATATGCGACTCGTCGATCAGTGTGAGAAAATCCGGTTTGTGCGGAAAATAATCCAGGAGCGTGTCTGGTGCTTCGCCGGCGGGACGGCCCGAAAGGTGGCGCGAATAGTTCTCGATGCCGTGGCAATAACCGACCTCTCGCATCATCGCCAGGTCGAATTTCGTCCGACGCTCCAAACGCTCGGCCTCAAGTAATTTCCCTTCGCCTTCCAGTTTTTTAAGCTGGTCGCGCAGTTCCATCTGAATTTCCTTGATCGCCCGCTCGCGTTCCGGCGCTTCCGTGATGAAATGTTTCGCCGGAGCAAAAACGACGTCCGCGATTTGCGGCGTCTTGCCCGGCTGAAAACCTTTTACCGGATCGATCTCGTAGATCGCACGGATCACATTTTCCTTGACCTCAAAATTGTAGATAACCTCGCGATCGGCTGGCATGATCTCCCACTGTTCGCCCCGCAAGCGATAGGTGCCACGCTTCAGATCCGCCGTCGTGCGGCTGAACTGAAGTTCCACTAATTTTTTTGAAAACTCTTTTCGTTCGATGCGATCGCCTACTTTGAAATGAATAATGTTCCCCGCGTAGACCTCCGGCGCGCCAAGACCATAAATGCACGAGACCGACGCCACGACGATCACGTCGCGGCGCGTGAGAAGCGCAGTCGTCGCCGCATGGCGAAGCTTGTCGATCTCATCATTGATGAGCGCCTCCTTGTCGATATAGGTATCGCTCGACGGAATGTACGCCTCCGGCTGATAGTAATCATAATAGGAGACAAAATAATTGACGGAGTTGTGCGGAAAGAGTTCCCGGAATTCATTGCAGAGCTGGGCCGCGAGCGTCTTGTTATGCGCGATCACGAGTGTTGGTTTTTTGATCTCGGCGATCACGTTCGCCATCGTAAACGTTTTTCCGGAACCCGTGACGCCCAAAAGCACCTGATCGCGATAACCTTTGTTGAGGCCGCGCACCAGTTCTTCTATTGCCTTCGGTTGGTCGCCAGCTGGTTTATTGTTCGAAATCAATTCAAAATCCCTCTTTTCCATAGCTTTAAAGATACATGAAATATATCTAAAATCCCAATTTCCCACACGGGCTCATTCGGTAGAATGAGCCCGTAAAACAGCGAACTCTTCTTCGCTGCCTACCCCGCCGAAACAGCTTCGGTCGCGAAGGCAGGGAAAGCTACGAAGGGTAAACAAAAACCGCCTTTCCGCCTCACACGGAAAAACGGTTCTTGTTTTTTTGACTAACTAAGCTAACGAGGTTCATTATAGCAACTTCTCCGCCGGACGCAAAATCCCCCTGTGGAAAAGTGACGCCCGCGCCACAGGCGTCATCCTGAGCGAAGCGAAGGATCCTCTCTAAATTCTTCATTCCGCTACGGGGAACTATCCCCGTCCCCCAATGAACTCGGGATAAACTCCAGCGAGCATCCATGCCTTTCTCCTCTTCCGGTCATATTTGAGATGAGTTCTGCGCAGAAATCTATCGTTGTCTCGGAACTTTTTAGCTTTCTAGGTCGTAAAAAGAGGTAATAACCGTTTTTCGGTACTATTTTCAGTTTTTTGAAACCGTGATATTCGTTGCCCAACAAAGCAAACGTTTTCTCGCCATGAGCGGGACGGTTTTGGTCGTTGCTCTTGGTGCTCTATTTCTCATCTCGAGCGCAGCGTTCGCCGATACCGCGACCAGCACAAGTGCTGAGACCACCGCGCAGAAACAGGCGGTGCTTGAAAATCAACTTCAACAACTTGAAGGACAGATCGATCAATATGAAACCCAGATCACGGCGGATGAAAAAAAAGGGACCAGCCTGACGAGCGAGATCAACCAGCTGAACGCCGAGATCGCAAAAGTCAATCTCCAGATCCAGGCGACCAATCTAACGCTTCAGGAGATCAACGGCCAGATCACCAGCACGGAGTCCCAGATCGTGATCACGGAAAACAGTATTGCGGATAAAAAAATGGTGGTTGCCGATCTTCTCCAAACGCTTTATCAAAATGATCAAGTAAGCGGCGTCGAATCGTTTTTGGAAAATCCCCAGCTCTCGGACCTGTGGGAACAGGTGCAAAATATTTCCCTGCTTGAAGCCAATCTCAATGCCGATGTAACGCAACTCAATACGCTCACGGGACAACTGCAGGATCAAAATCAACAGCTCGCTACGTCGAAAACCGCCGCCGCGAGCGCTGCGGCTTACGAAACGGCGCAAGCACAGCAGATCTCAGGTACCAAAAGCGAGGAGAGTCAGATACTCTCAGAAACAAAAGGTGAAGAATCGGCATACCAAACGCTCGTCGTAAAAACAAAAGCCACCGCGACGCAGATCCGCAATCAGATCTTCCAGCTCCTGGGTGGTGGCTCTCTCACATTTGAGCAAGCGTATCAGTATGCCGAGGTGGCCTCACAAGCGACGGGCGTCGATCCGGCGCTCATCCTTGCGGTTCTCGATCGCGAATCGGCGCTTGGCCAAAACGTCGGCCAGTGTAGTTATCAAACCGCCATGAGCCCATCGAACATTCCGATTTTTTTGCAAATCGTCCAACAGCTCGGCTTGAATCCATCTGACATGATGGTGTCGTGCCCGAATTCCGACGGCGTCTACGGCGGCGCCATGGGACCGGCACAGTTCGAACCGTCGACCTGGGAACTCTACGCTTCGAGCGTCGCGGGGATCACCGGCGACAATCCCCCGTCGCCATGGAGCAATGCTGACGCCTTCGTTGCAACAGCACTCTATCTGAAAGACGCAATGCAGGGCTGTGTGGCAAGCTACAGCACAACTGCCGCCCAGGAACGGTGTACGGCGGCGAAATACTACGCCGGCGGCAATTGGGCAAATTATCTCTGGACGTACGGCGAAGCGATCGTCGAACAGGCGCAAACTTTCACGCAAGATATTGCAACGATCACCAATACAAATTCTTGATTTTGCGAAAACGGCTATACTATAAACCAATGGATCAAAATTCATCTTCCCTGCCGAACGTAACGGTGAACGGAACGACACTCATCGTCGAACTTGCCACGACGAACGACGCCATTAAAAAGGGGCTGTCGGGCCGACCAATGCTCGCAACAGATCGCGGCATGCTGTTCATTTTTCCGAAACCGGGGCTCTACCGGTTTTGGATGCTCGACATGCGATTCCCCATTGATATCATCTGGATCAATGACGGCCACGTGGTCTCGATGAACCAGAATGTCGGCGTTGCATTCGACGCCGTCGCTTCTCCGCGGCAGTCGATATTCGGCTGGCTACTGCGCCGCCGGCGGCCGATATTTTATTCTCCGACGTCACCTGCACAATACGTGCTTGAGGTGAACGCTGGTTTTTCCGCAGAGCACCGTATTATTCCAGGCAATGAGATTACTTTTCAAAACATACCTTCCCTTTCATGACCATCTCCGACGCAACGTCCGGCGGCAAGGACGTATGGAATCAATTTGTTGAAAAAAACTATCCGCCGGTCGGGGCATTCATGCAAGCTTGGGAATGGGGAGATTTTCAGGTACGTCTCGGACGGAACATCGGTCGATACATTGTGATGGATGGCGAAAAGAAGATTGCGGTTTTTATGATGGTACGGTTCGATCTTCCGATGGGCCTGTGCTACGGCTATGTCCCGCGCGGACCCGTAATTGCAAAAGACGCCACTGACCCCGAAACGGTTACCGCACTCATGGACGATATAAGAAACTGGGCCATAGAAAAATTCCCGCAGTTCTTATTTCTTCGATTGGAACCGCCACTTCCATCTTTTCCGCTGACGCTCAAGAATACTGGCTTCTTTTTCCCGAAGAAATACGTCCAGCCGCGCCACAACGCGACTGTTCTCGTTTTAAGGGATGAAGAAGATATTTCTGCATCATTCCATCCTTCCACCCGTTCCAATCTGCATCGCGCCGAGAAACGCGGCGTAACCGTCGTGACAAAAACGGAAGTCACCGCTCATGACTACGAAATTTTTTCTGCGATGGTGCGCGACACTATCAAGCGCAACCACGGCGTGAACGCCTATCCGAGCGATGCATATTTCCACGCGTTCTTCGCCACGATTCCACCAACCGGCGAAACAGATGATTCAGCAATGCTTTCTCTTGAAGCATTCTACGGCTATCACGACGGCAAGCCCGCATCGGCGCATTTCGTCCTCTTCTTTGGAAAAACGGCGACGTATCTCTATGGCGCTTCACGCACCGATCATCTCAATTCGAAAGTGGATACCTATCTTCACTGGTCAGCAATGCGCGAAGCAAGGCGGCGCGGTTTCGAGTATTACGATCTCGGCGGCATCGACCCTGAACGCTGGCCGACACTCACCGACTTCAAACGGCAATTTCGCGGTATGGAAACACATTATGCCGGAAACGTCGATATCCCCATCCGCCGAAATTGGTATAAGATGTATTCGTGGTTCAAAAATCTAAAAAAATAACCGGCATCGCTATAATTTTTGCCCTCGCAGGCATCGCGATATTTTTTGCGTTGCGATCGTCCAGTACCGTGACGCCGACATCGAAAACATCCCCTGTGGTACCGCAAACAACAGGATCATTACCTGCGCACGTGGTCTTGAACGACAATAATTACTACGTTCATCAAACCTTCAACAATTGCGGCGAAGCGGCACTTTCCATGGATCTATCATTCTATGGCGTGCACGAGAGCCAACAGGCGCTTGCCGACATTCTGCGTCCCGACAATAACACGACCGGCAAGAGCGACGATAAATCGACGCCTCCCGACGAGATCGCGGCGCAAGCTGAAACGTACGGCCTCATCGCCTACTTCCGCCCGAACGGCGCTATTGATCTCCTGAAGCAACTCATTGCGGCCGGATTTCCCGTCATGACGCGGACACTCCTTAATACGAGCGAAGATTATGCACATTATCGCATCGTGAAAGGCTATGACGACGCAACAGGCAAGTTGACGGAAGAAGATGGAATCCAGGGAGAAAACATGACATTTTCTTACAACGATTTCCTCGCTCTTTGGAAACCGTTCAACTATGAATACATCGTTCTCGCATCGCCGGGCGACCAAACAAAACTGGAATCAATTCTCGGCGCCGACACCAATGCGACGACCGCGTGGCAGGGAGCGGCGCAAACCGCGACCGAGGCGCTCGCGGTGAATCCGAATGATACCGCAGATGAATTCGATCTCTCGGTCGCGGATTATTACACGGGCGACTACAGCGGCTCCGTGCAGGCATTTGAAAAAGCCAAGCCTACTCTTTCCGAACACGCGCTCTGGTACCAGCTCGAGCCGATCGAAAGCTACTACGAACTCGGCGATTATAGCCAGGTTTTCTCACTGGCGCAAAATATTCTCACCAAGAATCCCGCCTATCCCGAACTCTACGTGGCCCTCGGCGAAAGCTATGCAAAACAAGGCAACCTACCAGCCGCAAAAAGCGCCTTTGAGACCGCGCTCCAATATAACGGAAACCTCAAAAGCGCACAGGCCGCTCTCGCGGCGCTTGGCGGCTAATTCAATTTGCGGGGGTATTCCGATTCGAACGGAAAAATCTTCTTTTGGAGAGAAGCAGTTTACCATTAAGCCTATGCCCCCATCATTCCATATTCCATTAAAAACGCTTTTCCGATTGCAAGGAGACGGCGTGCAGTATCGGCACTTTGGTAATAAATAGAAGCACATCCAGGATAGTCCTCATGAATTCTTGTACCAGTATGTTTTTTACGGAATGGCTTTATAAATTGACTTCTTTTAATTTGCGACACTTTTGACCAAAAAGCAAGCTGTCTTTTTTCATCATGATATTCGTGCAGGTGCACGCAGACGCGAAATTTCTTTTCATCCAGGTCAAATGACAGGCGAAATAATCTAAGAAAGGTAGCGATCACGCGGGGGTCAGAATTAATAAATCTAACGCCATTAGTGATAGTCTTTCCTCCTTCGCACCAATAAAGCATGGCGCACACAATTTTCTCATGATTTGGATTCAATCTTATTTCCTCCAATGCCTCCTGAAAATATTTCTCTTCCAGTGCTTTGGTCTTTGCGCGCCTGTTTCTTGCACTGATGAATTGTCCAAGTTTTATTTTACTCAATAATCTCGTCTCGGCAGCTTCGCTCATTTTTATATCCCGCACCCAAATACCAGCAGTACTTTTAGCTACACCTAAATTTCTACTGATTTCCTTCAGTGAGTATCCCTTCCTGCGAAGTTCTTTTGCCCTATTTCTTATAAAAACAGAATGTGCCATACGTTAAGCATGGCACACCGGAGATTAAATCTTTCTAAAAAGAAACTTGTCTATTTTCCGGTAATTCGCGCTTCTTTGTGGGGCGTTTGTTTCCGGCACCAGCTACAAAACTTCTTGAGTTCGATCTTGCGCTCAACCTGCTTTTTGTTCTTATGCGTATAGTAATTCCGCCGTTTGCAGACGGTGCATCGAAGCGTGATAAGATTGTCCGACCGCTTTGCCTTTGCCATGGAGGAGATAATAGCGTATTCAGGTCAAAAATGCAACCTCACCGATTATTGCAAAATATCAAAATTGACATACCTGAAAAGATGGCACAATATTGTGTCAGAACTATTTATATCAACAATATAGGAGAAACTATAATGAAACTAGTTATCCCAACTTCTGTACGCAGAGAGGTAGACTGGTTTTCAAGGGGAAAGAAAGTGATTCATCGAACTAAAAAGAAAAAAACCGACGAAGAACTTCTGCTAGCCGCCAAAAAGAATCTTCGCCTACTTGATGAAATCGCTGGTACCGAACCGATTTACTCCCTCCTCTCAGAAAAAGAAGGTGAGCTTATGTTATTCATTTTGAACGACGCCGAAACAACCTTCGATATCACACCGTTCCATATAAAAGGTAACGGTCATATCGTTCTTGCCGTCCATAATGGGACAGTAGGAACTTTTTTCTGGCAAAACCACGATCTTCCTTCTGATAGGGATTTTGAACCCCTTACCGAAGAAGGATTTAAAAAATGGCCCCGAGTCAATCTGGAACCATTCGCAGAATTGACCGAAAAAAAGATATGGGCGGCCATCAGAAAAACATTACACCTCTGCAGAAGATAGGCAAAGATTTAAAATCGGCTGGAATTTCAGCCGATTTTTTATAATCCTGTACACTTGGCGGGACGCGTTTCAAACCTTTGATTGGCAGGCGGCATTCCCCGATCCTAGCGTGGCAACAAAGCAAATCGGGCAGTTATTGGCGCTGGTATGATTACCCCACCGTGCCATCCGCTATTTTTTCGATCGGCCGTAATAGAGCATACACCGATGCTTGAATAATTCTGGAATCAATGGAGTGACTCGCGCTAGGTAACCATCTTTGAAGCTATCAAATCTTTCAAAGCTTCTGCATCCTGCCTGAGGAGGCCGGAGATGATTATCGTATTGCTCGTCGCGGTGGTGGTGGCTACCATCGCATCCTGCCTGGACATCCCTCCGATGAGGATATTTTTCGGCGAGAGGCTTGCTTGTTCCTGAATCTGCTTACTTGCTTCCAGCCCCGCCTCATTTCTGACATAAAGCGTCGCAATCCCAAATATTCCATCGAGCGGACCCTGCGATACCCAAACCTTTTTGACAGCTCCATACGGCATCGTCTGCTGTTTGCGAGAGAATCCTTGTGTGAGCGTTACTCCCTGATCGTCAATCGCGTAATGAAAATAAGCTCTGATATTCAAGATGTTGATAAAAATCAAAATGCTGCCCAGTATCAAAAATCCACCAATGACGTAAAGCGCGATAGGGGTTGAAAAATTGTTTCTACCCGTGTTTGGATTATACCCATTTGTTCCCGCTACGCCAGGCATTGTCGCTAATCGAATCAGAAAAGCACCAATAAGAAGCACTCCTAAAAACATTATCCAAAGTTTTGAAAAGTAGTAGTGACTGATCGGATATTGAGCTTCAGTGATAGACATATTATCTCTTTTTAATATTGATTATCCCTATTTTTTGTTTAAAAAGTCTTGAAGGTTCCTATCATCTTATCTGCCAAAACTCCCGAAGCCCGCTGAGCCTCAGCGGTTGGCGAAAAAGTCATGGGCGTGTAATAACGCGGTTGTTGGACGACGGGAGCTGTATTTTGAGTCGGAACTGGCTGCTGCGGCGCGGCTTGAGCGGCCTGCTGTGTTTGCGTGTTGGGATTCACTTCATTGTTTGAAGCAACGCTTTGTTGTTGTGTTGATGGCGAAGAACTAGAACTGAAAATGAGCCACATAATTCCAACAACAACCAAGGTGGTAATGATTGTGGTTATGACAATAGGAGCGACTGACTTGGCTTGATTCTCGTTGCCGCTTTTTGGTTGATCGTCCATGATTTTGTTCTAATTTCCCCCTACTTATTCGTAGGTATAACTAAACATTTGAGACGGCTGATTGCTTGCGCTCCAATGAATGTCTGGTGTTTTCCCGTCAGTCCAATCAACGTCGTTTAGGAACAGCAAAACATTTTGATCATAACCGTTGCCGGTATCCGTTTTTTGAATGATAGGATTGGGAGTTTCTAATGTGTATGAAACGGAATTGCCTGAAGACAACGAGGTATTGATCGGGAAGGTAACCGAGCAACTACCGGTGCCTACGGCGTACGCCTGTTGCCCAGTAACCGAAACAACGGGAGTACACGTCTCGCTATCAACCGTATTCCCGCCTGACCCCACAAGGGCGACGATGAATGTCCCTAAATGGCTCGGTTGGTACTGATTAAACAATCCAGTGCCACTGAATTCCAAGGTGAATGAATTTACCGTCGCGCTTCCTGTTTCGATGGGGTCTGCTTCGAGTGTTATCGTTCCTATATTGTCGTTAACCGTGATGTTCCGCCAAATGACAGTGTTGTTGCTGTTGCCACCACCACTTGCATCTAACGTCGCGTAGTAAGGCAGTATCACGATATTCGATTCACTAACATTGCCGCTTGCCGTAATACTCACTGGAGAATTTTGATATTGCCAAGAGCCGACGACGGAAGACCCTATAACGCCGAAAGAGTGGAGCGACTTAAGTACCGTCGCACTTGAGGTAAGGGCATTAACATCTCCATGAATCTGGAATGCCAACGGAGTATTGTTTTGCGTTACCAACGCCGAGGAATTACCTAACGGAAAAACTATCGTACCAACTCCGTTCGATCCGATATTCATCTGGGCGGGGCCTGAAATTTCAGTGGTTCCTTGCCAAAGTGTCAGGTTCTCAAACGATGATGCCCCGTTGGAGTTATTGGAGATGTTATCAGTAATCGTAATATTGGAACCGGCAAGCGACACTCCCGCCGATGAATTGGTGGTGACGTCAAACCCGATGAGCGTGTTACCAGTCGAACCGGCGACGACATACGTCGGAACATGGACACTCGTGTCCATTGTGATGGTTAATGTTGGCAACACGGCAAAGTTGATTGTATACGTTTGAGTTGCTGTTCTATTTTGCGCCGTAACCGTTACCGTCGCCGATCCAGTTGTAGCCGTCGTCTGATAAATAACTTTCGTTGCGTTCGCGTTGTTCGTTGTTGCCGTAATCACCGGTATGGCGGTTGTTCCGGCTGGCAATAGATCATTATAAGAAAGTGTTGCTGGAGAAAAGCCGGAGATCAGCGTCCCATTTACATTCAAACTACTCAATGTATCGTCATTGTTTAGCGCTGACGATGATGTCGGCGTCGGCATTGAGCAAGATTGAGTTAGCAGTGGCTCTCCATTCGCCACGCCGCAATTATTTGAATCACTGCAAGTTCTTGATTGCTGTGAACTTGAGCACGCACTCCAAGTGTTACATTGCCAATTCGGAGTGCAGGTTTGTGATGGGGCAATGCATGCTCCCTGACTGGCGACTGCAACGGTCGCTGGCATCCCGTATCCGAGGCAAGAATTTCCATAATAGGTTTTGCTATTTGTCCCGCAAACGGCGATAGAATACTGTGGGCATGCGGGAGATGCTGTTGCGATGGATTGTGTATTGCTTGCGATCTGCTGTACCTGCGTCTGGATGCTTTGAAGTGCTTGCGTGCTACTTTGCTGCGCTTGAAGTTGTTGCTCTAGCAAAGCAACTTCCTGCATGAGAGCTGCGAGCTGAAGCTGTGCCGTGCTGGATGCCGAAGCAATAGAAGGAGTGCTCGTCCCCGTTTCAGTAATTGCTTCATTGTTGGACGCACTCACTGTTGTGTTCGCTATCTTGTTTGCTGCGGCCATTGTGATTGGGCCGAAGTACCCAGCGGCTGGAGTGATCCCTTGTTGAGTCTGAAACGCTTTTACCGCGCCAATGGTGAGAAAATAATAATTGCCCGTGATCGGGCCGCTATACAGATTTTGCGATGTTAAAAATTCTTGGAGCTGGGTAACTTGCGAATTGTTCTGAAGCCCGTAATAAAGATTCTGAGTGAAAACATCGGACTGCGCGTTGGCAAAAGAGAAACCCGAAAGAACTAAGACTATAACGATTGGGAAAATTGAAAGATATTTTATTTTCATAGTTATATTCATTATCATTCCGGCGGGAGATCGGCCTTTTTACGCAAAAAGCTCCCAGCCAGCGATGCCTTGCGGCACCCACATCCCTTTCGAAATATGACCATCAACGGCGCTCTGACTAGGAGCTTTTTACCGTTGATGGTGTTTTCTGGCCATGCCCTGATTACTCAGAGTTTAGGCGCATTAAATTGTTGCTTTCAGTATGCCACCAACTCTATAAGAATGGAAGTCTCAACCGTTGAAAAAATGCCGAAAATCTGCTAAAATCATAGAGAAAATAAGGATTAAATGACTATGACAATAGAAGAAAAAATAGATAATTTCAAAGCGTTATTGCGGCGTTCTTACCAAGCGCAAAATAAGGAGGATATGCTGGTCAGCGTAAATCTTCTCGAAGGGATAGGTCTAAACTATCGAGAATTGAGAGAGGTAATCTGCCCCAGCTTGATTACTGAGGGTTTTTTGCGGAGCTTCTCGCTTGATCTCCACATTTTAGCCAAAGAAAATTTGATTATCCGCGCCATAGACTTTGGCAAGAATAATATCAACGATATGGAATTTACCACGGACATTCCGAGCTACGAATTTACCGTAAACAAAGAAAAGTTGAATCGAAGATTCGGTGCTTCTAAAAAATCTAGCCCACCAGTTTTCGATCTACCACCAGATTCAAAATGGGAAGATATAACGATAAAATTCAAAGACGAAGAAAATATCGACGTTACTCTCCCAGACAAGCGGCATGTGATCTTGAGTTTTCAACAAATGGGGTTTGGAAAAAAGAACCCAAATCCGCAGTGGTCTTTTCTGTGGTGTCTTGCAATCATGTACGCTACCCACGGGCAACTTGATAAGGAGTTAAAGGATAGATATGGCGTACCGGCGGAACCTTCCGATTTGGCAACGGCTCTTAGTAAAAAAGGGCCAAAACATATCACAAAAGATAATGTGTACAAAATTAAGGAATCACTATCACTAAAGCTTCAAGAGAATTTCGGGATTTTTACCGAACCATTTGAAGAGGACTATAAACAATGGAAATATTACCGGACAAAATTCGAGCTACTGCCTGAATCTTTATTTCTTAATGACAAACCCTACGAAGCCGATAAGCAAATGCATAACGGAGCCGAACGTGTTAAGTACATTGATCCAACGTTGCGGAAAATGGATGGCAGGGGTTTCTCGTCTGTCGGTTCTGACGATTCGCTGGAATCTAACGATCATACAGCGCGCGCTGGGTTCGGTAACCGGCGACTGAGTGATGAACCTAGTCTAGACGACGATATCGAGTCCATGGAAGACGATGATTTCACCAAGGGAGACAACGCAATAGAATAGTTTGTTACCCATGAGGGCATGCATACACTTCCGCCGCTGAAAATTCAGCGGTTTTTTTAGCTTTCTACAGCAAAATAATCATTGAAAAATGAGCATCGACGCGCGTATCGCTGAATTTCAGCATGGGGTTTTATGGAACCCATCAATGACTATGACGCCGGTGGTAATAATAGGAAATTTTCCACTGTCGATCTCGCTTTGGCGACGGTTATTTTTCTTACTTTTCCGCTCGAAGCAATAGATCGTAAAAATCCCCGCAAGGCACAGTTCGTCTTCAAACACGATGCTGGACTCGATGAGCTAATTGCAAGCTATTGGCGGCGGGAGCTTAGATGCGAACCGCAGGCGTACTTTGATGCGATGCGGGCCATTAAAGGTCGTTTATACGATTCGGACTAACCATGCCCATTAGTCCAGAAACAATTGATGAGCTACGTCATATTCTTTCAGAAGATTACGGAAGAGACGTAAGCCAAGCCGACGCTTCGGAAATCGCTCACACGCTGGTTGGTTACTATGACCTACTGGCAAAAATATACCACAGAGAAAAAACAGAAAATAATAACAATAACTATGACAATCAAAGAATATCTGACAAAGAATAAAATAGAAGTTCGCGATGATAGGATTGATCTTATCATCGCTTGCCCAGATTGCGGGACTCTGCCAAGCGGTATTATTCAGGCCGAACTTCATATCAATAAAGAAAGTGGCAGTGGGAAGTGCTGGGGTTGCCCCATGGAAAAACCTTTTGTGGAATTAGCGAAAGAATTAGGGCTAAGCGATGCCATAGTGGGCGTGAAGGACGGACAGATAATTTTCGATTCAAAAACAGAAAAGGCTAGTAAGCCAAAACGGAAAAATGTGGAGGTCGTTTTACCTGATGTTGTAGAAGATGATGTACGCGTGAGAAAAATAGATAATCTCGAAAGAGAAGTGAGCTTTGAGGAATGGCGCGAAACTATCAAGGCGAACTTCCCAGAATTACTTTTCCCTGCTGAAGTTGGACTGTCCATTATCTCCCAAATTCTGATCCAAGACGTCACAAATCCTTTTGCCCTCGTACTGGTGGATGTGCCATCCTCTGGCAAGACCATCACGATAAATTTCTTTTCGGAGATTGAAGGATTGACCTACGCTAGCGATAAGTTCACGCCCGCATCGTTTGTCTCCAACGCCACGAACGTAAAAAAGGCAGACTTGGGGAAGATAGACCTTCTCCCCCGCCTCAAGTATAAGATGTTCCTCCTTCGGGACTTGGCAACGCTATTTTCAAAGCGGGACGATGACCTCAACGAATGTCTTGGACTACTCACCCGCGTGCTGGATGGAGAGGGCCTCAACACCGATAGCGGCGTGCATGGACAACGCCAGTATGTCGGCGAATACCTTTTTATGGTTCTTGCTGGTTCAACTCCGATACCGCCGCGAGTGTGGAAAATGATGGGTAATCTTGGCTCCCGCCTATTTTTCCTGAATATAAATTCTAAGGAAAAAAGCGAACAGGAATTGGCGAATCAACTGGCCAGTTCTGCCTATAAGGAGAAAGAAAAGGTTTGCCGTCGCGCGACAAAAGATTTTCTCCAAACCCTATGGGATAAACATAAAAACGGTGTGGAGTGGGACAAAGCGGCAGACAAGGAATATACCCTCATTGTCGCTCGCTGTGCCCGATTATTGGCCAAGATGAGGGGTGTGATAAACGTTTGGAAGGACAAATCCCAAGATGGTGAGGTATACGAGCACACGGTGCCCGTTATAGAGAAGCCAGATCGCATTAACCAGCTTTTTTATAACCTTTGCCGAGGACACGCTCTTATTAGGGGCAGAGGGCATATCAACGAAGATGACCTCAAGCTGATTGTGGAGTTGGCGATTGATAGCGCCCCAACGATACAGGCGAAGCTTTTTAGAAAGTTGCTGGAAAGCGGTGGCGAAATGAAGACTGGTGAGGTCATGGATGCTCTCAATTGTTCTCGCCCGACCGCGCTCAAAGAAATGGAGAAATTCAAAATTCTTGGAGTGTGCACTGTAACCCAAGACAGTTTCGGTGAAATCGGGGAGCCGGAAAAGACCATGAATCTTGCGGACAGTTTCAAGTGGTTCTTGAGCGACGAGTGCAAAAAGATACGGGGAATGTCGATACCGCCGCCCAGCACGGCGTCAACTTTGCTTTAGCGATTACTAATCAATAAAGAGAATCTGACGTTGTGAAGCATATACATCACTACTGCTAACAGCATCGTATCAGTATAAAAACATGAATGAACCATCACAAAATAAGTTGGCGACAGAGAAACCAGCCGAGACTGCGCTGAAAAAAAGGATGACTGATAGCGAACTACGAGAGGCAGCTATTAAGCTTTTTGATTCCACCCTCACTCCTTTCAAACGAATGAGCGAAATCGATCCGAAGAGCGAAAAGAGAAAGGATAAAGAAAATCGCAAAAAGTATGCCCTAGAGGCAGTCCTGTCGATGGGATTAGAAACACATGAGCAACTGGCGATGTCGATGGACGAGGGATATAGGCCACTCGCAAGAGAAATGAGCCGCCAGATGATAAAAGATTACGATTGCAAAGCAGCGACCGAAAAAGCATTGGTGGAGGTTGCGGTGAGCGCCTATGTCAGAGTTCTCGATTCTTCTTGGCTGATGAGTAGCATCCATCAGAATCTAAAAGATGTCGCCAAAGAAAAAAATCACCTCTATGCCATATGGAGCAAAGAATTAGATCGAGCCAATCGTCAATTCATAAATGCCATCATTACGCTCAAGCAACTCAAAGCTCCAACTATTGAAATGAACGTCAGGGCAAACACGGCATTCATAGCCCAGAATCAGCAGATTAATGCCGATAACCCACCAAAACCCACCAATTCTGAAACCAATGAGCACTAATGATTTCGGAAGAAAATTTGTCGTGGAAGAATGCCAAAAGGTCGAACTTCCCGATTTCTTGAAAAGGTATCGCAGGGCGCTCAAGGAGCTGACAATCACTTCCGAGCTAGAGGCGATGGACGTAAAAATAGAGCTGATTACATCCAAGACTGGCTATGGCGGCACTCGCTATTGGTTCAAATGCCCCCTCTGCGGCGCTAGAATCGGCGTATTGCTCAAGCATCCCCTTGCCAACGCTCTAGGGTGCCGAAAATGCCTCAATTTGGACTATAGAAATAGGCGTTATAAAGGGATGTTAGAAGCTTCGATTTGATATGGATACGTGGTATAATGAAGACATCGCCCACAGTCCGTAAGTTATATTCCCAGAGGTTTTTTGTTGGTTTCCTGCCTTTAAGGGGCAGTTCTGCCAAGAAGCCAACTTCCTTTGGGAGCTAGCGGACTGGGCGATCAGGACTGTCCCTTTAAGTTTTTAAAGTAGATAAAAATAGACGGTAAAATAACATAAAAATATATGGAAAAATCAGCTACCAAGGTAATTGTATTTTGCCGCGTTTCCTCCCGCGAACAGGAAGAGACCGGCTACTCTCTCGACGCGCAAGAAAAACTGCTCACAGAATATGCTGAAAAGAACGAATATGCGGTGGGTAAGATATTCAAGATTTCCGAATCGGCGAGCGGCAAGCAAATCCGAAAGATGTTCAATGAGATGCTGCAATACGCGACAGCGCATAAGATCCCTATAATTCTCTGCGAGAAAATAGATCGGCTCACCCGTAATATCAAGGATGCGGCCATTGTGAACGATTGGATCACGGAAAATGAAGAGCGGCAAATTCACTTCGTAAAAGAAAACTTCGTTCTAAGTAAGAACACGCGAGCGCACGAAAACCTCGTTTGGGATATGAAGGTGGCCATCGCCCGCTTCTATACCAACAATCTTTCGGAGGAAATCCGCAAAGGCCAAAAAGAAAAGCTAACTCAAGGATGGATGCCGATGAGAGCGAAGCTCGGCTATAAATCTATTGGCGAAAAAGGACATAAGACGCACGTTCTCGACGAGGCAGTCGCACCACTCGTCCGGCAGATGTTTGAACTGTATTCAACCGGCAATTATTCCATCAAGGCTGTTGCGGAGACTGTACGGAAAGCTGGCCTCAAAAGCGACCGTGGCGAGACGATGAGTAAAAGCCAGACACATATGATGCTTTCCGATTCCTACTACGCGGGACAGATAGTATGGAGAGGACAAATCTATGAGGGTAAGCATGAGCCACTCATTTCAAAGGAATTGTTTGTGGCAGTTCAACAGCGGCTCAATAAGCGATTCAAAAATCCCCAATATCAAAAACATCTTCCAATTTTCAAAGGGAAAATAGAATGCGATGAGTGCGGTGGCATAATCGCATGGGGTATCGCAAAAGGTCACTGGTACGGCTATTGCAACCACCACAAGCCCTGCTCACAAAAAGGATGCACCCGACAGGAAATAGTTGAGGATCAAGTCATTCCGACTCTCATTGCAGTAGCGCCGAAAACGAAGCGTGCCCTCCAATGGCTTGAGGGAGCACTTAAAGAAAGCCATAAAGGCGAGGTGGCTTTCAATACGGCTCGTCGTGATGAGCTTGCGAGAACCATTAAGACAGCCGACCAACGTATAGAGAGCGCATATCGGGATAAGCTCGACAACAAGATGCCAGGCGAGCTTTGTATAAAAATCATCAATGAGTCCACTGCCGAGAAGAAAGACGCAATAGAAGCGCTTGAGAAGCTCACAGACGCGCGACAAGCTTATTACGAGGCAGGATATGCCATCCACGAACTCGCAACGCACGCAGAGGCAATCTATCGAAGCCCGAAAGCCGTTACGGAGGAGCAACGATTACTCTTGAGCTACGCATTTTCAAACCTCACCCTAAACACCAGTAAAATAACGCCTAACTACACCTTGGGGTTCCAATTCTTGCAGGAGTGGATGCCTATGGTAAATAAGATTTTCAAACCGGCAGAAAATGTAGCAATGGCAAGCTCTTTTGAGCCTTCAGAGGAAGAAAAAGCGTCTTTGTACCGCGTACCAGATTTGAACTGGTGTTACATGGATGAGAACCATGCGTCCTGACCAGACTAGACGAACGCGGCATGCAAAGATTATAGGTACTAATTTTAAACGGGGCAAGAACCACGTGTCCTAGACGATGGCGGCAAATTTGATTCCGAGAAAGATTCAGGAATCAGGATTCGAGATTTAAGAATATTCCTTCTTAATTCTTGAATCCTAAATCTTGAATCGAACGTTTACACTTCTTCCGTCGCAAGGGGTTCGGCCGTGATGGCCTCTACTGCCACATTTAACCTCATCGCATGCGATCCTTTCACGAGCACGAGGTCGCCCTTCTTCATGAGATGCGTGAGCGGCTGAACCACTTCTTCGACCACGTCAAAAGAAAAAATGTGGCTCTTGTTCAATCCCGCGTCACGTGCCGCTTCGGCAATAAACTTTGCCCGTCCGCCAACAGTGAAAAGCACATCTGCCACGTCCGCGACCTCGCGGCCCACGCTTTCATGTGCTTCAATCGTATATTTCCCGATTTCAAGCATATCGCCCAAAACTGCGATCTTGCGCAATGCCGGCAAATCTTTCAACGTGTCGAGCGAAGCGCGCACGGAAAGCGGACTTGCGTTGTAAGCGTCGTCGATCACGAGCGTACGCTTGATGCCGGGCAGAAGCTCCATGCGCGACGGCGCGGGAATGAATTCCGCAAGCGCTTCCGAAATGGTAACGAGGTTCATCTTGAAAATCAAGCCTACGCACGCCGCGGCCGACGCGGCGTAGGCGGATGCTCTGCCAAAAACACCATCCACGCGGACCGGCACCGAACTTCCCTCGTATTCAAGCTTGAAAGAAATTCCGAGAGGCATTCCGTCGCGCACGCGATTTTCAAAACGGACGATTCGCAGATCGGCGCCCTCTTCAAAGCCATAGGTCATCACGCGGCCGCGCGTATGATCCCGCAGATCATGGACCATATCGTCATCGTGATTCAGAACGGCGAAATTGCCCGGCGCGAGCCGCTCGATCAGTCTCGCCTTCTCGCGCGCCACCTCCTCCGGCCCGGCATAAAACTCGACGTGCGCCGGCTTGTCGCCAACTGCGGTCACGATACCGACTGTGGGTCGCGCGATCCGCATCAGACGCAAAATATCGCCAGGACGATCGGCACCGTATTCCAAAATGAGGACCTCGGGATATTTTTTTGACTTCACAATAATCCGCCACGCACCTATACAAAGAACTTTCATCCAGAACGCAAGCTTCCGGAACTTTGATGTGCCTACTGGCTGATCGTGGCTTACTAATTTCAGTTCTTCGCCGCTCCAATTGCCAAGAATCGCAAGCGACATTCCTATTTCATTATTTAAATTTCCCTCGGCTATGCGCACACGGCGAATCTTTCCGAGCACGGCGGCGACCGCACGCTTCGTCGATGTTTTTCCGACACTGCCCGTAACGCCTACGATGCGCGGCGAATACCGCATGAGCGTGAGGCGCGCAAGAAAACCTGAGATGGGGCGGATTATTTTAACGGTGATCGATTCCATAGTACGTCGGTGCTGTTATTTACTGCATATCAAATCCGGACAATTGGGAATGACATCGGCGGTCGTCCGGTCCGGCGGAATATTGTAATAATTGATAAGATACTGCGAAAGCTCTTTGGACGCCGGCACCACACTCTCGGCGGCGAGCGACGTCTCGGGCAGTGTGTTCAGGCGAATCAGCGTGATAAAACGAGGGTTCGAAGCCGGGCCAAAGCTGACATACGAGTCGATAAGTTGATTGGTATAGCCACCGTGGACCAGATCGGGAATAAATGCACTGCCGGTCTTCCCTGCGAGTGCATAGCCATTAATATTCGTCACCTGAGCGAGATCGACGGCATCCACCATCATCTGCGTCACCTGTGCAGCCGTCGATGCGGAAATGACCCTCCCGACCACCTGCGGGGATGCCGAAGCATTGAGATACGGCCGCATCATCACGCCACCGTTCGCGATTGCCTCGATTGCCGTAATGAGTTCGATCGGCGTCACGGCGACGCCCTGCCCGTAGGCGACGGTATCGAAATTCACCTGAGGCGCGTTCGGCGTCATGCCATTGATCGTTCCTGCGACCTCGCCGGGTACATCGATGCCCGTCAACTGGTTGATGCGAAACTTTTTCATATAGTCTTCGAAGGTGGCATTGCCAACCTGATTCTCCGCAAAGATGGCGCCGGTATTGATGGAATGTTCGATGACTTGCGTCATCGTCGTTCCCGGACCATACGGACCGTGCGTGTCGAGATCGTAATTTGTTATCTTAGCCCCGTCGACATGCAAAGTTCCCGGATCATCGTAGGTCGTATCCGGTGTAATTTTTCCCGCATCAATGCCCGCCGCCATCGTAATAACTTTAAAAATGGACCCTGGCTCGTAAATAGATTGCACTGTTGGATTCAAAAAATTTCCGAATGATGACGAAGCGTAGTTATTCGGATCGAACGTGGGATATCCCGCCATGGCGAGGATCTTTCCGGTTTTCGGATCTTCTACGATGACGCTCCCGCCGGACGCGCCGTTCGTAGCAACAAGATTCTGTAATACTTTCTCGCTCTCGATCTGAATGTTCGGGTCGATGGTAAGCACGACGTCATTTCCCCCGGCAAGTGTTGTGTTGTCGTATTCCTCAATACCATAATGGCCGCTATCGCCGGTGGTCGAAGCATTCGGCCCTACAAACCCGAGTACCTGTGCTGCAACCGTATCGAGAGGATAGTAGCGCGCGGGTTCGTTATTGACATAAATCCCAGGCAGGTTAAGTGCGGCAACCTCGCTCGCTGTCGAGGAATTTGCTTTAGGGATAAGCAATTCATAATTATCGCGCGGCCTGCTTAGGATCGCCTGGAGCGTAGCGACCGGCATATTAAGGATCGGCGCGAGCGTGTTGGCTGCCTCTGCCGCATCAGCCACCGCCGTGGGTACCGCGTAGATAGTGGGGAAATCTTGATCGATCGCGACGGGCAGCGTACTGCCATCCGTATTGGTAAGGTAGATCGCGCCACGGCCCATGGCGGCCGAAGCCGACGCTGATTGCTCTCCCGCCGCGCGCGCCGTATAGTAACCGTTCTTTTCAAGCTGTAGCTCAGACACACGGAACAGCAGGAACGCATAAGCAGCAATGATTCCTATAATAAGCGGCAGGGTGCGGTTTTTCATCTCTTCGTCAACTACTGGGCAGTCACGTATTGAGGCTTTGCGATAACAAGACCGTCGGAAGTCGCCATCGCCGTCAGCTGATCGGTATTGCCAAGCGTCGTTATGATCTGATTGTTCAGCGCCGTGTTTTCCGCGCCGACCGAATCGAGCTCCGCCCTAGCCGCGGCGACCTCATGATTCAAATTGACCGTTTGATTATAGAGCGTAATAAGCCAAAACGTTCCGCCCATCAGGCCAACCACCAGGAACACCAGGAAAAGGCGCAGGAAGAAATTTGTTTTGTTAGGTTGAATAAAAGTCATGGATTTTAGGTGTTAGCCACTAGGGTATAGCCAATAGAGATTTTTATATTTTAATTCCCTACATCCTAGTAGCCGGTGGCTAGTGGCTATTCACTATCTTCCCTGCTCTCAGTTTTGCCGACCGACTTCGAGGATTCGCCGCAATCTCTTCGCGAGACGCGACGATCGGTTTCATGGGCCGCTTGGTAAGAAGCTCCATCTTTGAATTTTTGATCATATTACGAAACGACTGCTTCACGATCCTGTCTTCCAGAGAATGAAAACTGATGGCGGCGACCCGCCCGCCCGGCACGAGAATATCTTCCAGCGAATCAAGCACTCTCTGTAGATTTTCCAGTTCGCCGTTCGCCAGAATCCTCAAAGCCTGGAATGTCCGCGTCGCCGCATCAATGCGCCCGTGTTCATAACCTCTCGGAAGTGCAGCGCGAATGGTATCTGCAAGATCACCGCTTGTCTCAAGGCCGCCTTTTTTCCGGCGCCGTTCTACGATCGCCCGCGCGATCCGGCCGCGCTGCCGCTCACCGCCAAGATTGAAAAGGATTTCGGCCAGCTCTTTTTCGGAAATAGTTTTCAATATTTCCCTGACCGGAATACGTGAATCGTCATACGTCATGAGAAGCGGCTCATCGCGCGACGCTTCGCTGAAGCTGAATCCCCTTTCGGAGTGTTCGATCTGTTCCGAAGAAAATCCAAGATCGAGAAGCAGTCCGTTTGCCTTGCCAAGCCCTTCCCTTGCGAGAATTTCCGGCAAGTCGGCATAATTTCCAACGAGAAGCCTGGTGTTTTTTGACGGAGCGATCCGCGTTTTGCAATCAGCAAGCATCGCCTCATCGAGATCCAATCCCAAGAACTTTCCATTCGGACCGATCCTTTCGAGAATGGCTGCGGCATGTCCGCCACCATCGACCGTCCCATCAATCACAAAATCACCGGGACGCGGATCAAGCATTTCTAAAACTTCTTGTAAAAGAACGGGTGTATGAGACATAAATTTCTAATAACTAATATCTAATTCCCGATGAAAGTTCAAATTTCTAACATTTAACATTTCATTGGATATTAGAAATTAGAAATTAGAAATTTTCCTATATTCCCAGTTCGCCTAATTGTTCGGCAATTTCCTCGGAAGAACTTTCCGTCTTCACCTTGTACGTGGTCCACGCCGCGTCGTCCCATATCTCAATGCGATTATAGAGACCCGCCACGACGACCGCCTTCGACAAACCCGCATACTTCCGCAGATAATCGGGAATCAATATTCTTCCCTGATTATCCAGTTCGACATCCGTTGCACCTGCCAGCATGAGGCGCGCGAATGCCCGCGAGTTCGCTTGCGCTAACGGCAACGCGACCAATTTCTTCGCGAGAATTTCCCACTCGTTGTTTGCAAAAACAAACAAGCAGTTATCTATTCCGCGCGTGATAATGGCGCCGGCTTCCAATTTATCGCGGAACTTTGCCGGAATCGCCATTCGACCTTTGATATCCAGATTGTGTTTGAATTCTCCAAGAAGCATAGAAATAGTTATTAGCCATTAGCGACTAGCCACTAGAAATTAAAAACTATTTATTACTAGTCATTAGTGGCTACTTAGTTATCCCCATAAGTGGTGCTTTATCCCCATAGTTATCCACAGCCCACCACTTTTGTTTAATGATACCCCACCTGGGTTTTATGTCAAAATCCGACATATCAAAGGTTGTGGCATTATGAAAACATAGATTTTCCTTAGCTTTTCTAGACAGCTTTTTTTCATGCGCACGGAGATATGCACAGGAACAAAAAATGGCCCCAGAAGGCCTTTTCCCCACTTGACTCGTATCAAGATCGTATCTCGATAGAAATGCCGAGATCGTATCTCCGATGGAGATACGATCTCAATAGTGACATCCTCCCCGGGTTCCGCTCTGCTCCACCCGGGGCTTCCTTTGAACTACGTCTGACGCAACATGCCTCCGCTGCGCTCCGGGATTGATTCATCCCCGGGCTCGGGCGTGAGATAA
>Ga0181520_10003936_pt1 | contig 25430 bp, 12 predicted proteins | sample PEATcosm2014_Bin_29_FD_132451 | JGI IMG/M metagenome (GOLD analysis project Ga0181520, IMG submission 132451) | Peatland microbial communities from MTU Mesocosm Facility, Houghton, MI, USA - PEATcosm2014_Bin02_30_metaG | ecosystem: Environmental > Terrestrial > Soil > Wetlands > Peat | place...
CCGTACCCGCGACCATTCCGTGCTGACCTGGCGTTTCAGGAGCACGTCGCCTGTCTCGTTACGAAGGTTCACGGTCAACTGCTTGCGGTGCTGGTCGATGGCAAGGTACAACATCGTCGGTCCCCCTGTCTGTGCTTTTGGTGAGTGAAACAAACGCTACACCGTGTATAGCACCAGGAAGACCGCTCTTTCATAGAATCAGCTAACCCGCTGGTCAGAGGGCCTCTACGAAGACTTGCCCGCCAAGCTGGAAGCCGACAACGTGAACCCACACGTTCCCTGGCTCTACGGATTTCAACTCGACTTCCGCTTCAAGTAACTGCCCGCCCCTCGGCAGGCGAGTCTAATCAACAAGCCCAAAAAAATCGCTGGTGAACGGCCCTCGAAACACAACGGCCAACTGGCCTGCGATGAACGTCCGCCAAGCTGACAATTGTCGTGCCGAACAGGATTTGGACACGCCGAGCAGCGGCAGCCGACCCCGCGTTAACGAGTGGATGGCAAACTAACCCCGTCGCTGCCGACCGTCCGGCGCTTGTACCTGCGGGCAATCATCACACACAATGCCGTGACCAGCAAGCCCAGCCCGAAGATGCCGGCCGGCAGCAGGAACAGCCATGCCGCGCCGGCGACGGCCGCCAACAGGGGCCAACCGCGACGGGCACGTGCCAGAGCATCGGGCCGTTTCAGCCCCCGAATGACGGCAGCGGCCACGGCCAGGCACAAGCCGGCCCAAACGAGGGCCGCCAAACCGTGACTCACGTCCTCATGCCGGGCGCTAAGCACCAGGCGCGGTTCGCCGTGCAGCTTGCGGAAATGGTGCGCGGTCCCCACGGGAGCCACGTCCAAATCGAGAGACAACTGGCCGGTCCCGGCCGCAGCCGCCGGGGCATTGGCCGCGGCTTGAGCATTCGGCTGCGATCGTTGGCCGGGCCCTTCCGTGATCGAGAGAGGGACACCCTCGGCCGTCGGCTCCAACCGCTCGTGCAACAATTCCGTAGGTTCTCGAGCGGCGGCCTTCTTCCGTTGATTCAACTCTTGTTGCTCGATGGTTTGCAGCCGCAGGAGCTGGTCGGCGGCTTGCTTGCGCAAATCTCCCCGGCGTACTTCCTTGCCGCCGGCGGCCGGGCCCGGGAGTCTCGTGGCCGGGGCGTTGGGTGCCGCGTTGGCGTCGCCCGCCCTGTTCGCTTCGGGAAGCCTCTCCAAGCTGCGATACAAGTCGACGCCGCCCCGAACGCCTTCCGCGTCCCGCCGCGGTTGCTCGAAATAGAGGGTCGTTTCGCCGCCCGCTCGCCTGGCCTCGGTCTTCTCCTGTTCCAATCGCTTGATTTCCGCCTGAATCTGCTGGGCCTGTTCCTGGACGACGATGGCGTTCTTCGCGTCGGCCGGGGCGATCTGCTGGGAATAGCCGTACAGGGCCGCGCCGCTTTGCTTGAGGTTCTCGCGGGCGATGATTTGCGCGGCCGACTTGCTTCGGCTGCTGGCCACCTGTACCATCTGCCGCAGCTCGTCCAGGAACGACAATTTCCGTTCCTCCTGCTGGTACGCCGCCGCGACCTCTTCCAGATTGCTCTCGCCGCTTACCAGGCCAACCTGGTACTCGCTCGGCAAGAGCACCGTCCACAGCGTGCGCGAGACGGGGATGTTGCTGAGAATCTGCGGCGCGGGGGGCCGAACTTGCGCCCAGCGCGAGAGCGGCTCGCCCAGATAGCCCGAGTAAATCACGATCACCTTGGACGAAAAGTCGCCCGCCGAGATTTTCTGCAATGGCACCAGCGTGACCATCCGGCCCTGGCGGCGGATTTTCGCCGGATGCACGGGCTGGTCCGAGACGAGGACCGACCATACTTCGCTCTGCGGCGGCAGCGCCAATTCGAGAAACTGCAACGTCAGGTTGTGGACGTTGTAGGCGGCCCGCGCGCGATAGTGGCCGTCGGCGTGAATCACCGTGGTCAGGTCGGCCAGATTGATGCTGGCCCGCAAGCCGGTCTCCTGTTCGCGCACGCGGCGTTGCCACACCAGCGCGGCGGCGTCATCGGCCACGCGATAGGCCGCCACGGCCTGCCGGCGAATCGTATCGGCCAGGCCCGGAGGCACCGCGGCGATCGAGATCGACACCACGCCGCGGGACGTGGTCGCGGCAATCTCGTCCGCGGTCAGGTTCTCCAGCACAAGGTGGCTGCGCGACCGTTCCACGTCCAGCGGGCGGATGACGGCGGCCGGCACGGTGCCGTCGTCCGGCAGCGGCAGCGTCTGCACCAGGTGCAGGCAATACGAGCCCCGCGCCGCTTGCTGCAACTCGATCTCCCAGGTGCGCCGATCGCCGGTGGCCTGCGAACGGATCTGCCGAATGTGCTCCCCCTGCACTTCGACGTCGTCACCGAGCCATTCCGGGGTCACCAGCCGAAACTGCGAACGCCCCGCTTGCCGGATCTCGAAATCCACCTTGCTGACGTAGGCCACGGCCCCCTCGCGAACACTGACCACGGTGGTCACATCGCTGTTGACGCGTGAAGGAGCGGGAGAGAGCCGCAGCCGCAGGTCTTTGGGCGGCGAAGCATACTCAAAGGCATAGTGGGCCGGGCGGTTGCCGTCCGTCCGCAGCGTGCTCTGCAACGCGCCCGGATCGATGGGCTGAGCGCCGCCCGCATTGCTGAGCACCGCCTGCAAGTCGTCGTCCAGATAGATCGCCAGTTGGCCGCGCTGGGCCGCGCACTGCTCCGCGATGACGCCCGGCACGGCAAACTCGGCTTGGCTGGCGTCGCGCGCGAGCGTGCCGGTGACGGCCAACTCCAGCGTTCCGGCGGCCGGTTCGCTCAGTTCCACCTTCAGTTGCTGCCCCCGTTCGTCGCGGCTGACGAACCAATCGGCTCCCGGAGGAACATGAACCTGGGAAACGCGCAGCGACGCCGGCAGGCGCAGGGCGAACGACAGGATCGGGGCGCCCGTGACCTGGGCGCTCACGAGGCTCCGCAAGGTGGCTTGGCGTGTGGCCACGGCCACGGCCGTGCGATCGGACACCTCGACCCGCGATTGCTGCCGCTCCACCTGAAGTTGCAGCCGCCATGGCCGCGACGTGTAGCGGTAGGCCCACAACACGGCACAGCCCGGGCTGGCTGCTTGCGGCAACTCCCATCCCGAACGGTCGATTTGGTCGACGCTTTTCGTCTTCTCCACGCGGACGCGGAAATGGGCGAGGCAATCGACGGCCACGCGCCCCGTTTCGCGTACGACCCCCAGCGGCTCCAGGGCGTGGACGTCGATGGCCCCCGTCACCGAACGATCGCGGCGAATGGCGTGGATGTCCACCTCCGTGCCGGTCGTCAGATCGGTCTTCAGCGAGACCACCAGCCGCTCGACGGGCGCTTTGGGGGCGGCGGCCGGCTCGGTTTCGATCGACCAATCCGCCACTTCAGCGCCCTGCACGCTTTGAATCGCCAGATCGGGCGGGATGCGCAGCCGCAGCTTGCCCACCGCCCCCTGCTGAATCCGGTAGGACAATCGGCCGTGCAAATGAACGCCGGAGTCGAGCACCTCGACCAGCAGGGCCTGATCGACGCTGACGAGTTGGCCTTCCCGCGCCTCGACGCGCCGCGGCTGCCAACGGATGCCCAGCTCATTGGTGGCGCCCAGCGGGATCGCGACCGACTCACCGTGTGCGGCAGCCTTCGATTTCGCCGCGCCCTTGCCCTCGGCCACGGGCGTTTGCCGGCGCCAGCCCCCCGGGGCCCCGCTCACCTGGATATCCAAGTCTTCGGACGGCAACTGGATCACCAGCCGGCCCGCGGATACGGGCCGCAACGGCACGATCATCTGCCCGGTCGCCCCCAGGCGGCTGACGGGCACGCTGAACCGCACGTCCACGACGTGCGGCCCGCGTTTGTCGAGGTAAATGGCCGCTTGGTCGCCGGCCAGGGTGGCCGGCCGGCCATTGATCTCGATCTTCTCGAAGGCAACTTTTCCGAGCGGCAGCGCGACGGGCGTCCATCCCTCGACGAAATGATGGACCAACAGACGGCCGTCGAAGCGGGCGACGTCGTTCTCCAGCCGGCCCGAGTACTCGGCGTAACTGACCATCGCCTGGACGCTGGGCGTCCCCGGGTCGGGCTGGTCCGGATGAGCCCGTTTCCACAACCGCAGGAACTCCTCGTGGGGCAGGTAGACCTGCGTGCTCTCCAGCGGCTTGCCATGCTCCGGGTCATAGGGAATGAACAGCGTCAGGTTGGGCTGGGCGGCCGGGACGGCGGCAGCGGGATTTTTCGCCACGGCCGGTGCTTCCTCCGCCGCCATGCCCGACGCGGCGGCGAACGACAGGCCGAGGCCAATCGCCAGCACGGCTGCCGTGGATTCGAGCCAGGACATTTTGACCGCCGGGATGAGTGCCAGCAGCATCCACAAGCAGGCCGCCGCCAAGGCGCCGAGGAGCAGGCCGTCCAACAGCGGCATCCAGGCCAGCGGAACCAGCCCCGAAAGGCCGATGGGCACGGCCAGCCCCGCGACGACCGCCATCGCCCGCCGCGGCCCGGGCATGCACCGCCAGATCCACGCGGCCAGCAAGGCGGCCGCAACCATGAGCCATTGCAACGTCTGGGCAAGCGCGTGGTCCTGCAGGCCGAGCACCAGGTCTCCGGGGCCACCCTCGCGGCGGAAACGGATCGCCTGGCCGCCGTGCGTCTCCAGCGCGACGCCCAGAGAAAGCGTCGCCCGCTGACCGCCCGTCGTGGGCGGCTGCGGTGAAACCGTGGGCGACGGCTTGGGCGAAGGGCATTTGCCGTGGGCGCGGGGCCCTTCACTTCCACGGCCGGTTTCTCCTCTGCCGCTTTCTCCGGCTCTGCCTTTTTCTCTTCGGCCGCTTTCTCCCCGGCCGCTTTCAGCGACGATTCGGATTGAGGCGAGGCGGGGGCAGCCGCCGCGGGCGGCGCAACGGCGTTTTTTTCCGCCGCCCTCCCCCCGTCAAGTACCGCGTCCTCGATCGGTTCCTGGCCCTGTGCCGTGGCCAGGTGACGAAGCGTCCGCGGGTCCATGGTCGAGCTCAGAAACCGTATCGATCCGTCCGCGAACGCGAAGTTTCCCCCGCTCGCATGTTGACTCCACGTCTGCTTTCCCAGCCAATCTTCGATCCGGCGTGCTGTACTAACACCTCCGGCAAACCAGGGCCCGCCGTCGGTCACCTCGGCCACCAGGATGGTGTTGCTGGTGCCGTCGACGATCTCGTTGAAACTGAGCCCTCGATCGAATCCAATGATTCCCCGCGGGTTGCCGGGTCCGTCCGTCGAGTCGGCGCCGGTAACGGCTACGTAGGAAGTCTTGCTGAAACCCTCGACGGTCGTTTGCGCCGGATCGGAGGGACATTGCAGCATGCGCATGGGGGTTTGCAGCAGCGCGGCGTTATGCGGATGATCCCAGGGCAAGTCAAGACGAAGCTGGTCGTACAGCGTTTTCTGCTCCAGGAAGGGCAGCAGGGCCACGATCCAACTGAACTGCCGCTCGCGCGGCACGTTGCTCGGGCCGATCGCGGCAGCCGGGAATCGCCCATACATGCTGTGATAGCCATGCAGCGCCAACGCAATCTGTTTCAGGTTGTTGGTGCACATCATGCGCCGTGAGGCTTCTCGCGCGCTCTGCGTGGCCGGCAGCAACAAGGCGATCAACACGCCGATGACCAGCAGCACCACGAGAATCTGCAGGAGGCTGCCGCACCCCTTGGCGCTCTTGTATAGCGCGAAGAAGCCCACGATAACGCCTGCCACGACCAGCCCGGTGAACTTCAACGGCAGATTCGCGTCGCTCTCGGCAACGATCGTTTCGGCCAGCCAGGCCGACAACGTCGGGCGGGCGAGCGGTTTCTCGGGTTTGAAATCGCCCTCGGCGAACACCACGTCGGTCCCGTCGGGCGGATGAACGCGCCACGTCGTCCCCAATGTCGCGACGCCGATCTGCGGAGCGCTCTGGCGGACGGTCTGTGGCCAGAGCCGCTCCCAGAAACCGCGCCCGGCCGGGCGGGGGTCGTCCGTCTCGTAGACCAGGCTCAGTTCTCGCATCGCGTTGGCCGTCCGCGCTTGGCCCGCCGGCAAGGGGACGATGTAGGTGCCTTGCTTCCGCCGCACCTCGACCGGGGCACTATCGAGCATGACCGACCACAAGTCGGCACTCCGGGGCAGCACCACGGGCACCTGCGGCAGGTTCAGGCTCCGCAGCCAGAACCGCGCTTGGTGACGCATGCGGCCCTGCCGCCCGGCGACGCTCGTGATGTCGGCCGATTCGCAAATCGCGGTGAGGACGGACCCGGGCGTGTGACGCGTGGCCGAGATCGTCAGCCCGTACGGCAATCGCCGATACTGATAGGCGGCCACGATGCGGTGACTGACGGTGTAGGCCCGCGGTTTGAGCACATCGGCCGGATCGAGGTCGCGCAGGTTCGTCGGCTGGCAGTCGATCTGCTGATCGTTGGCCGCTTCCACCGCCAGCGTGCCGCTTTGCCGCGAAACGTTCCGCAGCGCAAGGACGGGGATCGCCACGCTCGCATCGCCGTTAGCGGAGACGGACGCCCCGGGCGCGGCGGTCCCGCACGTCTGCCCGCAATCCAGGGCCAGCGTCAGGTCGCCGGTGACCGGCCGGTCCAAGACGATCTGCCACAAGGACAGGTCGGGCTTGCCACCGCCGCCCGGCAGCGGGCTGGGCCGCTGTTCGATCACGCGCGCCGCCGAGCCCAGCGGGACGATTTGAATCTTCTCGCCGACGGCCACCGGCAGCGTAAAGCCGATCCGCCGCAAGGTTCCCTGCCGGATGTGCAGGTCGAGTTGATAGTGCACGTCCAGCTTGCCGCGGTCCAGCCGCACGAAAGCCAGCGTTTCCGCCGACACCTTGGCCGGTTTCGTGCGGACCTGAAGCTGGCCGGTCACCCGGGCGTCGTCGCGGTAGTGGTATTGCAGGACCGTGCCCGGAGCTGGGGTGGAAGCATTCGGGGAGCCACCCGCGGCCACGGGCTGCAAATCGTCCGACAGGTTCGACACCAGCAGCTCGATGTCGGGCGGCGCCTGCACCAGCACGGTCCCCTCGACCTCGTCGGCGCCGGCCAATCGCAAGGCCGGCAAGGGCAGCTCGTGGTATCGTTCGTCTTCCTCCAACCAGTGCTCGGGATGCCGCTCGGCGGTGAGGGTAATCTCCAGCGGCTGGCCGGGATTCAACGGCTTGTCGAGATCGAAGCGTACGGTTTGCAGGGCGGCCTGGCCGGCTTGGCCCGCTTGTCCGGCAGGTCCCTTTTGCCCGGCGGGAACAGCCGCCACGCGCGACACGGCTTCCCACGGCACGGGCTTGTTGGCGGACAGCACCGAGGTGACTTCCCAGTCGCGCGGCAGGAGCATTTGCAGATCGAAGATCGGGGCGTGCCGCGGCTCGACCGTCACGCTGCTCCTGAGCGCCGCGCCGGCCCGATCGACCTCGACCAGCGTCGCGATCGAGGCCTGCATGGCCCCCCGCCGCGCCGTCACGTGCAACGGCAACTGGAAGTTCTCGTCCCAAAACGCGAACTCCAGCGGCGCCCCGGCCGTCGATGGAGAACTGGACGCCGAGGGGAGCGAAAGCTGCTCGGGCCGGACACCGGACAACGTGCCGATCTCCAACCGCAAGGAAGGCGAGCAGTAGACCGACACCTGCCCGACGTGCGACGCGGACTGGAGCACCCGGAGCGTGGGGACGTTCCACTCTTTCGCCACCGGGATGGGCGCCAGTCCCAGCAGCCGGACCGTGCGCCGGCCGAGGAACGGCTTGCGGAAACTGAGCGCGAGGGCCGCCGTGCCGTCGCCCTGCCCGCGCGTCGTCCATTGGGCCAGCTCCGGCGCCTCGACTTCCGCGAGATCCAGGGCGCCGGGCAATTGAATCTGAAAGCTATCCGTCGCCCGGGCGTACACGTCCAAATCGAGGAGCACCTCCCAGCGCAGCCCGGCCGGTTCGATCCGGTCGGTCGTGCGGCTGTTGGCCAACACGAGCGGGGCGCGGTTGCCGCCCGCAAAACGCTCGGAAATCAGCAGCGGCACCAGGCCGCCGCGATCGACGGCCACGCGGAACAACTGCGTCAAGTTCTCGGTGCCGTCGGCTTGCAGCGTCGTCTCGCCGACTTGCAGTTGCTTGCCCTTCGGAAGCCGAACGAGTATTTCCGAGGCCGGCAGGGGGGGCAACTTGAGCGTGGTCGCCAGATCGCCACCCTTGCTGGCCAGCGGGGCCGACATCTTCAACTCCAGCTCGAACCGCCCTTCCTTCTCCAGCACCAGGAACAGGGTGCCGTCGTCCTTGCGGCCGAAACGGGCCGGCTCGCCGCCCAATTGGGCCGACTCGATCGCCAATCCCCCGAACGGCAGATCGACGGTCTGCCAGCCTCCCCGCAATTTCGCGATCCGGATGCGTCCGCTCAATCGCAGCTCGTCGTCGCCAAGCTGCGCTTCGTAGGCCGCCTGTGAGATCGCCACATCCGTGGGCGGGGCCAGCGGCGCGGGACCGTGACGCTGGGCCTCTTGCCACAAAGCCAAAACCTTGTCCCGCGGCATGAACACGCCTTTGGCGGAGCTGTCGAACAGCAGCTTCAGCTCATCCGCCGGGATGTAGACATTGCGAATGCGCGGCGGCCCGTGGGTCACTTGGGCCGAGACGGAGGCAACGAACCCGCACCACAGGCCTAGTGCCAGCCAGAAGGCTCCCCAACGACCGCGGGGCTTGTCACTGCGCATCGCTGTCGCTCCCCTGCTTGTCGGTCGTTTCCGCGGCCGGGGCGGCCGGTGTTGCCGCCGTTGGCCCGACCACCACCGGCACCAAGAGGCCTTGTCGCCGAACCCACAACAACCAGACAACCAGCCAGAGCGCGACCACGCCGGCGATTCCGAGCCGCGCTGCCAGCAGCCAACTATGGACGAACGACGGCACAAATAAGCCGGCGAAGACGACGACGAATGCCAGAACCAGGAGCGCCAACACCTTGCTCTCCAGCGAGAACCGCAGCAGCACGGCGCCGAGCGCCAAGACCAGCAGACTGCCGATCGTGGTCATCGTGGGGATGTGCCAATAGCCGATGCTCAGCTCCGGCCGTCCCGTCAGGCTGCTGAACAAGTAGGTCGTCCCGCCCACCTGGAAGTCGAACGACGAGCTGTCCTTGGGGAACCAGCCGTCGGGATTGTCGGGCGCCTGGTTGATCGCCCGCGACTCCCACAGGCCGACGCCGATATGGCTGGTGAAGCCCTCGGGGTCGCCCACCAGGCGATAGTCCTTCGGCACCCAGATCCGCACGTACACCTGCTGGAACTTGACGCCTTCGTCGAATCGCGGCAGCGGCAGGTTCAAGACGTCGGTGATCTTGAGCCGCTTTTCCGGCCGCGGCGTCTCGAAGACCGCGGAGATTTGAAACGGCTCGTCCGAATCGGCCGTCCTCGCGACGTTGATGAAATAGGTCTTGTCCTCGGCATTCCCCTCCGCGGCCGTGGGGGCCTTCTCGGGCGCCACGGTTTGTCCGGCGACGGTGACGCCCAGAATGCGCGGGTTGCGCAGCGTAACGGCCAGCCGCTGGCGCTCGCTGGATTTCAGGTCGTAGCGGGCCCGCACGGTGATGGGGCCGTCTTCCGTCACCACGGCCTCGATGTACGCCCGGCGAACCACGGTCTTGACGACGTCCTGCAATGCGTGTTTCGTCACGTTGAGCGCCAGCCGCGCCGGATGCTGGTAGTAGCGGTAGCTGAGATACGGCTGGGCCGGGCCGAACGGCTGCGACAACTCGCGGGGATCGATCTCCTCCAAGCCCGTCGGCTTCGCCTCGACCGACAGGGAGCGATCCTTATGGATGGCGATCTCGCCCGTTTCGCGGTCCGCATCCAGCACGGTGATCGGTTGCAGCTCGAAGCGGGCGCCCTGGTCGGCCGTCGTGAATCGCTGATCGTAGGTCGCGGTGAAGTTCCTCTGGCCCAGCGCCTCGGAGTGCAACACGATCGTCCACTCGATCGTGCCGTCCTTGGCGGCTTGGGGCGACTTGCGTCGCTCCTTGATGCCGTCGCCATCGATTTGCAGCCGGTCGGAGACGGCCGCCGGCACCGCGATGCGAAACGTGTCGGTCCCGGCGAACTGGATTTGATAGCGGAACGTCGTGGTGACCTGCACCACGTCTTCTTTCACGTTGGCCGCCGTGCCGACGACGGCAAACATGCGCCGCGGCCGTTCGGTGATCGTCTGCACGATGCCCACCGGTCGGGTGACGAAGGAAAACGCCGCGGCCAGCATCGAACCGGCGGGGACCTGCGGCTGGAATCCCTTGGCCGTCAGCTCGCCGGGCGTGGCCGCCCGGGCCGCTTGCAGCCGGGCCGCGTCGGTCTTCACCTCCAGCGATTCCGGCGCCAGCACGGCAACCAGCCCCTCCTCGCGGGTCGCGCTGAGCGGTTCCAGCAACGGCAGCGGCAGCTCGCCGGCCGGCTTGTCGCGGGCCTGGCTCGCCGTCACGGTCACCGTCAGGTCGCCCAGCAGTTTCTTGCTGAAATAGACGGTCAGCGTCGGCGCGCCCGCGGCCGGGGCAACCTCGAACCGTTCCATCGATTCCGTGTGAACCTCGTCGACCTGGACCCCAACCGGCAGGCGGTAGCTGAGCGCGAAGATGCCCGACCGCGACACCTGATAGCGGAACTCGCCGCGGGTGGTCAACCGCGCCTTGTCCAGCAGCACCGAAAGGTGACTGGCCACGATGATACGCGGTTTCAGTTGCGAGGCGGCTACCACCAGCTTATGGTCGGGCGTGAAAAACTTGTAGAACGTGCCCCCCGGCTTGCGCAACGGCGCGGGAACGTCGGCCGCATCGATCCGCGTGATCGATTCCCGCACCGTGTGTTCCAGGCCCACGTCTTCGCCGCTGTGGACGGCCAGGGTCCCGCTCTCCCGCGCCGCGCCGACGGTGCGGAACTGGCCCACAGGGAACGCCTGGTCGGGAATGGGCGCCTCGGTGTGCAACTCCAAGCGGACCGCCTCGGTGGCCGGGGCGTGCAAGCGCACTTTCACCCGCTGGCGGTCGCCCGCCGCCTCGGTCTGCCAATCGCGCAGGCCGGGCGCCTGGACGTCCAGCAAACGCTGGCCGGACGGCACCTCGACGATCAGCTCGCCCAGCGACCCGCGCAGGATCTGATAGTCGAACACGGCATGCGTGTGGACGACGCCGTCGCCCACGTCGACGTCGATCATGTCGCTCACGTTGGCCAACCCGGCGGCCTTGTCCGAGCTGCCCGACTTGGCTTGCCAACTGACCGTGAACTGGTTGGTGGATCCGAGGGCCGCGCGGACGTGCGTGGCATCCTTCGCATCGGAGCGCAGCTCCAGCGTGCGCTGCGGCACGACGTGCAGGGCCAGATCTTTCTCCGGGATGTCCAGTTCCAGGTTACTGACGCCCACAGCCGGGCATTGCACGGTGAAGCTCCGCCCCTCGGCGGCCGATTTCACGCCGCTCACCAGGCTCAGCTTGATCTGGTGCTTGCCCTTTCCGCGGACCAGCAGTTCGTAGCGCCCCTCGCCCACGCCGCGCAACAACACGGATTCGTCCTCGGTTCGCGCCGAGCCGATCGCGGCATCGCCGAACTGCACCGGCAATTGGGCCCATTCGGCCCCCAGCACCTCGACGTCCAACGTGGCGTCCAGGCGCACCAGGTCGCCCTTGACGGACCCCACGTAGTCGGCCCGTGCGATGACGCCGTTGACCGGCGGTTTGACGGGCTGCCGGCTGGGCTGCATCAGCCGATTCCACATTTCCAGAAACTGCGCATAGGGCAACACGATCGAGGAATCCTCGCGCTCGAACACATCGCGCAGATTCTTGAACGGCACGTAAATGACGTGTTCCTGGCGGACCGGCGGCTTGGCATCGGACTTCTTGGCGTCGGATTGTTTCTTTTCAGCCGGCGGCGTGGCGAGGGGTTGTTTGGCGGCGGGCGCGGTTCTTGCCGGAGGCGGCGGATCGGACGGGGCAGCGCGCCCCATGCTGGAACTGCCCAGCGCGAACACAAGAGCCAGAGAGAACACGTACGCGCGTGACATGATGTTGCCTCCCAACGGGATTTCGTCGGGTAAGAGTCTCACTTGTCTGGAACAGGGAGCCGATCCGGCCAGCGAAATAGAAGCAAGGGTCCCCGGGCGCCCTCAAATGCCCGCAACGGACCACCTATCGGGATTCTACTTCCGAGTTCCCGCCCACGCAACCTTTTTGTTGAGTCGGATGCCGTACCGGATCATGGCGGCGCGACGGACGCGCTGTAGGCAACGGCCTCCGTGCCGTTCCACGGTGTCTTCCCTAACCCCGGAACGCCACGGAGGGCGTTCCCTACAGCGCTCCCGCCCACGCAACCTCTTTGATGCAGAATCGCGCGTTTAAGTTCCCTCGGGCGTTTTCATGCGGAACTCGCGGCCGGCAAACAAGAGGGAGGCCAGAAGGGCCGAAACGATGCCTACCGTGAGCAACGTCAGAACGCAGGTCCGCGCCGGGGGCGCCGTCACTAGGTCGATCTGCCAGTCCCTGCCGGCTGCCGGTGCCAGCCAGCGCAGCACCAGCACCCGGAAGTAATACATCATGGTCAGCCGGCGGCCAACGGTCGGAATAGTTGCCAGCAGCCCTTCCAAGGCGGCGATGTAGACCACCCCCGCCAGGAACGATTGCCGCATGAGCAGCCCGAGAAGACCAAACACTCCGCAATAGGCGACTTGCGTCAGCGCCAACAAGACCGCCATCTTCCACGCCCGCCCGATCAGTCCCGCGGCCGCGGGCTCGCTGGCCGTCACGGCAATGACGGCGAAGGTGGCCGTGGTGAATACCACACATAGAAACGTGGTCACCAGCAGGGTCGCCAGCAACCTGACCAGATACAGCGCCCAGTGCGGCAGCGGCCGCAAGAGCAAGTAGGTGAGCGTTTGTTCCTCGACTTCATCTTGAATGATGCCCGCGGCGTACAACAGCGCGGCCAACGGGGCCAGGGCGTGCGGAATCAGATTGAAGACGAACGCAAACTCCAGCGCGGCGGCAGGCGCCCCGCGCGAGGTAACGGCGACCACGGCGGCCAGGACGCCCGGAAGCGCAAACAAGAGCGACAGCACCAGCAATCGCCGGCCGCGGAAGTGTTGCCGCAGCGTCAGCACGAACAGCGCGGCCAGCGCCCGCAAATCGGGACGCCGCGACAAAACGACGGCCTCGGCAGCAGCGGTGGGGGGAGCGTTCACTTGATCACCAGGTACTTGAATACGGCTTCCAGGTTATTGTCCTCCGAATAGACTTCGCGGAGGGTGTTGCCGTCCTCCAGCGACATCGCGGGCAGGCGGGCATAGAATTCATCGGGACGGCGGGTCTCGATCAGCACCGCCTGGTCGCCGCGCAGCATCTTCACGCCATCCACGTCCGCGCAACGGACCAGCTTGGCCGCCAGCAACCGGCAATCGTCGCAGACCAGCACGATGCGATGGGGATGCTGGTCGATCAGGTCGCGGATCTGCTGTATCTGCCCCTCGGCCACCAGCCGGCCATGGTGCAAGAGAATGACGTTCGGCGTGAGCATTTCGACCTCGTGCAGGACGTGGCTGGAGACCACGACGCTGTGCCCGGCTTTGCCGAGGCCGCGGATCACGTCCAGCAGATCGCGGCGGGCCACCGGATCGGTGCCGGTAAAGGGCTCGTCGAGAAACAGGACACGGGGCTGGTGGACCAGGGCCTGGGCGAGCTTGGTTCGCTGCCGCATTCCCTTCGAGTAGCCGCGCACGGGGCGGTGCATGTGTTCGGTCATGCCGACGGTGGCCAAGGCGTTTTCGGCGGCCGCGGCGGCTCCCCGCCCCGTCATTCCCGTCAAGCGGGCGCAGGTGCGGACGAAATCGTAGCCGGTCATCCACTCGTAAAAGACGTCTTGTTCGGGACAGAGGCCGACGTGCCGCATGAGGGCCGAATTGTTCCAGACGCGGTGTCCCAGCACGCGTACGCTCCCCTGGCTGGGGCGGAGTTGCCCGGTGGCCAACTGGAGCAAGGTCGATTTGCCCGCCCCGTTCGGGCCGAGCAGCCCCGTGACGCCGGCGGGAATCCGCAGCGTCAGCTTGTTCAGGCCAATGACGTTGCCGTACCACTTGGAGACGCCGTCGAACTCGACGACGGGCGTCAGCGCAGGCGGTCCAGCGACTTCACGCGCAGGTTCAATGTCCATAGTGAAAGTCCCAGCAGGGCGGCCAGCACGCCGGCCGACCAGGTCCACGGATATTGCGGCACCATCGAATCGGCCAGGCGGCGCTCGTTGGGCGGCGACGCTCTCCCGCCCCCCAGGAACGGCTGCAGCGTGGCCCGCGGCACCTCGATGGCCCGACCGACCTGGACCCAGGCGGCATCGGTTCCCAGCAGTGCCTCGCCCAGGCGTTCGAGGTTGGCGGTGTAGGAGCAGAGCGGCCGCCAGTTGGTGGGCGCCGCTTTGATCTCCGCTTCTTTGACTTGCTCTTGAATCAAGTTCCAGTTCGCGGGCAGGGCGCCCCGCGGATGCGGGGGGTGGTGCAGGGGGGCCCGGTTCGGGCCCCGCCCGCCCCCGATTGGCGCCGCCACCCCTTGTTTCAACATCACGGTGCGAACGATGGTCTCCCGCTGAATGCCGCCGAGCACGGCCGCCACCGCCGAACTGATCAGCCACAAACCGCCCCAGGCGATGCCGATGTAGAGCGACCGCCGCGACAGGGACGACAGCGCCAGCATGAGAGTTCCGGCCGAGGCCACGATCACCAGGCCGTAGACGATGCTCATCGGCAACAAGCGCCAGGTGTCGGCGATCACCCCCAGGTCGAGACTGAAGCAGACGCCCAGCAGGTAGGCGGCCGTGGCCGGTCCAACCGCCACCGCGGCCACCAGCGCGGCAACGACGCCCAGCTTGCCGAGCAGGTAATCCAGCCGCCGCAGCGGGCGGGAAAAATACAACGGCAGGGCGTTGAAGCGCAGGTCGCCGCTGATCAGGTTCGGCCCCGCAATCACCATCAGCAGCATGATGAAAATGATCTCGGACTTGAAGAAGATCGAGTAGGAGATCGTCCATATCGCGTGCCGGTAGGCACGCGGGTCGGTGGCGATGCCTGGCGGAAGGATCGGCCGCAACAGCGGCAGCACGCTTTCGCTTCCCTGTTCGAACAATCCCCACACGGCCAACACGAAACCCAGCGCCAGCGCCGGCGACCATGCCGTCAACAGCAGCATGCGGAGGCTGCGGTTCTTAAGCTGCCCGCGCAGTCCCTGCTTGGTGATGGCCAGCCAGCGCCAGGCATGGCCCGACAACGTGCCTTTCCAGTGCTGATAGCCCTGATCGAAAATCGGCATGGTCGTTAGTTTGTTAGTTGGGACGGTAGTTGTACTGCCGGCCCCGGGGTGGCAGTACAACTGCCACCCCAACGCTGTCGTTAGTTGGTTGTCTCGGCGTGATGGTCTTCTTCGAGAGCCTTCAAAAACACTTCTTCGAGCGTGCTTTTTTGGGGCCGCAGGCAGCGGATCTGCTCGCCGCAGGCGGCGGCCAGCTTCCACAACAACTCGAGCGACTGTCCCGGCGGCAGGCCCACGATCAGGCTGTGGTCCTGTTCCCGCATGGTGCAGCCGGCCTCGCCCAGACGCCGGGCAAAAGACCGGGCGTCCACCTTGACCTCCACTTCGTAGCAGTGGTCGTGCAGGTTCTTCAATTCCTGAATCTGCCCCTGGATCAGCAGCCGGCCGCAGCCCAGCACGAGAACGTGATCGCAGACGTGTTCGACGTCGGGCAAAAGATGGCTGGAGAACAGCAGGCTCATCTCCTTGCCGTGAGCCAGGTCGCGGGCCAGCTCGAGCATTTCGTCGCGGCCGGCCGGGTCCATGCCGTTGGTGGGCTCGTCGAGGATCAACAGCCGCGGGTCGTGCACGAGGGCCGCCGCCAGCTTCAACCGCTGCTTCATGCCGCTCGAGTACGACTCGACCGGGCGATAGCGGGCCTCGCCCAAGGCGACATAGTTGAGCACCTCGTGGGCCCGCTGCAGGGCCTCGCTGCGCGGCATTCCGCACAACTCGCCGGCATAGGCGATGAACTCCACCCCGGAAAGATTGGGAAAGAGGCACTCGTCCTCGGAAACAAAGCCGACCGCCTGGCGGATGTCGAGCCGCCGCGTGAGCAGGTCCAGACCGAGCACTTCGCCGGCCCCGGAATCGATCGTGACCAGCCCCAGCAGCGTGCGGATCAGGGTCGTCTTGCCCGCACCGTTGGGGCCGAGCAGGCCGACGGCGCCGGTCGGCACAGTCACGGAAAGCTGGCTGAGCGCGGTGATCTTGCCGTAAGTCTTGGTGATGTCCCGCAGAACAAACAACATCCAAACCTCGGTGCGGGCTAGAAAGTTGGCCGGCGGAAATTCAAGTCACGATGATCGCCGTCTATTCTATGGCACGGCGGCCGACCGTCATAGTGCCTGCCGTCAAGAGTCCGTCCGCCTTTTGCGGGTTTTGGAGTGCGGCGATTTATCGCCGCTTTTTGCCCGTGCCGATTGGGGGCACGGCTCATCATTGGTAAGTCTTTTTTGAGCAAAACACATCACGTCTACAATGGAACGCAAAAGCGGGGATAAATCGCCGCACTCCAAAGACGGACGGACTCTCGACCGACGCCACGATTGGCCGGCGGGGGGTAGCCGATCTACCGGACAGGCAACGAGAGCAGGGCGTCGGCAGGGGGTTGCAGCGAGCCAATCAAGGGAGTCGCGCCCAACGCCGTGAGCAACTCGCTGTAGGCCTGCGTCGCCTGCCAGGTCATGTCTAGCTGGGCGTTTTCGGCCTCGATCAGCCGTTGCCGGACTTGCAACAGCTTGAGCAGGTCCGTCTGCCCGGCCGCGTAGAGCCGTTCCATTTTGGCCGTCTGGTCTTGGATCATCGCCGTGGCGGCATCCACGCGGGCGACCAGGCCCTTGGTTTGGTTCCATCGCACCAGGCTGGCCCGCACCCGCGCGATGGTGCGGATGCGCAATTGTTCCACGGCCACCACGTCCCGGCTGTGTTCCATCTCGCGTTGGCGGACCAGCGGCTTGCCGGAGTTGAGCACGGGGATAGGGCTGCTGAGGGCCACGCCGTAGTACGTGATTCCCGCTTCGTCGTGCTCGTAGTACGGCCCTACCGAAGGAATGACAATGCGATCGGCCCGGGCCAAAGCCAGCGCGGCGTGCGAGCCGGCCGCCTGGGCCCGCGCGGCGTTGATCTCGGGATGGCTCTCCAAAGCCATGCGAATCAGTTCCTCCTCCTCGCCGGCCGATACGCCCTCGGGAACCTTCAAGCCGCCCGCCGGAACCACCGAGGCGACGCACTCCGGCAAACCAATCTGCCTTCGCAAATCCGTCAGCGCGTCGATGTATTCCTGCTGCGCCGTTTGCAGCCGCTCGACCATCGATTGGTTCTCGACCTCGGCCAGGACCACGTCAGCGGCCGATGCTTGTGCCGCCTCCATCTGCCGGCGCACCGTTTGCAGCAACTGCACGTTGAACTCGGCCAAGTGCTGGGCCACGCGCAGCCTCTCGCGGCGGTAGCTGGCCGTCTGATGGAGCCGATAGGTTTCCACCATCGCCTGCAGCTCCGCCTGCAAGACGTTCCAATGCGTCTGGTCGTACGCTGCACGGGCAATCGCCAGCCGCTTGGCCGTGCGGTCGCCCAATTCAATCGGTTGGCTCCAGGTGACGCCGATGAGTTGCTCCAGCCGGTGGGCGCCCTGGCCCGTGTCACGGTCAAAGGTCCAAGGCTGATAATCGATCGTAACGGTGGGATTGAGACTCGTGGGAAACTGCCTGGCAACCGCCACGGCGGCGGCAGACACGCTCAGGCTCCGCCGCAGCGACACCAGGTCAGGGTTCCCCGAGAGCGTCCACTGCAGCGCCGTTGCCAGGTCCAGCGCCGCCGGGGCATTCTCGCCGGCCGCCGGCCGGGGGATCGCCTCGCCGACGGCGGGAGGCGGGAGTGGCTCGGCGTCGGCCGCAGCGGCCAGCACCAGCCCGATGACCGCGGCCCAGAGAAGACATCGAGATAGGAAGCTGTGCATACGCGATTCCCAAGGCCGCCGGCGTAAGCGGGATTGTCGGCATGATCCCGCACTTCGTTAGAATCGGCACAATGCGCTTTCCGGGTTGGCGGGAAACGGAAGTCACCGGCCGAGGGGGAGAAGAGATAGGGGAATTAACGCGTGCGTAGACTTTGACGCGCGAAATTGTCCCGCCGCAGGAGCCGCTTATTTTTGCCGGATGGCCTTCTCGGCTTGCGGTGGTGCGTCGCTGATGCAAACCGGGCAATTTTCGGGCAGTCCGTACCCCCCTTCGGTGACGACCCAGTCGCCAACGGAGAGACCGTGAAGAACTTGGACGTGCGTTTCGGTCTTCAGGCCCAGCTTGACCTCGATCTCGTGGGCCGTCTTGTCGCGAATCACCGTGACCACGGGCGTGCCGGCCCGGTCGGCAACCGCGGCCACGGGCACCACCAGGACATTGGCCATCTCGGGGAGCCAAAGGCGCCCGCGGCAAGCCAGCCCGAGACGCAGCAGACCTTCGTCGTTCGCCAGGAGCGCCATCGCGTCCACGTCGCCGGTGGCCGCATCGGCCTGCCCGCTAATGCGGGCGATCCGGCCGCGATAGGTCTTATCGGGCAGGGACGCCGGCCGGACATCGACGGCGGCGCCTGCCTTCACGCTGGCCAGATAGGCGCTGGGAACGCGAATCTGCATGAAGACCTGGGAGAGATCGACGATGGTGGCCAACGTGGCCGTGTGGTCCACGTACATGCCCTGCCGCGCCGTCAATTGCGTGATGGTTCCGTCGAGCGGACTGGTGATCTTGCACCACTCGAGGTTGAGCTTCGCGGCGGCCCGCTCGGTCTTCGCGGCGGCGAGGCGGGCTTCGGCCTCGGCGATTTCTTCCGGGCGCGTGCCCGCTTGCCGGAGCTTCAGTTTGGCCGCCGCCGAGGCGTTCTCGGCTTCGGCGGCCTGGAGCAGCGCGCCGGTCTTCTGGAACTGGACCGCGGAGACCTCGTTGCTGGCCCGCAACGCTTTCATGGCGGCCACCTCGCCGCGCAACGCCTCCATCGCCACTTGGGCCTTGTGCGCGTCGTGGCGGGCGATCTCGATTTCTTCCGGGCGCGGCCCGTGCTTCAAGCGTTCCAGGACGGCCGCTTTTTCTTCCACCGAGGCCGTGGCTTTGGCCAATTCGGCCTCGGCCATGCGGGGATCGAGGTGCAAAACTTCCTGGCCTGCCTGCACGCGGTCGCCTTCCACAACGCCGAGCTTCTGCAGCCAACCGGCGACTTGCGGAGAGACCGATGTGGTGCGTTCGGGGATGGCCACGATGCTTCCCACTACGTCGATCGACGGTCGCAGGTTGGACCGCTCGGCCTTGACCGCCCGCACGGCGACCGGATCCTTGGGAAGCGACTGGTCTTCCTCGTGTTCCTCGGAGGCGGCCTTCTTGCAGCCCGCCAAGACCCCGGCGAACATCGTGGCGATCACCAGGACCGCCATCGGTTTTGCAGAAAAGGTGAACATGGAAGACTCCGAGCAAGGTTTACGACTCGCCGGCCGGAGGCACGGCCACCGCCGAACGCTGGCCGGGCCGCAGCAGCCGGATCAACATGTAATAGCATAACGGCGTGGCCACCAACGACAAAACGAGCGAGATGCACAGCGCCCCGATGACGGCGATGGCCAGCGGGCGGAGCATGTCGGCGCCCGCTCCCACGCCGTAGGCCAGCGGCAGCAGGCCGAGGAATGTCGCCAGGGAGGTCATCAGTACCGGGCGGAGCCGTCGCCGGCCAGACTGCACCAGCGCCTCGGCGAGCGGGTAGCCGCGGGCCCGCAAGTGTGCGACGAAATCCAACATCAAGATGCCGTTCTTGGCGACGATTCCTACGCCGATGATCGCCCCCAGAAAGGAGACGATGTTCAACGAGGTCCCGGTGAGGTAAAGCGCCGCCACCACGCCAAACAGGGCCAGCACCGCCCCCAGCACGATCGCCAGCGGCTCGAGCAGCGAGCGGAACTCGACCAGGAGCACGGCAAATACCAGGAACAGGGCCATGAGCAATACGAACGTCAGGTTCTTGAACGATTCTTGCTGTTGTTGATAGAGTCCGCCGAACTCCAAGCTGGCTCCCGCGGGGAGTTGGAGGTTCTTTTCCAACCGCGACCGGATCGTGCGGATGCCTGTGCCCAGATCCATGCCGGCGAAGCGGGCGGAGACGGCCACTAGTTGGCGCAGATCCTCGCGCTGCATTTCCAGGATGCCCGGTTGGTATTGAACGTCTGCCAGGTCGTTCAAAGTGACCGTGGTGCCCAGCGCGGAACGCATAGCCGTTTCGCGGATGCGCAGCTCGCGCTCGTGCGTCTCGGCGGCCAATAGAACGCGGATGCCGACGGTGCGATCGCCCTGGAGCAGGTAGGAAGACGCGTTGCCCAGCAGTGCCGTTTGCAGGGTATTGCCGATGTCGGTCGGCGTGAGGCCAACGCGGGCGGCCGCCTCGGGCCGGACGGCGAAACGCAGGGAAGGACCCGCCACGACCAATCCCGGATCGACGTCCACCACGCCCGGAATCTTGCCGATCAGGGCGGCGATTTCCGCGGCCTTTTTCTTCAGCAACTCCGTGTCGGTCGAGAACAGCTTGATCTCGCAAGGCATGGGGGACCATGTCAGGTCGCCGATCAGATCGCTGAGCACGCCGGGAAACTCGGTGTGCAGCGCCGGCTCGGCGCCGTGAACTTTCTCGCGCAGCTCGTCGATCACTTCCTCGGTCGTGCGGCGGCGGTCCGGCCGGAGCTTCACGAGGAAGTCGCCCGTGTTGGGCTCGGCGATGGCCAAGTCCAGCCGTGCGCCGGTCCGCCGCGAGAAGCTCTCCACCTCGGGCGTGTCCATCAGGATCCGCTCAACGTGCCGGAGCATGCGGTCGGTTTCGGACAGGCTGGTGCCGGGGCGCGAGTAATAGTCGAGCACAAAGGCCCCTTCTTCCAGCTTGGGCAGGAAATCGGTGTCCAGGGCCCCATAGAGGCCGATGCCGGCGACGATGACCGCCGCCATGCAGAGGAGCGCCAGCCACCCGTGACGCAGTGCCAGGCGAACGCCCCACTCATAAATGGCGATCAGCGCACGCAAAAGCCGCCCCCCTTGTTCCAACTCGTCTTGAGTCCCCCCGGCGCGGCCGCCGATCAACAGGCTGGCCAGCGCCGGCGTAAACGTCACGGCCAAGACCAAGGACGTGAGTAGGGCAAAGACCATGGTCATCGCCAGGGCGCGGAAAAACACGCCCGCTACGCCTTCCAGAAAGGCCAGGGGGATAAAAACCACGACCGGCGTGAGCGTGCTGCCCACCAGGGGAAGCCTCACCTCGCGCGTCGCCAGTTTGATGGCCTCGCGCGGCGTGTGGCCGGCCAGGATTTTGGCGTGGATCGCTTCGGTCACGACGATGGCATCGTCAATCACCATGCCGATGGCCGCCGCGATGCCGCCGAGCGTCATCAGGTTGAAGCTCATGTGGAACAACCGCATGCCCACCAGCGTCAGCAGCACGGTCACTGGGATCACCGCGGCGACAAACGTTCCCGAGACGCTCCGCAGGAAGCCATAGAGCACCAGGGCCGACAGGACCAGGCCAATGATAATGCACTCCCAAACGCTCCGCACTCCCTCGCGTACAAAGAGCGACTGGTCATAGAAGAAGGCCAACTTCATGTCGGGGGGCAATTCGCGTCGCATGTGTTCGAGTTCCCCGCGCAGGGCCTCGGCAATCGCCACCGTATTGCCGTCTGCCTGGCTATAGACGTTCATCAGCACGGCCTCTCGGCCCGCGGCAGTAACGATGTTGAACTGCGGGGCATATCCGCGCCGCACGGTGGCGATGTCGCGTACGTGAATGGGCGACTTTCCCGACCAGGCCACCACGACCCGCTCGATCTCGCGCGGGTCGCGCAGCCGGCTGTCGACCACGGCCAGGTAGAGCTGGCGGTTCTCCTCATGCATGCCGGCCGAGGTGAACTGGTTCGATTCGGTCAATGCCCGGCTCACTTGATCGAGCGAAAGATGGTAGGATTCCAGCCGGGTGGGGTCCACCACGACATGGTATTCGGGCACGCGGCCGCCCATGATGCTGACCCGGGCGACCCCCTTGATCCGCAAGAAACGAGGATTGAGGTTATATCGGGCGGTCTCCCACAACTCGGCAATGTTTCGCGTCTTGCTCGTCAGGCTGATCCCCAGGATGGGGAAAGCCGAAAACGTCAGGCGGTGAACGGCGATCTCGGCCGTGGCCGGCAACGAGCCGCGGATCTGCGCCAACCGGCCCAAGACGTACAGCTCGGACTGGACCATGTCCGTCGACCAATCGAAGAACACGTTGACCGCGGCCGAGCCCCGCCCGGTGGTCGAGCGGATGTTCGCTGTGCCGGGAATGTTCTTCATCGCCTCTTCCACGGGCCGGGTGATGGTGGCCATCATCTCGTCGGCCGGCATCACGCCGTTGTCGATCAGAATCACCACCCGGGGAAAGTCGGTCTGGGGAAAAACCGCGGCCGGCATCACGCAGGCCGCGTAGCCGCCGGCCAGGCAAAGCGCCGAGGTGAGAAAAAGAATCGCCGTACGGTGCCGAAGCACAAAGCCGTCGGACGGAGCCGCAGCGCCAGAATCCGGCGGAGATGTTTGGGGCACCATAGCGAGCCAGTTCGGGCCTGAAGTCCATCAACGGAGGATCGTCATTATGCGACGCGCCGGCGCACGACGGCAGCGGTCGTCGACCCATGAAGGCCGTGTTTCGGGACATCCCATCCCCACCTATCCACGTTAATCGGTCCGTCACGGCGGGTCAAATCCCGAGGCGGCAGTGGGTAGTGTCTTATTAGTGTGTTGCTGGCCGATTGGGGGGTGTTTAGTTAGACCGCTGCCAACTCATCCAACATCTGCCCGATACTCCACGGCCGATCCGTCAGCCCCGCCGCAACGGCCGGCGTCGTCTTGATCGTCATATGGACCCGGCAGAAATTGTAGTACAGGAAGTACAGGGCCAGATGATATTCGTGGTTCGCCCATTTTTTGCTGAAGGCGTTAGTCAAACGCGTCGCAGTGGGAGACCATCAATCGGGCCGCAGAGGATGCCGGATTGGCTATGGCACCTTGGGCGCGATCGCTCTTGCTGGAATCCGCCAAGCGGCAGTTAAAACGGCGATAGCGGAGAGCAGAGGTTACGATCCCATCCGCGCAGAAGCGGACCCCTCCGACAGGCTATAAGACTGGTGCGCCTCCAAGACGCGGGCCGCTCTCGATGCCCATCAGACCCGACGCACTCCCAGAGGTTCGGACGACGCACTAATTTCTATGTCCGCGCCATTTAAGGGCTTGCAACGAAACGGCTGTTTTGTAAAATAAACAGGTCAAAGGAGCATTGGATGCCAAAAACTGTCGTCAATCGGGTGGATCGAAACTTAGCCCGGCGGCTGCGTGAAGCGCGCCGAGAGGTTGGCCTTTCTACTCGTGCTGTTGCTGACCAATTGCCTCGCAGATTCGCAGTCTCGCACGCGACGATCGCAAACTACGAGAACGGATCGACAGTCCCGTCCATTGACGTGCTGGGCGCGCTCGCTGACTTCTATAAGCGAACGCTCAACTGGTTTCTGGACAGCCGCGACACCATCAGTGGCTTCCGCTATTGGAATTTACGGCCCAGGACATCTCTAGCAGAGCGGCGGCAGTTCGAAGCGCAGGCCGGGAAATGGGCCGATGCTTATATGAAACTCGACCGTCACCTTCGGCTGCGCATCGCGCGACGTCCATGTAAGTTCGATGCGGCTACCGAGATGCCGCCTGAGCTTTTTGCGCATACCGTGCGCACGGAGATGCTGAATCTTGACGACACCCAGCCGATTCACAGCATGATTATAGTCCTAGAGTCTTTTTCGGCATGGGCAATTGAGATTACATCATCGCTCGCCGTCAGTGGGGCTGCGGCGCGAATTGGGAATGAGTACGTTGTGGTGGTTAGCCCAGACATTTCTGGCGATCAATTGCGAATGAACGCCGCCCATGAACTCGCTCGGCTCTTGTACGATGATTCGGGTAAAGCTGGGATAGAAAAGGCGATTTACCGTTTTGCCTGTGCGTTGCTCCTGCCGGAATCACAACTCAGGGAAGCCTTTGACGGGCGGTCGTTTCTTAAGATGATTCGATTTAAGGAGAAGTTTGGAGTTTCTTTGGCTGCGATGATTCACATGGCGGAATCGGAAAGAATCATCAATTCAACGACCGCACGATGGCTATGGGCAGAAATGACGCGACGTAACTGGAAAGCCCATGAGCCGGGGCACGTATGGAGAGATAGGGCAATCAGTTTCGAGACAATGCTAGAGTGCGCCATCCGACAGAAACAAGTATCGTGGTCAGATGTTGAAACAATTACTGGCATCCACGAGCGTGACCTAAGGGATCGGCTCGAAAACATCTTGGACAGAATCGCGCCTAGAATCAATGACCGTCCCTTAGGAGAGCCAAGGGATAATGCTGGCCTGAAACTTGCCAGCTTTGCAATAGATCAGGAAGTCTAAAAGTTGAGGGGCGATGGCCCTGCGGTGTAGCATCACCATCGCCCCTCATTCTTACTTTCTAGGAGTTATTGTAATGTCGGTTCGAAGAAAGTCAATCGGCTTGTTTGCCCACGATCGGGAATTGCTTGTTAATCTGTATCTGAAATGGCGCATTCCCGTTGACCAGTTTGAAGAGCGCCCCGATGATGCAAGACAATTCATCGCGGAATGGAAACGACTTTCCGGCCGTGACGATCAACCCGACTCAATTTTCCACTACATGAAAACCCAGCGCAAGCGCACTCGTTGGGTTCGCCTTGATGGTGACCACGAGAAGCCCCCGCCGAAGGTTAAACTCACTGCGGAGGAAACCGAGCAATTGGTGGACACGTTTTATGAGCATGTCACCATTTTTGAGCAGGGGTCGGATGTGTTGTCTTACTCGCCGGAAATGGCCGAATTTGTTGCTAAGGAATTCTCGGCAAAGATTGGGCGCACGATTCCGGCGCATCTCGTCACGGCTAAGTTGACCGCACTTCGGAAGCGTGGGTTACTGCCGAAGGTTGGGCGCCGCCAGAAGGGAGACGATGCTGGTGGCTTTTCCGACATCGCGGACGTTGGTTAAGATTCTGGCCCGGCGCAAAAAAGTAGCGGGCGACCTGCGGGCCTCCCGCAATCTTGTGGCTCGGGGCGCATCCAGACCGAGAATATCTCGGTAATCACTGAATAGTGGGTGAATTTCCAATGCAGCAGTTTCGCATCGCAGCGTGAAAGGATCAGCCGCTTTCCAAGCGTAATGTTTTCTGGTTTTGTTCCGGAGGGAGGGCCAGCCGGATTCGTTGGCGGACGCTTTGCACGGTGGCACCAAGATGCGATCGGCAC
>Ga0181520_10003937_pt1 | contig 25428 bp, 30 predicted proteins | sample PEATcosm2014_Bin_29_FD_132451 | JGI IMG/M metagenome (GOLD analysis project Ga0181520, IMG submission 132451) | Peatland microbial communities from MTU Mesocosm Facility, Houghton, MI, USA - PEATcosm2014_Bin02_30_metaG | ecosystem: Environmental > Terrestrial > Soil > Wetlands > Peat | place...
AGTCCCGGACACACCGCCGGATTGAGAGGCTCAAATGCTGTGGACAATCTTCGTAATTATATTGGTCTTGTGGCTGCTTGGCTTTAGTCTTCACATCGCCGGCGGGCTGATCCATATCCTGTTAGTTGTGGCACTGATCGTGCTGATCTATAACCTGGTCACCGGACGCCGCTGAGCAGAGATTAGTAAATACATGGAGAGTTCATTGTCGTCACGAGAGAACATGTTGTTCAGCGGACGGTTACCCGGAATGAAACTGCGCACGCTGATGCTCGAGGGGAAACTCGCTGCCTCGCTACGATCGAGGGTTAGCGCTTCACTTCCGAGCCGGGTTGCGGTAATCGGAAACTATCTTCCGCGCCAGTGCGGAATTGCTACGTTCACGACGGACCTATGCGATGCCATAGGCGCGGAGTACGAAGCGGCACAGTTGATGGTCGTCGCAGTGAATGATCCCGGATCGCAATACAGCTACCCGGCGCGCGTGCGCTTCGAATTAACAGAGGGTGATCCTTCCTCGTACGACGATGCGGCCGACTTCCTTAACTTCAGCAACGTTGACCTGGTCTGCCTACAGCATGAGTATGGCATCTTCGGAGGCCCGGCCGGCAGCCACATCCTCCGGCTGCTTCGGCGGTTGAAGATGCCAGTGGTGACGACGCTGCATACAGTTCTTCGCGAACCTGACGCCACGCAACGCGTCGTGATGGACGAGATTGCCGTGCTCTCTGACCGGCTAATCGTGATGAGCGAGCATTCGTCGAAGCTCCTGCAAGAAGTGTTTGGCGTGTTGGCAGAAAAGATCGATGTTATTCCGCATGGCGTTCCGGACCTGCCATTTGGAGATCCGAATTACTACAAAGACTCTTCGGGAACCGAGGGCAGAGCGGTACTGCTTACCTTCGGGCTGCTATCTCCGAATAAGGGAATTGAGCGGGTGATTGAGGCGCTTCCCCGTATTGTGGCCGAACATCCAGAGGCCGTGTATATGGTCGTGGGCGCAACGCATCCTCATATTCGGCGGCGCGAGGGCGACCAGTACAGGTTGCAACTCCAGGCACTGGCGCGAAAGCTCGGAGTTGAGCGAAACGTGATCTTCCACAACCGTTTTGTAAGTCCTGAGGAGATGGCGCAGTTTGTTGGCTCCGCAGACATCTACATCACTCCCTACCGATACGAAGCGCAGGCTGTATCAGGCACTCTGGCGTACGCGCTAGGGGCAGGCAAGGCGATTATTTCCACCCCGTACTGGCACGCTGCAGAGCTACTGGACGAAGGGCGCGGCGTGCTGGTGCCGTTTGATGACTCCGACGCGATCGCGACCGCAGCGATAGAACTGCTGGACAACGAAGTGGCCCGCCATGCGATGCGCAAGCGCGCCTACCTCTATGCACGGGATACGGTCTGGAACAAGGCTGCCGAATCCTACATGAGCACGTTTGTACGTGCTCGCTCTGATCGAATGCAGGTTCCTCGGATTGCATTCTCAGACTTGAATGCCGAAAGAACGTTAGATAGGCTGCCATCTTTCAAACTGGACCACCTGTACCGGATGACCGATCACACTGGGCTTTTGCAACACGCCGTATTTTCAGTTCCAAATTATGGCGAAGGTTACGCGACAGATGACAATGCCCGCGCGTTGATTGTGGCGATGATGATGGAAGAGCTTGGGATGACGGCGCTTTCGGAATCGGCCAACCTTGCCTCGCGCTACCTGGCATTCCTGTGGCACGCGTTCAATCCTGCCACTGGCCGGTTTAGAAACTTCCTGAGCTACGAACGCCAGTGGCTCGAAGCTGCGGGATCGGAGGACAGTCACGGTCGCGCGTTGTGGGGCCTCGGAACAGTCCTGGGCCGCTCCAAGTCTGCAGATCTGCGGGGCGCGGCGGGGAGGCTTTTCGAATCAGCGCTTTCTGCGATTCTAGGTTTCAAGAGTCCGCGAGCGATGGCATTTTCAGCATTGGGTCTGCACGAGTACCTCGGTGGATTTCCTGGAGACAGAGCCGCTATGCAGACGATGGACGAACTCTCACATCGTTTGCTCGATATCTATGCTTCCAATCACACGACCGGATGGCTCTGGTTTGAAGACGTGCTCGCCTACTCAAACGCACGTCTGCCCCAGGCTCTGATCGCGTGCGCCGCGCGCACCTCTGACAAGGTGATGCTTGCGGCTGGTCTCGAGTCCTTGGACTGGGTTGTGACGATGCAGCGCTGCGAGACCAAAGGACACTTCGTTCCGATCGGTTCGCAGGGTTTTCACCGTAAAGGTAGCGACAAGGCTCGCTTTGACCAGCAACCGGTTGAGGCGGGGGCAACTGTTTCAGCGTGTTTGCAAGCATTTCGTGCAACCTCAGATGGCCGATGGTTGAAAGATGCGTGGTCTGCATTCAACTGGTATCTCGGGGACAACGATCTGCAAATCGTGCTTTACGACTCCAGTACAGGTGGGTGCCGTGATGGGTTGCATCCCGATAGGGTCAACGAAAACCAGGGAGCGGAGTCAACACTCTCCTTCTTGATGGCGCTGCTTGAGATGCGCCTGCTGGAAGACGCAGAATTACCATTTGCCAAGCACGAAGCTATTGCCACTCCACGCGCCTTCCTCAGCACTCCATTGGAGATTTCATGAGCGTAGTAGTTCACGCCGAGCCACTGCTATACCGCCATGCTGCCAACCCGATTCTGACCGGTAAAGACTGGCCGTACGCGATCAATAGTGTTTTCAACGCCGGCGCAATTCTGCTCGAAGATGGTTCAACGCTTTTGCTTTGCCGTGTGGAGGACCGTCGCGGACTCTCTCACTTGTCCGCGGCGCGCTCGGTAAACGGAGTCGACGGATGGCGGATTGACCCGAAACCAACTCTGATGGCGGACCCGGAAAATTATCCGGAAGAGCTATGGGGGATTGAAGATCCGCGAATTACATGGATGCCGGAACTGAAGCAATACGCCGTGGTTTACACCTCCTATTCGCGGGGTGGTCCTGGCGTCTCGCTTGCACTTACGAAGGACTTCCACAGCTTCGAGAGGTTTGGCGTGATCATGTCGCCCGACGATAAGGACGCGGCACTTCTGCCGCACAAGATTAACGGACGCTGGGCGCTCATCCATCGGCCTATGACGGCACTGGGCGCACACATCTGGATCTCCTACTCACCCGATTTGCGTCATTGGGGCAGTCACAAGGTAATGCTCGAGGCGCGGCGCGGGGCGTGGTGGGATGCGAACAAAATCGGTCTCTCTTCGCCGCCGATTCAGACAGACCGCGGCTGGTTAATGCTCTATCACGGGGTGCGGCAGACGCCTTCGGGCTGTCTCTATCGATTAGGCCTGGCACTGTTTGATCTTGAGCAGCCTGACAGGTGTCTGTGCCGTGGGGATCAGTGGATCTTTGGCCCGGAGGCTGAGTACGAGCGTCGCGGCGATGTTAACGACGTCGTTTTCCCATGTGGGAACACCATGGATGCAGATGGCGACACAATCAATGTCTATTATGGAGCGGCTGATTGTGCAATCGCCTTGGCTCGCACAAGCGTTCACACTCTCCTGGAGTGGCTAGACGCGAATGGGAAATCTGAACGGCGGACGAGAGCGCGAGAGTTATGAACGCGCTCCGTAAGATCGCCCAATTCGCGTTCGAGTGCCATCATGCCGACCTAAGTCGCGTCTTTACGATTCGGAAACGCACGTACCGGGTCTGCTTCAAATGTGGGAAGGAAGTTGATTACTCCTGGGAACTAATGCGTTCACAGGAACCAGTCGTTGCTGCTAACCATCTCGCTTTACTCGAAAGCGAGATGCGCGTACGGGTGTGAATTACTTTGTTACGGGTTCCGTGTCATAAACTGATGCAGGGTAAACCAACGTTCCGCCTGGGATGGATCGTCGTGGCAAACCACGCCGCAAATATAGCAATGTTTGTGGTCTAAGGAGCCGACTTGCTCATGCCTTTCCGTGATTGAATGCGAAAGTCCAACCACACGCTGCCACAATAATCACTAAAGGACCCGAGCATGAGCTGGATTGACCATACGCCCCTCTCTGGGGTTGTTACGATTCAGTTGTTCAGGAGGTTCTAAACATGTTAAAGAAAGTGTTATTCGCAGTATTTGGCTTGGTCATTGCCATCACCTTGGCGTCGCCCCCTAAAGCCGAGTCCCAAGTAGGCATCGGTATCCAAATCGGAGCGCCGGCAGTTGTTTTTACAAGTGGCTACCATGAAGGCTACTACTACGAGAATGGCTATCGCTACCAGAGAGACAGTCGCGGATACAGACACTATGACCACGCCTTCGGTGGGCATAACGACTGGAAAAACGACCGCGCCCACCGGGACGGAAACCACCACGACGAGCATCACCCAGATGGCGACCATCGCGACTGGAAAGAATAACAGGGATCACGGCAACTTTAACTTCCTAAAGTTCTGCGTGGACAGCGGGTCGAGGTCGACGTGCTTGAACTACTGAATATAATTCCGAGGCTCCTGGGTATCTGAGCAAGATTAGCCGGTCTGGAGCTGTTTCTCTGTTACAAGGTCAAAATTGACTGACTTACATTGTGCGGAGCGGGTCAAACACTTAGAAGACGAGGATATATAGGTATGAGCCCGTTCCGTTACAGAATTCTCGTTGTGGACGACGACGTCATGATCGCTGAGATGGCGAAAGTGGTTTTAGAATCGCAGGGCTACGAAGTGCATTGCGCAATGGATGGATTCGGCGGCCTCACGGCACTGAAACAGTCGCCGCCCGATGTAATCATCTCCGACTTGCAAATGCCCAATATGAGCGGGTTCGAATTCCTTTCCATTGTTCGAAAGCGCTTTCCGAATATTCCAACCATCGCAATCAGCGGGGCATTCTCTGGCCGGGGTGTACCCGAAAGCGTTCTGGCCGATGCCTTCTTCGAAAAGGGCCAGTATTCCATGGAGGAACTTTTCCAGAAGATCATCGCTCTCTTGGAAGAATTCGCCGCCCGCCCACGCCGCGAGCACCGAGCCGAGCAAGCACCGAGCCGAGCCAGCCATCTGGATTCCGGTCAGCAACGCAAATTACATCGCGGTCACGTGTTCTTCCTGCCTAAGAACATTCCCGGTTCCCGCCCCACTCCCGATTGGTGCCCACAAAGTCGAGTGCGATGCCTGCGAGCCGGCTGTCTCATTCCATATCACCGATGGGTTTAGTAGCCGCGCAGCAATTCAATAATAGTGTCTTCTGACATCCGAGCTGGGACCCTCTTTCGAGAATCCGGAATGCGGCTCCCGGGAAGTCAAGAGGAGATGAGCACCAGCACACACGGTTCTTCGGTCTAAATCGTTGCCTGCCGGTTGCTTCCAATTTCTTTGCCGGAACGACCTCGATCACAGCATTACTCGTTTGTATAAACGGTTATGCCGCGCAGATCTTTATGTTGATATATGAGGCTCGAAGGATCGGGTCTCAGATCACAAGGATTCGTGGCTCGCGTTGCTACTGTGGCCCGGCAATTCCTCTTTTGAGCAGTTACAGATTCTGCGGAATTCGGCTCGGCAGAAACCTGCACTGGTTCTCCAACAGCAGGTTCACCGTCCAGATATGCATCGATGTTTTTCTCCATCTCTGCGGGAAAGGACGGTGCCAGACCCACGAGATTGGCTTGATAGGTCTTCAGCATGACTTCCCTGAAAACCGGGAGCGCAGCGCGGCTTCCGGTTTCCATTCCACCCAATGATCGGTTGTCATCGAATCCGATGCGCACTGCAACAGTAATTCCATCCGGGCCATAAGTGGACCCTACAAAGAGGGCATCGCGGTAGTCGTTTGTAGTGCCTGTCTTCCCCATTACTGGAATTGGGAAAGTGCGCGCATCAAGCGAATGCGCGGTCCCTGACGGAAGACGGACCACGCCTCGCAACCCTTCCTGGATCAGCGATAAATCTTCTCCGGTGTCGTTGCTTGAACAGAAAAACACAGAATGCGTGTATGTGACGTCGCCCCTGGTATGTTGAATCCTTGCGATCACGTAGGGGTCCGCATGTATGCCGCTAGCCATGAAGCGGTAAGCATTCGCGAGCTCGAGCAGGGTGACATCGGATGCGCCGAGTGCCGTGCTGTCATAGCGGTGCAATGCAGTATGGATGCCGATGTCGCGGGCTGTATCCAGAACAGAATCGATCCCAATCTGTTGAACAATCCAAATGGCTGCCGCGTTCCTCGACTCAGCCAAAGCCTGCCGGGCTGGGATAATGCCCTTAAATTCATGGTCAAAATTAGCGATCCACTTCGGAAGTTGACCGCCCGAAGCCGTTACCGAAATGGGTGAGTCGGACACGGGAGTATTGAGATCGAGCATCCTTTGGCGAAACGCGGCTAGATAGACAATCGGCTTCATGGCCGAGCCTGGCTGGCGCATTGACTGGGTTACCCGGTTATAGTCGCTGAAAGTGGCGTTCTGGCTTTTGTATATGCGCCGCCCGCCTACCTCGGCCAAGATGGCGGAGTCACTGTTGCGTAAAACAACGACTGAGCCCTGGACCAACCCCTTACTTCGGGGATGACGCCGCTCATAGAGTGCCATTTCGTTTTCGAGCGCTGCATTCGCAAAGTTTTGGATCTGACCATTGATCGTTGAATAGACCTCTATGTGTCCTTCCAGTAGTTGGCTCGTGCCGATATCGAGAAAGAGAGTGGCATCGAGACTCTTGAGCTCTTCAAGTACATTTTCCACCGCTGCGGGCGCATCGGTTGGAGCGCTGACGTGAGCGGCCAAATAAATTGGAGCACGCTCGCAGCGCGCAGCCGTCTGCGCGGAAAGAAAATGGTTCTTCACCATGAGGGCTAGAATCTGATTTCTCCTGCGGAGTGGTTTTTCATTGTCTGCCAGTGTGGGGGCATACTCGCTTGGCGACTTGGGAATCGCTGCAAGCAGCGCCGCCTTGTCGGCGTCATCTTCCGTAAGCGCAGTCATCGGTATGCCAAAGTAATACTGTGTGGCCGCTGCAAAACCGTAGCGCCCGTTTCCCAAATAGATGAAGCTTGCGTAACGTGCGAATAGTTCCTCTTTTGCTCTGCGCTTCGACCCGTAGCGCTTCTGCATCTCGCCCTCAATCCACAAGGAGAGACGTATTTCCTCAAGTTTTCGCAAAAGTTCGTTGGCGCCCGGCACACCAATAGCCAAGGCAAGCACGTGCGGGAGAAGGCCCTGATGTTGGAGCGTATTGCTGCTTGATGTGCTCATGAGTGCTTGAAGGAAGTAACCACGTACAAGCTGTTGAGTAATCGTCGAGCCCCCTTGGGGAAACACCAGTGCGCGTTCTGGAACATTCTTGCCTGACGAGCTCTCGATGCGGGCGATCAAGGCGTGAGTGTTTGTCTTGCGAATCAAACGAGGAAAAACGGAATAGTCCACTCCCCCGTGTGAGAAGAAGTTTTTGTCTTCGGCCGAAAGAATCGCGTGCCGCAGAACCTCAGGAATGTCGTGATACTGGACAATTTCCCGGTGTTCCTTTCCCATTTCCATGAGGACGTGGCCATTCGAATCGAAAATGTAACCCATGGTGGGAGGTTCAAAGTGAATGAACGCGTCTAGATCGGGTAAGCCTTCTCGATCGAAGTCGACATAGATGATCCCAAACGCCGCAAGTACAAGCGGAATGGCAGCCAGCAGAGAAACAATCTGAAGCAGGTGGCTTGTCTTGTAAACCCTCCATAAGGCAGCAATTGACCCTCGAATGGTCCTGAAGAGCCGCCGATGAAGTGGCTGAACCTTATGCATGTGAGTTTCAGACTGCCGGAGCGCGGTGTGTCCTGATTCTTAATCCCCCGCTTCGAGCACCTTCCTGGTCCGTTCTTGTTTCACCAGACAAAGCTCGCATATCCAGAGTTGGAGTGCTGCTCAATATGGCTCACATTCAGGTTTTATGTGATGCGTGTTCTAACAGGGACAGTGAGAGTGACTTAAACAGACCGTCTGCTCCCGTAGGGAAGTCTTTACTTTCCGGGAGTGAGCATTTTTGCTCAGACGAGTTCAACAATGAACAGGTAGCCTCAATGTGCACTTCCAAACCGATCCGTCGAGAGGCGCAGGAATTGCTTCGGCAGGAAAAGACTATGTTGAAGAGGGCTATGCCAATCCGGGCCATCTGCTTTTTCTTAGTGGCAGGGTGCGCGGCCTTGTGCCAGGGACTTCCTTCATCGGAGTGGAGGTCGCTCCCGAATGCTCCGTCGTCGATACAGCCTCCAACGCAAGCTGATGGATTTGATGCCTCCGTCTCTAACAGCGCGGGAATACTGCGTGGAACCGGACATTCTGGCACGCAGCCCAGTTTGGCCGCTCATTATCAAACGGCGTTTATTCAAAAGAAATCTAGCGCCTATGCCCCATCGAACAATAGCAGCTTTATCGGCCGAGTCTCCTACGCAGCTTCGAGCATTTTTATCTCACGTGACGGCTTCGGGAAGGGCAGGCTGAATAGTTCCTACCTCCTCGGGATGCTCACTTCGGTAGCCTCCCAAGCTGCATCCCGTCCCTCCAGGGAGCGATCCACTTCGACGACATTCAACAATGTTGGTTCGACGATTGGCGGTGATGCAGGCATCAACGTTTACCACGAGTTTGAGCCTGGCATCCGCCAGATCGTGGGGAGGCTCAAACCGAAGTTCGTGTTTAAGATGCAAGAGCACACTATTCACGACTATCCACTGCGAAGTGCAGCGTCCATTCCGACAAGATAGCGGTCCTCATAACTCTCCCTACGGTCAATTGTGAGCAGTTGTCCAATAAGGAGGAAGACGAGCATTCATCTCCTTATCCAGTAGCACAGGTGGGGCAAGACCTGCGGTTCTATCCACGGATACAGGGGCGTTGATCACCAGCGCCCTGCATTCGCCCGAGTTGCGCCCTGGGCGCTTCTGAGACCGGCACTGCCGTAAATCTACCAGTGCAGAATGCTAAACAGTGAGCTCGATTGATCAGTACTCATCGACTGCCAGTGACACACTATCAACAGTGCAGATGCAAAAGGAGGAATTCAATGCCACACAGCATATTCGAAAAGGCCGGTGAGCACATCGCTGATTCGGTCCGCGAAGCGTCTCGTGTAACAACTGCAGTAGCAGACGTGATTGAAGATGGCGTAGGAATGGCCAAACGTGCAGCCAAGCAGAGTGGTGATGCCGCCGAGGACTTTGTCAACCAGTCAAGGCTGTGTATTCGGCGCGATCCGCTAACCTTGGTGGCAGCAACGTTGGCCGCGGGTGTTGCTGTGGGACTTCTAACCGGTTTGGCGATTAGGCGCAGGTAAGTATGAACGGAGACATCCAAGCCGCTCGCAAACTTCTTTCAGAACTTCGGGAGGCGTATGAGAGCCTCCCAGGACCTCTCCAACTAAAAGTCAAATGTCTGCTGCGCGAGAGCACCTCTCCTAAGAACCACGAATCGGCCACTGTACAGCCGTACACTTCATTTGCGCGTCAGCGCGAGTATTCTTTGGGCGGCGTCGGTCGGTGACCTCAACTCGCAACATCCAGCAAGCGAGATCTAATTCGCACTAGCGAGGCCAGGAGATGGTGAACACTTTCGATCCGAATACAAGCTCTGTAGCTAAAGCATCCATAAGAGCGGAGCTTGACAGGTTTGTCGAGAACTTCGGGAAATCTCTACAAAGCTGCAACGAGGCTGCCAAATTACTGATGATAGGAACAGCACATGAATGCAGACAAAGCAACACCCTGAAGCTGGAACAGAATTGCTCGATGTTCAGAGGCGTTTCAGTTCTTGCTGATAGCAGTATTCGCGGCAAAACATCGAGGATACCGAGGGTTCATGAAGCTCTCCTGTAAGTATCATTGCTATATGCCTCGCGAGTACGACCAATGAGCGGCGGCCTAGACTGCGCCGCCCCTATAGCAGCATCGCCAGTGCTTCCGGAACGATTGCGGCCACCCAGAAAACCAAGCAATAGCGAACGACACCGGGCAGGACGCACAGGTTGGTTGCGCGCAGCGGTACTAGGCGCGAATGACGGCATTCTTTCTACGTCGAGTCTGATGCTCGGCGTCGCGGCGGCACACGCGACTCACAGCAGTGTGTTGGTCACAGGAGTTGCCGGTTTGGTGGCTGGGGCCATGTCGATGGCGGCTGGTGAGTATGTGTCTGTCCACTCGCAGGCAGATACTGAAAAAGCAGACCTCAGGCTTGAGCGCACAGAATTGGCAAACGACTATGAAGGCGAGCACACAGAGCTTATGGCGATATACGTCGCTCGCAGCCTCGATCCATCTCTGGCAAATCAAGTTGCTTGTCAGTTGATGGCGCATGACGCATTTGGAGCGCACGCTCGAGACGAACTCGGCATCTTCGAAACTCTTAATGCACGACCGATCCAAGCCGCGTTGGCATCAGCGGGCAGCTTCGCCGTAGGAGCGTCACCACCATGGCCCCGGCATCAGCAGTCATCCCTTTAATAGCCGGTGCTTCGCTGGTATTTCTCGCGCTGCTGGGAGGGTTGGCGGCACGCGCGGGCGGGGCAGGGGTGATGGTCGGAGCCTTACGGTTTACGTTCTGGAGAGCCTTGGCTATGGGGTTGACCGCAGGTGTCGGGTTCCTGTTTGGAAAGGTTTAAAGGATTGCGCATATGTGTGCAAAACAATACAGACAAGGCTTCGCCACTAGACGATTTTTACAGAGGCAGTGGACAACTGTCATTAAGGTAACGAGGAGAACAAATGAACAGACTTAGATATCTTGCACTGGCGGTTGTCGCAGCAAGTTGCTTTATAGTTGCCGTTCCCAAAGTAGAGGCTCAAGTCAGCATTAACATCGGAGTCGCCCCTGAATGTCCGTATGGGTACTATGACGCCTCTCCTTATGGCTGCGCTCCGTCCGGCTACTACGGTCCGGAATGGTTTACCGGTGGTGTCTTCATCGGTGCCGGACCGTGGTTTCATGGCGGCGATAACTTCCGTGGCCAAGTGAATAACAGTTATCACCCTGACCACGGCTATCGAGGGGCAATGCCACAACGTGGTGAGAGAGCAGAGCCGGCAATGCATGCCGCCAATGCTGCACACTTTAAGGGAAATGAAGTGCGTGACGGGCGCGGGCATACGGGCGAAAACAAACGCTAGGATCAGGCAGGCGAAAGAGCATCTGGCAGAGCCAGATGCTTTGACGTCTGCTCGCTCTCCTTATACGCGACAACGGGCAAGAGGACCAGATTGTAGAATGCACGCTCACTCGTAGACACCATGGAGCTTTATTCCCACGATTGGGGATGATTGAGCAGTATTGACCATCCGCAAAGCAGAATATCGCCTATAACCAAGGCTGGATATGAGTTCACTACAGAAAAGGAGATAGACATGCTTGGAACTATATTGATCGTGATTTTGATACTGGCGCTTGTCGGTGCTTTTCCGACGTGGCCGCACAGTAGGAACTGGGGCTATTACCCGTCCGGAGGATTGGGACTGGTAGTTGTGATCGTTCTGGTTCTGCTTTTGCTCGGCCGGATCTGAGTCATGCGTGCCTCACCAATATCATATGGCGCTATGACGGCGCGTTGGCGGCCGTTTTCCGCACGTGTGACTGCCCTTCTTCTCGTCGTTCTTATGTGTAGCACCGGGGCACCAGCGTACTCGGTTCTAACCCACGAGGAAATCGTTGACCTGTTGTGGACCAGTGAGATTCGCCCGCTCCTGCTTAATAGGTATCCGGGACTGACGGAAGACCAAATCAAACAAGCTCATGCCTATGCATACGGTGGAGCTGTGATTCAGGACCTTGGCTACTATCCCTTCGGGAGCAAAGAATTCAGCAACCTGGTGCATTATGTTCGCAGCGGAGACTTCGTTCGCGAACTGCTGCTCGAAAGCCAGGATGTCAACGAGTACTCTTTCGCGCTCGGCGCGCTGTCCCACTATGCCGCTGACATTGCGGGTCATCAGAAAGCCGTAAACCTGGCAGTCCCGATTGAATATCCGAAGCTACGTGCGAAGTATGGCAAGTCAGTCCGCTACGCTCAGGACAAGAACGCACACTTGAGGATAGAGTTCGGATTCGACACCTTGGAGGTCGCGAGAAATCGCTATGCCTCGCAGCAGTACCATGATTTTATCGGCTTCCAAGTGTCCAAACCGTTGCTGGAACGGGTCTTTCCCGTCGTGTACGGAGTGGAACTGAAGGACGTGCTGACCCACGAGGATCTGGCAATCGGCTCTTATCGCTTCGCGGTCAGCCGATTGATTCCAGAGATGACCCGAGTCGCGCTGCAGACTCACAAGAAAGATTTGATACGCGAGAAACCGGATTTTGCGATGCGGGAGTTTCTGTATCGGCTTTCGCGCTCCGGGTATGAAAAGGAGTGGGGCAAGGACTACAAGAAGCCTGGAGTGGGAACGCGAATCCTGTCCACACTCCTGCGATTCATGCCTAAGGTTGGACCATTCAAAGGCTTGGGCTTCAACAGTCCCACGCCACAGACAGAAGACTTGTATATCAAGAGCATTAACACCACGGTCGACCAGTATCGGGCCCTTTTGGAAGAGGTGAAGAGCGATTCGCCTGTGCTGCCGAATCGAGACCTTGATACCGGCAACGCAACCAAAGCGGCGGAATATTCGCTGACTGACGACACCTATGCACAGTTGCTGGCTCAATTATCCGAGCAAAAGTTTGATCACACATCGCCGGAGCTACGCGAAAACATCTTGCAGTTCTATTCCGACCTTTCATTGCCAATCGAGACGAAGAAGAATGCAGCTCACTGGCGGGGTGTGCTCACAGAACTGGACCTACTGAAGTCGGCGACGCCGGCGCAGCCCATGTTGAGCGGCACCGCACAGTGATCGCGCATGTCACGCAATGTTTCACAGGTGTTTATTGAGTGATTGCATGTTCACGGACCACCTGATTACCAACTCCGACGTAGAGCAGAAATGCTGACGCAACTGAGCGTTATTGACCAGTCTCCTATGGGACGACGGTGGCACACTCTTCAGTGCATGTGCCGATCACGAGCGAAAAGCTAGGTTGTTCAAGTAGCTCATGAAAACGTAAATTCCACCTACGAAAATGGAGAAATACAATGAAAGTAATACAACGTGTAGCTCTGATGGTGGTTGCCATCGCTCTGTTAGCGATCAGCATACCTGTATACGCGTCCGAGATGGATGGCCGTATCGAATCATCCGCTAGGAAGTCGTATGCATTCGAGACCTACCTCCAGACTGATGATATTAAAATCCAATCCGTGAATGGCGTTGTGACCCTAACGGGAACCGTCTCCGAAGCGTCTCACAGATTATTAGCCCGCGAATCCGTGGCAGGCCTGCCAGGGGTTAAGAGTGTTGACGACAGGCTGGAAATCAAAGGTGAACCACTCGCAGAGGACTCGGATGCGTGGCTCATGATGAAGGTGAAGACCACGCTCTTGTTCCATCGCAGCGTGAGCGGCTTCAAAACTGAAGTGACCGACGTCAAAGACGGAATCGTCACCTTGCAAGGCAAAGCGGCCAGCCAGGCACAAAAGGATCTGACGACCGAATACGCCAAGGGTGTGGAGGGGGTTAAAGACGTAATAAATCAGATGACAGTGGCAGGAGCAAAGACGTCAAGAACGGTAGGCCAGGATGTTGATGACGCTTCCATCACCGCCCAAGTCAAAATGATATTGCTATATCACCGCTCGACCAGTGCACTCGATACCTCGGTCACCACGAAAAATGGTGTGGTTACATTGGATGGCAAGGCGAATAGTGCAGATGAAAGGGTCTTAGCCGCCAAACTCGTCAACGACGTAAACGGCGTCAAGAGCGTGAAGAACCTCATCAAAATAGAGTAATGCTAAGGGTGGGCTGGGAATAAATGTTGACCTAGTCCAATCCATCGCGCCTCTGGCCGGCCACGCCCCGACCAGACTTGCGCGATGATTTTGTGCTGACGGTTCTGATTTGCTCTTTCGGGACTCTCATCGGACCATAGGAGCGGAGCGGCCCCTTGTAACGTCTGCTCCATCGACACTTGGCTTCGCGGATGCCGGCCGCACCTTGAATTGCCCGTTAGGATGTTGTCGTCTCGGAGAGCTGCCCCTTCAAGTGTGCAATGCTTTCTTTGGCACGCCCAATTTTCTGTTGAATCTTGCCCGCCCTCTTTTCGGACTTTCCATCGGCTTCCAAGCCTCTGTTACCAATGACCTTTCCGAGTGCCTCCTTGATCGTTCCCTTCGTTTCGTGGATATTTCCCTCGATCTTGTCGTCAGTGCTGGTTTTCATATTGTCTCTCTGCGCTCTTAAACATGAATCATTGAGCGCTATCCCTTTTGTAATCTCGTGGTCTTCTAACATCTGAGCAAAATTGACCATCTCCAGAAAGGGAGCGCGGTTCTTTCCCTAAACAGGAAGCGCAAACTGCCGCTTGCGTCTGCTCCCCAAGTTTCAAATCGGGAGGATGGGCGAAACTCTCCGCAGCGCTGGTGGGTGCGCAAACTGAACATTTACAATACCGGTCCGCCTGTGGGAGCTATACTGTCCCCCGGCGAAGAATTCAGAGTGGGAGATCCCTGTGGCTGTCCGACGTAACGTCGTTGCGAAGAGGAAGGCTGGGAGGATGCCCCCTGATTTGCGCCCATCTCTGCTCCCGGCGTTACCTCCTGCAGTGAAATCGGTCCCAACAGCGGTACTGCCAGAACGAGCTGACTCATTCGATCCGCACCTGCTCCTGACGAAACTCTCCGCTGGAAAGACTACCCGGGTTTACTTGGCCGAAGAGCGCGTCTTTTCTCAAGGGGATGCTGCGGATGCGGTCTTCTACATCCAGAGCGGTAAGGTGAAGCTCACAGTCGTATCTAAGAGTGGCAAAGAAGCAGTGATTGCCATTTTGCTGCAAGCCAGTTTCTTCGGCGAGGGCTGCTTGGCGGGTCAGCCGCTTCGTATGGCCACGGCCAGCGCTGACCAGAAGAGCACGATTGTGCGCGTCGAAAAGCGTGCGATGGTCGCATTGCTCCATCAGGAGCCGGTGTTTGCCGAACAGTTTCTTGCCTATCTTCTTTCGCGGAACATCCGCATGGAAGCTGACCTTGTGGATCATCTGTTCAATTCCAGCGAGAAACGCCTCGCCCGGCTCCTACTGCTCATGGCCAACTTCGGACAGGAATCCAAACCGATGCCGCTCATCGCAAGAGTGAGTCAGGAGACCCTTGCCGAAATGATTGGCACAACCCGTTCGCGAGTCAGCTTCTTTATGAATCGCTTTCGGGAAATGGGTTTCATCGAGTACAACGCTGGTGGGGTGAACATCCACAGCTCTCTTGTCAGCGTGGTGCTTCACGATTAGCGGCGGGCCTTCCGCAAAGCTGCCTGGGCTCTGCTTGTTGCCCTTCCCATCATCTTGATTTCTATCGTAGCCGTCGCAGATACTCCCATCGAGAAGAACCGACAATCTGTCCAGCAGCTCTCCCGCAGAGCGCTTGTGAGCAAAAGTGCACAGCTTTCGTGAGACCGCCGCTAGATACTGTTTGCTGTGAGCGAGCCGTGAACTTCTGGAAAGAAAGTCGCTGACCGAAAGGGTGAACCTATGATTGAACGTCTCAAAGAATCTGGAGGGGCCGCGTTCGGCTTTCGCGTGGACGGAAGGCTAACGGACGAAGAACTCAAGGCATTTGAACCGCAGCTCGGATTTTTCATCGCGCAGCGTAAAAAGCATCCGATCGGAATTCTTGCAGACCTGACCGCAATGAGCGGTGCCGAGTGGAAGGCGTGTTGGGAGGAGATGAGGTTTCTGCAAAAGCACACCGACCATATCGCCCGCATGGCAGTCGTCGGAGCACATGGCTGGACTGCCCTTGCGGCTATGCTCACTTCCGGAGCCGCGATCTTGGAATCGGAAACCCGTTACTTCCATTCGTCTGAAATTCAACATGCTTGGCAATGGGCAAGAACCGCGAAATACGCTGAAGAGTCGCCCGTCCATGTGATCTCGCCGGCAACCGGAATCTGGAAGGATTATCGTCCCGAGTTCATGGACGTGTAATAACAAGCGAAATATTCGGAACCTGAACATTCTCCGCGTTGAGTGTGTAAAACGATACAGACTTGGTATCAGGTTAATGCGAATCTAGTGGTGAAAGAGACTGGACGCTTCTGAATGGTGTTCAGTGGAGGGACTCTGTTGAAGAAATCGTTGATTGCACTACTGCTCGGCGTCGCGTTGTTGAGCGCGGCATTGCCTGCATTTGCAGCTAGCCAAAACTATAGAAGGCACCACCGCCACCACCATCACCACCACCATGCCATTATTGTCGTGCGCTAACAGCGCACGGGATGGATAAGCACATTCCGCAAGGCAACAAGCATGCGTTGGATACTGGACGGGACTTAGTCGGCGACGGGGGAAGTTATTGCGAGTACCCCACTGCCGCGCTCCCGTCCGTTTTCTCTGCTTTCCAAAAGCAGCCGGATTGAATTGGCAGGCCAATCTGGCAGAGCGGTTTCCGCTGCACGGCCTGAAATCCATGACGCCTCAGCTCTTACTCTTGGCTTCAGATTTCAGTGGGAGTTCTTCCTTCTCACCGAATCGGTTTACACGCTCAGGAATCCCCGTAATCAGCCGTTCATAGTTCTTAAGGCGTTCGCCGGCAACAATCATCCCTTGGGATGTGATTTCGTATTCGCGGATATCCTGGCTGTGGTCGCCGCCACGCATTTTGATAATCACCAGGATCTTGCGAAGTTGGCCGTCAATGGACACGTAGCGCAGGCGGATAATGTCATCGGTGAGAAACGAAATAGAGTAGGTACTGAAGGGGAATTCGGTAAAAGATTCGTCCACCTCCACCGTACTTAGAATTGTCACCCCGATTCCGGTCAACGCGAATATCATCCGGTAGAGAGACTCACGGAAGTCCTCGCGGAAACCAGGTGACAGCGCCATTTCAAATCCCGCGAGCGAATCGATCACCAGGCGCTTGGCGCCAATCCTCTTGACGGCATCGAGGATCTCATTCATGGTTTCGTCTACCGAGAGGTCCAGCGGACGAAGGTAGAGGATTAGAAGCGTTCCTTCCTTCTGTGGAGTTTCTAAATCCAGGCCGAAACTGCCAGCCCGATCCGCATAGGCTTGCGGCCGTTCTTCAAACACCGCCACAATGCCCGGCTCTCCTTGGCGTATCCCTTCGGCAATGAATTGGGTGGCCAAGACCGATTTTCCCGTACCCGAGGCTCCTGTTACCAAGACACTGTCGCCCTCAGGAATGCCCCCGCCCATCAACTTGTCCAGCTCCGGAATACCGATGGAAAGGCGGCGCTGGCTGGGTGGCTTGCTTTTGTGCCCGCTCAGGCCAAAAGTACGGGAGAAGGCTTGCAGACCGGCATCGGTGATGCGAAAGGTGTGCAGACCCGGCACCGAAGCCTGCCCCCGCAGTTTTACGATCTGCAACTTACGTACGACGGAATTTCGCTCCGCGATTTGGCTCAACCAGAAGAGGCCATCGGCCACAGTAAATATTGGATTATCCCTCAACTCATCCGACGCATATTCACCAATCAAAAAGGTCGTAGCTTGCCAACTTGCAAGGAACAGTGCCAACTGCTGAATGAAGGATTGCAAGTCCATCTCGCTGGGGCTGCCTTGCGGCTTCCGTACCATCGTGCGAAAGGAATCCACTACCACGACGGCAGGGTTGGATTTTTCTACCTCTTTGATAATTTCCGCCAGGACTGCGCCCAAGTCCTTTTCCAGCACAATCTGACTCAGATTGATGAAACGAATCGAGTTGGGCAACTTGGCTGGGTCAAAGAACGTGTACTGCTGCTGGTATCGCAGCATTTTAATCGCGGATTCTCCGAGGACGGTGAAATACAGCGCCGGACGCTCAGGAGTGGCATTGGCAAATACAAACTGGTGGGCCAGGGTAGTCTTCCCGCTCCCCGGGGCACCGGCAATAATGTTGAAAGAGAATTCAGGGAGGCCGCCGCCGACGATCTCATCAAGACCGAGCACACCGGTCGGCAGCTTTTTAATCGAAACCTTATCTCGTGCGCTCATGCTTTTCTCCATCCCTTGAATCGCAATCATCGAAGACTGCATTCGGCCAGGCATCCTGCAGCAGCCGCAACGTTAAGGCTTCGCCAATGAATGCGTGAAGCTGTCCGAGTAATTCCGAAACCAGGACGACTTGGCCCTCGCCGCCCTGGTGCTTGTCGCTTTCCAACTCAGCATCGCCGAGTTGATGTAAAGAACCATCTGCCGCCATCTGCATGGCGCTAAGGCTTGGAGCTTTTGTTTTTGCTAACGTCAGGGCACGAGAAGCGAGTGAGTGGAAACCTGCAACTCCAGCGAGTGCACAAAGGTGATACCGCAACTTTTCGTAGACGTGAAGCACCGTAGACTCCGTTGACACGGAAGTCTTGTCACCAGTGGTTTCGTAAGTAAGAAGCCGCTGCGCCAAATCTCGCGTTTTTAGCGGAACCATCGCTCCGTTCCCAGGTAAATGCAAAGCCACACTTGGAGTGCGACACAGGCTCTAATGTTACGCTTATCGCTCAAGCAGGGGGAACGAATACGAGGGTGGAAAGTGATTCTGCTGTTTGTGTCAAAGATCGCGAAGTATCAGCTACCGGGCTGTATTCGATGGAATAGCCGGGCCGTAACATGACAGAGCATTGGAGGCGCAGGAATCAATTCATATACCGTTCTCGTTTTTGCTTCGGTGTGCTCTTCTGAGGATCGTCATTTTCAGCTTTAATGACCGCGAGAACCTCCAACACCGTAGCAGTGTTGCGGACATTTCCCGAGACACTCATAAGAGCCTCTTCGACAGAAGGATGCTGCCCTGCCAACAACTCAAGACGGTCGCTGACGCTGTTGAGATAGCCAACTTCTTTCAGAATGTCCTCGAATTGCCTGATGGTGCCCGATTCTGTGGTGATGGTGAGATTAGGAAATACGTCCTGTACAAGCTGGAGCGTCACGGCTGTGCCAAGCAAGGAAAGAATTAGTCCTATTGAGTGGGAAGTGAGGAGGACGTCTGCTTCGGAGGCATACTGCCGGTCACTTTGCAACGCAGACTTCCCCAAGCCCTGCAAGCTACCATCTTCAGCGATCTGCAAATCGTCAAGACTAGTAGTTTGCGATCTTGCGAGCGTCAGAGCCCGGCCAATGAGCGAGCGATACCAGACAACTCCCGCCAGTGCACAAAGCGGCCCACGCAGCTTCTCGCAAACTCGAACGGCCAGAGACTGCGTTGGTTCCGAGGTACCGCCAGCGGCTTCGTAAGCAAGAAGGCTTCGGGCTATGTCGTTGGTTTCCAGAGACACCGTCATGTGTTTCCCGTCTATGAACGTGCCAGATCCCTTGATTGCCGTGCACCGGAATGCTACACCTGTCGGAAGCGCGCGGCATAGTCGCCATCCTCCCGCCTTCAGGCAAGGACCCTCGGCACCCACGCCCTCTTCTACTTCGTGAAGATGTCGTGGCCCTGATCGTAACGACGCTCGGTATTTCCAGCCTGTTCCGCAGCCTCGTTGGCAACTCGGTCCAACATCTCTTGATCTTTCAGCTTCTCGATCTCCGCCGGAGTCTTCGAGTGAACTGGTCGCGGCGTGTTGTTCTGATTCGACATTGTCATTGTCTCCTTGGAAGTGCGCAACCCTAGAATCCCACAATAGAAGCCCGCAGACTGAGCGGTTTTGACCATCTTCCAAACAAAAATGCAGATAGTGTTTGCGGGAAGGGGGAGCCCTCCCGCAGCACGCCATATGTTTTGAGGAAGCGGTAGAGCAGGACTTTCTCACGAAGGATCCTGCGCGCAAGATTACGGTTCCCGCGCAATTGCGCGATACCGACAGAACCACATAGGAGAATCCGGGCTAGGCGTTCTGGGCTAGGCGTTCTTGCTGAAGTTGAAAAGTTGAGCTACAAGGTCTGCTTCCATGCGAGCACAAGTGTTGGAAAGCTTGCGTTTCAGCCCAGGAAATGGCGGGACACGATTATTGCACAAAACGTGGCGAAGCCGAGGAGGATAAGGCCGAGGATGGCGTTGACGAGACGAAAGAAGATCGAGCCTATGCGATGTGGAATGAAGTGAACGACGACGCTCAGTGTGATGAACCAAGTCATCAGGCCGGCGGCGGCCATCAGGACTCCCCATCCTGGGGCGCCGTCGCCCAAGACTGAACGGGCGGTGGGGAGCCAGTTGGAGGTGATGGCAACCCAATAAACCATGGTTAAGGGGTTGAGGATGGTCAAGGCGAAACCGTTGGCGACCTCGGCGACCAGATGCTCGGGGACGGTGCTTTCGTCCCAGTGTTGGCGAGCGCTGGCGTAGGCCTGCATGAAATCCTTAGCGGTGCGGACAAGGAAGTAGATCCCCGGCGGAAGCAGGACGATTACGCCGATGGTCGCCAGGGATGGTCTGGAGCATCGGATTGGACAGGTCGGAAAAGAGGTAGTGTCCCCCGAGGAGGACCAGAGAGAAGAGGGTTAGATCGCCGGTGACAGCGCCAATTCCGCAGGCCAGGGTATGGCGCCAACCCCCGATCACCCCGCGGCGGATGGCTAGCATGTTGACAGGGCCCATTGGCGCGGCTGCCGCCAATCCAATCAAAAATGCGGCCGAAAGCACGTGGATGTAGGAGACGAACACCATGTTGCGGCAGATGGATAGGATATCATTCAGCACTGTCTTGGACGAGATCGAGCGCGTCGCGGTAAATAAAATCGATGGCGGGGCGAGGGTCACCTCCAACCTCTGCCGGATCAAGGCATAGGCAGGGTATAGCGGGCAGGACGCCAGGGATGCTTTGCTGCGCGAAGCAAAGCTCGGAACAAAACCGGCAGCAGGCGCAGCCCATCAATAGCGAATTCGCTTCCGCGCCAAACTCATCGCTCTGAGCGCGCAATACCGTTGAGGTGGTTCTCTCCACCGTAGTACCGTTGGCGGGCCAAACATACCGAGCTGTTCCCCCGGTGCTGCTCGTCCTCACAATTGCATGTTTCGACCCTCGAACCGTCGGCGGCCTCGCTTCCACGTGCATTACACGCCCATGGATTCTTGCTCGGTCGCGCTCCTAACGAGCAATTGTGACCAGCTTTTGGAAGCCTGATCGTTCAATACTAATCCCGAACAAGGCGTTACTGTAGGCAAGGAAACGTCTCACACAAGATCTTGGCTGTTCGCAGGCACTAATAATGGAAGGAGCTTTCGGTGAGTTTTAACCTGATGGATTCTAAGTTGATGGCTTTCGGGACAAATGACACAGCGCCATCTCCCGTTCAGTCACTTCAGAACGTGGCTGTGATGCTCTTTCGCGGTTCAGAAGGAAGACCGTGGGGACCCCATGAACCTATGGTTATTTCCAGTCCCGCTAACGACCGGCTTGGGTTACGATCTCCGGCAACACAAAAGAGATGAGTTTCTTCGATAAGCGCACCGCGAGTGTACTCAGCACAATTGCGCTATTCTCCCTGATCGCAGGATTCATTTACGGCGCTCAACGTGTTCTCATTGTCTTCTTGTTCGCAGTTTTCTTTGCCTACTTGCTGGAACCCCTTGTGTCGCTGTTTCAGCGTCGGCCAAGGCTCGGCCGCGGGTCGCGCTCGCTCGCCATTCTCCAGGTCTATTCGATCTTGCTGCTGATCATCTTGGGCGTGCTCTTGGGCATCGGTCCTCGCATAGCAGATGAGGGGCGAACACTTGCGGCAACGCTGCCCGGTCTTCTAGATCAGATGTCCTCGGGCACGTTTGTCACGCAACTTGGCGGAAGGCACGGGTGGAGCCTTGATACCCAGACCCGTCTACAACAGTTCTTCGGAGCACACCGTGGAGCAATTAGTGCATGGGCAATGGACTTTGGCAGTCGCGCAACCATGCTGATGACGAATGCCGTCTGGCTCATCGTCATACCGATCCTGTCCATCTTCTTCTTGCGTGACGGGCGTGGGTTTGCGGATTCAGTCATTCAAATCGCGGGACGAAGCCGGCAGGGCCAATTCTTGAGCAGCATCGTTGAGGATCTCAATCTAATGCTCGCGGGATACATTCGTGCCCAGCTTATCTTGGCCGGATTGTCGCTGGTGGTTTATACCGTCGTGCTGCTTTTGTTGCGCGTACCCTACGCGTTCATCCTAGGCCTGGCGGGTGGCGCCATGGAGTTCATTCCCTTCGCCGGTCCCTTGGTCGCAGCACTGGTAATTTTCGGTGTCGCACTCCTAACCGGCTACCACCATTGGATTCTCCTCGCGCTGTTTTTGGTCCTGTGGCGGTTGGTGCAGGACTATGTAAACTCTCCGCGCATTATGGGCGGCAAGCTCGAGCTTCATCCGTTGGCCGCTTTGTTCGCAATTCTCGCAGGCGGAGAAATCGCCGGAGTAATCGGGGTATATCTATCAATTCCGATCATGGCTGCGCTGCGCATTGTTTGGAAGCGCTGGCAAAAGTATCTAGAAACAGGTGGTGTGGGAGGTTGATCTTCCTGAGTCTCGCACCCTACCGCTAGCCAGTTCGATCTTGCGGCCTTTCACCGTGGACCTGCTACAAGTAGAGTTCCTAGGCGTTGGATGGCAATCTTTGGTGAATGGCAGGAAGCCCGACATTGTTGGTACTTGACCTATATCCCTGTCTTCGTGTGATGCAGATTGACACGGAACTCGGCCCACAAAATGGACTGCACACAGCGCGTGGGGACCAGAACCGATCGATTTTGGAGCCAGGCTCCACTTTTCACATCGAGGTAGCCGAGGTGCCAGCTGGCCTCATCCATGACAAAGCCCTCAAGGATTCCAAAGTCACCATCCGTGGCCCACACCTGATATCCCAGCATATGCGAGGTGCTGCGCAGATGGGCGTCCTCGGCGGTATGTACCGGGTACTTCGCTCCAGCTGGAAGGGAAGACAGGAAGATCTCGTTGTTCACCCAACATGCCAGGGGGCCCCAGTATTCACGCATGGCAATTTCCTGCTGACGCGAGACTGGCTTCTCAGTATCGACGACAGGGCTGTCGTGCATTTGCTTTCTGGTCAGGTGAGCGCAACAGGTTTTGTTCGCCCAGTTGGGGTGTTCGAGCGCCGCAACGGGAAGAACCACATCGCGCCGTTTAAGCCAGCCGCCCACGTCTACCACCAGGTAGGAAACCTTCCAGGACTGATCATCGAAGAGGAAGGTGCGAATACTTCCCGTCTCGCCGTCGTTCGCGATGACGGGAGATCCGATTAATGCCTTGAGTTCGTATAACATGTTACCCTCCAGGTCGCCGGCACTACTAGGTCCTCAGACCCTTTGATTTCCCGCCACCATGGTCTTTCAGCTGCGAATCAGATTCGGAGCCACAGTCGGCGGTCACTTTGAGTGTTACGAGGACGTTCGCGCAATCTTCACATTTTCCGATTGATCTTTTCTAATTTCCAGCTCCGCCTCATGCCAGTCTTGATCCTGCTGGCTTTTACCGTGGACCCGCTCCTGATAGAGCTCATAGGCGCGTGCAGCAATCCGCGGGGTGAGATCGAGTGGCCTCCTGCCCAGCAATGGAGCTTTCGTTGGATCAAGAATTCGATAGGCGAGCAGTTTCACGCGGTCATTGATGAGGAACCAGGCCAAAGCGTAGGCCCAAACAAACGCCGCCCACCCCCAACCAAGCGGTGTCATGAATACTCCAAAGACCGCAATGAGGGTCGCCAGTATTTGTGTGCCGAGCACTGCTACCCATAGGATTCGCGCCGGACGTATGGACCAGAACGGACCCCGAGTGCGCGTGAGGAAGATCGTCAAGTGTCCAGCCACGGACAACTTCAGGTACATCAGCGTCTGAATGTGAGCACGGTCGAGGTGAAAGACGCGCTCGCCAAGATAAAACAATCCGAAGGCTGAAACGACTCCAATCACGCCCAGCGCGGTTGAGACGCCCAGCACCAAGTGCATGTTCCAAGTCTCGGGCTTGTCCTTGTAATGAACATTGTCATAGGCTATGGACAGGATGGCTCCGTCATTGAGCAATGCCAGCATTACGATCATCACCGCGGTGAGTGGATAGAAGTTGAACACCAGTATCGCCAGCGTCATAAACAGGAGCACGCGCAGCGTTTCGGCGATGCGGTAGATTGCATAGCTATTCATCCGCTGGAAGATGCGACGGCTCTCCTTGATTGCGTCGATAATCACCGATAGGCCGGAGGTCAGAAGCACAATAGACGCCGCCGCACGTGCCGCATCTGTCGCGTCGGAAACAGCAATGCCACAGTCGGCTTTCTTGAGCGCTGGGGCGTCATTTACCCCGTCGCCGGTCATGCCGACGATGTGCCCACGCTGCTGCAGGACATCGACAATGTGAAACTTGTGTTCGGGAAATACCTGGGCGAAGCCATCGGCTTTTTCGATAGCCTCCGCCGCCTGCGCCGTCTCGTGATGTTTAGTGTCCCCCAATCCGCTGGCATCAAGGATGTTCGTGCCCATCCCGAGTTGCATAGCAGTTTCTCGGGCGATGGCCGATTGATCGCCCGTCACCATTTTGACGTCCACGCCCATCTGGCGGGCGCTCGCGATGGTTGCTTTGGCCTGCTCGCGCGGTGGATCGAACAAGGGCAGAACGCCGGCAAACTGCCAGTTGCTTTCCTCATCTGCCCGCGCTACGCCGAGGGAGCGAAAGCCACGCCCAGCGAATTCGTTGACGGCTTTCTCGACGGCAGCCTTAACATCATTGGCATTCTTCGCCATCTCAAGGATCACCTGTGGCGCTCCCTTGGCCACAAAAAACTGCTTTCCGTCCGCTGACTTGACGGTGGCTTCCGTGCGCTTGTGCACCGGGTCGAAGGGCTGATAATGGACTACCTGATAGCCCTTCAGTACCTGATCGTCTTTCACTCCGCCGATCACGGCCAAGTCGATAGTGTCCTTGTCTTCCGCCCGCGAAGCCAGTGCGGCCCACAGAATCACCTGATCCGCGGGAATGTTGTTGACGGTAAACGGATCGCCCAGCGTCAACTTATTCTGAGTAAGGGTGCCAGTCTTGTCCGAGCACAGTACGTCCACCCCGGCGAGTTCCTCGATCGCCGATAGCCGTGTAACAATTGCTTCTTTCTTTGCCAGCAGACGTGCACCGACGGCCATTGTCACGGACAGCACGGTGGGCATCGCCACCGGAATCGCAGCCACCAAGAGCACCAGACAAAATTCCAGAGTTGTGAGAACCTTGTCGCCACGGAAGAGCGCCACTGCCAGAATTAACACGACCAGGGCTACTGCAAGAACGATTAGGTAATCTCCAATCTTCAGCACGGCACGCTGGAAATGGCTAACGGTGTGGGCTTCTTGCACCAGTTGCGCGGTCTTACCGAAGTAGGTGTTTGCGCCCGTGGCGTACACCATCGCGTCGATCTCGCCCTGGCGGATAATCGATCCCGAAAACACCGCTGCACCAGGTTTCGCGGTGACGGGCAAAGATTCGCCGGTCAAC
>Ga0181520_10003938_pt1 | contig 25424 bp, 25 predicted proteins | sample PEATcosm2014_Bin_29_FD_132451 | JGI IMG/M metagenome (GOLD analysis project Ga0181520, IMG submission 132451) | Peatland microbial communities from MTU Mesocosm Facility, Houghton, MI, USA - PEATcosm2014_Bin02_30_metaG | ecosystem: Environmental > Terrestrial > Soil > Wetlands > Peat | place...
CCGCAGAACCTTCTAGCGCGATGCGGCGCGTACCGACTTGCCGCTGATCTCCGCCGCACGCGCCTCAGCGTACGCGGCAGCGCCCATCAAAGCCGCACGGCTCTCCAGAATAATGTGCACAGGGGTGGGGATCAGCAGATCGCTCGTCCGCGCTTTTTCGGTGAAGGCCTGCATAAACGCGCCGCCCTGCATCGTCTTCAACATCTTTGGCGCGATGCCGCCGCCCAGATACATGCCACCGGTTGCGAGCACCTTCAGCACCATATTCCCGGCCTCAGCGCCATAGGACGCGGCGAACATATCCAGCGCCTTCGCGCACAACTCGCTCGTCCCCGCCTCGCCCACTTCGCCGATCACCGCGTTGGGATCCTCGGATTCCATGCGCTGGTGCAGCCACTCCGGCTCCCCCATGTGCTTCTGGTCCCGAAGAAAAGTGTAGATGTTGGTCAGTCCAGGACCGGAGACAACGCGCTCGAAGCTCACTCGTCCGTTGAATTTCTGCATGAGCCAGTTGAGCAGCTCGATCTCGAGCGGGTTGCGCGCGGCGAAGTCGCAATGGCCGCCCTCGGATGCCATCGGCACGTGCGTCTTGCCGTTCCACACCAGCACGCCTTCGCCGAGTCCTGTCCCGGCCGAGACCAGCGCACGATTGCCCACCACGGAAGAATCACCCTGATTGAGCGTCAGAATCTGGTCCGGCGAAAGCTCCGGGATCCCGTAGCCATTTGCCTCGAGATCGTTGATCAGGAACAGATGCGAAATGTTGAGCGCCGCCGAGAGCTCATGTGTATCGAGCACCCAGGGCAAATTGGTGAGACGCAGGCGGCCGCCACGCACCGGGCCCGGCACCCCGAAACACGCTGCCGTGATCTCCGGGTTGCCGCTCTCCTTCAGGAAGCGCTGAACAATTTCCAGCAGCCCGCTGAATTCGTGCGCCGGAAAGCGCTCATCGCGGACGTGAACCAGCTGTCCGTGCTCGAATCCATACAGCGCGAGGTGAACCTTGGTGCCACCCACGTCCCCGGCGAGAATCATCGTTCGATCTCCAGCGTTCCTATGCCGTCGGCGCCGGGCGCGGGCAGCTGCGCCGCTGCCGCCGAGTCCAGCAAGAATAACAGCCGGCCATTCTGGGGCTGGATGAGTTGCGATGGCAGCGTCTCCGGATCGTAAGGCCCCTGCAGCACGCGCCCCAGTGGGTCGGCCTTCGCAGGTCCATCGATCAGGAAGAAGACATCGCGCGCTGCATTGATGACGGGCCACGTGAGCGTAACCCGCCAGCTTTGCTTTTGCTGCGGAACGTGATTTGCAACCGCGAGGCGGATCATCTCATGCAGCGCCGCCGTGTGCGGAAACAGCGATGCGGTATGGCCGTCGTCGCCCATGCCGAGCTGGAGCACATCGAAGATGGGGCCCTCCGCGCCCTCAAGCCGATAATGCCCGCGAATCGCCGACTCGTAACGCGCGGCCGCCTCTTCCGGATCGAGTTCGCCCTCGATGCGGATCGCGTGATCCTCCGGCACCGGCACTTTGCTGAGCAGCAGCTCGCGCGTCATCCCGTAGTTGCTGTCCGGATGATCCGGCGCCACGCAGCGTTCGTCGACCCAAAAGATCCAGACGCGATCCCAGGGAATCGCCGTGCGATAGGGCTCCTTCGGATCCGCCAGCAGCGCGAACACCGGCTTCGGACTGCCTCCACCGGAGATGGCGATGCGCGCGATGCCGCGCGCCGCAACCGCGGACTGAATCCCCCGCACGAACTGTTCCGCCGTCGCGCGCGACAACGCGTCCTGCTGCCCGAAGACGCGATACTCGACGTGGAGCTTCTTTGCCATGGTTCCTGACGCGCGAATGGTCCTGGCTTTAGCAGACAGCGTGCGCAACGCAAAGGGGCATTCTATCGCCAATGAAGCAAGCACGAAAGCGGCGTGCTATGGCCTGGTCGGCGGATGCATACCGTACCACACGTGGCCGTCGCGCCCGATCAGCTCCTCGCCGCATTCCGGACCCCAAGTGCCCGCCGCATAATTCGGAAACGTCTGCGGATACTTCTTCGCCCAGGCGTCGATCACCGGTGTGTAGAGGGCCCACGTGGTCTCTACCCCATCGCGATGGGCAAACAACGTGGCGTCGCCCAGCATTGCGTCCAGCAGCAACCGCTCATATCCGTTGGCGGAAGATGCGCCAAAAGCCTGAGCATAGCTGAAGTCCATGATCACCGGGCAAACCGCCATCTGCGGCCCCGGCACCTTGGCGCCAAAGCGCAGCGAAATGCCTTCGTCCGGCTGAATCCTCATCGTGATCATGTTGGGCTGAATGTCGGCGCATGGACCATGCATGTTCGCGCCAAAAAGTAACATCGGCGGTTGCTTGAATTGAACCGTGATCTCCGTGGCCCGGTCGGCGAGCCGCTTGCCGGCGCGCAGATAGAAGGGAACTCCGGCCCAGCGCCAGTTATCGATCTCAAGACGGATCGCCGCGTACGTCTCGGTCTGCGATTTAGGGTCGACGCGATCTTCTTCGCGATAGCCCTTCACCATCTGGTCATCGATAATGCCTGGCCCATATTGCCCGCGCACGCAATCGAAAATGTTGATCGGCTTGATGGAACTCCACAGCTTGATTTTTTCGCCACGCACCGCCTCAGAGGCAAAACTCGCGGGCGGCTCCATGGCGACGAAGGAGAGCAGCTCCATCATGTGGTTCTGCACTACGTCGCGCAGGGCGCCGGCCTTCTCGTAGAACGGGCCGCGGCCTTCGATGCCGATGCTCTCCGCCGCCGTGATCTGCACGTGGTCCACGAAGTTGCGATTCCAGATGGGCTCGAAGATGCCGTTCGCAAATCGAAACACGAGGACGTTCTGGACGGTTTCCTTGCCCAGGTAGTGATCGATGCGGAAGATCTGGTTTTCGGTGAAGACGGTGTCGACGTCGTCGTTCAGCTCCTTCGCGCTTTCCAGATCGTGGCCGAAAGGCTTCTCGATGATGATCCGCGCCGTGCCCACCTCCGGCTTCGCCATTCCCTGCTCGCCGAGCCGATGCACGATGTCCGCAAAATATTCCGGAGCCGTCGCGAGATAGAACAGCCGATTGCCGCGCGTGCCGTAGTCCCGATCGTACTGTGCGAGCAGCTGTTTCAGCGCGACATAGCCCTGGTCATCGTCGAAATTCATGGCGTGGTAGCCGATTTTCCCGACGAACTCGTCGAGTTTCTCCGCACTCTTGTCGACGCCACCGAACTCAACAATCCCCTGCCGCATATCGTCGGCGAAACTCTGGCCCAGGTCGCGGCGCGCCACACCAATGATGCGGAAGTGCCCAGGCAGCAGGCCCGCCTGCTCCAGATGAAAAAGCGCGGGCAGCAGCTTGCGCTTCGTCAGATCGCCCGATGCTCCGAAAATGACCACGACGCTGGGCTCGGGAATGCGCTCCTGCACCTGGGACGCCGCTTGCTTCACGTCCTCTGGAGAAATCCTGACTTCAGTCGTTGCCATCGATGCCCCTTTCAGCCATGCCCCTTGCGGCGACGAGTGGCCGAGCCCTCTACGCCGCCTCTTCCTTCTCCGTCTTCACCGCGTGGCCGCCGAATTCGTTGCGCATAATGGCGAGCATGCGATCGGTAAAGTTGTATTCCTCGCGGCTGCGAATTCTCCGCAAAAGCGATTCCGTGATGACCGGCGCGGCAACGTTCAGGTTGATCGCCTCGAAGACCGTCCAGCGGCCCTCCCCCGAATCTTCGACGTACGGCTCAAGACCTTTCAGCTCAGGATTTCTGCACAGCGCATCGGCGGTCAGATCGAGCAGCCACGAGCGAACCACGCTGCCGTAGCGCCAGATCTGCGCGATCTGCGGCAGGTCCAGATCCATTTCCTTCTTCTTCTCCATGATCGCGAAACCTTCCGCGTAGGCCTGCATCATGCCGTACTCGATGCCGTTGTGAACCATCTTGACGAAGTGGCCGGCACCGGCGGGACCCACATGCCCCCAGCCCTTGTCTTTGGCAGGCGCCAGCGTTTCGAAGATCGGGAACAGCCGCTCGACGACATCGTCGTCGCCGCCCACCATCATGCTGTAGCCCTCTTTCAGGCCCCACACGCCGCCCGACGTGCCGACATCGACGAAGTTGAATCCCTCCGGCTTCAACTCGCCGTACCGGCGCTGGCTCTCCTGATAATTCGAGTTCCCACCGTCGATAAAGGTGTCGCCCTTCTGCATCAGCGGCTTCAGCTTCGCGATCGTATCGTCCACCGGTTTGCCCTGGGGAACCATGATCCAAATCGCGCGTGGTGCCGTGAGGTTCTTGACCAGGTCTTCCAGTGAAGAAACGCCCGTCGATCCCGACTCCGTCAGCTTCTTCACCGCGTCGGCGCTGAAATCGAAACCGACCACCTTGTGGCCACCGAGGCGCAGCCGCTCAGCCATATTGCCGCCCATTTTGCCCAGCCCAATGATTCCGAGTTCCATCGTCATTCCTCCTGCGGTTGAGTCCTGATCTTCGGTGGCCCGATCCTGAACGGTCCGGTCCTCTGCAGTGTTCCGCAGATCCGTTAAGCTTCTCGCACTCTAAGTCCCTGAAATCGATCCTCTGTTAACACAACCCCCAACTGTTCGAGGTCGCTGGCCAGTTTTGCCGAGCCCTCATAGCGTATGCCGTGAATGCCTAATGTAACAGCCGCTGCGACATTCTCCGGGCGATCGTCGATGAAAGCGGCCCGCTCGGGATCGCGCTGCAGTACGTCGAGCGCGGCCTGATAAATCCTGCGGTCGGGCTTGCGCAAACCGAGATAGCAGGAACTGAAGAAAGCGTCGAAGGAATCGAGAAGATTGAATTTTGTCAGCCGGAATTCGTTCATTGCGCGGGATTCATTGTTCACCGTGGCAAGCACATACTCTTCGGATGCGGCAAGCTGGCGAAGGATTCCTATGCCGCTGTCGTCGAGCACCCTCGACTGCGCGCGCATCGCTTCGAGAAATTCCGCCTGAGTAAAGCTGCGCGGCTCAAAAAATACCGTCTGACGCAGATACTCATCCACACCAATCTCGTCTCTCTCCCAGGCCTGGTCGATCTCGGCGTGGCGATGCTCAAAGTCGGCATGGTCCAGTCCGAAGCGGGTGAGCACAGCCTCGCGCTGCTGGCGGTCCCAGCCATTGCTGAGCAGCACGCCGCCCACATCCCACAGAATAGTGCTGATGCCGTCCATGCCACTCCAGATTGAATTCGCGCGGAAGTTATGAAGCCTGGGGCCCTTCCCGGTCGATTCTACGGATTAGCTGTTTCCCGCATGTTACGAGCTTCGATGGCTTTCACTTTGTTGAGCCGGCGCACAAAACGTTCCTCCTGGGACTGAAAGCGGGCATCGAGGAACGCGGCAACCAGATCGAATGCCAACTCCTGGCCGATGATGCGAGCCCCCAGCACCAGAACGTTCATGTTGTCATGTTCCACGCCCTGATGCGCGGAATAGTGATCGTGGCACATGCAGGCGCGGATACCGAACATCTTGTTGGCGGCAACGCATACACCTACACCGCTGCCGCAGATCAGAATGCCCCGCTCCGCGCGGCCCGCCTGCAGCGCGCGCCCCACTGCCTCGGCGAAATCAGGATAATCCGAAGGCTCCGTATTGAACGCGCCCAGATCGATCACCTCGTGACCCAGCCGTTCGAGATAACCCCGAACCTCTTCTTTGAGAAGATAACCAGCGTGATCTGCCGCAATCGCCAGCTTCATGGTTATTTCCCCGCCAGCGCCGGCTCGGCCTTGCGCGCGCGTTCCACCAGCGCCTTTGCGCGGGCGACAACATTGTCTGTGCCAAAGCCCAGCTTCTCCAGAGCCGTCGCGCCTGGAGCCGAAGCGCCAAAACGGTCCAGCCCAATCACGTCCCCATCGCGACCAACGTATTTCCACCATCCCAGCGTCGATCCCGCTTCGATGGCCAGCTTGGGCAGGTGATCGGGGAAGATCGAAGCCTTATAGCTGTCGGACTGCTCGTCGAAGATATGCGTGCTGGGCATCGAAACCACCCGCGTGACAATGCCCTCCTTCTTGAGCTGCTCAGCAGCGCGAATCGCAGTCCACAGTTCAGAACCGGTACCAACGATCAGCAGATCCGGCGAGTCGCTGCCCTGCTCCACAATGTAAGCGCCCCTGCGAACGCCTTCAAAAACACGCTGCCGCACGGGATCGAGGAGCGGAAGATCCTGGCGAGAGAGCGCCATGAACGACGGGCCCTTGCGTTCGAGCGCCAAACCCCACACGGCAGAAGTCTCATTGGCGTCAGCCGGACGAAAATCCGTCAGATGCGGAACCGCGCGCAGCATCGTCAGCTGCTCCACCGGCTGATGAGTCGGCCCATCCTCACCGAGCCCAATCGAATCGTGCGTGAAGACAAAGATCGAGTGGATCTGCATGAGCGCAGCCAGCCGCAGCGCGGGCTTCGCATAGTCGCTGAAGCAGAAAAACGTCGAACCGTAAGGAATGATCCCGCCATGCGCCGCCATTCCGTTCACTGCGGCACACATGCCAAATTCGCGCACGCCAAAGAAGATGTTGTCTCCAGCGGGATCGAGATGAAAATTCCCGCTGTCCTTGATCACCGTCTTTGTCGAAGTGGAAAGGTCCGCCGCACCGCCCAGCAACTCAGGAACATATTTGACCACGGCGTTCATCACCGTGTTGCCCGCCGTCCGCGTCGCGACGGGTTTGCTGTCCGCCGGGAACTGTGGCAGGCTCTGCCCCCACCCGTCCTTCAGGCGGCCTTCCTGCACGCGCTCGAACTCCGCTGCCAACTCGGGAAACGACTTCTTGTAGTTCGCGAACAGCGCGTTCCAGTCGGACTCCTCTTTTGCGCCACGATCCACCGCCTGCAGCCAGTTCTTCGCCGCATCTTCGGGAACGTAGAACGCCTTGTCCTCAGGCCAACCCAGATTCCTCTTCGTCTGCTTTACCGCTTCAGCGCCCAGAGCCTCGCCATGAGCCTTGTTGGTCCCGGCTTTCGGGCTGCCGTACCCGATCACGGTACGCACCGCGATCAGCGAAGGCTTGTCCTTCACCCCCTGCGCCGCCTCGATGGCGTTCGAAATCCCCTCCAGATCGTTGCCGTCCTCCACAATCTGAACGTGCCAGTGGTACGCCTCGAAGCGCTTCAGCACATCCTCGGTGAACGACAGCTCCGTTGGCCCATCAAGCGAGATGAGGTTGTCGTCATAGAGGAAGATCAGCTTGCCGAGCCCCAATGTGCCGGCCAGCGATGCCGCCTCGTGCGAGACGCCCTCCATCAGATCGCCGTCGCCGCAAAGCCCATACGTGTAGTGGTCGACAACGTCGAAGCCTGGCCGGTTGTAAATCGCGGCCAGATGCTTCTCCGCCATCGCCATCCCAACGGCCATCGCAAAGCCCTGCCCCAGCGGGCCCGTGGTCACTTCCACGCCGTCCGTATCGCCATACTCCGGATGTCCCGGCGTCTTCGATCCATACTGGCGAAACTGCTGCAGATCCGCGATAGACAGGTCGTAGCCGGTCAGGTGCAGCACTCCGTACAGCATCGCCGACGCGTGCCCGTTCGAAAGCACAAAGCGGTCGCGATTCGTCCACTTCGAGTGCTTCGGATTGTGCCGCATGTATTTGTGAAACAGCAGATACGCAATCGGCGCATCGCCCAGAGGCGCTCCCGGGTGGCCGCTGTTCGCCTTTTCTACCGCATCGACGGCAAGAAACCGCAGGGCGTTAATCGACAGCTGGTCGAGTTCGTTCATGATCCTCGTCTCTCCTCCTGGGTTTGTTGCCTGGTTTTCCTGTCCGGATGGCGCGAAACCAGCCGCCGGTCACTCCTGATTTCCTGTCTCTGCTGGTTGGATGACGCAAACACGAGAACCGTCTCACGACGGCGATTCCAGCAGGACTTCGAAGTTGCGGCCCTCCCAGCGACCCGGGGTCCCCGGCGAGTCGCTGTTACTCGCTGGGGTGGAACGGTTTTCTTCCGGCCAGAACAGAGTAAAGGAAAGCGCGCCGGTTTGCTCGGGACTGGTCGGCAGATCGGCGTAGGAACCGGCGTAGCCCACCTGCGTACTGTCCAGCGTCTGCTTCGACTGCCAGTTGTCGCTGGTCCACACAACCTGGAAACGCGAAGCCGAAGTGATGCGCAGGGTTTTGCCCGCGGGGATCTGGCGAATCCGGCGACGCGATACTTTGTAGACCTCGATGTGACTGGGCGCGTGATTCCGTCGCACGTAGCGCTCCTCGACAACCGGGATGCGGTCGACCACCTGCCCATCGTGTGTGGAGCGCAACAGCTTCAAATACTCGGAATGCGCCCACACCAGCGGCATCGCTGAGCCGGCCGGCCCCCCGAGCACCAACCCGTTCAGATCGGGCTGGTCCCAAATCTGTTCGGGCAGCATACCGCCGATCGAGGCGAATTGCTCAATGGTCTTAATCAGAGGGCAAACATCTCGTCCGGCCGCCAACTCATAATGCGCGCGTTCTCCTGTAAGCAGTGGCCAGGCGTGACCCTTGCCCCATCCAAGAAACGGCCCGCCGTCCTCGCGCTGCCCGTAGCCGTCGTGGTTGTAGCGCAGCCAGCATGGGCCCTTCGGCGTGTCGACCTTCAGCACACGATCGACCACCTTGAGCGAGTCGACGATCAGCGGATCGTCCCACCCCCGCACCCCGTACCGGACCAGCTCCAGAAAGCCGGCATCGACAATCTCGCGCGCCTCAAAGTCCGCCCTTTCCCCGGGAGGAACATTATTGAGGTGCACGATCTCGCTGCCACACTCCTCGTGCGCGTACGGATCGCCGCATTCCGGCGGACGAATGCGCATGTAGTGCCGTTTCACTTCCGGATCCAGCACGCCGTTGTTCGTCACTGTCCAGTCTTCCAGGTGGCTCTCAATCCAATCCGCATGCTCTTCAAGAAATTGCGCCAGCTCCGGCGACTCGCGATCGCGCGCCAGATCGGCCGCGCAGATCAGCCCCGCGATCACAGCCGCCAGCGTCGACGGCGAATACCCTGCCGTTTCTTCCCACCGCTCCTGTTGCGTCACCGGAGCATAGCGAACCAAAAATCCGGCGGCCCGCTCCACAAAGGGAAAACAATCATAGTTCCCCAGCGCATTGAGCTTCGACAACCGCCACGCCAGAATGATGGGGAAAGCCACTTCGTCCAGTTGAATACCGGTCCAGTAAGGGTCGCCGTTCACCCAGAAATTCTGCGAGAAACCTCCATCCGGCTTCTGCGAGCAGGTCAGATACACCAGGGCTCGCACAGCGGTCTCCACACGGCCGCACGCCAGCAGCGCCGTCGCCGTCTGCACCATGTCCCGCGTCCACACCAGGTGATAGCCGCCCAGATCGTCATCCCCCTTGGCATAGCCCCACGGAATCGAAGCCGATGCGATAAACGCGCCCGCGAACGTCTTGTCCTCATGCGCCAGCACCACGTTGTGGCTGATCTGCAGCAGCCGCCCATTGTCGCCGGAATTGCGCGCCAGCTGCCGAGGTGTTGCGGCGCGGTGCCATTGCTCGATGAACCGCGACAGATGATGCTCGAACGGCTCCATCAGCGACCCCAGCGTGGCCGAAAGCGCCGCGTGATGTCCCTCGCCAAAACCGATCGCCACCGTGAAGTCCCGCAACTGCCCGGCAGCAACCTCACCCATCAACGCGATGTTGCCGTCCAGCGCCGAACCAAATTCCCAGTCCATCTTGAAATTCTGCTTCAGGTCCTGCCAGCCGTCGCTCGCGCCAACGTAACCGCAGCTGGCTCGCGAGAACCCGCCGCTGCAAGCCATGGTCAGAGATATTTCGTCTTTCCACGCAATCAACACGCGCTTGCCAGCCACATCCGCCAGACGCGCCGAGTTGCCCTTCCCCCCGACTTCCAGATGCGGCGCCAGCAGCGCATAGACATGCAGTCGTGAAAGAAGCTGCTCATCGCCTTCCAGTCGCACATGCACCAGCGCCACGGGATAATGCGGATCGCTGATCATCTCGCGAATCAAACAGTAGCGCCCCTCGCGATCGCGATTGCGAATCCGGACAGCCAGCGCGTCCGAATCGATGTATTCGAACTCGTGGATCAGATCCCGACGCTCTTCGTGGAAAAAAGTCTCGCCATCGGTGATCAGAAACTCCATGTCGCGAATCTGCGGACGGTCGATCGTCGGGTAATACATCTCATTGTGGATGCCGTGCGACACCGTGAACCAAATCCTGCTGGAGGCCGCGTAGGCCGTGGCCACGGCGTCTTTGGCGCTGGAAGTCCACCGCGGCTCCAGGCCCGGCGCGCCGAATGCCGGACCCTGCTCCTCCAGCCATCGGTACCGCGAAGACAAATCTGTCATGCGTCAGCCATTCTCTACGAAAATGGGAGCCCGTGCGTTATCAACAGATGAATGAGAAAGGTCGCAGGCCGCTATATTTCGACGACCGCGAAGCCTGCCCTCTTCGCAGCCTCATTCAATCGCTTGTCGCCACAAAGGAAGAATCTTCCCGCCGGCCGTTGCTGGCACCATACCATCGCCGCAGCCAGTTGCAGCGCATCCGCCGCCCGCAATGGATATTTTTCTACCGCACGGCAAGCGAAATCCCTCACTGCATCATCCGGGCTAACCTCTTGCCACCCCGTCCTCAGCCGATTCAGCGACGTCACAGCCTGCCGCGCTTCTCCTGCATCGATCGATGCGCTGCGCAGCGAACGCTCGATGGCGCTGGTTATCTCGACAGGAGAAGCCCACCAAACAACTGGCGTGTAGCGGCGCAGGTACCGGTTGGCCATCCGCGAAGCCGGCTCATTCAGGAACAGGGGAACCAGCGCGCTCGAGTCCCAGAACGCCGACCGCTGCGCTACCACCCCTCTTCCCTCTCCTCCAGAAGAGCCTGAGTGACGCTCTTGCCGCGCGCCGTTGGCCTCGGCATTTTCAGAAACTCCTCAATCCACTCCGGCGTCATCTCCACCTGGGCCGGCCGCAGCTTGCCCTCGGCGATCAGTTGCTCTTCTTCCTCGCTCGCATTCCCCGGCACGAACCGCACCAGCCGCGCCACAGGAACCTTCCGGTCCCGAATCACGACCTCCTCGCCGTTCTTCGCGTAGCCAATATAGGTGCTCAGCCGGTTCTTCAGTTCCGCGATGTTAACGCTGCGCATGGCCAGAACTCCATATGGCCATTATAGCCATGTCGAGCAAGCCCGCTATAACAACTGCGAAGCCGAATCCGGGTCGGGATGGAACTGTACTTCCGTCATGGCGTGCCCGATTTCGCGGTTCTTCATAAACTGTTCCCACACAAAACCGGTGCGCAGATTCTCCGCCATCAGCATCGTGATGCCCTGATCGATGCCCAGAATATCCGGCGCAAACCAGTTGGCCTTGGGCTGCAGCGCATCCACAAACCCATACCGCGTATACGCCTTGTCGTTAAACTGCTCCTTCATGCTCAGCAGCACGTGCGTGCATTCCGCGGGAAGAAAGACCAGCGACCCGCCAGCAGCACAGGGCACCAGCGTGCCGTCCAGCGGTCCCATCGCCGGAGGCCCTCCCCACACCCGGTAGCCGTCACGCGAATCCGAAGCGGAGATGCCCCACAAATTCTGATCGAACCATGGAAACCGCCGGCTCTCCGTCAGGCACCATAGCTGGTGCGCCCGCGTCGCCGCCATCGAATTCGTGAAGTAGTTCGCGTGCAGGTCGGCGACGTTGCGGAAATCGCACCAGGCGTGCGCGTACTGGTGAATGAAGAGCGGGGCCACGCCGCTGATGTAGTCCAGCCCCCCGAACTGCACTACCGGCCGCTGCAGATTGTTCCAGTTCGCGGCCGTGATCGAGTGCGTCGGCGAACCGATAGCCAGCAGATACATGGTCAGCAGCTCGGAGTAAATATCCCAGCGATGCTTCAGAAACCCCTGGTCCGGCAGCCAGCCCATCGAGAGCGTTTCTCCGCCATTCAGCATCCAGTCCCAGTCGACGCGGCGATAGAACGTCGTCGCCAGGCCTTCGATGCGCGCATTGCCGGCGAAATACTGGCGGCAGGTCAGCACGCCGCACAGCAATAGCGCCGTGTCGATCGACGACAGCTCGCTGCCGAACATCCTCTGCCCGCTCTCCATGTCGATAAAGTGATAGAGAAACCCGTGCTCGTGCGGGCAGTCTTCCAGCAAAAATGCCAGCGTCTTCTCCACCCGCTGCTCGCAGTCGAACGCACGCAGATAATTGCGCTTGTGCGCAATGCAAAGCGCGGTGAGACCAAACCCCGTCGCCGCAATACTCGAAACCCGGCTGACCGAAAGCCCCGCAACCGGCGCGCGATCCCGCACCATGCCGGTCCGCGGACTGGCCTCGTTATAGAAAAAATCCGCCCCCCGGCCCTCCAGATCGTCCAGCAGCGTCTCTGCAGCGGTCGTGATCTGGGTCAGAGGCCGATTAATGAATACGCCGGGCGGGTGCGGATATTGCTGCGCGGCCTGCGATTCCGGCTTCGGTTCCTGCCCCGGCTTTACCTTCGGCGCCTGCGACTGATTCTGCGCAAAGACCGACGACCCCAGCGCCAGCGCGCCCGCAGCGCCTGCCCGCTTCAACATCTCTCTGCGCGTTATGGAGGATGGAGCCAAAATTAAGGTCGGTCTTGACTTTCGAGGGTTGCGGCTCTTCGGGAGATAGACGCGCACGCCCCATCCTGAAGATGCCATCGGATCGGGCAACGATCCTTCTGACAATTTAAAGGACGCGGAGAGTAAAAGAACAATCCCACCTGCGGGTAAAGCAAATCGCGGCGCGCGAACTTGCACCCTGCGCCCACTCTCCCGCATCCAGTATGATCGGAGGGCGCAAACGGCGCGGGCCTGAGCTCGCTCCTCGAGCATTACCCGCGCGACCCCTCATCGCCACCAAATTCAAACCGCGCAAGGAGGAATGACTTGGCATTCGAACTTCCACCTCTTCCCTATGACTACTCGGCACTGGAACCCACCATCGACACCGAGACCATGCACCTGCACCACGACAAACATCATCAGACCTATGTCACCAATCTCAACGGAGCCATCGAAAAGCATCCCGACCTCGGCAAACATTCTGCCGAAGACCTCCTCCGCAACCTGAACAGCGTGCCCGAAGATGTCCGCACCGTGGTCCGAAATAACGGCGGCGGCCACGTGAACCACAGCATGTTCTGGGCCATCATGAAGCCGGGTGGCGGCGGCGAGCCCACAGGTGCGATCGAAGAGCAAATCAAAAAGGACTTCGGCAGCTTCGAAGATTTCAAAAAGCAGTTCAACGAAACCACCGCGAAGCAGTTCGGTTCCGGCTGGGGCTGGCTCGTCTGGGAGGGCAAGCTGAAAATCGTTACAACGCCTAACCAGGACAGCCCGCTCTCCCAGGGACATTTCCCCATCCTCGGCAACGATATCTGGGAGCACGCCTATTACCTCAAATACCAGAACCGTCGCCCCGAATATCTCGCCGCGTGGTGGAACGTCGTCAACTGGGCCGAGATCAACAAGCGCTTCGAGCAGGCAAAGAAGTAAATACGGGAAAAATCGGCCAGTGATAAGGCGGCCAGTGGCCCGGATAAAACCCTGTCCGTTTCGTCCCTGGCTGCTAGCCGCTTCTTTCCGGTGCCGCAGCTTTTGTCTAAAAATTGTGTCTAATGGGCAGAGGAAGGTCTCTCGAAACCATGCGTTTTTCCCTGCTTTCTGTCCTGGTTCCCCTCGTCTTCGCCGGAGCCGTCTTCGCGCAGGTCCCGGCAGTCCCCGCCGGCGACTCTCATTTCACCATCGTCGAAGCCAATGACGGCAAGACCGTCGGGTCCGCGGACTGCTCGGTTGCGGCCGCTCCCGGCAGCTATCAGATCACCTCGCACGGCGATCTGAAGATGCCGAAGTTCACCTACACCTTCTCCAACGAAAACCGCCTCGATGGCGCTCTCAATATCGTCCACGACAGGCTCACCGGCACAGTGAACGGCGCGCAGGTCACCTTCACCATGGGCTCCGACCCCACCGGCCGCCAGTTGCAGATCAACATTGACGCCTCAGGAAAAACCACCACCAACACCGTCGATCGCCATCAGCACACGGTCCTGCTGCCAGATCTCGACCCCGCGGCCTACACCGCCATGATCCATTTCGCCATCGAGCATCCGGCAACCACCTGGATCGTCATTCCCAAGCAAAATGGCCTGCTCGTCCCCGCGCAATATACCGCGCAGCCGGACGTACACAGCGCCTTTCACGGGCAGCCCATCGACGTGCACCATGCCAGCATCGTCGTCAGCGATCAGAACGGCATCACCGTCGAAATCTACTACACCAGCGAAGGCGCGCTTCTCGAAGCCGATCTGCCCGAGCAGAATTTCTACGTGATCCGCGACGACTTCAAGCTGCAGAGCCGTCCGCACTACACCCCGCCGCACGGATCCGCGCCGCCCCCCGACGGTCAACCCCAGGCACCCGGACAGCCGCCACCGCAATACTCCGTCCCGCAGGGCGGAACACCGCCGCCGGTACAACCCCAGGCTCTCCTGCAGGCTGACTGATCCGTTCCCAAGCTAGGCGTCGACAGCGATCACGACCTTGCCCCGCGCGTGTCCCTCTTCGAGATGCCGCATCGCCTCCGGCGTTTCGCCCAGTGCCCAGCAGCGGTCGATCACCGGCTTCACTTTCCCCGTTTGCGTCAGCTCCGCCAGCAACTTCAGATCCCCCAGGCTTCGCTTCGCCATGAACACGAGAATTTCCTGTTTCATGAAGGGCCCTGACACAAACAGCTTTACCATCCCCGCCAGAATCGTCATCAACCCCGCATCCGGGCTCGCGCCCACCATCACACACCTGCCCCGCGGTTTCAGGATCTGCCGGACCTGCTTCGGGGACAAATTCCCAACACACTCAAGAATCACGTCGTACTGCTGATTGGCCTCGGTAAGTTTCTGCTGCGTGTAGTCGATGACCTGATCCGCTCCGATGGAGCGCACCAGCTCGATGTTCTTCGTGCTGCACACCCCGGTCACTTCCGCGCCAAAATGTTTTGCGATTTGCACGGCGAAGGTCCCCACGCCCCCGGCCGCGCCGTTGATCAGCACCCGCTGCCCTGCCGCCACGTGGCCTTTGTCGCGCAACCCCTGGAGCGCCGTCCACCCGGCTATCGGAACAGCAGCCGCAGCCTCGAAGCTCACGTTTGCCGGCTTGATAGCCAGCGCCGATACTGGAACGCAAACATAATCCGCAAGCGCCCCGCGGCATCCGCCGAAGACCGCATCGCCTGGCTTGAACTCCGAGACCTTCGCGCCCACCGCCTCCACCTCGCCAGCAACGTCCACGCCGGGGCGCTTGGCTTTGTGCAGGCCCATCACCAGGCGAAGCACCCACGGCCGGCCCTTCATCAGTTTCCAGTCCAGCGGATTAAGACCGGCGGCTCGCACCCTGATCAGCACTTCATTCTCCCGAGGCACGGGCTTTTCAATCTCCTCGCGCCGGAGAACATCGGGGGAACCAAAGTCGCGATAGACGATTGCCTTCATCGGAGGTCCCGCTTTCCGCAACGGCTGCACCATAGTCGCACAGAGATGTTGTGTCAGTGCGCGCCGTCACTCCCACTCACGAACAAATCCGCGAAGGAATTTTCGGCAGGAAAGCAGGTCAGGCCTGGGGAGAAAACGCCGAAACAAGGTTGGTCAGCAGCCGCAGCGCCCGCGGAACCGCCCGGCGCAGCGGCCCCGAAATATCCTCGCCATATCCGAAGCATCCAGCGCCAATCGTCAGCACAAAAGCCCGCGCCGGAGCATGCCCACACAGCGTCTGCGCCATCGCCAACAGCGCCGGCGGGCCCAAACGATGCGTTTCGGCCGCCTCTTCCCGAGCCGCAACGGACACCACCCGAATCGCCCCAGGCTCATCCACTGCGCTGGCGTCCACAAAAATCACCATCTCGGTCTCCGCCAGCTCCGCCGCCATTTCCGGTGTGAATTGCTGAGCAGAAACAATCCGCAGCCGCGACGCGGGAAAGAGATGTTCGGCAGCCTCGGCAATCTTCAGACCAACGCCATCATCTCGGCGCAGGGAATTGCCGCAGGCCAGCAGCAACGCAGGGCCACCAGCACGCCCGGCCTGATGGGGAGCCAGCGCGGGATGGAACGCCGTATTGGGTTGCGCGGCCTCCATGGCGAATCCTCAGTCTCGCCGAATTTCACGCACCAGCGAGCCATCCGGCGCCCGCAGCTCAACCGCCAGCGGCATCCGCCCCATCGCGTGCGTCGAGCAGCTCAGGCACGGATCGAACGTCCGCACCACCGCCTCCACGCGATTCAGCATACCCTCCGCGATCTGCTCACCCTGCACGTAGTGCCGCGCGGTCTGCAGAATGCCGCGGTTCATTGCCGCATTGTTGTGCCCCGTCGCGATCACCAAGTTCGCCCACACGATCAGCCCGTTTTCGTCCACCTTATAGTGGTGGATCAGCGTCCCGCGCGGCGCTTCCGCCACACCCACGCCTTCGAGATTGTTCACCGAAGCCGTCGCCCGCACATGCTTGTCCAGAATCGCCTGATCCGCCAGAAGCGACTCGATCTTCTCCGTCGCATGCAGCATCTCGATCAGCCGCGCGTAGTGGTAGTGGAACGAGCTCAGCACCGGCTTCGACGACATCGCGCGAAACTCCCGCCATTGCACGTCCGCCAGCGGTGTGTCGCACCGATCCGCAAGGTTCAGCCGCGCCAGCGGCCCCACCCGATAGGTCCCGCCCGGATACCCCAGCGGCTTGTAGTACGGAAACTTCATGTAGGTGTAAGGCTCGACCGCCTCGCCGATAAATTCCGCATAGTGTGCTGGATTCAGCTCGCCCGCAATGATGTTCCCTTCGGAATCGATGACCCGCAGCGCGCCATCGTAGTACTCCGCCAGGCCGTGCTCGTTCACCAGGCCCATGAACAGCGTGGGGAAATTCGCGAAGACCTCAATCTCCGCAGAAAATTTCTCCGTCGCGCCCTTGAACCACCCCAGCGTCCTCTGGATCGCATCCTTCGCCGCGGGAATCAAGCCCAGAATCTGGTCGCGCTTCTCCGCGCTCAGCGGCTCGTTCACGCCGCCCGGCACTGTCCAGCCAGGATGAATCCGCTTCCCTGCCAGCATCTCGATGATCCGCTGCCCAAACTGCCGCAGCCCAATCCCGTCCGCCCCAATCGACGGATGCGAGTGTGCAATATGCAGAATGCTGCGCTCTTCCGGCGGCGCGTCCATACCCAGCAGCAAATCCGGCGACGACAAATAGAAGAAGCTCAGCGCGTGCGACTGAATCAGCTGCGCGAGATTCATGATCTGCCGCAGATTCCTGGCCACTGGCGGAATCTTCACCGCGAGGATCGCGTCGCAGGCCTTCGACGACGCCACCAGGTGGCTGACTGGGCAGATGCCGCAGATGCGCGCCGTGATGTTCGGCATCTCGTAAAACGGCCGCCCCTCGCAAAACTTCTCAAACCCGCGCAGTTGCGTCACATGAAACGTCGCGTCCTGTACCACACCCGCTTCGTCCAGCTGCAGCGTGATCTTGCCGTGCCCTTCCAGACGCGTGACCGGGTCGATAACAATGGTCCGAGGCATATCTCCTGCTTTCCTGATCCTGCTGTCCGCCCTGCATTCCGGGTTCCGCTCAGCCGAAGTGAGCGACGCCTTCCAGCGTCGGTACCTTGCCGGCCAGCAACTCCGACAGCACCTGGTAAATCGTGTCCGCCGACGGCGGGCATCCCGGAACAAAAACGTCCACCGGCACAACCTCGTGCACCGGACGCACGCGATCGAGCAGCGCCGGCACACCGACCGTCGGCACCTGCGGCTGCAGGACATTTTGCTCGTAGACCCGCAGCATCACCGGCTGTACTCCGCACATATTCCGCATCGCCGACACATTGCCTGTCAGCGCGCAGTCACCGAGCGAAACCAGCACCCGCGCGTGCTCGCGAATTTTGCGAATCTTCTTCAGGTCGTCTTCGCTCGCCACCGCGCCTTCCACCAGCGTCACGTCCACCCGGTCCGGAAACGTCTTCCGATCCACCAGCGGGCTGTACACCAGCGTGAACTGGCTGCTCAACTCAATCAGCCGCTCATCCATATCGAGCAGCGACATATGGCACCCCGAGCAGCCATCCAGCCACACCGTTGCGAGTGTTTTAATTTCACTCATCCCTGCTCCCCTTCCCGCATGATGCGCAAATACGGCAGAAATTCCGGATGCTTGCGCGTTTTGCTGCCGACGCTGGTCTTCTCAAACAGCGCGCCCGTCGGGCACACCTGCACGCACTTGCCGCAGCTGGTGCAGGTTTCCGAATCCCCCCACGGCTGCTTCAGATCCGTGATCACAACGCAATCGGCGCCGCGCCCCATCACGCCCCACGTGTTCGCGCCCTCGATCTCCGAGCACACCCGCACACACCGCGTGCACAGCACGCAGCGGTTGTGATCCACCGTGAACCGCGGATGCGAAGCATCCACCGGCAGCTGCGGATACTGGTACGGAATCTCTACGTGCGTCATGCCCAGCTGCAGCGACAAGTCCTGCAGCTCGCAGTTCCCGTTCGCCACGCACACCGAGCACACATGGTTCCGTTCCGCAAAATACATTTCGAGGATCATCGTCCGGTAACGGTCGATCTTCGGAGAATGCGTCGTGACTTCCATCCCCTCCGCCACCTGCGTCACGCACGCCGGCAGCAGCCGCCGTGCGCCCTTTACCTCAACCAGGCACAACCGGCACGCCCCCACTTCCGACAGACCTTCAAGATGGCACAGCGTCGGAATCTCGACGTTGTGCTCGCGCGCCGCATCCAGAATGCTCTGGTCCGAGCGTGCGCTGATCTCCTCGCCGTTGATGGTCAGTGTCCGAACATTCGCTTCCGCGCTCATGCGTGTACCTCCCCGCGGACCGCGTCCACCGCATCCGAACTAAATTCGCAAACCCCTGCCGGACATCGCTTCTCGTCAATATGCGCAAGATACTCATGCTTGAAATACCGCAGCGTGCTCAGTACCGGATTCGGCGCCGTCTGCCCCAGCCCGCACAAACTCGTCGCGCCCACCACCTCGCACAGCTCCGTCAACCGGTCCAGATCCCGATGCGTCGCCTCGCCCTTTGTGATCTTCGTCAGCAGTTCGAACATCTGCACCGTCCCCGCGCGGCATGGAACGCACTTCCCGCACGACTCCGTCATGCAGAACTCCATAAAGAATCGGGCGACTGAAACCATGCAGGACGTGTCGTCCATCACGATCATGCCGCCCGAACCCATCATGGAGCCGGCGCTGATCAACGCGTCGTAGCTGATGGACAAATCGAGGTGCTCCTCCGGCAAACAACCGCCCGAGGGTCCGCCAGTTTGTACTGCCTTGAATTTCCTTCCGTCCGGAACCCCGCCACCGATCCCAAAAATAATCTGCCGCAGCGTCATCCCCATCGGCACTTCCACCAGGCCCGTGCGCTGGATCTTTCCCGTCAGCGCGAAGACCTTCGTCCCTTTGCTCCTTGCCGTGCCCATCGCCGAGAACCATTCCCCGCCGTGGCGAATAATCGGCGCCACGTTGGCAAACGTCTCTACGTTATTGATCAGCGTCGGATCGCCCCACAATCCTGACACCGCCGGATAGGGTGGCCGCGGCCGCGGTGTCCCACGCTTGCCTTCAATCGAAGCAATCAGCGCCGTCTCCTCGCCGCAGACAAACGCCCCCGCGCCCAGCCGAATATCGATGTCGAAATTGAACTGCGTCTCGCAGATTGAATTGCCGAGGAACCCACGCCGCCGCGCCTCGCGGAGGGCAACCGTCAACCGTTGCACCGCCAGCGGGTATTCTGCGCGGACATAGATATAGCCCTTGCTCGCGCCAATCGAATACGCCGCGATGGCCATGCCCTCAATCACGCGCTGCGGATCGCTCTCCAGCACACTGCGATCCATGAACGCGCCCGGATCGCCCTCGTCGCCGTTGCAGATCACGTATTTCTGCTTGCCCTTCACCTTCGCGACCGTGTCCCACTTCAAACCCGCAGGATAACCACCACCTCCGCGCCCCCTCAGCCCAGCCTTCGAGATTTGCTCGATCACCGACGCAGGATTCATATCCGTCAGTGCCTTCAGCAGGGCTTCATACCCGCCGCGCGCGATGTACTCGTCGATCTTCTCAGGATCGATGTGCCCCGAATTCTCGAGCACCACGTGCGTCTGGCCATCGAAATACCCGCCCAGCTGCGGATCCAGCCGCGCTACCGGTTCCCACCCCAGCGACGCAACCACATCCTTCGCGTCCGCCTCATGCACATGCCCGTAGCGAATCTCCGACGGCTCCATCAGCACCAGCGGACCCGCCGCGCACAATCCCATGCAGCCCGTCCGGCGCACATGGCACTTCTTCCCGCAGCCCTCGGCTTCCTTCTCAATGGCCGCCTTCACCTTGTCGCTGTGCTGCGACAGGCAACCCGTTCCCATGCACACGTTAATTTCGTAGTCGAATTTCTGGCGCTCTTCCTGGGCGGTCGCCGCAATCTCGTGCAGTTCCTCGACATTCATTGCATCGTCCACCTTTCCAGCTGTTGCTTCAGCTCCGCGCCTTCCACTTGTCCGGAAAGCTCACCGTCCAGCAGCATCACCGGCGCACGCCCGCACGCCCCGACACACCGCGCCGTCGTCAGCGACACTTCCCCATCCGGCGTCGTCTGTCCTGGCTTGATTGCCAGCAGCTTCTCCGCCTGCGCCACAAGCTTGTCCGAGCCCTTGATGTAGCACGCGGTCCCCGTGCAGATCGTGCAGGTATGTTTGCCCGGCGGCTTCAGGCTGAAGAAGTGGTAGAAAGTCACCACCCCATACGCCTGGCTCAGCGGCACACGCAGCGACTGCGCCACAAACTTAATCGACGGCTCGTCCAGAAATCCGAACGACGACTGCACCGTGTGCAGCGTCTCGATCAGCGCGTTGCGCGAAAATCCATGCTTGCGCATCGTGCCGCTCACTATTCTCCATCGTTTGTCATCGGAGGGCAGAGGCGGGCGTTCAGCGTAAAGCGGCATCTTGTTCTCCCTGACTGCCATCGGACAGTCGCACGTTCCGGTTCCCATTTCCACCCGAAGCTTTGAGGTGAGCAAAGCCGAAGCGGGCTTCAGACCACTTCTTCTGCGCTGGCCTCCGACGAAAATGCACCGGAAGCCAACGCGGGGTACAGAACAGAATGCCGTCCGATGCCAACGATTGTCGGTGACAATCATCACTGGCTGCAACGGCTGCTGAATGCTATGCTCTGCTCCCGAAAAAAGGCGGAAGCACCGTGCGGCGCCAGATTCTCGGCTGGACAGCGATTTCCATTTCCACCATCCTTGCCTGCTTCTGGGCGTTTTGGGGCGTCAACGAAAACTTCCATGAAGGCTGGTTCAGCCCCAGCCTCGTAAAAAATCTCGGGCTGATGCTCGTACAGTATTTCAGCCCCATGCTGATTGTCCTGTTGCTCAGCATGGTTGCGTTCCGCTGGCCGCGCCTCGCCCTCCCTCTCATGGGAGCCTGCGCGCTCTTCCTCGTGTGGTTCTTTCGCCACGGACGACTCACCGGCATCATCCTGATTGTTGCCCCGCTGGTCGCCCTGGCAGCGCTCTACCACTTCGGCCGTCCCCACCCGCGCAAATGGGCATGGAACCTCCTGCTCATCCTTCCCCTAATCACGGCCATCGGCTTCGGCATTTATCCTGCGTGGCTCGCCGTGCATCGTTTCGACGACGGCAACTACGGCATGCGCCAGATCGCAGGCAATGGTGTCACCCTCGTCTGGGCGCCCGAGGGTCCAGGCTGGCCCAGGCACAGCGCCTCATGGTCCTGGGCGAACCAAAGCTGCGCCCGGCTCACCCTCGACGGCCGCTCTCTCGCCGATCAGCCGCAGAACATCTGGCGTCTGCCCACCATCGACGAAGCGGTTCGCTCTTTGGATTTTCGCGGAGCCAATGCCGGCGGCACCTGGGACCCGGTTCTCCATCGCGCGAACTACAAAGTCACTCCGGAGAAGGATTCCCCGCTGTGGGAGGTCCATTCCCCGATCATCTACTGGTGGACCGCCAACGAAATCGACGACACTCAAGCATGGTACATCGGCTACAACGGATATGTTCAGCCATTGTCCAAACGAATGCGCCCCGGCGACCTGGCGTTTCGATGTGTCTGCGAACCCGGCAAGCCAGCTTGCGAAAAAAAGACCAACCCCCGAGCGAAGGCCAGGTTCGCCCCATAGCAAGAAGCGTGCTCCGCAACCCGCACCGACATCAACGCAAATCGATTCTGGCTTTACCCGAAAGTACTTTCTTGCCCCATTATGGAAAAAGTGTTCGCTGCCCGCTCTTCAGCCGCATCCCGCTACTCCTCCCCAATGTCCTCGTACCAGATGTCCGGATGCTTGCGGATGAACTCCGTCATCAGATCGACACACTCCTGCGCGTCCATATCCATGACTTCGACGCCGTGCGACCGCAGCCACTCGATTCCCCCCTGAAACGTCCGGCTCTCCCCCACAATCAGCGTCCCGAATCCAAACTGCCGCACCAGCCCGCTGCAATACCAGCACGGCGCCAGCGTCGTCACCATAATCAGGTCGCGATACGACCGCTGCCGCCCCGCATTGCGAAACGCATCTGTTTCCCCATGCGCCGAAGGATCGCCATGCTGCACGCGCCGATTGTGCCCCGCGCCCACCAGCTTTCCGTCGCGCGTGAAGATCGCCGCGCCAACGGGAATCCCACCCTCGTCGCGTCCTCTGCGCGCCTCCGCCAGAGCAGCGGCCAACAATTCGATGGGGTTGAATCCGGAATCCATTCGGTCCAAAATAGCAGGTCAGCGCAGTGCCCGGCGCGGGCCCGAAGCATCGTCGAGCGGCACGCTCGCATCCATCCCAGAACACCGGCACAGACCCACCCCGGGGAGGAACCATGAACGCCAAAGATGCGGACCTGAACAAAGGCGCCATCGAAGACGAGCCGTCGCAAACCTCGCGCCCCGGTGAATCCCACAACCGCATGGCCAACCAGCTCGGCCACCGCGACAACAACGAAGAAATCAAAGACAACGACAGCGATTTCCCCGAACCAGGCTCGAGCCCCGAGCATTCCTGAGCCGCTGCCCCGCGTAACGCCCGGCGCTGCCGAATTTGTGCCGCCCGCTGATACGTTCTTTGTGCCGCCAATCGTGGCTTCCCGCTGATATCATCGGGTACCTGAAGTCAATCTCGCCTCGCGCGGACCTTCTGACTTGCAAATTTTCGGTTGCACGATTCCGCTTAAACTCCCGCATCTCGTGATTCTTGTCTCCCTCGCCGCTGCATCCGGCAACTTCACTCCACCCGCCCGTGCCCAGGCCCCCGCGCCCGGCATGACCGATACATGGCATCACCTCGCGGCCCTCCAGCCCGGCACCCACATCCATATCTCCTCCGACAAGAAGAGCCGAACCTGCTTCTTCACTTCCGCCGACGACCAGAATCTCGTCTGCTCCCGAAGACGCTCCGCACGCGCGGAATTCACCTTTCCCCGCGCTCAAGTTCGATCCGTGAAGCTCACCCGCTACGGAGTTTCCACCCTCGCCGGCATGGGCATCGGCGCCGGTGCCGGCCTGGCGATCGGTGTGGCCGCGTCACCCGGGAATTCTGCGTTAGGATTCTCCGGGCTCGATCGCGAAGTCATCACCGGCATCGGTGGCGTCATCGGCTTCCTTGCCGGCGCAGCCATCGGGGGTCCAACCGATTTCCTCCGCGGTCCCACCCTTTATCGAAGAACCGGCCTCTGAGCTGGCATCAAAGCATTACCCGAATGATGCTTTGATGCTAGAATCGGAAACGTCATGCGAACCACGATTACCCTGGACCCCGACGTCGATCAGCTCCTCCGTCGAGCCATGCGCGACCGAGGCACATCTTTTCGCGACACCGTAAACGAAGCCATCCGCTCCGGTCTGCGCTCCCACCGCGTACCTGCGTTCCGCCAGAAAACAGTGTCCCTTGGTTTCAATCCACGCTTCAACTGGGACAAAGCGCTTCAGATGGCGGCGGAACTTGAGGACGAAGAAATTCTGAAGAAAATGGCGCAGGGCAAGTGATCCTGCCCGATGTGAATCTCCTGCTTTATGCAGTGGATCGTGAGGCTCCGCAACATAGCGCTGCGCGAAAGTGGCTTGAGGAAACGCTGTCCGGAGGTGAGGACGTCCGCCTCGCGTGGATGGTCATCCTCGCTTTCCTGCGCCTCTCAACCCTGCGCGCTCGATCCGCCCAGCCCATGACGATCGATGCTGCTTTCTCGATCATGCAGGGTTGGCTTGACCATCCGTCGGTTTCTATCGCCCAACCCGGTCCTGAACACGCCCGGATCCTGCGTCGACTCCTGACCCAGGCCGGAAGGGGCGGAAACCTCACAACAGATGCTCACCTTGCCGCCCTGGCGATTGAATACGATGCCGAGTTGTGTTCCTCTGACAACGACTTCGCCCGATTCCCCGGCCTGCGCTGGCGCAATCCCCTTCATCGCTCTCTGAAATAATCTCCCCATGCTCGTCCTCGCCTCAGCGTCCCCGCGCCGCAGCGAACTCCTCGCGCAGGCAGGCTACGCCTTCAAGGCCATCCCCGCCGAAATCCAGGAAGACCTGCGGCCCGGCGAAACCCCCATCGGCTACGTCCTCCGCCTCGCCCGCGAAAAAGCCGAAGCTGTCGCTGCCTCACCAGCCTTCAAAGCCTTCACTCAAACCCAAACTGAACCGCCCATGATCCTCGGCGCCGACACCACCGTCGTCGCCCCCAACGGCGCAATCCTCGCCAAGCCCGAAGACGACGCCGACGCGGCCCGCATGCTCCGTCTCCTCTCCGGCGCCACCCACAAGGTCATCACAGGCGTCGCCCTCCTCGCCCCCGCGCCAACCGACGCCATCACAGAAGTCGCCGCCGAAGTCACCTGGGTCACGATGCTCACTCCCACCGACGACGAGCTCGCCACCTATATCGCCACCGGTGAGCCGCGCGGCAAGGCCGGAGCCTACGGGATCCAGGGCCAGGCCGCCCGCTGGATTCCCCGCATCCACGGCTGCTATTTCAATGTTGTTGGATTGCCGCTGGCGCTGGTCGCCAGCATGATCGAAGGTCTCGAACTCCGCCTGCGCGCCGGAATCGCCCCGCAAGTCGTCGTCCCCTGAACCAGCCGATCCGAACCCGAACATCAACGGCGCCGGCCTCATTATTGGCTCGCAGCGCACTCGCCATCCGCTCGCAATTCGCAACGTCGTTGGTTTCGTCTCGCTACCGGCTGCAGGCTACCGCCTACGGGCTGGCATTCAGCTCGCCTTCCGCCGAGCCTCTTCTTCCGAATCCCTCGCCCCAATCGCATGCTCCGACAACGGCGGCGCTTCCGGCTGCCCAGCCAGCACCAGACCCAGGACGATTAACA
>Ga0181520_10003939_pt1 | contig 25423 bp, 17 predicted proteins | sample PEATcosm2014_Bin_29_FD_132451 | JGI IMG/M metagenome (GOLD analysis project Ga0181520, IMG submission 132451) | Peatland microbial communities from MTU Mesocosm Facility, Houghton, MI, USA - PEATcosm2014_Bin02_30_metaG | ecosystem: Environmental > Terrestrial > Soil > Wetlands > Peat | place...
CAGCGTGGGTAAAGGGCGCCGCAGGCCGAGCGATCAGCCGCTGCCTGACGAGTTGCCTCCAGTAGTGGTTCGCAATATCTCTTTCAACAACATCCATGGCTCGGTGACGACGAATCCTCCCCACCAGCTTTCCGAATCCACGTTGGGTGTCGGTAGCAGGCCCGGCGAGGGGCACTCCGCCATCGTTCTAAACGCACTGGATGATGCGGTAATTGAAAACATCTCCTTCAGCAATGTTCACCTCACCTTTGGCGGAGGCGGGACCGCCGAAGAGGCCGCGCGACGCGACGTTCCCAAGGTATTCGGAGAATACTTTGAGCTTGGTCCTATTCCCGCCTATGGCCTCTACGCGCGAAACGTCCGCGGCATCACGCTCCAGAATGTGCGGTTCCAGGTGAGTACGCCCGAATTGCGTCCGGCCATCATCTTCGATCACGTTGAGGATGCTGCCTTCAACGGCTTCGGAGTTCAGGGCAATCCCGATGCTGAATCGGTGCTCCGATTCAGCGGCACCAAGCAGACATTGATCACTGCAGCGCGTGTTCTTACGCCGTCTTCCACTTTCCTACAGATTGAGGGAGAAGGTAATGACGGCATCGTCGTCGAGGGCGGAGATTTGACCAAGGCGGCAGCGGCAGTCTCATTCAAGAACGGCGCGACAGAGGGCTCAGTGAAGCTGCGCAATGTGACCTAACGATTCGGAAGATCTGACTCGCAATTGTGCTGGCAAGCACAGACGCCGCAGGCCCGGCGTAGTGTAATTCTCTGCATCCAGAAGAACCAACTGTTTGGAGGCAGAAATCGCGATGGCTGATAGCAGAGATCTCTCTCGCCGCAACTTCATTCGCACCACCGTGGCCGGCACCATGGTGTTGCCGCTTATCGGTGGGGATAGCAAAGACGTCTTCGCGGAGATCACAAGCGCCCGATCGCAGGTATTTCGTGTCAACAATTGCCCGGTACACGACGGCCAGATTCGGCACGTCGGCATTGACGCCATGCTTCATCTGCTGGCGAAAAATGGCACGAAACTCTACAAATCAACGAAGATTGGCGTCTTGAATGGTCCCGCAGGATTGATCGCCGCGGACGACGTTGTGGTGCTCAAAGTGAATGCGCAGTGGAAGTGCCGTGGCTGCACAAACACTGATATGCTGCGTGGGCTCATCTACCGCATCCTCCAGCACCCCGATGGTTTCAACGGCGAGGTGGTCATCTTCGAGAATGGCCAGAACCGGCCTGCCGCATTCGACGGAGTTCACAGCGATGTGCTGAAGACCGAGTACAAGCCGTTTCCCGAGCTCGAAGGCAAGGTCATGGTCAATGCCGAGCAACAGGACGTGACGACGATCGATTATCTCGTCAAAACCGTCTTCGCCGGCAAGCCAGTCAGTGCCCTCCTCATGGATCCTCACGCAAATACCTGGATCGCAGCAGAAGACCATACGACAAACGGCTATCGGCGGATCGGTTCCCCCGGTACTCAATGCATCTCCTATCCATGCTTTACGACGGCGAAGGGCAATCGCATCGAACTCCGGGAAGGGCGCTGGAGTGGTTCCGGCTACGCGCAGAATCTCAAGCTAATCCATTGCGCCGTGCTTAAGGATCACAGCGGCGATATAGGCATGACCGGCGCGCTGAAGATCGTGTACGGCACACTTTCGATGAGCGACGGCACCTCTGCCAGGCGTCACTATCAGGACCTCGGAGCGCAGTGCGCTCGCATGTGGACTGAGGTGCGGGTTCCCGACCTCAACATCCTGGATTGTCTCTGGGTCAGCTATGGTTCAATGACCGCCCCAAGTGGTCAATCGGTCAGCGGCTGCGTCGGATATCCCCCCGCTATCACCAACCGCCAGAACATCCTGTTGGCCGGCCATGATCCGCTGGCGATGGACTATCACGCGAATAAGCATATTTTGTTGCCGCTTGGGGGAAACAACGCTGCAAACCACGACCCTGACAACAATCCCCGCCTGGTGAGCGTCTACAAGCAAGCGCAGGATACGATCAACGCTGCAGGCGGCATTCGCGGTCAAAAAGTAAAGACTGGCGACGCTGACATTCAACTTATTGCTGCTGACGCGATCGATCTAAAGCCTCTCATATCGGTGTAATCAAACGCCTTGGCGCGCCCAAGCGGCAACATCCGATCCTCAGCCAGCCTTTGCCGGCTGTATCTTCGGTCTCTCGGGAACCTGCGACTGCAATTCCAGCATGCGCTTCCACAGCCACTGCTGTTGGCTGGCGTAGAGCGGATCGCCGTATAGGTTTCTGGTTTCTCCGGGGTCGTTCTTAAGGTCGTACAACTCGAATTCCTGTGGCTCCAAGAGATAGTGGATCAACTTGTATTCATTTGTTCGGATGCCGCGATGCGGTCGCACGCCCTCCGGATTGGGCCACTCATAGTACTGGTAGTACCACTCCTTGCGGAATTCAGGATCCGCGGAGTTCGCTAGACGGAGCAGACTCTTGCCCTCCAACTGCGGCGGGACGGGCAAGCCCGCCAGATCGAGAATGGTTGGAGCAACATCGATGTCGAGAACCTGCTCGTCGCGTATTGTTCCTGCGGCGACCCGCTTCGGGTAGCGGATCATCATCGGCACGCGGATGGATGGTTCGTGCATCAAGCGCTTGTCAAACAGACGCCATTCGCCAAGGAAGAATCCGTGATCGGAAGTGTGGACGATGGCAGTGTCATCCAGGATGTTTTTCTTTTTGAGAAAATTGAAAACCTTGCCAATGTTCTCATCCACGGCCACGAGTCCTGCGTAATAGTCCTTCACCAAACCTTCAAACGAACCGGCGGACTCGTGTTCCGGCGTGGTGCCAATCTTGTTTTTCGCGGCTGCAAAGCTGGCCGGTTTTCCTGGGAAGCCCTTCAGGTCGTCGTCGAATGTTGCCGGCTTGGGAATCACCGTTCCGCGATAGAGATCGAAGTGGCGGCGAGCGCGGAAGAAGGGTTCGTGGGGTGCAACAAACCAGACCAACAGACAAAAAGGCTTATCGCTTTGGCGCGTTTCCAGCCACGCAAGGGCGCGATCGACACACAGATCGTCGGGATAGAAATTCTCGTACTGTTTCTCTTCCCCGACTTTCCCATCGCGGCCCTCCTTAAAGAACGGGTTCGCATAGTTATTGCCTGGCGAGTTGTGCCCAAAATAGTAATTCCAGTTTCGCTCTTCAACGCCGTTATGCATGTGAACCTTGCCGACGATGGCAATTTCATATCCAGCATCGCGTAGAACGTCGGTGAAGAGGGGAATGTCGGCGGGTAATGGAACGTCCAGATTCTCGTTCGATAGAGCGCCTGTGGAGCGGGAATAAAGGCCAGTAAGCATCGTTGTCCGTGCTGGAGCGCAGAGCGCATTGGTGCAGAACGCGTTGCGAAACATCATGCCTTCACTGGCAATGCGGTCATGATTGGGAGTTTTCAGAATGGGATTGCCGGCGATCGAGAGCGCGTCATAGCGTTGACCTTCGCCGAGGAAGAAAACGATATTCGGCGGCTTCGATTTGGTCTCTGCGGAAGCGAGGGAATCCGCGGCCGAGCCCGCCAGCAGCGAGCCGGCAACAGCCACTGATCCTTGCAGGAACTCGCGGCGCGTGTGTTCTTTGCCAGTCAAGTTCGTAGCCAGGCCGCTTGCTGCAAGTGATTGCGAATCCATTTCGTGAGACATTTTTTCAGTTCCCCAGATCTTTCTATTCTCGGCAGAGTTTCAAAACAACTTCGAGAAGCGCGAACTGCGAACTCAAGGATATTATCGCGTCAACGCGATCGTTTGCACGCCACAACCCAAGATCTACCGCAACTCCTGGTTCTAAGTGGGTGCGAGAGGTCCCTGGGGCAGGGAATCGGTCGCGTTTGCCAACCGCCATCGTTCTACCAGTTGAGTGACAAGGCCCTGGGGTAGACTAAAACCGTTGCTTCATTCTGAACCGGCAAGCTTGCGGAGGCGAACGAAGAATGGTTGCGCGATTGAAAGACATTGCCCACGATTTGGGCCTTTCCGTCGTTACCGTCTCCAAGGTTCTGCGCGATCATCCTGACATCGGAGAAAAGACCCGGAAGCGTGTTCTGAAGCGAATGAAGGAGCTGAACTATCAGCCGAACTTTGCTGCCCGTTCGCTCATTACCGGCCAAACCTGGACGATCGGCCTGGTCGTACCTGATCTCCTTCATCCGTTCTTCGCGCAGGTCGCCAAAGTGATCTCGGTCGAGGTGAGACGACAGGGATACAGCCTGTTTATCTCCTCTTCCGATGAAGATCCGGCTCTGGAACAGGAAGAAATTGCTCAACTGCTTGCCAGACGCGTCGATGTAATGCTCATCGCTTCGTCGCAGTTGACGGTCGAGAGCTTTCGCCGGATTGAAGAACAGAAGATTCCCTACATCCTGCTCGATAGAGAATTCTCGGGACTCGAGTCGAACTTTGTAGGCGTGGACGACACGGCGGTCGGCGTGCTCGCTACAACGCATCTGATCGAGCAAGGATGCCGCCGGATTGCTCACGTACGCGGACCAGAGGTCAGTACCGCAATTGGACGCATGGAAGGTTACAAGCAAGTTCTGGCGGCGCACCAAATTGAACCCTTACCGGGATACGTCGTTTCCATTGGTCCCTCTGGCGATCACCTGGGCGAGAAGGCCGGATATGCCGCAACCGTTAAACTGCTTGCACATAAGAGCCGGCCCGACGGCATATTTTGCTTCAACGATCCTGTCGCCTTGGGAACGATGCGGGCTATTCTCGATGCCGGCCTGCGTGTTCCGGAGGACGTTGCGGTCGTCGGCTGCGGAAACTTATCGTATTCGGATTTCCTGCGCGTTCCCCTCACTTCAATCGATCAAAATAGCAGGATGATTGGGAAAACCGCGGCGGCTCTCGCCCTGAAGCTTGCGCACAATAAAGTTCCAGCGCGTCCGAAAAGCACACGCGTTGCGCCTCAGATTGTGGTCAGGGCCTCAAGCCTTCGGTCATCGGCTGGCAGCCGGTCTGGAACTCCTTTGGATTGGCAAACCGCACCCGCGAATTGATGTCCCTTGATGGTCCCGCAGGACCCGCCAAAACGCATCGCACGACAGAATCTCAATTCGCTTTCGCCCGTCTCCGGCGTTCCGCACAAGCGAACTTCCCTCAAATGCCCGACCGCAAATTTCCAATCCCATCAATTGCTCGCACAGGATATGATTATTCCGCCCCTTGACTATACCGATTTACTTCGTTTATTAGCCGAGTGGGGTCCATGTGCCCAGAAGCGGATGACGCGGGTTCGTCGATAACGATTGGGAGCCAAAATGAAAACGAAAGTTCCTCTCTTGCTTTTCGCAGCAACAGTGGTCATTAGTTTGAACTCAGTCATGCTCGTCGCCCAGCAAGCGACGGAGGCAATTCAGCCTTCGTGTGACGCGGGAGCTTGTCCGTACTTGAATCCCGCCCTGACGCCAGAGGAGCGCGCGAAAGATCTGGTGCGCCGCATGACGCTCGATGAAAAAGTCAGCCAGATGGGGGATGTTGCACCTGCCATTCCGCGGTTAGGCGTTCCCGCGTATAACTGGTGGAATGAGGCGCTGCACGGTGTGGCCAGGAACGGTTATGCGACGAATTTTCCGCAATCGATCGGCTTGGCCGCAACATGGGATACAGAGCTGATACACCAGATGGGCAAGGTCATTGCAACGGAAGGCCGCGCCAAATACAACGAGGCAATCCGCAATGACGATCACAGCCGCTACGCCGGTCTCACGTTTTGGTCGCCGAACATCAATATCTTCCGCGATCCGCGTTGGGGTCGCGGGATGGAGACATTCGGCGAAGACCCCTTCCTGACTGCGAGCATGGGCGTTGAGTTTGTTCGCGGCCTGCAGGGTGACGATCCCAAGTACCTTGAGCTGGTTTCCACGCCGAAGCACTTCGCGGTGCACAGCGGTCCAGAACCGCTGCGCCACGGGTTCAACGTAGACGTTTCCGAGCACGATCTTGAAGACACTTACTTGCCGGCATTCCGCGCAGCGATCATGGATGCGCATGCGGCTTCGATCATGTGCGCTTATAACGCCATCGACGGGGCGCCGGCGTGCGCGAATTCGATGCTGATGCAAAAACACCTGAGCGACGATTGGGGATTTGCCGGCTTCGCGGTCTCTGATTGCGACGCTGTTGCAGACATCCAGCGCGGTCATCATTTCGCTGACACTCTTGAGCAGGGTGATGCACAGGCTGTGAAGGCTGGGACAGATCTGGATTGTGGTGCAGCGTACAAAGCCCTGACAAAGGCAGTGGGCGAACACCTGTTGGCCGAAGCAGATATTGATACTTCAGTGGCTCGCTTATTTACAGCACGAATGCGGTTGGGCATGTTCGATCCGCCGGAGATGGTGCCGTTCAACGCCATTCCATACTCTGAGGTTAACTCGGCGGCACACCGGGCATTGGCTTTGCGGGCGGCGCGTGAAGCAATTGTCTTGCTGAAGAATAACAACCACATGCTGCCTCTCAAAGCCTCGGTCCACAAGCTCGCAATCGTTGGCCCAACGGCAGATCTGTTGGAGTCAGTCGAGGGCAATTACAACGGCACGGCGCCCGACCCCGTGACGCCGCTTGAAGGTTTGCGCAGGCAATTTGGGAGCGAGAACATCGCTTATGCTCCTGGATCGATTCTGGCTGACGGCATCCCGGCGCCGATTCCTTCGGCGTATCTGCGCACAGATGCCTCGCTCAAGACTGCCGGCCTCAAGGGCGAGTACTTCGACAATGTGAAATTCGAGGGCGCGCCGAAGATGGTGCGGGTGGACGGGAAAATCAATTTCGACTGGAATCGTGTAGCGCCTTCGCAAGATTTTCCATTCAAAACGTTCGCAGTTCGGTGGACCGGCGAACTGGTGCCGCCTCAGGCGGGAGACTATGTTCTGAGCATGCGCGGGCCGCGCGGGTTTGTGTCGTTCGATCCAGGCGGAAATATCATGACCGGACCGCGGCAGCCGGGAGCACAGCCGCAGGGCACTCAGCTTGATCGCGTCAGGATTTACGTCGATGAAAAGCTGGTTATGGATAGCCATAGCAATCCTGCTAATGCGCGCTTGACGTTTGCTGACACGCAACCGCACGCCATCCGCGCAGAGTATGTCCATCTTCCCGATGATCGCGTCGTCGATCTTGAATGGCAGCCGCCGTCGAACAGCATGCTGGCGAATGCCGTTGACGCCGCCCGGGCCGCAGACGCAACAATCGCCTTCGTGGGGCTTTCACCCAACCTCGAAGGCGAAGAGATGCCCGTCCATGTGGATGGTTTTGACGGAGGCGATCGCACGAGCATCGATCTGCCCGCGGTGCAGGAACACATGCTTGAAGCTCTTGGGCAATCGGGCAAGCCGCTCATTGTTGTTCTTACAACGGGCAGTGCGCTGGCTGTACCGTGGGCCTCGGAGCACTCTGATGCGTTGCTTGTTGCCTGGTATTCCGGCGAAGAAGGTGGCGACGCGATTGCAGAAACACTGGCTGGGAAAAATAATCCAGCGGGGCGGTTGCCAGTCACTTTCTATCGTTCCACCGCGGACCTGCCGCCATTTACCGATTACTCAATGAAGAACAGGACGTACAGGTACTTCAATGGGGACGTCCTCTATCCATTCGGATTTGGCTTGAGTTATTCGCAGTTTAGCTATCGCGCACCGGATGCAAGTTCATCAGCAATCCAGGCCGGATCTTCGGTGACGGTGTCCGCTGAAGTGCGCAACGTAAGCGAAACCGACGGCGACGAAGTGGCCGAACTTTATATCGTGCCTCCGCAAAACGCGATTGCGCCTCACGTGGAGCTTGACGGCATCAAGAGAATTCATCTGCGCGCGGGTGAGACGCAACGCGTGCAATTCATCCTTTCCCCGCGTCAACTCAGCGGAGTGGATGATCAAGGGAATCGGGCGGTTGTACCTGGAGACTACGCCATCTACATTGCAGGCGCGCAACCTGGCAAGGGAACACCGGCGGCGACGCTCCACATCTCCGGAACCATGTCTCTGGCGCGGTGAAGTATGTGCAGAAACGATCAAGCCTGATCTCGAGGTGCTATCGAGACATGGACTGAATCTGTGCGGCAACAAAGTTGTGCACATACATCAGGCTCGTCGGCGCTGTCATTGTCTTGGCACTTTGCTCACCGGCAGTGTGGATGAGCAGGACTGGCCTCGAATCCCATTGGCCATGGTTCGAGACACGCTCGTCTTCGGCGCTCCATCCAGGTAACGGACGCCACATCTGCGTGCGCCAGGAGTGATCGCCTTGCACCACTAATGTCGTGGCCGCCCATCGCGGCTGTGATTGAAGCTGGTCAAGCAGCTGCCCCAACAGCCGATCGCAATAATCCAGCGAGTCGAGATACGATCCGCGTGGCGCGAATTGCCGTCGCCGCCGGTCCCAGAATGCAGGTGGATGCGGCGCGGGAAGATGGAGGTAGATGAGATCTGCCTGACTGCTCGCAAGCGTTGCCAACGCGTGTTCACTTACGTCTTTCACAGACGCGATATGACCTTCGGCGTTCCGGTCCGCGATGGCTTCTCTTGCCCTCGCCGGAGAAGTGAATTGTTCCGTTAACATGTGCAGCGGAAGCCAAACATTCTCCGCAAAGCTCGTGTCGGGCGAAGTGGGGCCGCTATCCTGCGCGTCTTTGTCGTTCCAGTAGCACTCTGTCGCCACGCCCGCAAAGATAGGACAGTAAGCAATGTACCAACCGACGATCGATGTTGTAACGCCATGCTGCTTTGCTTCGCCGAAGAGTGAAGCGCTGACGTCAAACGGCGTCCAATGGGGAGAATTATCGATATCGACCAGGTAGCGATGCGCCGAAGTGTATTCGACGCCCGTCACAACGCGCCCCAACATCAAACTTGGAACGACTTGCATCGTGCGATAAGCGATCGGCATCATGTCGGTATAGATTGTGCTTTCGCTGCGCAAGCGATCGAAGTTTGGAAGGCTGAGGGAGCGATCGCGCGATTCGAATGTGGGCTTGTACGCGAGTTCGTCAAAAAGTATCCATATAAGGCGCGGCTTGCTGGCTGGCTTTGGGGCGATTTGAGCCGCGAACGCTTGCGGGCCCGGCCGCCATAGTGCGACTCGGATCAGTTGCCAGGTGATGACCATCGCGAAGACTGCAACGCCAGTCAGGACTGCGCTTCCAGCACGGAAGAGTCTACTCGCGAATGCGGGTGCGCGCAGAATAAGCAGGCCGGCCAGAACAGTCCAGAGAACGATGGCAGTGAGCACCACTGCAGTAGGCACTTCAAATGGAAACACGCTCAGATTGCATACGAACAAGAATGGCGGTAACAGAATAAAAAGAACCCGGCGCACCTGTGGCCAGGCCTTGAGCCTGCGCAGCATCCACATAGTGCAACCAAAAACGACGGCCACGACCGCAAGGTCGAGTAAATGAGCCAGGGCGATTTTTGTAAGGGGAGAAGCAAATCGCATTCGGGAATCGCTGGCTGAAGAAGTGATGTCAATATAGTTGGGCAGAAGAAGAATCGCGGCAAAGCCGCATGCCTGGGCGATCCATTTGATCATGTCGAACTCGCTTCGACACCCTCATTCTCCGCCGGGTCTGCCGCACTCTGGTCATTCGGGATCCTCGCAAAGAGGAAGAGAACCCGCCCGTTCGCCAATTCATTGCGATCCACCGCAGTGAAGAATGGCGCAAATGCCGTTTGCAAATCCTCCTCCGTTAGGTGGCCATAGAGATCGTCGCGACCGCGCAACCATTCTTGAAACATCGGATCGGATGGAGGCACCCACTCTAGTAGAAGCCAGCGCCGAGTTAGAAGGGCGCAGAGCTCGGCGATGTGTGCCAATGGCAATTGCTCGCGCAAGATCAGATGATGAACAACCGCGAGCATCAGCACCATGTCGAATCTTCCGGAAAGGCGGTCGAGCAAGGAGAGGTGCTCCAAATTTTTCCATCCCGCGGCCGGAGTCGGACGAGCGATATTTGCCACGAGAGTCGTGATAGGTTCTTCTCGCCGTGACGCTACGGTCCACAGCGCTTCGAGGGCTGTCTCATCGGCATCGAGCGCTACCACCTCGGCGTCTGCTTCGGCAGCCATCAATGAATACGTTCCCGTGTTCGCTCCGATGTCCAGAACTCGCGAAGGTCTATGCAACTGGAGAGCGTTCCTGACAAATTTCTGCTTGTCGCGCGCATCGGCAGCCTGGTAGTGTGCGGCAGACTGCGTGTATTCGCTCCACTCGCTGCGGTTCTGTCCTTTTTCCGTTCCGCGAATCTGCTTGCCAAGGCGTGCGATGCGCTTTTGCAGAATATGCGCGGCCAATTCGGGATTAGAGGCGGACAAATGTTTCTGCGAACCGCGACCCGTTTTGCCGGGTCGCCCCAGAAGCGCTGCCAGCGTCACCACATCCAGTAAATCGGGGTTGAACCGCTTCCAGGGGCCTAGCGCTTTGTAGATCAAATCTGGTTCGTATCCGTCGCGCACGAAGAGCGTACCCTGGAGCGGCCAGCTCAAGTGTTTTCGAGCGACCAGGGGAAGCAGAAATGTACGCACAAACTGGCCATAGGCAAGCCAAACGGTGGAGCACGGATCGCGACGCTCGAACGACAAGACATCGACCAAGACGGGCCGAGCTCCCGCGAACAAGACATTCAGCGGTGTCGCATCCTTCAGCGTCCACCCTGAGCTTATGGCCTCGCTCGCAATGCGCAGTGTCAACTCCGCGGCAGCGCGCCACTGGGGGGCCGTCCACTCCCATGGGTAGCTGATGGGTTCAACGCGTGGATGCTCAAGCCACAATTCGCCTGGAGCGATACAAGCGTGCTCGGCAGCATTCGCAATCTTGCTTGGAATCAGATCGCCGCTTTTTTCGAGCGACGCGCGCAATGGAGACGCCAGAAATTCGAGAGTCGCTTTTTCTGCCGCAGGATGGATCCGTCGCAGGGCACAACGAGCGGTGAGCCGGAGCTGACCTGCTGGATCGCGAAAGGTCAGTTGCGGATCGTGGTTCCCAACTGGGAGGCTCAGCTCGAGGTCGGGATGCTCAAGGGGGGCGCTCACGGATGGCGCGAATCCTCAACGCTTCCTTCGTCGAGCAATTTTTCAGGCTCGTCCTTCGCCGTGCTCTGCCGGAAGAGCGAGTAAATCTTCCGGCGCAAGTACCAACCAGTTGCGACAAGCGCCGATCCGGCTGCTTGAACAGCCAGCAGGCCGGTGCCTGGGTCTGCATAGGCATAGGCCATGCGCTCAAACAGCAACGCAGCCCCTGAAATAATGAGAACGAGGGCGAAAATGCGCAACAAAATTGTCATATAGCCGGTTGGCGACTCCATGCTGAATTGGATTTTCGCGCCGGGATTCCAACGAGCGGGTCCCGTGTTAGTCCTTTATGCTCATTGACTAGACGCTACGGGAGGGGTTTGAGTTTACGGCAGGAGCAAATGTTCCCTTGTGAGCGGTGCAATTCTAATAAATAGTTAAGAATAAAAACAGAATTCGGATATCTTGTGGCCAAACTTCTGCATCGTACAACAATGATGAGGTGCGCTCGTCGCTCTTTTCATCTCATCTTCGGCGCCCGGCTAACATCAACGCATCGAAATGCATTTGGCTCGCAATAGCGATTCAATCCGTCAACACGAATTTCATCGCGCACAAACGCGTCGGACTGAGTTTCGCGATTCTCATCGCTGTGCGGATGACAAAGTTGTCATTTGAATGATCTGCGCGATCAATAAATCAGTTAAGACCGATAGGACCGAGACCCTCGGATCGATCCCGCGAGCGAACCATACCCGATTCCTCTCGGGATTTCACATCGCATCGTACCCGCGAACGCCTAGGCTTGCGCAGCAGGGGCGGGCTTGGCCTTCGGCACTTCCTGTTTACGCGCCGGTGCAAGAATCGCGTGCAAAATGGTGCCTTCCATCCGCGGCATGAACTCCACGATTCCCGCGTCGCCAATGTCCTGAATCAGCCGGTTGATGATGTTGTACCCGAGCTCACGGTGCGCCATCTGGCGGCCACGGAACCGCAAGCTCGCCTTCACCTTGTCGCCCTCACCAAGGAAACGAACCGCCTGGTTCTTCTTCGTCTGGTAGTCATGTTCGTCCACGGTCACGCTGAACTTGACTTCTTTGACGGTGATAACTTTCTGGCGCTTGCGGGCGGCGCGCTCACTCTTTTCCTTCTCGTAAAGAAACCGGCCGTAATCCTGGATCCGGCAAACCGGAGGAACAGCATTGGGCGAAACCTCCACCAGGTCGAGACCGCGCTCGCGAGCGATCTTTAGCGCCTCGTAAGGCGCGAGAATTCCAAGTTGTTCGCCGTTTTCGTCGATGACGCGAATTTCACGCGCACGAATTCTGTCGTTAATGCGGATAAAGGATTTAGCCGAACGTTTATCGAGTGCGATGGTACTCCTCCGAATGCGTTCGGTGCGTGCCCGGGCAGGGCGCCCCATCGGCCACAGACGCACAAACGCATCCTGAGTATAGCATTGGCTTGTCCCCGAGGAACAAAGGGCTTAGCCGCTGATACAAGCCCCAAGGGCGCCATCCTGATTGAGCCCGGTCACCGTGGCCCACAACAACTCATTGGAGCCGAAGGAGTCTTCGAGTTCGATGGGCAGAAAGTTCTCAGTCAGCGCCGCGGTACGTCCGCGCGCCGCAAGTGGCAGAGGCGTGCGCAGTGTGATGGCCGCAAGCTCTCGCCCTACAAAGCGGCCACGATGATCGCGAGCTTTTTCGTCAGCCAGTGCGCGCAGCGCAGCCATGCGCTCCTCAATGGCTCCCTTCGGAACCGGCGACTTCGCTTGCAGCGCCCATCCCGCAGTTCCCGGTCGTGGCGAAAAGGGAAACAGGTGGAGATATCCGAAGGGCAACGCGCGTACGAAGGCAAGCGTTTCTTCAAATTCGCGGTCTGTTTCGCCTGGAAACCCGACCATCACGTCGGCGCCCAGGGCGAGGTCGGGGCCGGCAGCATCCACGAGCCGCGCAACCTTCTCCGCATAGTGCCAGGGTCGGTAACGTCGGTGCATGCGCCGTAGCACCGCGTCCGAGCCTGATTGCAGCGGGAGGTGGGCGTGCCGCGCCAGGCGCCCGGCCGGCCGATTACGACCCAATGATAAGGACTCGGCTTGCGGCTCGCCGAACTCGCGAAGCAGCGCAATCAAATCGTCGTCCCAGTCCATTGGCTCAATGGAACTCAGTCGCAGCCGAAACAGCGTCGTCTGCTCCAGAATTGTTCGCACCAGGCCGGCGAGGGTTTCCCCTCGAGATCCCGAGCGTTCCCGTCCCCATCGCCCAAGGTTGATGCCCGAGAGCACCAGCTCCTTGCCGCCGGTGGCGACAAACGACTGCACCTGGCCAATGACCGATGCGCGAGACAAGCTTTTCGACGGTCCGCGCGTGAAGGGGATCACGCAAAACGTGCACCGGTTCCCGCATCCCTCCTGGATCTTCAGATTCGGCCGCGTCTGCGCCCCCAGCGCAAGCGGTGCATCCTCGATAAAGGTGTGCGCGAATTTATCGTCGGCCCAAACAGGCGCGTGTGCCGGTGCGCCTGCCATGAGCGATTGCACGGATACAAGCGTGGGCGGAATGTTTCCCGGCTGTGGTTTTCCGAGGGCCAGGTCGAAGATGATCTCGGGCGCGAGCGCTTTATGGCTGTTGCCTACGACCGCTGCGACTCCCTCCAGCCGCGCCACCTCCTCCGGCGCGCGCTGCGCGTAGCAGCCTGTTACCACGATTCTTGCCGCAGGGTTCTCGCGGTGTGCTCGGCGGATGAAGGCGCGCGCGGCGCGATCGGCCTCAGCTGTTACGCTGCAGGTATTCACCACCACCAGGTCGGATTGAAAGAGCCGGCTCTCGCTGAGCGCGCGCAGCCGTTCGCCAATCGCCTCGCCGTCGGCGCGGGCTGCTCTGCAGCCAAAATGCTCAATGTGAAATCCCGTCATTATTCAAGTCTAACGTTTCTCGCATGGCGCGCTGCCACGGTGCGCTGTAGCATGGGAGCGCAGAAAAATTTGATTTCGAGAGTGTGGATTACGATGCCGCGTTCTGCAACCTGGATTGCTTTTGCAGCGAAACAATTACTGGCTGCGTGGGTTCTGGCGCTGGCATGTGCGTGCGGTCCGGCCGCGCATGCACAAACTGCGAAGCCGCAGCCGCGAGTGCTGGTCTACACACGCAATTACACGCCCGACGGCAAGGGCTACGTGCACGACAACATCGCTGCCAGTGTTGAAGCCATCCGGAAAATGGGCGCCGAGAGTGGCTTTGCAGTAGATGCTTCGGACGATCCCGCAGTCTTTACCGAGGCGAATCTGCGGCAGTATGCAGCCCTCGTCTTTTCCAACAGCAACAACCAGGCCTTTTCGAGCGACGGGCAGCGAACCGCTTTTCAGCATTACATCGAGGCGGGCGGCGGATTTGTGGGCCTCCACTCGGCGTCGGGATCGGAGCGCGATTGGCCCTGGTTCTGGTCGATGCTGGGCGGCAAGTTCGCGCGCCATCCAAAAATGCAAAGTTTCACGGTTACCGTTTCCGACTCCCGGTTCCCTGCGGTCCAGAGTCTGCCGGCGCAGTTCGTTTGGACTGACGAGTGCTATTTCATCGACCATCTGAATCCCGCAATCCATCCCGTGCTCGTCACAGACCGGACGAAGCTGTCCGATCTCGATCAGATGAACATCGACGTCGCTAATTTTCCCAACCCGCTCCCGCTGGCCTGGTATCAGCGGTTCGACGGCGGCCGCGAATTCTACCTGGCGCTCGGTCACAACAAGCAGGACTATTCGAACCCGCTGCTCTACGGCATCATTCGCGGCGGCATTCTCTGGGCATGAATCGAGAACCTTGATTCCGATATACTGGAGACAAGCTTGTTTCACCGCTCCTGACCGCCGAACTCATGCCCTACTCCGCTACCGCCAGCATTTCGGCTCCCGCCCCGGTTGCCGCCAGCAGCCAGACACGGCATATTGCTGGATACGTATACTTTACGTTCATTTGCTATGTTTCCATCGGACTGCCTTTGGCAGTCTTGCCTCCCTATGTTCATCTGCGCATGGGATATAGTGCGGTGCTCGCCGGCCTCGCCATCAGCATCCAGTACATTGCCACTTTGCTCAGCCGTCCCTGGGCCGGCCGCATTTCCGATCACATGGGCGCAAAAGTTTCTGTGCTTTGGGGAATGGGATGTTGCACCGTAAGTGGTGCATTTCTTGTCGGCGCTGCAGCGTTGCACCAGGTTCACTGGCTCAGTTTTTCGGTCCTCATCTTCAGCCGATTGATCCTGGGTGTAGGAGAAAGCCTGGGTGCGACGGGTGCCACATTGTGGGGCATCACGAGCGTCGGACCCGAGCATACGGCTAAGGTGATCGGTCTCAATGGAATCAGTACCTATGGCGGTATGGCGCTCGCCGCGCCGCTGGGTGTTGTGCTCGATGCGCAATGGGGCCTTGCATCTATCGGCCTCCTCACCATCCTCATTGGCGCCGTCAGTTTTGCCATCGCTCTCCGCAAAGACCCTGTTCCTGTCCAGCCAGGCAAGCATTTGCCTTTCGCTCACGTGCTGGGCCGGGTGGCGCCGCACGGCATGGGCCTTGCGCTCAGCGGTGTCAGTTACAGTGTGCTGGCTACGTTCGTCACTCTTTTCTATGCTCACCGCCACTGGAACGGCGCCGCGCTTTGCCTCACTTCCTTTGGCGTAGCCTTCATCGCTGCTCGTGTGTTCTTCATTCGCACCATCGGGCGATTCGGCGGCTACCCGGTCGCGATGGCGTCGCTCGCCGTGCAAGCCGTGGGAATGGTTTTTCTGTGGCAGGCCGTCGCCCCGTGGATGGCGCTCGTCGGCGCAGGCATCGGAGGCCTGGGCCTTTCGCTTGTCTTCCCTGCAATTGGCGTGGAGGCTGTCAAGCGCGTTCCTGAATTCAATCGCGGCACCGCATTGGGCGTCTATACAGCATTTGCGGATGTTTCGTTCTTCCTGGTAGGACCCGTCGCCGGCGCCCTCATCGGCTTCTATGGCTATGCCAGTGTCTTTCTTTTCGCGCTCGTCAGCACACTCATTGCCTTGGGGATCGTAATCGTTCTCCGGCAATTCAAAGCAGAATAATCACGCGCAGATCGCTCCAAATCAGAGTTGCAAGTCTCGCCGTCCGTTCTCGCCCCTGATCCACTCACTTCCCGACTTCGCGTTGCCTCGCCCTTCCCGTCCCAGTCCAGCGCTGGCCAGGCCAAACTTATGAATGCTAAGCAACGAGTAAACTCGAGTTGGCGAAAATCCAGGCACAACACATTCCTGGGCACTGCGGCGTTTCCGAAGACTAGTCATCCCAGAAAGATTCGAATCGAACTTGATGAGTCCATGGACTGCTGGGCCAACTGAGCCACCGGTTTGCAGTGCCGACGCACGCGGGATGAGCCGAACGACCTCGGTGTTTGTGGTTCATTCTGCCCTCAAATCGTCTCTGACAAAGCGCCGGCCACGACAAGTATCGTCACCGAACTAGAGCGAAGGTGAGGGACAGGGAAAGCACGGTCAGCACTACGATGGCCGGCACCGCACAAAGGCCGAGCATGACCAACCGGCCGGTGCGCACTTCTTCTCCATCGCGCCGCGCAAGCGCGAGAACCAGCATGGTTGCAAGTGAGCCGAAGGGAGTCACCATGGGCCCCGCGTTGGAACCAATGAGCGCGGCAAGCACCGTGCCCGTTTGGGCGTGCGCGTCTAAAAGGACACTGCGGGCAATCAGTGCGGCGGGAAGATTGTTGACGATGTTCGAGGCAAAGGCCGTGGCGCCTGCTACGGCGAGAAGCATCGGAGGCGATCCAGGGCTCATCTCCGCAAGCCTCCTGGAAGAGATACCGACGATGCCTAGATTCTCAAGTCCTTGTACGGCAATGAAGAGCCCGATGACGAATGGGAATAAATCCCACGCGAGCTCCCGCACAAATCGAATGTGTACGCGCCCATTCGCCATGCCGGCGAGCGACAGCACCGCGCAGGCCGCGAATGCGAAGACGTAGGGCTCAAGCCCAAGGAGCGGAGCCAGAAAGTAACCAACGAGGACCGTAACAAGGACGATTATGCAAACGAGAAAGTACGGACGATTGGGAACCACGCTGGCCGGGTCAGGGAGTGATTCGGTGCTGAAGGCGCTGGGAAGATCGCGGCGAAAGTGCCAGCGCAGAATGGCGTAAGTGGTGGCGAGCGCCACTATTTGAGGCATGATCATTCTTGCCGCGAAGAGAGCGAAGCTCTGATGGAAGGCGTCGGCGAAGAGCAGGTTGGTGAGGTTGCTGACGGGGAGAAGCAGCGAACCGACGTTGGCAACAAAGGCGCAGAGCAGGACGTAGGGAGCTGCGGGAACCTTGAGCCTCTTTACCAGGGCCAGCATCACGGGCGTAAGCATTACCGCCGTTGTGTCCAGGGAAAGGATTGCGGTGACAATTGCGCCCGCTAAGAACGCGTTGCGGTAGAGCGAGTGCGCGTCCCCCTTGGCGGTGCGCGCGCATCGAACGGCAGCCCAATCGAAGAAGCCGCTCTTACCGATCAGCAGGGAAAGAACGAGAAGGGAGAGAAGAAAAAGAAGGGTGTTCTTTCCGGAAAGAACCGCTGCGAGCGCCTCATGCGGAGTGACCAGGCCCAGAACGAGCATCGCGATGGCCGCGAGCATCGTCCACCATGCTTCGCTCCAGCGGCGGGGGCGCAGCATCATCAACACCAGCATGGCCGCGAAGACGGTCAGTGTGGCGACCATGCGTGTGGTGCCCGTCATGCTGATCCCAAATGCGTGCTATGGGTTTCGGGCATCAGGAAATACAGAATAGCGAACGCCGCCAGAGCCACCCCCGCAAGAAACAGGAAGCCGGCGCGAAAGCCCGCGTGGTGAACGATGGCGCCGGCGATAAACTGACTGAGGGCCGCACCAATGCCCACCGCAGTGTTGACGGCGCCGAGTGTTAGATTGAACCGGCCAGTGCCGCGCGTCAGGTCAGCAATCATCAGCACAGAGACGACTCCGAAGATGGCCGCAGCGATTCCATCCATTACCTGAATCGCCACCAGCAATGCCGTGTTGGCAGTCAGGGTGTAAAGAACCCCACGAAGCGGAAGCATCCCGAAGGCAATCAACATCAGCGGCTTTCGCCCCCAAATTCCAGCCATCCGTCCCGACCAAGATGCAAGCAACGTCACGACTAACTGGGTTGTGATCACACATGCGGACATAAAGAGCATCGAGCTTCGACCACGCCCCTTTGCCAGCATCTCGCCGAGCAGGGGCAGCATGGCCGCGTTGGCGAAGTGAAACATTACTGCGCACACAAGGAAAAGGAGCAGCGTGCGGTCGCGCAAAAGCAGCCAGACACTTTCTGCTTCGCCCGGCTTTCCACCGTCCCGTGCGCCGCGAGCCAGTTCGTAGTCAATCTCAGCGGGCCGGATCAGACGGAGCGCAAGAATCGTTGGGACGGCGAACGCCGCAACGAAGAAAAAAATACTGCGGTTGGAAACGTAGTAGCCAAGCAGGCCCATCGAAACCGCGGCAATCACGTTTCCCGCCGAGTTGAATGTCTGGTTGCGACCTTGCCGCCTGTCGAATGCCGCACGTCCAACGATGCCAAGGGACATGGCGCAGATGGCCGGCCCAAAGACGCTGGACGTGCCGCCGATCAGGATCTGTGCCCCCATGACCGGCCAGAAATTGGGAGAGAACGCGATCAGCAGCGCCCCCACTGCTAGTGCAGCCACACTCACACCGACCAATCCGCGCTTCTGACGCAGGGAATCGACCAGCGCGCCTGCCGGCGTCTGGGTCAGAATTCCCGCGATGCCGCCGATGGTAAGCGCCAGCCCGACACTTTCTTCGTTCCACCTGTAGCCAGCCAGGTAAATCGCGAGGAACGGCCCCACGCCCGTTTGCACGTCGGCAAGAAGAAAATTCAGCCAATCAAGCCCACGCAGCGATCGACGCGAAGGCGTACGCTTCGTCGCGATGGATGATTCGGGCTCCGGCGCTCGCTTCATTTCCGATATGAATGGCCGCGTCATCGAGATGATCACAATTGGTCGTCTAGTCTTGAAGTCAGGGCGGCCACAGTTCGAAAACCTCCTGGGGCACAGAAGTGAGGCCACGGTCTGGAATGGCGCGGCGAGTCGAACAAAGACAATTAGATGCAGGTTATGTGACAGGATCGGGACGAATAAGTCGGTTAATCGTCAGTTAACCGTTTCGGGCGAATCACCGCCACCCGGGACGTCGCCATTTCACAACTGATTCCCCGCCGACCATCCGGCCACAGCCGCAAAAATATCGCGGCATCCGGCAATCCCGCATTCAAACGGGCGCCTCAGTCGCCGGAGGCGTGTTCGGTCAGTTCTTCACGGGAAAGAAACGGGCGCTTATCGCCGAGGTAGCCGTCGGCGAAGATAATATTGCGCGCGAGGCCAACCCTCTTAAGCAACAAGATGATGAAGCCGTTCATGTCCACCTCGCCCATACGCAGACCGTGGAAAGCGGAGCGCGGATAGCGATGGTGGTTGTTGTGGTAGCCGTCGCCGAACGTGAGCGCAGCAAGAAAAGAATTGTTCTTGCTATTGTTCCTCATGTTGAAGTTCTCATAGCCAAAAGTATGGCCGAATGAGTTGACTGCCCACACTGAGTTCTGAAACAGCATAGTACGCAGGAACGCGGCGAAAACGCAGCCCCAAGCGTCGGTCATCCCGCCGAAAACATAGCCAACGAGCCAGGGAATTGCGATCGAGATAACCGGCCAGATGTAGTGGGTCCGTGCATAGAACTGAATGATGGGATCGCGCGCCAGATCGCGGCCGTAGATGTTGATGTCGGTGATGGTGTCGTCGAACATCCATCCAATGTGGGAGTGAAAGAGGCCTTTGAGCGAGCCTTCGTGGTCGCAGTGGCCGTCGACGAACGGGCTGTGGTTGTCACCGCAGTTGTCGGTGTGGGAGTGATGGCGGCGATGGTCGGTGACCCACGTGAGCACTGAACTCTGAAACGACATCGAGCCGGCGGCGCCGAGCAGGTAAGCGACCCAGGGCTCCGTCTCAAAGCTCTTGTGCGAAAAATAGCGGTGGAACCCGACGCCCGTACCCATGCCAACGACGAAGTAGCCGATGATGAATGTGACCACCTCGACCAGGTGGATCGGGTGAGACCGGAACCAGAAGATGCTCGCGACGGAACCGGCGAAGGGAATGCCGATCAGAAACGTGTTGTCGATCCGCTTCTTGAGAGCCGCACGGCCGGCAACAATGCCTCGCGGCTTGCGAACATCGACGGGTTGGCTAATGACCGCTTGTCTTGACCGGGAAATAGCCAATCGGAACGCTCCATTCCACCTTAGTCTCTCAGACCAGGGGCACTTGGGCAAATCGGATTCTCTCTCCGACTTGGATGTTTAAGATGCCAACCTGGCTGTTTGCAACACCAATCTCGACTTGTGACACGGCCATCGCATTCCCGCCCACGCCCAATCGGAAGACCCGAATCTACTTCTTTTCTGTGGCGATGGCAGCCAGAACCTCGTCGCTATGGGCTTTGATGTCCTTGACGGTCCAGAACTTCACGATCTTGCCCTGCGGGGAGATCAGAAAAGTATCACGCTGCGCGAGCTTGCCGATGGGCGTGAACATCGTGGGAACTCCGTATGCATCGATCACTTTGTGATCGGGGTCGGCCAGCAGCTTGAAACTCAGATTGTCCTTGGTGCAAAACGTCTTGTGGTGCTCGACCGAGTCAAGGCTCACGCCCAGAATCACGGCATTTACCGAGTCATACTTGGCTTGGTCGCGCTGGAAGTTATGAGCCTCCACGGTGCATCCCGGCGACATGTCCTTGGGATAGAAGTAGAGCACCACCCACTTTCCCTTGTAGTCGGAGAGCGAAACGGGCGTATCTTCCTGCGACGGCAGAGTGAAATTCGGAGCAGTCGCTCCAGGCTCGAGAGTGGCCGCACGGCCGACAATGCTCGCTGCCGTCAAAATACCGGCAATCAATACAATCCATAAACTTCTGCGAAGCATGATACTTCTCCTCCTCCGGTCCTTGTTTCCCTTTGTCCCAGTTTTGCCTGATCCCTGCATCTGCTGATCGCCGCGCGGACCGCTTCCAGATGCCCAATCCGCGCCTTCCAGCCCTCGCCCGCCATCACCCTCAGTACGCCTCAGCTTCCCCTTTTGGATTTTGACGGTGCTGGTCTCTGGAAGCTTCGGGGCATCCGACCCAAACCTCTCTCCACCTAACCATAATCGATTCAGATGCAATACCCATAGATGCTCAAAAATACGGCGGCAGGTTCCGCTCGGTCCCCGCGCCCAAACAGCTCTCGGCTATCTCCGCTTCAGCCAATCGTCAGCGTCTTCTTGAACGGTGTAAAGCCCGTGATATACACCCGGAAGCGGTCCGGCTGCGACGGCCCCTGGCGCAAATCGTAAGCCGCCCCCTCGACCCTGATCATCTCGTGATCTGCTTGTCCGGGTCCAAACGTAATCACGTCGTCTCCCATGCGGAATCGCCCCATCCCCTCGCGCAGGAAATAGAAATTCGGCCTCGTTCGCCCAGGCTCCGTCCCTTCCAGTTCTCCGTCTCGCCTGAACGCGAGCTCAATCGTCACGGGAACCTTATCGTGCCCACCCACGTCAAACGCCAGTTCATAAGCGCCGGCATTCTCGGTCACCTTAACTTTCTGCTCCAGTGTTTGGACATTGCTCATCGGCCGCTGAGGAAAATTCATCTTGCTCCAAAAGCGATCCCCCGCGGGGGTCAGCGGATAGTCTCCCTGCGCATTGCGCAACTGTTTCGGCAGCGGCTGATAGTACGGAACGCGCGTCTCCTCCTCCAGCAAGTACCGTCCTCCTTCAACCTTCATGCCGCTGCTGCGGAATGACCCTTCGCTGAAAAACACAGGCATCATCCGCACCGATTCCAGCACCGCTTTCCCTTTGCGAAAATTAAAGAATGTCGGATTGCTGGCCAGTCCTGAAGCCACGCCCAGGGGCCAGTCGCTTCCGCCATACACGGTCGCGCTTGTGTCTCCCCTTCGTATGCGGGCTAGCGCGCTGTTGCTGAAAAACCGCGAGTAGTCCGCGGGCATCGCCTCCGGCTCGGGCAGCTTCTGGCGGTACAGCGGCTCTTCGAGAAACTGAATCAGCGGAATCTTGTCCTCCGCCTGATCGAGGCCAATCTGCTCGGCAAATCTCGCCACCGCGGCAAACTGGCGATTCCCGTCTTTAATCGCCATGTAGCGATATTGCAGATAGTAGTTCGAAATCCACGCGTCTATCCCTTGGTCCTGCCGCCGCGACCCCACCGTCTCCAGTTCGCCATTGGGATGCATGTAGTACATCGTCATCGCAAGATTTCTGCGCACCGGTTCCAGCATCTGCGGGCGGCCCAGCAGGCGCGCCATCGTAATCAGCGCGTTGTCCACCACGCGCGAGTGGATTCCCGTGCTCCGTTCCTCAAACTGCCCATCCGCGTCGCAATACACGCCCTCGCCCAGCCAGTCGTCGATTCTTGCCACATATTTCGCCGTAGGGAACAGCGCGTTCAGTTGCGCCAACGCCGACGACACCACCCAGCGATGGTTCGGCGTATGGACGCCGCCCGTCGACAAAGCCTCTCCGGCCGCGAGCACAAACTTTGCCAGTTTGTTGTTGATCGCTTCGAGCTGTGGCAGATTCGCGCGCCTTAGAACGGCCAGCGCCATGCACACTGTTTGAACTACAAATGCCGTGTCTGGCGGCGAGTTCAAATTCCCGGAATCGATCGTTCCGTCCTCGTGCAGAGCAGCCAGCAGTTTGTCCGCTTCGGCTTCCATCACCGGTAGCAGATCCGCCGCCTTGGAATACTTTGATTCCGGCGCGCAGTACGCCGCCGCCAGCGCGTCCACTGCCTCTCCAACCCCGCGAGCGCCGCCAAAGCGGCCGCGCGATCCTTTCCCCGGCTCCAGAAGCGACGGCAGATAGGCATCGTTTGCTTTCACCAGTTGCAGATAGTAATTGTCTGGCTCCGCAGGCTCATCGGCCCGCGCCACGCCTGCTCCGGCAAATCCCGCAATCGCCGCCGCGGTCCCCAACGCATCGCGCACAAACCCTCTTCGTGAGATCTCCATATGCAAGCCCCAAAGGGCGAAACTCCTTCTCCGGCAGTTTGACCGTCGAATCCTATCACACGCGCGGCTCAGCAGTTTCGGGTAAGTGATCGGGGCCTTAGCCCAGGGAGCAGAGGCCTTTGGGCTCCTGAGTGAAGCAGAGAGTTCGATGTGGGGCTTTCAGCCCCGGAGAAGCCGGGCCCTGCAGGTTGCGGAAAAACCCGAAACCTTGAAAGGGTGCGACTTAGCTCGCCGTATGCGCGCCATTCCTTGTGTCAGGGCTCGACTTTAGTCGTGCCGAAAAGCTCCCTAGATTGAGTTGGGCTTTAGCCCCTGCGGGATGCTTCTGTTTTCTTTTGCGACCTTTTCCGCAACCTGCTTAGCTCCTGCTAAAGCGAGCGAAGCCCCTAACGCGGTCTCATCAGCGAGGCATGCGTAACGATCCGGTCGGTTCCGAGTTGACCCGCAAGCCAGCCACAACTTCATTCCTGGATACTGCGGCGTTTGCGGGTACTGATCTGACGAATGGACGGACGAGTTTCGGCTTGCGCGTGACTCGCCATGAGCCGCACCATAATTGCTCGATTGGCCGTTGGGCGTTCGCCCACATGTTAAGACGGGCGAGAAGGCGCATCATTGCGCGTGAGGTTGCACGCAGACAGCGGTATAAAGTGAGGCTTTTGACCATTCATTTGGCAGGCCTCGCGGCCAGTGCAAACATCGCATTCCAGTGAGATGTGATGTGTATCACTGATCGGCGCGCATCTTAGGTCTGACACTCAGAGTCTCTACTCAGGAGGATTGTTTCGTGAATAGTTTCCGCGCGTGTATGTTCGGCTCCGCCCTGCTCCTTTTTCTCTTTTTGGCTGTTGCCGTGCAACCTTCCGTTGCCCAGCAGGAACAAGCCACGCATATAATGCATCGGCTGATTCCAGCCGGGGATACGTGTGCCACCTGCCATAAGGCGGTGTATGACCAATGGAAAGCCAGCCCGCATAGCGCCAACGGTGTCGAATGCACCGTGTGCCACGGCGAGACAACAGCAAAGGACTTCGCGAGCAGGCCGGCGTTAAGCACGTGCGAGGCCTGTCACGGCGATCAGGTGGCACAACTCAAGTCTGATCCATTCATGAAAGACAGGACGTGTGTGAGCTGTCATCAAGCACACGTTTTCGTGGAGCACAAGAAGGCAGCCCCGGCAGGCCAGTAATAACACTTCAATTTCCTGGCGTCGCATTCCCGAACTGCCGGCCGGCGCATCCGCGCTTACCGCCTTGGAAACGAGTCATCGCGCGCCAAGGGAACCTACAGCCGGTTGCCCTGAAAACTAGCAGATCGTGCGGCCGGAGAATTCCGCCAAACACGCGCATGTTCCGCAAACGCGTTTGCCGCTACTGCGAATCGGAAGCTGTCGGGGCTCCCCTTCCACTCGAGACCAACACTTCCTCCGCCCACCCGGCAAACACTCCATCTGCAAGCCGACTCTTTTCCAGCCGCGACGAAAACACTCAACCTGCAAGCAGACCTTTTCCCAACTGAGACAAAATCAGTCGACCTGCAGGTGCACCTTTTGCCCGAAATGAAAAGTGAAAGCGAAGTTTTTCGCAAAATCGACGACCTACTGATGGAGCTTTTGCTAAAACGGACGACCTGCAGGCCCAGTTTCTTCTTCTCGCGCAGCGGTCGGTTTTCGCGCCCTTCCAGGTGGACCGATTGCCGCCGACCGAATGTGCCCCTGCCACGCTCATCCGCCCTCTTACTTTTCGTTCAAACGCAAAACGGCCACCCCGAAGGGTGGCCGTTCTGCTTTCTATTCACGATTCACGAACACGATTCACGAACCACGATCGTCTTACCGCTCTCCCTTGCGCCAGTTCACCAGGTCGCCAAGCGTGGTTGTGGAGCTTGAGACGGGATGCTTGTGCGTATCCGCCTTGTAGCTTTCCACGGTAGCGCGGCTGGCTTCCTGGCCTGAGATTGCGCGCAGGCTGAGGCCCACCTTCTTCTCTTCCACGTTGATCTTGATGATCTTGAAGTCGTGTTCGAGACCCTGCTCGAGCTTGGCGCTGCCATCGGCCCCATCCCCAGCTTCTGAGATGTGGCACAGCCCCTCGACTCCCTCTGCGATTTCGACAAATGCGCCAAACTGCGCGGTGCGCAGAATCTTGCCGTGCACCACGTCGCCCACGCGATGGGAGGCAAAGAAGCTTTCCCAGACATCGGGCTGCAACTGCTTGATGCCCAGCGAGAGGCGGCGGTTCTGCGGCTCGACACCGAGAACAACTGCCTTCACCTTTTC
>Ga0181520_10003940_pt1 | contig 25415 bp, 20 predicted proteins | sample PEATcosm2014_Bin_29_FD_132451 | JGI IMG/M metagenome (GOLD analysis project Ga0181520, IMG submission 132451) | Peatland microbial communities from MTU Mesocosm Facility, Houghton, MI, USA - PEATcosm2014_Bin02_30_metaG | ecosystem: Environmental > Terrestrial > Soil > Wetlands > Peat | place...
GCACAGAAAGCTGGCTATAAGCCACCAACAGGATTACTGCCTGCGCGTCCCAGTTCGAACTCCAGCCCAGCATACCGCTGAATCGCCCTCGGCAAAACGCTATGCCCGACACGCACCTAGCAACCCGCGCATTCGGAAATACCTCTCATGGGACTGACGCCGGGGAATGACTCTGAGGAAAATTCAGGTGACGAATGTACGACGATACCAAGCCGTGGGAGAAGAACCTTCCAGCCGATCTGCTTCCTGCAACCAAGGCACTGAGGAAGTCGTTTGACGATGCCCATTGGAGCTTTGGATTAACCACACAGCGCATCTGCTATTCGCAGCTTCACCAGGATGCAGTCCATGAGGAGTTGAGCGAATACGTCCGGCATCTTCAGCATCTCAAGATTGTCGTTGGTCCGGCAGCGACTCAGCATTTTCGAGAAACATTCGCGAAGGGCACTCCCCCCGCGATATTCAAAGCGTTCTACGACCTCTATATTGTCGGCGTAAGTCTCCAGTCGCTTGCCATTTTCAAGGAATTGATTGAGATTGGCCGGGTCAACGAGACGCGATTGAATGCTCTGCATCTTGAGTGGGCACATTCCATGACAATGGAGTTGGTTAAGTATCACGCTTACAGAATCGAGATGTGGGTGAAGGACGTCTGCGACAAACACGTTTACGACCCCAATGAAGACTCGGACGAGATGATCCATTGGCGAAAATGGCAGGCGCCGATGCTGATCGTGATGAAGCCTTCGCGGTATATGCCCTACGATCCCGCAACCGTCTGGGAACGGAATGACATAGAGACAAGTCAGCGATGGCTCGAATCCTTCGCGGATAACTATGTGATTCATCTTCAGATTCCTATCGACAGATTCGCTGGTCAGTTCGCCGTGGAGTTGGCGAAGCAGCCCAAGACGATGCAGCACGATGCAACAGGCAATGACCCACAACCGGCAAGCCAGCCGGTCGTAACCTCGGCAAGTACTCGCGCAACGCCTACCAACGCTAGACGAGAAGCAAACAAACTGGAGACGCACGCCAAATACAAGAGCTGGCAGAAAGAGTATCGGTCACTGAAGCAAAGCCATCCGGATCAGTCCGATGTTTGGTACTCCTTGAAGATTGCGAAGATGGTGATTGCCAAAGGCAGCAGCTCCGAGACCATTCGGAAACACATGAAACGAAAATAGTTGGGCTGGATTTTCTCGCCCAAATCGCCCAACTGTATCTGATTGATTCTAAAGATAATTTATCGCCGTCCCTTGGGCTACTACGCACCTGTGCTGCATTCTGGTTCCCTCTATGTAGTTGATTATATTGACGATCTATTATCTGTTGCGCTGCACACTCGCTGTTCCATCGCCCAAATCGCACAGTCAGGATGTGTCCTGAGCGGTACTGAAACGCTCAGGGAGAATCGAAAATGACCCACACCATCCTGCGGCTTCCTGCCGTAAAAACGGCAACCGGCCTTTCGCGCAGTACGCTTTACCTTCGCATAGGCTAGGGGGCCTTCACGCATCCGGTGAGCCTGGGCGGGCGCGCCGTGGGCTGGCCTGCTAACGAAGTGGCGGCGTTGAACGCTGCCCGCATCGCAGGCAAGGCGGACGCAGAAATTCGCGTTCTGGTGGCGCAACTGGAAGCGGCCCGCAAGGCTGCGGCGTAGAAACGGGACGGCAAACCCCATGCGCAAGCGCCGCCCCAATTACCGGCTGGTGAAAATCCATCGCAACTACACCGTGGAGGAGATCGCACGCCTCTTCGGCGCGCACAAGAACACGGTGCGGCAATGGATCAGATCCGGACTGAGGACGCTGGACCGGCGGCGGCCTCTGCTGGTTCATGGCTCCGAACTGTCCGCGTTTCTACGTGACCGGAAACAGAAAAACAAGCGGCCCTGTCAGCCGGGAGAAATCTACTGCGTGCGCTGCCGCGTGCCGAGACTGCCCGCCGGAGAGATGGCCGAATACATTCCAATTACCAGCACAATAGGGAACCTGGCAGGCATTTGCCCAGAGTGCGACACGATGATTTACCAACGCGTGAGCCTAGCGAAGCTGCCGCAGGTTCGGGGGAAATTGGAGGTCACATTTCTGGAGGCACAGCGACGAGTAAGTGAGCCGGGTGATGCGACCGTAAACAGTGACTTGAGCCAAGGTGAGAAACCATGACGAAACACAGCCCCGAAAACGAGCGGATTAAGCGCAGTTACTTCATTTTTCTGAAAGAAGCAAAGCAACTGAGCGAGCCTTCAGTGGATGCCGCTGCGAAGGCGTTGAGCCGGTTTGAATCGTACACCCGGCATCGCGATTTCAAGGCGTTTCACAGCCATCAAGCGGTATCCTTCAAGCGGCATCTAGCTGGGGAGACGGGGCAGCGCCTCGGGGAGAAGCTGAGCAAGGCGACGCAGCACCTAACCTTGAAGCAACTCAAGAAGTTTTTCGAGTGGCTGGCCATGCAGCCGGGATACAAGGCGCGAATTCAGTACACGGATGCCGCATATTTGAACCTGTCGGAAAAGGATGAGCGCATTGCCACCGTGCAACGCGAGCGGCAAGCGCCGACACTGGAGCAGGTGAAACACGTTATCACAACGATGCCGAATGGCAGCGAGATCGAGCGGCGGAATCGCGCGGTTTTCGCCTTCGTGCTGTTGACCGGCGCGCGGGATGCGGCCATTGCGTCCATGAAACTGAAGCATGTCGATCTGGTGGAGGATTGCGTCCATCAAGACCCGCGCGAAGTGAAGACGAAATTCAGCAAGAGCATTACGACATATTTCTTCCCGGTTGGGCAGGAGGTTGGGGAGATCGTCAGGGATTGGGTCCGCTATCTGAAGGACGAAAAACTGTGGGGCAATGACGATCCTCTCTTTCCTGCGACGCGAGTCGCGGTCGGCCCGTTGCGCCAATTCGAACCGTGCGGACTGGACCGGAAGCACTGGAGCACGGCGACGCCGATCCGCAAGACTTTCCGCGAGGCTTTCGAGCGGGCTGGGCTGTCGTATTACAACCCGCACAGTTTGCGAAAGACGCTAGGGCGAATGGGCGAGCAACTCTGCAAATCTCCCGAAGCATTTAAGGCATGGAGCCAGAACCTGGGCCATGAGCATGTGCTGACCACATTGACGAGCTATGGAACTGTACGGACAGAACGGCAAGGCGAGATTATCCGCGAATTGGCCAAGGGGCCAGAGCACTCAAAGCCAGAGACGAGCACACTCGTCAAGGATTTGGTCGAAGAGCTTCGCAAATCCGGCGTGGTGATTCGCGCACAAGACGAATGATTCCGATTGCCTTGTTACTTCGGAATGGTGCACTACTCAGGCCGCCGAGTTCCTGAACGGCAGCACCTTTCCGCCGCGCTGTGTTTGCTCCAGGAAGTCCGCCCAGTCCTGCATCATCTTGGCGCGTGGTTCCAGGTAAAGCGCGTGGTTGTATGCGGCGCTGACGGCGTTGCGCGGCGCGTGGGCAAGCTGCAACTCGATGTGTTCATGGCTGTAGCCCTGTTCATGCAAAATGGTGGAGGCCAGCCCACGGAAGCCGTGGCCGGTCATGCGCCCCTTGTATCCCATGCGCTCAAGCGCCTTGAGGATGGTGTTGTTGCTCATCTGCTTCTTCGCATTACGGTCGCCGGGAAAGAGCCAATTGCTTTGGCCCGTCAATGTGCGGAGAGTGTCCAGCACGTCCAATGCCTGCCGGGAAAGGGGAACGATGTGCGGCGTCCGCATCTTCATGCGTTCGGCGGGAATGTTCCAGCGGGCGGCTTCCGTGTCAAATTCTGCCCACGTCGCTCCAATCAGTTCACTGGTACGCACGAAGGTCAAAGCCATGAGTTTTAAGGCCAGCCGCGTGACGTGGGTACCCTGATAGACCTCAATCGCCCGGAGCAGGTCCGGCAGTTCGCGCGCATCTACGCGGGCATAGTTCACCTTGCGCCCGGACTTGAGAACGTCACTGGGGCGAATCTCGCTGGCCGGGTTGCGGATCGAATAACCGTGAGCAATGGCAAAGCGGAAGACTTGCCCGGTTGTCTCCAGGGCGCGCTTGGCAATGTCCCGAGCACCGCGTTGCTCAATGGTTTTGGTCATGGCCACCAGCTCCGGGGCCTCAATCAAAGCGATGGGCCGCGCACCCAGGCAGGGAAGAATATCGGCGTCCATGCGGCGCTTCACATAGTCCACATGGCGCGGACTCTTGCCGTCCTGCCAGTGCGCCAGCCAGAGACCGGCAACGCTCTGAAAGGAATTCTCGCTTGAGGCCTTTTCGGCCTTGCGTTCTGCCATCGGGTCAATGCCGGTGGCAAGCATCTTGCGCGCCTCCGTGTGGCGCTCTCTGGCGAGAGATAGCGGCACATCAGGATACTTGCCAAAGGTCATGAGCTTGGACCGCCCCTCGTGCCGAAAGGCCCAGCGCCAAATCTTTCCGCCCGCTGGCGTAACCCACAGAAACAGCCCGCCGCCGTCACTGACCTTATAGGGCTTCGTGCCCGGCTTGATTCGCTTGATCTGGATGTCTGTCAACCGCATGGAAGCCACCTCCGGGCAATGTACCCACAGCTCGAAAGCGATGTACCCACAGAAGTACCCGCACGAGTTGTTGGCTTCCATAGTAGCTAGACGGACGCCGTAATGCAATAAGATGTTTGTTTTGAGTGGGGTTTGATTCTAGCTTGGACTTCTTAGGATGCCCTTGGAAGGCTTGTTGGCGGAGGGAGAGGGATTCGAACCCCCGGTACCCTTTCAGGCACAACGGTTTTCAAGACCGCCGGTATCAACCGCTCACCCATCCCTCCGCGGGTGGTAAGCTGCCTTGCTTCGTCAGTTTACCGCATTCCTGGTCTTCCCGGCGCCGATGCCGGCCCGGCTGTTCATCGCCAGGAACTGTCGGTCTCGATCGCCAGGCTCGATGACGAGCGATCACCCTAGGGATGCCTGGCTCAAATTCCGGCCTCAATCCGCCGTTCCCGACAGAGATCCCAACACTGAATTCAATCCCCGGCAACCGCGGTCGCCAGTTGGTTCCACCTGCCGGCTTCCCTCGTTGAAGGTGTTGTTCAAATGGAATAACATGGCTCGACCTCAAAGTTACCCTTGCCGGCCAGGAGTCCCTATCCATGCCTCGAAGCAATGCCGTCCGGATTCTTGTTGCTATGCTCGTTCTCGACATTCTTGTGGTTGCGGTTCAAGCGGCTTGCCGCGAAAAGTCTGCGCCGGCCTCGGGCTCAATGCCGGTCCTCAAAGAGAACTTCATTCATCCGCCAGCCAGCACACGGCCGATGGTGCGGTGGTGGTGGTTCGGCACTGCCGTCCAGAAGCCCGAAATCCTCCACGAGCTTGAACAGATGAAAGCCAGCGGCATCGGGGGCGCTGAGCTGGCCTTTGTCTATCCGCAGGTTCTGGACGACCCGGCAAACGGCCTGGTGAATCTCCCCTTTCTGTCGCCCGCAATGCTGAACGCGGTGAACTACGCCCAGGCACAGGGCCGGACCCTTGGCCTCAGAATCGATGTCACGTTATGCAGCGGGTGGCCTTACGGTGGCAACAACACCACACTCGAACAAGCAGCCAGACGGCTGCGTACGGTCGAGATCCCTGTAGCAGCGAACGCCGGCTCCATTGCGCTTCCCCCGCTGGGAAAAGGTGAGTCGTTGATCTCGGCCTCCATCGTCAACCCCAAGGCCAAAGCCGCTGCGGCGGACAAGAGCGTTTCAGGGGCACGCGGAAGAAATGCCGCACCCGTCCCCGCGGACTGGGACGCCGCCAGCGCCCAGTCAATCCAGATTGCCGAAGACGCAGCGCACGTTAAACCGAGCGACAAGCCGCGCATCGCCTTGTTCTTCATCGCCAGACCTACCGGGCAGGTGGTGAAGCGGGCAGCCGTCGGAGCCGAAGGGTGGGTGCTTGATCCCTTCAGCCACGAAGCCGTGGCCACCCATCTTGAAAAAGTGGGCGAGCCCCTGATGAAGGCCTTCGGCGCCACCCCGCCTTACGCCATCTTCTCCGATTCGCTTGAGGCCTACGGCGCTGACTGGACTCCCAGCCTCCCCGCCGAATTCAAACGGCGGCGCGGCTACGATCTGCTTCCTCACCTGCCGGAGCTGGTCGCCGGAGGCAGCCCGCAAGCTGAAAAAATCCGTCACGATTACGGCCGCACCCTCACGGAACTGATTGATGAAAATTATCTGAACCAGATCAACGATTGGGCCGTCGCGCACCATACTCGATTTCGTTCGCAGACCTACGGAGAGCCGGCCGTGAGCTTTTCGAGCCAGAATCTGGTGGGACTCGCGGAAGGGGAAGGCCCGCAGTGGCGCGCCTTTTCGACCCTGCGCTGGGCCACCTCGGCCAACCACGTCTTCGGCCGCAACGTCAGCTCCGGCGAGACCTTTACCTGGCTCAATTCCCCGGTGTTCCGCGCCACCCCGCTGGATATGAAGACGGAGGCCGACATCGACTTCATCATGGGCGAAAACCTGCTCTTCTTTCACGGATGGCCCTACTCCGCACCCCAGGCGGGTGAGCCGGGATGGTCACTTTATGCGGCTGCGGTCTTCAACAACCACAATCCCTGGCATCCAGTGATGCCGGCGGTCACCCGTTATATTGCGCGCATCAGTTTTCTGCTCCGCCAGGGTGAACCCGCCAACCAGGTTGCCGTTCTGCTGCCCACGGATGACGCCTGGGCCGGCTTTGCGCCTGCCCGGGTCAGCGTGACCGACGCCATGCAAAGCCTGATCACGCCGGCGCTGATGTCGGCCATCCTTTCGGCCGGCTACAACGTCGACTACATCGACGCAGACGCTATCAACAAGGTGGGCATCCACCACCAGGTTCTGGTTCTTCCGCCCACCGATCGCATCCCCATTGAAACCTTGCGAAAGATCAGGGCCTTTGTTGCCGTGGGCGGCAAGGTGATCGCTGTGGGCCGTGCACCCTCACTCGATGCGGAGGGCCAGGCCGTGCCCGCAATCATGAATCTTTCAACCGAACTCTTCCAATCCGCAAAGTCAACACTTGTTCAGAGCGAGGGCCAGCTCGCGGATGCGCTTCGCTCTGCCGCGGCGCCCGACTTCCGGCTCAAATATCCGCAGGACCCGGCGAAGGACCAACTCGGATTTATTCGCCGCAAGCTGCCCGGCGCGGACATTTATTTCGTGGTCAATACCGGTAACAAACCCATCGACACGACGGCCGGCTTTGCCACCAAACACAATTTCGGCGAGCAATGGGATCCCGATGATGCGTCTTCTCTGGCTGCCAACGCCAGCGCGCAGCACCTTCACCTGGCGCCCTATGAGTCCCGCATCTTCGTGTTCTCTGACACCCGTTCGACGGCGGGTCCCGGTTGGTCCGCCGTAGCGAACCGGGAGTTGATCGATCTGAGCAACGATTGGAAGGCGACCTTCACGTCCACCGGCAAATCAAAGATGGAACAAACGCTTACGGACTGGACTGCCGATTACGGCACCCTGCACTACTCCGGTGAAGTCGTCTACGCGCGCGACTTTAATCTGGATGCGGTTGCCGGTCCGGTGCTTCTTGAGGTCGAAGGCGGCACGCCCATTGCGGGTGCGCCCAACCCGGGGCCCGCGCCTCCCGTGCTCGGCGCAAACGGTCTTCCCGATCCCCTGATCACCAGCACCGGGCCGGGCATGCGCGCCTATTTCAATCCGCCCATTCGCGAGGCCGCGCTGGTCACCGTGAATGGCCAGGCAGCGGGCGCCCTTTGGCACCCCCCGTATCGGCTCGACATTACCAGGCTGCTGGTCTCGGGCCGGAACCACATCGAGATCCATGTCTACAACACCGCTCTCAACGCCTGGTCCGCGTTGCCGCCGCACGACTATAGACCGCTCATCCAAGAATATGGAGAGCGTTTCGAGATGCAGGATCTCGACAAGGTCAAGCCCATCTCTTCGGGGCTGCTTGGTGAGGTCCACCTGGTAACCGGCCGTTCACGATAGCCAGCTTCGTCCGCTGCCGGCGAAGGTTTCCCCACCTCGATGCAGGCGCCTCTTGCTATGGCTGAGGCAGCACCAGCACTTCCACGCCCGAGGCCGCGTCCTTCTGGTGGAAAACCTCTTCGGTTGCGTTCTGGAAGTCTTCCGGCTTGGCATACGGAATATCGGTGAACGTCTGCGGATTGCGATCGGTCAGCGGGAACCAGGAGCTCTGAACTTGCACCATGATGCGATGGCCGCGGCGGAACGTGTGGAAGAGATCAGGCATGGTGAAATTGACGTCCTCTTCTTTGCCTGGAATGAGCGGCTCGGGTTTCTCCCAACTGTTGCGGAATTTTGCCCGGAACGGTTCGCCGCGCAGCAGTTGCTGGTAGCCGCCCATGTGCAGCGGCGGCTCATCGAGAATCCGCTTGTTGCCGTTCTGTGAAGTGTCAGGATCGGGAGCGTCCTCGGGGTATACGTCGATGAGCTTCACATCGAAGTCGGAGTCGGTGCCGGAGCTGGCAACCTTCAGATGCGGCGAGATTGGACCGGCAATCGTCACATCCTCGGCGAGCGGATCGGACTCATACACCAGCACATCGGGCCGGTAACTGGCGAAACGCTGGTCGTCCACCATGTAACGCTGGGGCACCGTATCGGTGGTGTAACCAACGAACGGAACCGGATGATGCGGGTCGCTCACGTACTGGTCGACGCTTTTGGCATCTTCAGGCTGATCGAAGCTCAGTTTTCCGCCGGCGTGGAAGTAAAGCGTTTTGGGCGCGGCGGCTTTGGGCGGCCATGTATCGTATCTGCGCCAGACGTTGGTTCCAGTTTCGAAGACGATGGCCTTGGGCATGGCCTCGCCCTTGCCCTTCAAATAATGCTCGAAGAAGGGAAACTGAATTTCGCTGCGGAAATATGCACCGGTCCTGGCATTGAACCGCACATCTCCCAGGCGGTCGCCGTCGCCGCGCGACCAGCCGCCATGCACCCAGGGGCCCTCCACCAGGGTTGTCTTTGTCTCGGGATTGAACTTGTTGATTGCGTAGAAGGTGCGATAGGGTCCCATCAGGTCTTCGGCGTCAAACCAGCCGCCCACCACCAGCACGGCGCAGTGTACGTTCTTCATGTGTTGCGATAGATCGCGCGCTTTCCAGTAGTCGTCATAGGTGTCGTGCTTGAACTGGTCGTCGAAGAGCCAGTTCGATCCCTTCAGGTAAAGCTTCTCGAGGTTGGCGATGTTGCCCGCATCGAGATAAAACCGGTACCTGTCCGGAGTGCCGAAGTCAAACGGCACTGTCGGCCCCGGAGACACGGGGTTCTTCTGGAGATGAAAGAACGGCCCATAGAAACCAAAGGTGGCCGAAAGCATAAAAGCTCCGCCGTGATAGCTGTCGTCGCCCTCGAAAAGGTTGGTCATGGGCGCCTGCGGGCTGGCGGCGACCAGCGCCGGGGGCGAGTCGATGATCGAGGCCGAAGTATAGAACCCCGGATACGAGATGCCCCAGATGCCAACCTTGCCGTTGTTGTTGGCCACCTGCTTGAGGAGGAACTCGATGGTGTCGCTGGTGTCTGAAGCATCGTCCACATCCTGCGGCGATTTCTTCTGGTCGATGTGCGGACGCATTTCCACAAAGTCGCCCTCGCTCATCCAGCGGCCGCGCACGTCCTGGTACACGAAGATGTAGCCGCCCTTCTCGAAATCGTCTGAGGGACCAAGGCGCTCGGGATACTGGTCCTCGCCGTAGGGAGCCACGCTATAGGGCGTCCGGTCCATCAGGAAGGGATAGGGGCCCCGGTCTTCAGGAAAGGCGCTCGGCTTGGGCACATAGACTGCCGTAAACAGCCGCTTTCCATCGCGCATGGGGATGCGGTATTCATATTTTGTGTAGTGAGAACGAACAAAGTTTTCAGTGAAATCGGTTGCCGCGGACTGCTGTGCGTGAGCGATTGGCATCGCAGCCAACAACAGGAAAAATCCGGCGGCGGAAAAAAGACGAAATTTGGTCATGTGCGGCACGAACCCCCAGGAATTCAGAGTACTCCACCGTCTCTCGAACCTGGAAGCCTGTTCCGCAATCGCCGCGCAGCCCTCTTGGGCAAGAAGGCTTCTCCAATTGACTGCCGAAGCGTGTGACTTAGAGCACAAACAGGACGTTCACCTGGTCTTATGCTGCCCTAAATTTTTGTTTTTTTTGCCTTCACCGGGGCGGAGAGGTTTACCCTGTTTTCAGGCCGTTTTGCAGCCGCCGGCGCTTTCGAGTGCCGGGACCTGACACATTTCAGTAAAACAACGAATGAGGGAGATCCATGTCCACTGAGTATCGCAATTTCCTCGCTCTGTCCTATGACGAGTTGGAAGAGCTCAACCTGGCAGCCAAGACAGATCGCGCAAACCGCATTGCGCCCGATGAGATCCGTGAGAAGCGGCTGAAGTACCTGACCGATCAGACGCACATCAAGGCCGTCACCGTGCTGTTCTCTGATCTTGAAGGACGGCTTCACCTGCTCGACTACGACAAGAAGTTTCTCCTCGGCTCCTATGAGAACCTCACCTTCGACGGATCGTCCATCCGCGGCTTTACCGCCCAGAAGGAGAGCGACCTGCGCCTCGGCATCGACTGGAGCGCCTTCTACTGGGTTCCGGCAGACGTCTTCGGCAATGGCAAGGTGCTGGTGTTCGGCAACGTCATTGACAAGGACGGGACCGCCTATTCCGGCGACCTGCGCGGCGTGCTCAAGGGGTACTCAGAGAAGCTCTACAAGGAGAAGCAGTACACGCTGAACGCGGCCACCGAGATTGAAGGTTTCCTCTTCGCGGGCAAGGACGCCGAACAGAAGTACCACGAGACAGGCAAGTTCGAATTCATCAATACCGGCGGCTACTACCATGTGCTGCCGCTCGACCCGCTGCGCAAGTTCATCGACACCGCAGCTGAAGTACAGCGCGCCATGGGCTTCCAGAACGAGAAGGACCACCCGGAGGTGGCGCCTAGCCAGTTCGAGATCAACTACGGCTACTCAGAAGCGGTGGCCGCCGCCGATCAGATCCAGCTGTACAAATTACTCTGCCGCCAGATTGCCGCCAACATGGGCTACACCGCCTGCTTCCTGCCCAAGCCCGTGGTGGGCGTCAATGGAAGCGGCATGCACACCAACGTCTCGGTCTCCAAGGGCAAAACCAACCTGTTCTGGGACGAAAAAGGCGAAGAGCAGCTTTCAAAGTTCGGCTGGGACTTCCTCGACCGCATCCTGAGCCATGCGCTCGACCTTTGCCTGGTCTTCAACTCCAGCGTCAATGCCTACCGCCGGCTCGACCCGCATTTCGAGGCGCCCAACCAGATCAGGGCTTCGGCAGTCGACCGGGGCGCCATGGTGCGCGTGCCCATCGGCAATCATCGCTCCATGCGCACTGAAGTTCGTGCCGTGGCTCCGGACGCCAACCCCTACCTCGCGCTCTTCGGCATCTTCAGGACCGGCATCGATGGAAAAATCTCGACCGGCGACAACCTGCGCGCCGGCGGACGCTACCTGCCCGACAACATCCAGGAGGCCATCGATGACTTCAAGGAATCGGCCTGGATCACCGAGCTTCTCGGCGCGGATGTGCAGGGCCGTTACGCCGACCTGAAGCAAGCCGTTGCCAACCGCTCCCCGCGCGAATTGGGCGCCATTGTTAAAGGCTCCGAGGTGCAGTTCCATCACGCCGTCTATAACCAGTCGCTCTGGAATCTGTTCTAGAGAACTGCGCACCAGTTTGCCTGAACCGGCACAGCCAACAATGGCTGCGCCGGTTTTGTCTTTTTCATCCACTCGCCCGGATTCGGCAAGGGTCTTGCGATAAGGCGCGGCTTGAGCAGGCGTCTGAAGATACCGGCCGAGATCCCGATTCGTCCCATCCGCATGCGCAAAAAAAGACAGGCAGCCTGAGGCAACCGCCGTTTTCCCTGCCTTTCCTGATAGTTCCCTGATGCGCGATGTGTTAAAAGCAAATGTACGGGGCACAAGTTTGAAGGGCTGAAAGCCCAGGTCGGGAAGGCTTGAAATTCCCTCTCGGCCGGCTCAGCAATCCCTCCCAAACCGTTTGCCCTGAATACGCTGCCACGAAAGTCAAGCCGAATCTATGAGCGCCGGCCATCCCATGCAATTGGATTCGCTTTTCGGTGATTATCCGCTTGACCGGGCTTTCGACGAGATGCGCGAAGCCAACGGCGAACTGCGGCCGCAGTACCGTGCCCTTGCCGAGACGCTGGCCAGTCTGCCCGCCGATGAGCTGCAGCGCCGCAAGCAGTCTGCCGATCTGTCGTTCCTGACCCAGGGCATCACCTTCACCGTTTATGGCCGCGACGAAGGCACCGAGCGCATCTTCCCCTACGACTTGCTCCCCCGCATCATCACCGGCCCGGAGTGGGACCGCATCGAGCGCGGACTCACGCAGCGCATCACCGCGCTCAATCTTTTCCTGCGCGATGTCTACTCCGACGCAAAGATTCTTGCCGAGCGCATCGTGCCGCGCGAGCTGGTCTACAGTTGCAAGCATTACCGGCGTCAGATGCGCGGCCTGCAGGTGCCACGCAACGTGTACATCGCGGTGGTGGGCTCCGATCTGCTTCGCCTCAACACCGGCGAGTTCGTGGTGCTTGAAGACAACCTGCGCGTGCCCTCGGGCGTCAGTTACATGCTCACCAATCGCCGGGTGATGAAGCGCACTTTTCCGCAGCTTTTTTCAAGCTACGGCGTGCGCCCCATCGAGCATTACTCGCAGCTGCTGCTGGCCACGCTGCGCTCGCTTGCTCCCGAGGGCCGCCCCGAGCCGAATATCGTGCTGCTGACTCCGGGCGTCTTCAACTCCGCTTATTTCGAACACACTTATCTGGCCCGCCAAATGGGGATCGACCTGGTCGAGGGCCGCGACCTGGTCACCCACGATAATGTCGTTTACATGCGCACCACCGACGGCCTCAAGCGCGTGGACGTAATCTATCGCCGCGTGGATGACGACTTCAGCGATCCGCTGGTCTTCCGCGGCGACTCTTCGCTGGGCTGCGCCGGCCTGTTCAACGCCTATCGCGCCGGCAACGTGACCGTGACCAACGCCTTAGGCACCGGCCTAGCCGATGACAAGGCGGTCTACGCCTACGTGCCCCGCATGATCCGCTACTACCTCGACGAAGACCCCATTCTGCCCAACGTCGAAACCTACCTGCTCTCCGACGACAAGGAACGGCAACATGTGCTGGCCAATCTGGACAAGCTGGTGGTCAAAGCGGTCGGCGAGAGCGGCGGGTACGGCATGCTCATCGGCCCCCAATCGACGGCCAGGCAGCGGGAGGAGTTTGCCCGCCAGATTCAGGCCAACCCACGCAACTATATTGCCCAGCCCACGCTGGATTTTTCCCGCGCTCCCTGCCTCATCGGCAAACGGCTGGAGCCGCGCCACGTGGATCTGCGGCCCTACGTTTTGTTTGGCGACAAGGTGAACATCGTGCCCGGAGGCCTTACCCGCGTAGCCCTGGACAAGGGCTCGCTGGTGGTCAATTCCTCCCAGGGCGGCGGTAGCAAGGACACATGGATTCTGGAATAGCGTTCAGATCACGGGTTCGGGAGAGTGCCACCATGCTTTCTCGCGTAGCCGACAGTCTCTACTGGATGAGCCGGTATCTCGAGCGGGCCGAGAACACCTCGCGCCAGCTCGACGTGACCATGAGCCTGCTTCTTGACACCGGCGGCGCCAACGTTGAACGGCGTTGGGAGCATCTGCTGGCCTCACTGGGCAAGCCCGACGGCATCGAGTGGAACGGCAGCCACGAGGCGATGGCCCGCGCCCTGGTCTTCGACGACGAAAGCCCGATTTCAATCATGTTTTGCGTCAACGGCGCCCGGGAAAACGCCCGCCAGGTGCGCGAAGAGATCTCCAGCGAGCAGTGGCAGAGGCTCAACCGGCTCTTTCATCACATTCACTCGCCCCATGCTCAGACCCAGTTCACCTCCAGCATCAATGAAACGCTCTCCTCGATCGTGGATGGCATTCACCTGTTTCAAGGCGTCGGCGATTCGACCATGATTCACGGCCAGGGCTGGCAGTTCATCCGCCTGGGCCGCTATCTTGAGCGCGCCTATGCCACGGCCACCATGCTTGAGGTCTACCAGACGGAACTGTTCAACGCGCAGGAGCGGGAGAACTCCGGCTACCAGTATCTTGAGCAGGTGGGTCTGCTCCGCTGTTGCACGGCCTTCGAGGGCTATTGCCAGGTTTACACGGCCGACATCCTGCCTGATCGTATTCTCGAGTTCCTGCTGCTCAACCGCGACTTTCCCCACGCCATCCGCTACTGCGTGGAGTGCATCCGCACCTCGATCGATTCCATTCAGCGTACCGGCGGCCGCCGCTCTCCCGAGGACCTGACTGCCGGCGTCGGCCGCCTGCACGCCATGCTCGGATTCACCACCATCGGCGAAATTCTGGGCGGCGACACCGGGGCGTTTCTCCACAATATTCGCGAGCAGTGCCTGCGCATCCACGAACTGATCTATCGCTACTATGTTCACTATTCCATCCAGTCCGCGTTGGCGGTTTGACCGGGAGCGATCATGAACTTTTATTCCATACGGCACCTTACGCGCTTCCGCTACTCGCGCCCCATCAGCGAGAGCATCATGGAGACGCGCATGAACCCGCGCTCCGACTCCAGCCAGCACTGCCTCAACTTCTCGCTCTCCGTCAGCCCGCGCTGCCGCGTCTTCAGCTATCGCGACCACCAGGGCAACAACGTGCAGCACTTCGACATTCCCGGCGAGCACAATCAGCTGGTGATCGTGGCCGAATCCATCGTCGAATTGCAAACGGCGCCTGAGCTGCCCAGCTTTCTTGCGCCCGACGCCTGGAAGGCTCTCGACGATTTAATCGAGGCCGGCGACTACTGGGAGATGTTGCTGCCCTCAACCTTTGCCGTCCAAACCCCGGCTGTGACGCTGCTGGCCAAGCAGATGGGCGTCACCCTCCGCGACGATCCCCTCATGCTGGTGCTCGAGCTCAACCAGAGGCTCTTCGAATACTTCGAGTATGTGCCCAGCCACACCCGCGTCGACTCGCCTATTGACGAGGCCATCGTCAGCGGCAAGGGGGTCTGCCAGGACTTTGCCCACACCATGATCGCGCTGCTGCGACACGTGCGTATTCCGGCCCGCTATGTGTCCGGTTATCTCTATCGCGGACTCGAAGATCACGACCGCTCAACGCCCGACGCCTCGCACGCCTGGGTCGAGGCGCTCATGCCGCAATTGGGCTGGATAGGACTAGATCCCACCAACAACCTCGTCGCCCATCACCGTCATATCCGCACCGCGGTTGGCCGCGATTACGCTGATGTCCCGCCAACGCACGGGGTCTTCCGCGGCAAAACCGACAGCGATCTCTATGTCGCAGTCCAGGTCGAGGCCAGTGAACAGCCCCCGGCGCTGGACCGCAAGCTGCCCATCCCCGAGGATTGGAGCGTACTGGTCGAGCGCGCCCAGCAACCTGCTGAAGACCCCGTCCCGTTTGTCGATCTGCAGCAGATGCGACAGCAACAGCAGCAGTAGAGCGGCAAAGAGGAACCGATAGCCCAGCCGCTCCAATTCGCCGCGCACGCGTCTTTGTGAAAAGCGGGCGCCCCAAATCCGATCCTGGGGTGTCGGAAAGCGTGAAGCTGAAATGCAAATTACGAAAGCAGACAGACAGAGACCAGACCCGTTCTGTCAGCCTTGACGCATCAGGTCCGGAGCGGGTTCGGGAAGCGAGCGATCAATTTTGCGGCGCCCTCAGAACCGCAGGCGAGAGACCGGTAACGACGCGCTGACCCATCGAGGTAGCGTGGCGAAAGACGCAGCCAGCGGCGGCTTGCGTGGTCATCGACCGGCAAAGTTTCGAGGAGCTGCACCTCGAAATCGGCTGGACGCTGAGTGAACTCGGAAGGGATGGGCCAGATGAGCAGTGTTGCGGCCCGCGGAGAAGGCGGGGCTTCAATGCGCCGAGTTCCCTGCGTGAGGAAATTGGCGAATTCAGGCGGAGCGGCCGAAGACTCAGGCGGCAGAAGGTCGGGAAGAACGCCGCGCTCGATCATCTGGTGCAGGATTGTCCCAGGCTCAACCGAGACAGCGACGGCGACGGGCTGGCGCTTGCGAAGCTCATTCTTGAGGATGCGCAGCGCCTCGTCGAGCGAGTTGACGAGGAAGTCGATCACGCCTTCTCGAAGCGCCTTGCGAAGCGCGGCGGGGTTGTGAGAGGCCGCAAGAGTTGCGGCTCCGGCAATGTTGGCGGCCCGCACCAGTTGTGTTGCCTGCTGGTCGAGTTCCCCTACATAGAGCAGATTGCCGCCAAGACCCGACTCGCCCAAGCCCGTTCCTAAAAGATTGCCCCGATCTGGAGCGCCGGAATAGATCAGGCTCGCATAGGCCTCTTCGACCGGGGCGATAAGACCGAAGACAGGCGGGAATGAAGGTTCATGCGGCAAGGCTTCAGTCCATCTGCGATTCGTGCCAGTTGTTTCTCCTGACATAGAAGACGAACTGCCCGGGTTTGGGAGCGACGTGCGCTGCTTCGGCGAACTTGCCTTTATAACACTCGTTGGGCGCGGAGACGCCGCCGGCGAGAATGTCGGCGATCGAGTACCAATGCAACGTCGACGTGTCCTTCTCCATGCCGGCATCGCAATTGACGTAAATATCCATGGAGTTGTTGTAGGTGCCCTGAATGGAAAGGAACGAAGCGCCGGCAGGGACGGTCACCTTGCCGGTTCCATCATCGCCGAGCTGCAGCCATTCGTTGTGGATGGCGTCAAGGTGATCGACGCGCACCACGAAATTGGACGGTGCGATGGCCTTCCCGGTCCTGCCGTCGACCATCAGGACAGTGATGGCCTTGTCTGTTTGCGCACGGAGGGTCAGCGAAAACGCGGCCGCGAGACAGAACCCCAAGGCGAGGCAAAACTTCAGGAGGCGAGTCCGCATAAAGGCGCGAGTGCTGCCCGAGGGGGGAATGAGAAGGTTGGCCTTCGATAGAACCATCTACTTACTTTGGCACGTTTTGCCCAGGGTGGGCGAGGAAGAATTACCAGGAGGAATATGGTTGACCGTCAGAACCGGTCTCCTCAGAGCCGGAGTGAACATCGGCGATGCCGGGCTCGGACTCGTCAAGCGAGTACATAGCGTCGCTGGTGTCGGGGTTCCAGGTGTCTTTGCTATGGGTCATGGGGTCTTCAGGGATGACCTTGAGATAGCCTTCCTGGACCAGGTCATCGAGCGACTGAGGCGCCTTCTGCTTGTCCATGGTGTAGGAGTCGATTGCGTCGCGCATCACATGCAGATCTTCTTTGAGGACGGCTTCGCGGGCATGCTTGATCGCGCTCACGTAGCTGGGGATGGCGAGCGTGGCCAGGATGCCGATGATGGCCATGACGATCATCAACTCGATGAGCGTGAAGCCGGATTCGCGTTGGAGCGGAGTTCGCCGAGTTAGCCTGCCGCGACGTGCTAGTGGCGCTGCACGCTTGTTCACGGGGGCCGAATTTTGGTTACGTCTTGTCATTGCTAACTCCGCTAACAACGCCGACCCGCCCAGTCGGGTTAACTCCGCATTGACGCTACCAGGTGGAATACTTTGTCCCGTCCAGGGCCGTTCCCTGAGACTTAGAATAGACGTCGAAGACGCTTTGCCCGCCGTAGGAATCCGAGTCCGGGTCGTCCTGCATGGAGCGCAATCCCCACTCGGCTTTGCCGGTCATGGGATCAACTGGGATACGGCGCAGAAACTTCAGCTTCTTGCCCTGTACATCGACGCCATTGACCAGCGTATCCAGGTCGGGCGGGTAATTCTGGCTGTCGACCTTGGTCTGGAAGGCGCCCTTGTCGGCGGCGTCCTTGTAGTGGTCGATGGCGTCGCGCATCATCCACAGATCGCGATGCAGTTCGCGCTCGTTCTGGCGCTTCACCTGAAAGCGCGCAATGGGCACCGCGGCCGAAGCGAGGATGGAAAGAATCGCCACGGTCACAATCAATTCGACGAGCGTCATTCCCCTTTCCCGGCGATGGGCCCGAGTTGCCGCGGCACATTTTGTGGTTGTGGGGCTCATCCGCGATGCTCCCTACTTGATCACCAGGTTGATTTGGGCGGCCTTTGCCGGTATGGCCTGCTGGGCGCTGTTCACGGCGCCCGCGCGGGTCATGGTCAGCGCGGTCTCGCCGGCCGCCTTGGCTTGGAAGGTGAGCACGCAAACCACGCCTGAGCCACTGATGCCGGGTGCACCGGGCGGACGCGCGGCGACCACAGTGATATTGCCCGGACCGTCATCGCGATGGATCAGCGCTACGGCCTGCCCGTCTTTGCTGAGCAGATTGCCGGCGGCCACGTTTACCAGCGTCAGTTTGCCCGGATCGTATTGAAGCTGGATCGGCACCGAAGCGACATCGGCGGCTAAGTTGAGCACCACCGGAACCTGGAAGCTCGCTCCCGAGGCGATGGAACCCGCAGGCTGAGTAAGCGTAAAGGCAGTTCCGACCGCGAGTGCCGGCGGCGCACTTGGAGGTTGCGCGGCAGCTGCCGGACTTACGTTGTTTTGGGCGTCGCTGTTCATCTGCGCCATCAGCAGCGGAGCCGCGGCCTGCGCGCTCTGGCCGGGAACGGTGCCCACGCCGGGACGTTCGAATGCGGTGGGGCGAACAACGGGAGCGGGAGCAACCGCGGAGCCTGCCTCATCGGGGTGGTGGAGATCGATTGCCTGGCCGGCGCCGGTGTCGATGGCGCGTAGATTGGCCTGGTCCAGTTCCTGCGAACGAACGATGTGAGGCACCACGGCAAAGACGATCTCGTCGTCGGAAATGGTGTGGTCTTTGGAACCGAACAGGTACTTGAGGATGGGAATGGCGCTCAGTCCGGGAATGCCGTTCCAGCTTTCCTGGCTCTGATTGTTCTGGATGCCGCCGAGAATACTGGCCTCACCCTCGTGGAGGCGGATCACCTGGTCCACGACACGCTGGCTGAGGATGGGCTCGGTGACGCCGCTGATGGTCACCGAGCCGCTCTGCGAGGTGACCTCAATCTTGATCTTCAGCGTGACATCGTGATCAAAGTGGACCGTGGGCGTCATCTCGATATTCACGCCGACGTCCTGGTACTGGAACTGCGTATTAACGAGCGAGCTCACCACCGCGGTAGCCGCACCGGTCTGGTAGGAGCCGGTGGCGATCGGTATCCGCGAACCGATCTTCATAGTTGCCTTCTGGGAGTCGGTGGCGCGGATGCGCGGGCTCTGCAGCACCTTGGTATTGGAATCGGTGAGCAGGAGATTCAGTGTTGCCGAACCCACGGTCACGGCAAAATTGGTGGCTTTGAGATGCGCGAGATCGTAGAGCGTGGGCGAGGTACTGGTGGTCGTTGAGCCGGTGGTGCTTGTGGTGCTGCTTGTGGAAGAGGTGCTGGACGTTGGCGGCTGCAGGGCGACACCGACGCTGCTGGGCCAGGCGATGCCCAGGGTCCGCTCCCAGTTCTTACTCACCTCGAGGACCGCGATGTCAACGACCACCTCGGCACGCGCCTTGTCGAGGTCGTTGATCAGCTTTTGCGCCAGCAGCAGCTCATCGGGAGTTCCGCGCATCACGATGGCGTTCTGGCTGGCCACGCCGTAGATCTTGGCGCCGGTCAACACATTGCGGAGGGCGGTCTGCACGTCGTTCAAATCGTTCTGCTGCCAGGCATTGGTCAGGTAGAAGGTCTGGACGGCCTGCTCATCGAGTTCGGTGCGCTTGATGCGGGTATTCTGGGCGACAAAGATCGTGTTGGCTGTGACCGGACGCCAGAAGGTACCGGACATGGTACCGACGATGCGCAACGCATCGAGCAGCGAGACGTTATTCAGGTCCACCTGCATGCGTTTGGAGTTGTAGTCGGGATCGAAAAGCACGTTGACGCCGGCAGCCTTGCCGATGGCCTGATAGACGACCTTGGCGTCTTCAGTCATATGCAGCGTCAATGGCTCATTCGTCATCGGCTTGAGCTCGGGAGGGGAGCCGATGGTGTCAATTTCCTGTTGTTCGCCCGTCGGCTCGGGCAAGTCAGCTTCGGATGCCGGGGCAGCCTGGCCATTCTTGCTGCGAATGCGCGCGATCTCCTGCTCAGCGGCCTGGTTGCCGGGGTCGATCTCCGCGGCATGCATAAACTCCGCCAGCGCGCCCTGTTCGTCGCCTGATTGAAGCAGCTTGTGCCCCTTGGTCATGTGGGCTGCCGAAGCCGTCACCCGAATCCGGTAAAGGGCGGCGCGGTAGGTCAATTCCTTCGGATTTTTGGCATTGGCCTTCTGGTAGAAATCAAAAGCCGCGTCGTAGTTCTCGCGAGCCTCTGCGTTCTGACCGCTCTTGTAGAGAAAATTGGCCGACTGGGCATGTAGTCCCGGGCCCGCCAGACCTAGAACGGCCATCAATGCGAAGACCGCAAAGGCCGGCACGGCGCGACGGCTGAGCAACGCTGGGGCCAAGCCGGGTTTCGGACCGGAGAGTCCGGATCGAGCCGGAGTTTGAGTACTGTGGTTCATCGAACTCCCAGGCGTCATAGCCCGCTTCCTCCCCCACCGAGTCGTTTCGGGCTGCCGTGGACGCAAATCCTGGCGCAGATCGCAACCGCTCTCTTGATCAACCGACGATGGCTCATTTTAGCAAAGCCCCACACGGGTACGGGTAAAACCAGCGCCGATGCTAGGATGAAGATTCGAGGATGGTTCCCGATGCCCCGCCAAAGCAGCCATGAGATTGTCGCCAAGGACACGGCCGGACCCCAAAAGAAGGCCAAGCCGCGCGACCCCGTGGCCAGCGGCGAGCGGGATGCGGCGCATAACCGGGCGGCCAGCCATAACTATTTTTTGCTGGAGAAATTCGAGGCCGGCGTGGCGCTGCGGGGAACCGAGGTCAAGTCGATCCGCGAGGGCCAGGCCAACCTGAAGGACTCCTACGGGCTGATCCAGAACGGCGAGGCGTTTCTGCTGAACGTGCATATCGGTCCTTATTCCCACGGGAACATTGCCAACCACGACGCCACCCGGACCCGCAAGCTGCTTCTTCACCGGGATGAGGTTCGCAAGCTACTGTCGAAGACGCAGATCAAAGGCCACACGCTCATCCCCACCCGGCTTTATTTCCGCAACGGGCGGGTGAAGTGTGAGTTAGCGGTCGCCAAGGGCAAGCAGGACTGGGACAAGCGGGAGACTGAAAAGCGCCGCGAGGCCGACCGCGAGGCGCGCGCCGCCGTGAATGCCAGCAAGCACAAGATGGGGCGCTGAGCAAGCTGCTGCCGGCTACGGCTGCAAATCCTCAGCGGATGACTTTGACATCGATTCCCAGGGAAAGGCTTCTCCAGGCGGGGTTGGTGGTGTAGGCCGTGGCGTGGCGCTGGGTGGCCAGGGCCAGGCAGGCGCGGTCGCCGAAAGAGAGCCCCAGAGACCTTGAAACTCCCCTCAACTCTCCGGCAAGCCTTGCTTGCTGGTCATCAAAAGGGCTCACCACGCATCCCAGATGCAATACGCGGTCCCAGGCAAAATCGGCCGGCGCCCCGCCGGCGAGCAGCCTTGCGTAGACCTCGGCCAGGTTCACCGCGCTGAGCAGCCCTCCCTGCAGATGGGGGAGGATGGCCTTGCTCCCGGGCTCATTAAAAAGAACTGCCAGAATGGCCGAAGCGTCAAGAACGGCGGGCTTATCCAAGCCATTCCTCCGCTTCCTGCACGGCCTCTTCGCGACGCTCTGCCACCAGAACGTCCGACGCCGGCAAACCATTCCTGGTAAATGGCTTGAACTCTTCTTGAATCCTCTGGATTCTGGCAAGCTGCGACTCGATCTTCAGCACTCCGTCGTCCAGGGTCATCAAAACGTCGTCCCCGGGGTTGAGGCCCATCCGCTTCCGTATCTCGGAGGGAATCACGATGCGGCCGTTTGCATTCAGTCTTGATTTGACATTCTCAATTTTCATGACAGTTTATTGCATAGTGACTCGTATATATATAGTGACATAAATATTACAAATGTCAAAACAGAATCGAATGACAGGTCAATTTGCAAAATCTCAGATATTCAAAGCACTGGCCTGACTTTTTCTGGATGCGGTGCCTTCGGGATGGGGCGACCGTTTGACCCAGGCCCGGGACGCAGTGAAAGAATAGGCCCTATGCGGACCCAACTGAGTTTTGCGAAGCTTTCCGGAATTGAGACTGAACTGCTGACCGTGCTGGCCACCGACACACAAACGGCCAAGGGCCCGGACGCGAAGCCGCTGCCGGTATTGCTGACCGCCGACCCGGCGGTGAAGGCTGCCGCAGCCGCCGTGCTGGGGAGCGGGGAGTACAAGGGAGGCGCCAACGAGACGCTGCTGCTGCATGCGCCGGCGGGACTGGCTGCACGGCGGCTGCTGATTGTGGGTCTGGGCAAGCAGACCAAGGCAACAGTGCACAGTGTGCGCAACGCGGCTGGAACCGGGGTGCGGTTCGCCAAGCCGCGCGGCATCCGGGAACTGACGCTGGCGCTGCCCGAGGCGGACGAGTTGCCCTCGGCAGCCTGCGCCCGCACCGCCGTTGAAGGCGCGTTTGTGGGCGATTTCGATCCGGATACTTATCGCAGCGACCGCAAGGACCAGAGCATCGAGTCGTTTACGCTCGCGGCCGGGGCGAAGACAGAGAAGAAGGCGATGGAAGCGGCGTTTGCCGAAGGCGCGATTGTGGGAGAGAGCCAGAACTTTGCCCGCGCCCTGGTGAACGAGCCGGGGAACAAGCTGACGCCGACGATCCTGGGCCAGCGCGCGGCGAAGATGGCCGCCGAGGTTGGGCTCAAGTGCGAAGTCTACTCGACGGAAAAGCTGCATGAGCTGAAGATGGGCGCGTTCTGGAGCGTTTCGCAGGGTTCGGAAGAGCCGCCCGCTTTGATCGTGATGCGCTATGAGCCGGAAGGCGCAAAAGACGGCCCAATTCTGGGGCTGGTCGGCAAGGGGATCACGTTCGATACCGGCGGGATCTCGATCAAGCCTTCCGACAACATGGAGAAGATGAAATACGACATGGCGGGCGGCGCGGCGATGATCGGCGCGATGCGCGCCATTGCGCTGCTGAAGCCGGAGGTGCGGGTGATCGGCGTTGTGTGCGCGGCCGAGAATATGCCCGACGGCAAGGCGCAGAAGCCGGGGGACGTGCAGACCGCGATGTCGGGCAAGACCATCGAAATCATCAATACCGATGCCGAGGGACGGCTGGTGCTGGCCGACGGGCTGGCCTATGCGCGGCAACTTGGCGCGACGCACCTGATCGACGCAGCCACGCTGACGGGCGCGTGCGTGGTGGCGCTGGGCATGGTGAATGCGGGCGTATTCTCAAACAACGATGAGACTTACGCCAAGTTTGCGGCGGCGCTCGGGGTTTCAGGCGAGAAGTTCTGGCGGCTGCCGCTGGGCGATGAGTACGCCGAGATGATCAAAAGCGACATCGGCGACATCAAGAACACGGGCGGACGCTGGGGCGGGGCGATTACGGCAGCGGAGTTCCTGAAGGTGTTTGCCGAGGAGACTCCGTGGATTCACCTGGACATCGCGGGCATGGCCTGGGTGGAGGAGTCAAAGCCGTATATCGCGAAGGGGCCCAGCGGCATCGCGGTGCGGTCGATTCTGGAATGGGTGAGAAGCTACTAAGAACTGAAGAGTGAGCAACATCGACGGATTTTCGGGGGTGGCTCGCGGATTTTTTGCGCGCCTTGGCGTGCATGTAGAGCATTTGTTTTATTCGAATTAGAGCATGTCTCTCATAGGTGTACACCGTACCCGGAGAATCGGAACCAAGCCTGAGCATTGTCAGGAGTGATCTGTGGAAGCAGGTCCGAGATGGCCTGATCGAGTACGTCTTTGGTTCGGGCTTTGGCCGAGCGGAGCAGTAGTTTGAGTTTGGACCACGCCTTTTCGATGGGGTTCAAGTCCGGCGAGTATGGTGGCAGGTAGAGCAGTTCCGCTCCTGCCGCCTCGATTCTTTCGCGCACGCCTTTGACCTTATGCGAACTTAAATTGTCCATCACCACCAGGTTGCCAGGCCGTAGTTGCGGACACAGCACATGATCCAGATAGGCTAGAAAAATATCTGTGTCGGTGGCCTCTTCGATGGTCATGGTGGCAATCATGCCGCGCGTGCTCATGGCGCCCAGAATGGTCAGGATTTTCCAGTGGCTGCCAGGCGTCGCTTCATGGATGCGCGGGCCTCCCAAACAACGCGCGTAGAGCCGCGTCATCGAAGTCGTAATACCGCTTTCATCCAGGAAAATCAGCTTGTCCAGCGGGGTTGAGCGGATTTTCTCAAGGAACTCCGCCCGTCGCTTCTGATTGGCTTCAGTGTCTCGCTCGACGGCGTGGAGCGACTTTTTTTAAGACGCACTCCCAACCGCTTCAGCACACGCCACAAATGCTGGCTGCTGATGCCTAGACCGAGCGACTGCTGGAGTCCCTGCTGCAATTCGGCCAAGGTGCGGTCCGGTTGTTCCCGCAACAGCCGCATCAACTCGGCTTCCACGGTTGGCGTTATCCGGCTCACCACACCATGGCGGCTTTGCGCGACCCGTTCCATTTGCTGGCTGTGCAACCGCTGGCTGGAAATCTTCTTGGCCCAGTCATAGCTGACAGAAAACAACTCCGCCAGTGCGCGCAACGATCCCTGCCCGCGATCATAGGCCGTCAACAGCTTGCATCGAAGATCATTTGAATAGGCCTTCGCCATCTTGTATGCCGCGAAGTCCAGAGCTATTACAGTGTACACCTATTGGGGAACCGGTCTAAAGGAAAGAGCCTGCAATGTTGGCATAAATGCGGCCCGAAAACGGCCGAATGTTCGCTTAAAAGGTTCCGTTTACCCCCGAATGTTGGCGTGAAAGGTCGCGTTTTCTTGAGGCCATCAACTCCGAGGGTGCGTGATTTTTGCGCAATGGCTGCAGAGAATTACCCCAATCAGAGCGAAGGGTTGCAGAGAATTACCCAAAAAGCGCGTCTTTGGGCGCAAAACAGGCCTTAAAACACGTAAGTAAACGTTTACATTCGCGTTTTTGGCGTGTTTTGGGCCTGTTTTTGGCGTTTTTTGCGCATACAGCGGCTGTAAAACTGTGACGGAACGCAGGAATCAGGGGTCGGAGGTCAGGGGTCAGAGAAGCAGGGACCGAGGGACCCAGGGAACGAGGGAACAAGAGGGCGGCCTTCCAGCTTGAGGCCGGTCACCTTTTCCCGGGCCTGGACCTGGGCGGGGGATGGGGTGGCAGAGATTTTGATTGCGGGCTGGCTTCCGGGTTCTGGAGATCCACTCGCGATGCTGCATCGGTGAGTGATTTGGCGGAGATAACCGGCCAATAATCTGGGCCACGTGATCGTGGCTGGCAGTAAGAAGTTATATTTTCTTTCAGTTGGATTTTCTTCAGGAGGCGGGGCCCCGCTTCCTGCCAGC